>Ga0318496_10000608_pt1 | contig 13038 bp, 11 predicted proteins | sample GRESIP109b1f22_FD_203296 | JGI IMG/M metagenome (GOLD analysis project Ga0318496, IMG submission 203296) | Tropical soil microbial communities from Luquillo Experimental Forest, Puerto Rico - GRE.SIPMG.109b1f22 | ecosystem: Environmental > Terrestrial > Soil > Tropical forest > Bulk soil... | reverse complement strand
GGTGCCGGGGACGCACGCCGCGTCCCCGGCACCGGTGCGTTATGGCAAAGGGGCTTCCCGGAGTTCGCCGGGGAAGGGCTTGCGGGCCACGCCGCACCAGGCGGTGACGTCGTGGGCCGGGATGAACGTGCCGCGGCCGGGACGCCAGTGCGGGGGCTGGACCACGCCGGGCTCGGCCAGTTCCAGCCCGGCGAAGAACCGGGTGACCTCGGCCCGGGTGCGGAACGTGACCTGATCGGCCTGGCGCTGGCGTTCGTTGAGGCGGTCGGCCATCCTGGCCATCGCCTCAGGGAGGATGTCGCTGGCCGGATGGGAAAGCACCAGGTAGCTCCCGGGCGCGACCGCGTCCATCAGCCCGGCGACGATCCTGTGCGGGTCGTCGGCGTCGCCGACGTTCTGCAGGATGGCCAGCATCATGACCGCGATCGGCTGGCCGAAATCAAGCGTGACCGCCGCCTGCCGCAGGACGTCACCGGGATGGCGCACGTCGGCCTGGATGTAGTCGGTCGCGCCCTCGGCCGTGCTGGTAAGCAGCTCGCGCGCGTGCACCAGGACGATCGGGTCGTTGTCCACGCAGACGATGCGCGCGTCCGGCGCGGCGGCCTGGGCGACCTCGTGGGTGTTGTCCGCCGCGGGGATGCCGGTGCCGATGTCGAGGAACTGCCGGATGCCCGGCTCGCCGGTCAGGTAGCGCACCGCCCGGCCCAGGAACTCCCGGTTGGTGCGGACGCCGGGCACGATGTACGGGTTGGCCGCCATCGCCGCCTCGGCTGCCTCCCGGTCGGCGGCGTAGTTATCCTTGCCGCCCAGCCAGTAGTCGTAGACCCGGGCCGGGTGCGGCACGCTGGTGTCGAGCGCGGACGGCCCCGGCCTGCCCGGCTCCGGCTGGTCCGGCTCCGGCTGGCCGGCGCGCCCGGCGGTCACTGGGGCCGGGCTGGCTCGAGGGTCAGCGACACCGAGTTGATGCACCACCGCTGGTCGGTGGGCACCTGGTAGCCCTCGCCCTCGAACACGTGGCCCAGGTGGGAGTCGCAAGCCGCGCAGCGGACCTCGGTGCGGACCATCCCGCCCGACCGGTCCTCGAGCAGGACCACGGCGTCGTCCTCGCTGGGCTGGTAGAAGCTGGGCCAGCCGCAGTGCGACTCGAACTTGGCGTCAGAGCGGAACAGTTCGGCCCCGCAGGCCCGGCACCGGTAGACGCCCTCGGTCTTGGTGTCGGTGTACTCGCCGGTAAACGGCGCCTCGGTGCCGGCTTCCCGCAGCACGTGGTACTCCTCGGGGTTGAGCCGCTGCCGCCATTCCTCGTCTGACCGCTGAACCTTCTCCATGCCGGTGAGACTACCCGCGGGCGCCCCGGGGGCTGCCGCGGGGCCGCAGGCGCCGGTCAGAGCGTGACCTCGTGCACCGGCTCCCCGCCGGCGGCCGGGCACAGTTCCACCTCCGTCACCGCGCCCGCGGCCTGCACGTCCCGGCTGACCTGCGCCAGCGCCGCCAGGTACGGTGCGGGCGCCGTGACCACGAGCCGGGCCGCGCTGGCCCGCATGGGCAGCCTGGCCTGGGACTTGGCCTTGCGGATCGAGCCGATCGCGGCGGACGCGGCCTCCAGCAGGAACTCTCCCGCGGGGGCCTCGTCCCCGTCCTCGGCGCGGCCGCCTCCGCCGTACGTTCCGGCGATCTGGCGCAGCGGCTCCGGGTCCGGCCACGGGGCGCGGTGGATCGAGCCCTCCCGCCACCACGACCACACTTCCTCCGTGACGAAGGGCAGGAACGGGGCGAACAGCCGCAGCAGCACCGACAGGGCGAGCCGCAGCGCGGCGATCGCCGACCCGGCGGGCGCCGGGCCGAAGCCGCCGTACGCCCGCGGCTTGGCCAGCTCCAGGTAGTCGTCGCAGAACCACCAGAACAACCGCTCGGCCTGCTCCAGCGCCAGCGCGTAGTCGTAGGCCTCGAACGCCGCGGTGCACCGGCCCGCGAGACCGGACAGCCGGCCCAGCATCGCCCGGTCCAGCGGCTCGGTGATCTCCGCAGCACCCGCCGCGTCCGCCGCGTCCGGATCCGGCGCGGGCATGCCGAGCACGAACCGGCTGGCGTTCAGGATCTTGACCGCGAGCCGCCGGCCGATCTTGAACTGGCCCGGGTCGAAGGCCGTGTCCACGCCGAGGCGGGCGCTGGCCGCCCAGTACCGGACCGCGTCCGACCCGTAGTCGCGCAGCAGGTCGCCGGGCGTGGTTACGCTGCCCTTGGACTTGGACATCTTTTTCCGGTCCGGGTCGAGGATCCAGCCCGAGATCGCCGCGTGCCGCCACGGCAGCACGCCGTGGTCGACGTGCGACCGGAGCACCGTGTAGAACAGCCAGGTCCGGATGATCTCGTGGGCCTGCGGCCGCAGGTCCATCGGAAACACCCGGTCCGACAGGTCCTGCCCGCCGGCGCCCAGGCTGGCCGCGATCTGCGGGGTGAGCGACGACGTGGCCCAGGTGTCCATCACGTCCGGATCCCCGGTGAACCCGCCGGGCATCCCGCGCTGGCTCGCCTGGTAGCCGGGCGGCGTATCGGCCGCCGGGTCGACCGGCAGCGTGTCGTCGGCCGGCACGATCGGCGCGTCGTACCGCACGGCGCCGTCGGCGTCGAGCGGGTACCACACCGGGACCGGGACCCCGAAGTAGCGCTGCCGGCTGATCAGCCAGTCCCCGGCCAGGCCGTGCACCCAGTCCTCGTAGCGGGCCCGCATGTGCGGGGGATGCCAGTCGAGCTCGCGCCCGCGGGCCAGCAGCGCCTCGCGCAGGCCGGGATCCCGGCCGCCGTTCCTGATGTACCACTGCCGGGTGGTGACGATCTCCAGCGGCGCCTCGCCGTACTCGTAGAACTTCACGGCGTGCACGACCGGCTCGGGCTCGCCGCGTAGTTCCCCGGCGGCGCGCAGCAGGTCGGTGATCCAGGCCCGCGCGGCCTTCACCGGCGCGCCGGCCAGCTGCCCGTACGTCGCCTGCGCCTCCGGGCTGGTCAGCCAGGGCAGCGGGCCGTCCAGCAGCCGGCCGTCCTTGCCGATCACCGGACGGGTACCCAGCCTCAGGTCCCGCCACCAGGTCACGTCGGTGGCGTCGCCGAACGTGCAGACCATGGCGAGGCCGGTGCCCTTGGCCGGATCGGCCAGCCGGTGCGCGAGCACCGGGACCCCGACCCCGAATAGCGGCGTGCGGACCGTCGCGCCGAACAGCCCGGTGTACCGCTCGTCGTCGGGATGCGCGACCAGGGCCACGCAGGCGGGCAGCAGCTCGGGCCGCGTGGTGGCGACGAGCAGCGCGCCGGCCGCGCCCTGGAGCGGGAACTCGATCCGCACGTAGGCGCCGGCGATCTCGCGGTCCTCGAGTTCGGCCTGCGCGACCGCCGTCCGGAACGTGACATCCCACAGCGAGGGCCCGTCGGCCAGGTAGGCCTCGCCCCGGGCGACGTCGCGCAGGAACGCGCGCTGCGAGATGGCCTGCGGGCCGTCGTCGATAGTCCGGTAGCTCAGCGACCAGTCCACCGAGAGGCCGAGGCGGCGCCAGGTCTCGGCGTACACCCGCTCGTCCTCATCGGCCAGGCGAAGGCACAGTTCCACGAAGTTGCGCCGCGACACCGGCACCTGCCCGCGCGGCGCCGCGCCCCGCCCGGATGGGCCCGGCGGCGTGAAGTCCGAGTCGTACGGCAGCGTCGGGTCGACCCGCACGCCGAAGTAGTTCTGCACCCGGCGCTCGGTCGGCAGCCCATTGTCATCCCAGCCGACGGGGTAGAACACTTCCTTGCCGCGCATCCGCCAGAAGCGCGCCAGGATATCCGGCTGGGTGTAGGAAAAGGCGTGCCCGATATGTACCGACCCGCTGGCGGTCAGCGGGGGAGTGTCGATGGCGTAGACGTCGCCGCGACTTCGGGTCTGGTCAAACTTGTACTACACGAGCCTCGGCCCACCGGCGCGTCCACTTGTCCTCAAGGCCGTCAAGCGTGGGGCGGGTGTCAAGGCTCATGGCGTCCATGGTAGCGGGTCGCTGGCCGGCCGGTCACGTCCATTTTGATCTTCGAAGCCCGGCGAAGAAGGCTATTGATCCATCACGGGCCGCCGCGGGCCCGTCCGCGCTGCGGTCACCCTGGCTCCGGGCCGGCGGGCTTCGCGGGTCGGCCCGGAGCCTACTGGCGAACCCAGCGCGGGCGGCCGAACCACCGGCCGAACCACGGACCCCATCCCGCGTGCGTCGACGCGCGGTCCTCCCGGGCCATGTCGGGGTGCAGCACCGGCGGGCCGTTGGGCACCGGCAGGTCGGCCACCTGCGACATCTCGAACTTGCACTTGACGTAGCCCGGCGTGATCGCCGCCACCTGGTCGGCGTCGACGAACCGGAGCCAACCCCTCGCCTGCCCGATCCGGAGCATCTCGTGCCGGGTCCGCTTCTCGTCCTTTGGGTGAAGCGCGGCCAGCCCGGTCCCGGTGAACACCACGACGCCGTCGAACACGTCGAGCTCGGGGACCTCGAGGACGTGCTCGACCACGCCGAACTGCTCGCCCGAGTGGGTGATCACGGGCAGGCCCAGGCCGACCGCACGGTAGGACATGGTGGTCTGGTCCTCGTCGGGGTCCGCCGCGCTGCCGGCAGGCGAGTCGTAGTCAGGCACCTCGTGTCCCCTCGGTGTTCTCGCGCCCGCGCTCATCCCGCCGTCGCGGACGGGTGTTTCGGCACGAATAAACGTATCGTCGGTGGTATCGGTTCTAGCCACGGACGGAGGCCTGGGTGGCTCCCGAGATCAACCTAGTGGACGCGGATACCTACGAGCGCAGCGGCGCCCCGCACGATCAGTTCGCCTGGTTGCGCGAGCACGCCCCGGTGTACTGGCATGCGGACGGCGGGGGCCCGGGGTGGCCCGGGTTCTGGGCGGTGACCCGGCACGCCGACATCGGGCACGTATCCCGGCACCCCGAGATCTTCTCCTCGCGCGAGCGGCTCGTGCTGTTCGCGGAGCCGGATGACGACCAGATCGAGATGCAGCGGCTGATGATGCTCAACATGGACCCGCCGCAGCACACCCGGCAGCGCAGCTTCGTGAACCGCGGGTTCACGCCGCGGATGATCGGCAGGCTGGAGAAGCACGTCAGGGAGATCTGCGACACGCTGATCGACGAGGTGGTGCCGCGCGGCACCGCGGATTTCGTCACCGACATCGCCGCGCCGCTGCCGCTGCAGGTGATCTGCGAACTGGTCGGCGCGCCGCCGGAGGACCGCAACTGGATCTTCGACCTGTCCAACAAGCTGGTCGGCTACGACGACCCCGAGTTCCGGCACTCGCCCGAGGAGGGGCTGCTGGCGGCCACGGAGATCTACGCGTACGCGGACCGGCTCGCCGCGCGCCGCCGTGAGCAGCCCGCCGACGACATCGTGACCCGGCTGCTGCAGCCCGACGATTCCGGCGAGGTGCTGACCACCGACGAGTTCGACCTGTTCTTCCTGCTGCTGACCGTGGCCGGGAACGAGACCACGCGCAACGCGGCGTCCGGGGGGATGCTGGCCTTCTTCGAGCACCCCGGCCAGTGGCGCAGGCTGCTGGCTGATCCCGGCCTGATCCCCACCGCCGCCGAGGAGGTCGTCCGGTGGGTCAGCCCGGTGAACCTGTTCCGGCGCACCGCGACCTGCGACACCGAGCTCGGCGGTCAGGCCATGGCGAAGGGCGACAAGGTCGTGGTGTTCTACGCCTCGGCCAACCGCGACGAGCGCGTGTTCGCCGGCCCGCAGGAATTCGACATCGCCCGGGAGCCCAACCCGCACATCGGCTTCGGCGGCGGCGGACCGCACTTCTGCCTGGGCCGGCACCTCGCCGCCCTGGAACTGCGGGTGCTGCTGGCGGCGCTGGCCGACCGGATGCCGGACATCGAGCTCGACGGCGAGGTCAGCAGGCTCCGGTCCAACTTCCTCAACGGGATCAAGCACATGCCGGTGCGGTTCACCCCGTCCCGGCCGAGGACGTAGCCCTCCGGCGACGTCCCTCGGCCGGGGCTAACGGTTGTCTCGGGGCCGGAGATGTCAGACCTAACTGGGATACTGGTTACATGGCCGGGGTTGAGCGAGGACGTCTGGTCGGCCGGCAGGCCGAGATGGGCCGGCTGCGCGCCCTGCTGCGCGACGCGGCGGCGGGCCGGCCCGTTGTGGCGCTGGTCGGCGGGGATGCCGGGGTCGGCAAGACGCGGCTGGTGGCCGAGCTGTCGGCCGAGGCGAGGGGCAGCGGCTTTGCGGTACTGACCGGCCGCTGTGCGGAGCTCGCGGACACCGTGCCCTACCTGCCGCTCGCCGACGCGCTGCGGGACGCCGTGGCCGGCTCGGCGGAGAGCGGCCCGCTGCGCGACGCGCTCGCCGCCAGGCCAGTGCTGTCCCGGCTGCTGCCCGACTCCGGGGCCGGCCAGCTGCCCGGCGGCGACGCCGGGCTGGCGCAGCAGCAGCTGTTCGGGGCAGTCCTCGGCCTGCTCTCCGAGCTGGCCGAGGACAGCCCGGTGCTGCTGGTCCTCGAGGACCTGCACTGGGCCGACCGTTCCACCCGCGACCTGGTCACCTTCCTGAGCCGGGTGCTGCACCGGGAGCGGCTGGCCATCGTGGTCACCTACCGCACCGACGACATGCACCGCAGGCACCCGCTCCGGCCGGTGATCGCCGAACTGACCCGGCTGCCCAGCGTGACCACCCTGACGCTCGGCCCGCTCGGCGCCTCGGCCATGGCGGAGCATCTGACGTCGCTGTCGGCCCAGCCGCTGGGCGCGGCGACGCTGGACAGCCTGATCACCCGCGCCGAGGGCAACGCCTACTACGCGGAAGAGCTGCTGGCCGCGTCGTCCGCGGGCGGCGAGCTGCCGACCCGGCTCGCCGACCTGCTGCTGGCCCGGACCGAGCGGCTCTCCCCGGCCGCGCAGCAGGTGCTGCGGGCCGCGGCGGTCACCGGCCGGCGGGTCGACGACGAGCTGGCCAGGCAGGCCTCCGGGCTGGCCGGGCCGGAGTACGACGACGCGGTCCGGGAGGCGGTCGCCCACCAGCTGCTGGTGCCCGACGGTGAGCAGGCCTACGCGTTCCGGCACGCGCTGCTGCGCGAGGCCATCTACGGCGACCTGCTCCCCGGCGAGCGGACCCGGCTGCACGGCCGCCTGGCCGAGCTGCTCGCCGACGAGCGGCGGCTGGCCGAGGTCCCCGGGACCGCGGCCGAGCTGGCCTACCACGCCCTGGCCAGCCACGACATACCCGGGGCGCTCGCCGCGTCCGTGGCCGCCGGCGAGGAAGCACGCCGGCTCGCGGCGCCGGCCGAGGCGCACCGGCACTACGACCAGGCGCTTTCGCTCTGGGAGCGGGTGGAGGAGCCCGAGAAGCTGGGCAAAATAGACCGCGGCAAGCTCGCGTTCCGCTCCGCGACCAGCGCGGCGGCCAGCGGCGACATCTTCCGGGCCGTGCAGCAGCTGCGCCGCCTGATCAGCTACCTGAGCGACGGCGAGCACGCCGACCCGGTGCTGTTCTGCCGGGCCAGTGAGCGGCTGTCGTATTACCTGCTCGACCTCGACGAGGACGACGCCGCCATCGCCGCCGCCGAGGCCGCGGTCGACGCGCTGCCCGAGGAGCCGCCGCAGTGGGAGCGGGCCCGCGCCCTGGGCACCTACGCGCGCGCGTTGCTGTCGATGAAAGACGACGCCCCGGCCCGGGCCCAGGCGCAGCGGGCGCTGGCCGCCGCCCGGGCGGCCTCCGCCCCCTGGGTGGAGGCCGACGCCCTGGTGACGCTGGGACAGCTGAGCGAGCACGCGGGGCGGATCGAGGAAGCCATCGACCTGTACACCCGGGCGCACCAGCAGGCCCTGGCCGCCGCCGTCCTCGGCGTTGAACTGCGGGCGGCGTTCCAGCTGGCCCGGGTCCAGCTGGAATGGGGCGATCTGGCCGCCGCGAGCATGACCGCGCACCAGGGGGTGCGCCGGGCCGAGGACGCCGGCCTGGACCTGGCGCCCTATGGCTACGACCTGCAGTACCTGCACTACCTGGCCCACTACCAGGCCGGGGAGTGGGACCACGGGCAGGTGCTCGCCGACGGCTTCGTCACCCGGGTCACCAGCGCGCCGGAGGCCAGGCTGTCGGCCATGGCGCTGTTCATCGACGTAGCCCGGGACGCCCCGGCGGTCGCCGAGCGCCGGACCTGGCTGCAGCCGTTCTTCGCCAAGGACCGGTTCACCGAGTACATCGGGCGCGGCCTGCTGGCCGAGCACGCGCTCTGGCAAGGTGACCTGACGACCGCGGTGAGCCAGGCCGAGGCGACGGTCCGCGCGAGCGAGGCCTGGGACGAGGGCTACTCGCCCGCGGTGATCAGGCCAGCGACGGTGGCGCTCTGCGCGCTGGCCGACCAGGCCTGGCAGGCTCGCGCGGCCGGCGACGCCGCGCGCGCCGAGTCCGCGGTACAGGCGGCACACGGCATGGTAGAGATCGCCCGTGAGGGCGCCGCCTGGCCGCGCCGCCCGAACTTCGCGCTCGGAGTGGACGGGCGCGGCTGGCTCGCGCGTGCCGAGGCCGAGTGGCAGCGGGCTCAGGGCGGCAACGACCCGGCCGCCTGGCAGGCCGTGGTCGAAGCGTTCGGGCCCGCGTTCGTCTACGAGACGGCCAGGTCACGCTGGCGGCTGGCCCAGGCGCTGGCCGAGGCGGGCCGCCGGGACGAGGCGCAGCGGGAGCTCCTGCTGGCCGCCGAGGCCGCCGAGCAGATCGGCGCGAAGCCGCTGCGCTCGGCCCTGGCCGACCTGGCCCGCCGGGCCCGGCTGGCCGACCGGCCCGCTCCAGCCGAGGCCACGGGCCGCACCGGCAGCCGGCCCGGGGGGGTGGCCGCGCGCGACCCGCTGGCCGGGCTGACCGACCGGGAGGTCGAGGTGCTGCGGCTGCTCGCGGCCGGGCACAGCAACAAGGAGATCGGCGCCGAGTTGTTCATCGCCACCAAGACCGCCAGCGTGCACGTGTCGAACATCCTGGCCAAGCTGGGCGCGGCCAGCCGGACCGAGGCCGCGGCCATCGCGCACGCCCAGGGGGTGGGTCTGCCCGCGCAGCGGAACCGGTGAATAACTCGAATATGTGTTTGATGAACGTTAGGCTTGGGGCATGAACGCCGTCCTGCAAGGCTCGCTGCTCGACCTGTGCGGTGAGGCGGGCCCGGGGCCGCTCGGCTCATCGGTGCGGCGGACGGCCCTCGCCCGCGGGGCCTGGGTCGACCTGCGGCCCGGCTGGATCGCCGGCGCGGATGCGCTGTTCGAGCGGCTGGCCGCGGCGGTGCCGTGGCGGGCGGAGAAGCGGTACATGTACGACCGGGTCGTCGAGGTGCCGCGGCTGCTCTGCTTCTATCCCGAGACCGAGCCACTGCCCGACCCCGTTCTGGAGGACGCCAGGCAACGACTCAGCGAGCACTACGCCGAGGAACTCGGCGAGCCGTTCCGCACCGCGGGGCTGTGCCTGTACCGGGACGGCCGGGACAGCGTCGCCTGGCACGGCGACACCACCGGGCGCGGCAGCACGCAGGACACCATGGTCGCGATCGTCTCGCTCGGGGCGCCGCGCTCGCTGCTGCTCCGCCCGCGCGGCGGCGGCCGGGCGCTGCGCCACGACCTGGGCCATGGTGACCTGCTCGTGATGGGCGGAAGCTGCCAGCGCACCTGGGAGCACGCGGTGCCCAAGACCGCCCGCGCCACCGGCCCGAGGATCAGCGTCCAGTTCCGCCCCCGCGGCGTCCGGTAGCCTGCACCGGTCTCGCCCGGCCGAGGGCGCGGGCGCCAGCGCCCGCACCCTCGCCGAGCCGCTCGCCTGGGCTAACACCCGCCCGATGCGCGGTGACCTCGGTGCCGGCATCGGGGCGCTGAAGCGGCAGTCGCCAGTTCCGCTCCGCTCCATCGGGAGCATCACGCTGGTGGGGAGCATGATCCGGCTCGGGCTGGTCGACCGGCTCCGGGTCGCCGTCTTCCCGCTGGTCCTCGGCGACGCCGGCCGCGAGCCGGCCTTTGCCGGTCACCGGCGGGCCGGGCTGGAGCTGGTCGGCACCGAGGTGCTGGACTCCCGGATCGTCATGCTCGAGTACCGGCCGGCGAACGGCCGGCGCTGACCAGGCCGACCCCGGGGCCCCGATGCGGGGCGGCTCGGTGTCGCGGGAGTCAGCCGCCCGCAGAGACCGGGGCCAGCGCGTCCAGGATCTCCCCGGCCCGGGCCGCGGCCGAGGCCGGGTCGGCGTCGGGCGAGCCCACCTGCGGATCCCAGTTCAGGTCGTAGAAGATCTCGGTGACGCCCTGGCCGGCCAGCCAGCGGGTGTCCTCCCGGATCTGGTCAGGACGGCCCGACAGCAGCAGCCGGCCGCCCCCGGGCGCGGTGGCCTCGGCGCCGGCCCGCACCACCCCGCGGCACACGATCCGCAGCGCGTCCGGGTCGCGCCCGGCCTCGGCCGCGGCCGCGCGGATCACGCCTACTCCCTCTGCGATCCGGGACAGGTCGGTCCGGCTGGAGGTGACCCAGCCGTCCGCTATCCGGCCCGCGCGCTCCAGCGCCGGGCGCGCCAGGCCGCCCAGCAGGATCGGGGGACCGCCGGGCTGCACCGGCTTCGGCGCCACGCTGCTGCGCGGGATCTCGTAGAACTCGCCGCTGAACTCGCTGCGGCCGTCCGCCCAGAGCTCGCGGAGCACCGCGACGTACTCGGCGGCGCGCGCGCCACGGCGGGCCATCGGCGCGCCGGTGGCCGCGAACTCCTCGGGCATCCAGCCGATGCCGAGGCCGAGGTCGAGCCGCCCGCCGGACAGGATGTCCACGGTGGCCGCCTGCTTGGCCAGGTAGGCGGGGGACACGAACGGCAGGTTGACGACCGCGACGCCGAGCCTGATCCGCGACGTCCCCGCCGCGGCGTAGGCCAGCGCGGCCATGGGGTCGAGCACGCTGTGGTACACCGGGTCCATGCCGGAGCCGTCGGGGACGAGCAGCCGCTGGAAGCTCCAGAGCGACGCGTAGCCGGCCTGCTCGGCGCGGGCGGCGAAGCCGGCCAGGTTCTCCGGCGTGGCCCACGCACCTGACACCGGTGCGCCAAAACCGATTTTCATGCCCGCAGGCTATCGTCGCGGCGTTAGCCAGGTCCTGGCGTCCGGGGCTACCGGGGAGCCCGATAACACGGCGGCCGCGCGGGCCTGGCAGTCTATGGAGCCGAGCCAGCCGACCCCGAGAACGGAGCCAGCCATGGAGCAAGACCCTCGTGCCTGGATCGCGGTGTTGCGGAACTCACACGAGCGACTGGCGTCGCTGGTCTCGCCGCTGACCCCGGAGCAGCTTCGCGAGCCTGGCTACCCCACCGAGTGGAGCATCGCCCAGGTGCTGTCGCATATCGGCAGCGGAGCCGAGATCTCGCTGCTGTCCCTGCCCGCCGCGCTGGGCCAGGCCGAGCCGGTCGACCGGGAAGCCTTCCCGCCGATCTGGGACGCCTGGAACGCCAAGAGCCCGGACGCGCAGGCCGCCGACGCCCTCAGCACCGACGAGAAGTACGTACGGGCCCTCGAGCAGCTCAGCGACGACGACCTGGCCAGGATCAGCCTCTCGCTGTTCGGTAGGACGCTGGACAGCGTGGGCCTGATCCGGCTCCGGCTCGGCGAGCACGCGCTGCACACCTGGGACGTGGCGGTGAGCCTCGACCCGGCGGCCCGGGTCGCCCCGGACGCGGTCGACTTGCTGATCGACAACGTGCCGCAGTTCCTGGCCCCCCGGCTCGGCCGGGAGCCGGACGTCCCGTTCCGGACCCGTATCCGGACGAGCGGCCCGGAACGCGACTACCTCCTGGTGGCGGCGAATCCGATCAGCATGGCGGACTGGCCGGGAGACGGCGGCGGCGCGGACAGCGAGGTCCGCATGCCGTCGGAGGCCCTGCTGCGCCTGGCTTACGGCAGGCTGGATCCCGGGCACACGCCGGACGAGGTCACGGCCGACGAGGCCGACCTGGACCGGCTGCGCAAGCTGTTCCCCGGCTTCTGACCACCGCGGCGGCGGCTAGCCCAGGATCGCGGAGACCACTTCCATCGCGCAGCCCCAGGACAGGGTCACGCCCGCGCCGCCGTGGCCGTAGTTGTGCACGAGCCGCCGCCCCTCGCCCAGGCCCTCGGCCTCGAGGCGTACGGTCGGCCGCACCGGCCGCAGGCCCACCCGGTGCGCGATGACCGCGGCCCCGCGCAGCCGGGGCTCGATGGCCGCGCAGTCGCGCAGGATGCGCTCGGTGGTGGCGGGATCGGGCTCCAGGCTCCAGTCGCCGCTTTCCTCCGTTCCGCCGAGCAGCACGAGGTCACCGTGCGGGAGGTAGTAGCTGAAGCCGTCGGGCCCGTCCCCGACGCCGATGAAGAACTCGCTCAGGCCGGGGTTGGCCGCGATGATGACCTGCCCGCGCACCGGCATCACCTGCGCATCGGGAACCAGGTCGTGCGCGCCGATCCCGGAACAGTTCACGATCACCCGCGCGCCGGTCAGCTCGGCGGCCTCGGCCAGCGAGGCGAACTTGACCGTGCGCAGCTGGGCACCGGCCCGGTTCAGCCTGGCCAGCAGGTAACCGAGGTACACGGTCATCGACACGATGGGCACGGCCAGCCGCCAGCCGCCCACGAAGCCGGCGGGCAGTTCAGCCGGATCGCACGGCCGCGCGCCCTCCATGGCGGTGACCCAGTCGATCGGCTCACTGTTCGCGTTCCTCGTGGCGGCGACGCCGGTGGCCAGCCGCACGCCGGTGGCCGGATCGGCGGCCATCTCCGTCAGCCGGTCCAGGGTCAGCCTGCCCCACCGGGCCACCCGGTCGTCCATGCCGACCAGGTGCGGGCCCCAGATCGCGCCGGCCGCGGCCGAGGTGGTCAGCAAGGGCAGGTCCGCAGCGGCGACAGTCACGCAGCTCCCGGCTTCGGCCAGGCAGATCGCTGTCGTCAGGCCGGATACGCCCGCCCCGATCACCAGGATGTCCGGCTGCTGGCTGGTCATACTACAGACCGTAACCTAGGCGTCCCCACGGGACAGGGAG
>Ga0318496_10000604_pt1 | contig 13048 bp, 8 predicted proteins | sample GRESIP109b1f22_FD_203296 | JGI IMG/M metagenome (GOLD analysis project Ga0318496, IMG submission 203296) | Tropical soil microbial communities from Luquillo Experimental Forest, Puerto Rico - GRE.SIPMG.109b1f22 | ecosystem: Environmental > Terrestrial > Soil > Tropical forest > Bulk soil... | reverse complement strand
TCGACCCGAAGATCCACCACAACAACCTGCTGCCGTCGATCCTGGCCAAGATCGAGGCGAACGTGGCCGGCGCCGACGACGCGGTGGTGCTCGACCACCGCGGCTTCATCGCGGAGACCAACGCCACCCACCTGTTCATGGTGACCGGCGGGATCCTGGCCACGCCGACCACGGCGTCCTGCCCGGAGGGCATCACCCGCGCCGCCGTGCTCGAGCTGGCCGCCTCGGCCGGGATCGGCTGCCGGGTCGGCGACTACACGCTGCCCCAGCTCTACACCGCCGAGGAGGCGTTCGTGACCGGCACCATGGGCGGCCTCGCCCCGGTCCTGTGCGTCGACGGCCGCGTCATCGGCGACGGCACCCCGGGCCCGGTCACCAAGCGCCTGACCGCCCTCTACGCCGACCTCACCGCCACCGCCGGCATCCCCGTCACCTGATCGCTCCGTCCTCGAGCTCGAGGACGGAGTCGGCGATGTCGATGAGGCCGGGATCGTGGGTGGCGACGAGGGCGGTGACCCCCTCCGACTGCACCACGGCGCGCAGCAGCCGCATGATCTGCTTCGCCGTCTCCGAGTCGAGCTGGCCGGTGGGCTCGTCGGCCAGCAGCACCTGCGGGCGGCCGGCCAGCGCCCGGGCGATCGCGACCCGCTGCTGCTGGCCGCCGGACAGCTCGCCCGGCCGCTGCCGGGCGTGCTCGCCGAGGCCGACGATGTCCAGCATGAGCCGGACCCGCTCCTCGCGTTCCTTCGGCGCCATCGCGGCGATCCGCAGCGGCACCCCGACGTTCTCCGCCGCGGACAGGATCGGGATGAGGCCGAACGACTGGAAGATGAACGCCACCGACGTACGGCGGAGCTCCATCCGCTCGCGGGAGGACATCGCGGTCACGTCCCGGTCACCGACCCGCACCCGGCCGCTGTCCGGCAGGTCGAGCCCGCCGACGATGTTGAGCAGCGTGGTCTTCCCCGACCCCGACCGGCCGCGCAGGGCCACCAGCTGCCCGGCCCGCACGCCGAACGAGACGCCGCGCAGCGCCCTGGTGGCGGTGCGCCCGCTGCCGAACGTGCGCGTCACGTCGGTCACGGCCAGCATGTCCGTGGCGACCACGGCGGTCATGACGGATCCCTCCGGTCCGGCCAGACACCGATATGGTCGGGCTCGGCCTCCAGCCGCACCAGGTCACGCATGCCGAGGGGTTCGGTCATCTCCCGCGGCAGCTGCAGCCGGCCGGCCCGGTCGAGCACGGCGTACTCCACCGCGTGCTGGGCCACCTCGCCGTCGTCCCCGGTCGTCGCGTGCCGGTGGGTTTCCGTGCTGGTCCGGCCGTCCCTGATCGCGACGACCCGGCGCACCACCGAGGACACCGCCGGGTCGTGGGTGACGATCAGCACGGTCACGCCGAGCTCGGTGTTCGCCTGCTGCAGCGCGCCGAACACCTCGGCCGCGGTGGCCGTGTCCAGCTCGCCGGTGGGCTCGTCGGCGAGCAGCACCTTCGGCTCGTTGACCAGCGCCACCGCGATGGCCGCCCGCTGCTGCTCGCCGCCGGACATCTGGTCGGGCCGGCGGTGCAGGCAGTCACCGAGGCCGAGCAGCTCGAGCAGTTCGGCCGAACGGGCCTGGCGTTTCGCCTTCCCGCCGCCCGCCAGCCGCATCGGCAGCTCCACGTTCTGCTGCGCGGTCAGGTAGGGCAGCAGGTTGCGCGAGGTCTGCTGCCAGACGAAGCCCACCACCTGCCGCCGGTAGGCCAGCCGCTGCCGCGCGCTCATCGCCGCCAGGTCGTTGCCCGCCACCCGGACCGAGCCCGCGGTGGGCGTGTCCAGCCCGGCCAGGATGTTCATCAGCGTGGACTTGCCGCTGCCCGACGCCCCTACCAGCGCGACGATCTCGCCCCCGGCCACCAGCAGGTCGAGCCCCTGCAGGGCCTGCACCTCGATCCCGGCCGCCACGTAGATGCGGACCAGGCGGTCGCACACGATCAGCGAGCCCGCGCCGAAGTCGCGATGCTGCCGTGCCGCCTCCGCGCCGAGGTCCGCGATGCTGGTGGCCATCGATCCTCCTTACGTATCAGTTTGCCCGGAGCAGGCGGGATATGTCGCGGCGGCGCAGCGCCCTGGCCTCCACGGCCAGCGCGCCCAGCGCGAGCACGACGATGATCGCGGCGGGCAGGCCGAGCGCGAGCGCGTCCGGCTCGAGCCGGACCGGGGCGCTGGTGCCGGTGAAGGCGGACAGGTCGATGGCCGAGGCGATCACTCGTGGCAGCGCCACGGCGCAGACCGCGCCCGCTATCACCGCGGCGATCACGGCCGGCATGGCCTCGGCCATGACCAGGCCCATCGTCCGGTCGTGGCCCATGACGGTGAGCCGGGCCAGGGTCAGCCCGCGCTCGTCAGAACCGAGCGCCAGGCCGAGGATCACGATGAACAAGCCGAGCGCGGCGGCGGCCACGATGATGAGCGCGATGATGAGCCCGGCGCCGTGCTGGAGCGGCGCGCCCGCCAGCGCGGCCAGCACCGAGGTGCGGAACGTGATGACGTGGTACGGGATCATCCGGTTGGCCACGGCGGTGAGCCGGGCCTGGTTGATCGCGGTACCGGTGACCAGGAGCATGTTGGGCGAGGCCGCGCCGGCCGGGCCGGGCAGGCTCAGCAGCGGCATGATCACGAAGGGTCCGCCCGAAGGCAGGGCGGGAGTGTCACCCAGGACGCCGACGACGCGCACCTTGAGCGGGCCCATCGCGGACTGCGCGTTGAGCTGGCCTCCCCCCTGGTCGAGGACGGCGAGGGCCGGCGGCGAGGCCAGCACCGGCACGGTGGCGCCGTCCGGCAGCACCGAGCCGGGCGCGGCCTGGCCGATCTCGCGGGCCGGGAAGGCGGAGAACGGGGTGTCCGCGACCACGGCCGCGTAGCTGGCCGGGTCCACCGCGATCACCGTCACCGGCTGGCCGAACTCCGTGAACCAGTTCGTGATCCAGACTTCGGTGGTGTGCCGTACGCCGGGGACGGCGCCGATCGCCTTGACCGTGTCCGGGGAGACCGGCCCGCCCCCGGGGCCCGGCTGGATCACCACATCCGCCCCGGTGGCGTGCCAGGAGGCGGTGACCTCGCCGCGGCTGATGCCCTGGTTGACCATCCCGGCGAAGGTGGCCAGGCTGAGCGCGAGCACGAGCGCGAACGCGGGCAGCGCGCCGGTCAGCGAGGACCTGGCCGCCCGGGACAGCGCGACGAAGCCGGTGGCGCCCGCTCCCCGCGCGGACAGGGCGAGCAGCCCGCGGATGACCAGGGGGTACAGCCGCAGCATGATCACCACGACCGGGATGGCCACCAGCACCGGCGTGATCGTCAGGTACAGGTCCGTTCCCGCCCTTTGACCGCCCGCGGGCACGCCCTGGTTGCGCAGCACGATCAGGCCGGCCACCGACGCGGCGACCGCCGTGACCTCGATCACCGGGCGGCGCCAGCGCCGGGCGGGACCCGCAGCCCGCCGGGTCTCGGCGCTGGTGATCCGGGCCGGGTTGCTGGCCGGGGCGGGCCTGCGGTGCCGCCACACCGCGATCAGCGGCGGCCCGGCCAGCGCGGCGGCGATCACGATGGCGGCCAGCGGCCAGCCGGCCGTGGAGGTTGAAGGGTCCCCGCCGGGGACCACCGCGATGGCCAGGGCCACGCCGACCAGCGCGCCCGGGCCGGCCGCGACCAGCGCGCCGCGCAGCATCAGGCCCGCCACCTGCCACAGTGACCCGCCCCGGGCCCGCAGCATGGTCAGCTCGCCCTCACGGCGCGCGACGACCATCCGGGCCGCGAGCAGGATCACGGCCGCGCCGACCACGATCAGGCTGACGAAAAGGAGCAGCAGCACCTTTTGCACGGCCGCCTGGGTGCCGAGGAACAGCGCCAGGTCCAGGACGAGCGGCGAGGTGACCGTCAGCTCGCTCGCGGCGGGCGCCAGCGTGGTCAGCGTGGGGGTGGTCGCGGTGGCGCGGTTCAGCGCCTGGTAGAGCCCTTGCGCCTGGTCCGCGTTCAGGTGGGACACGTCGAGCGGGAACTCCCACTGCATCGCGAGCCCGATGCCGCCGAACACTTTCTGGAGCGCGGTGAGCTGGCCCGGGTCGGCGATGACCCCGCCGATCCAGTAGGCCGGGCTGATGGGGGTGAGCTGCTCGAGTGACGGGCGCACGATCGTCGTGTCCTGCTGCCAGAAGGTCGACCCGCCGTCCCGGACCCGCACGATGGCGGTGACGAAGAGGGTGGCCGGGCCGGATTTGGTGGTCAGCGTCAGGCGGCTGCCCGGGTGGAGGCCGAACCGCGCGGCCGTCGGCACGGTGGCGGCCACGGCCACCGTGCCGGCCGGAGCCTGCCCGCTCGAATACGATCCGGCCACCAGCTGCGCGTAGCGGGTGAACGGTTCACGGTAGACGACCACCATCTTGGGCGGCGCCTGGGCATAGGCGCTGCGCGCCGCGCCGGCCATGACGCGGAGCGGGTTGATGCCCAGCCCGGCCCAGTCACCGCCCGCGAGCGGGAGCGGCGTCGCCGCCAGGCCACGGGCGATGTCGCTGGTCGACTGGGCGAGCTCGCTCTCGCCGAGCACCGGGCCCGGCTGGCCCTCCTGGCCGGCCTGCAGCGCCCCGGTGAACTGGGCCAAGGTGGTGGTGACCTGGACGATCTTGGTGGTGTTCGGGAGTCCGGCCAGGGTCTGGTGCAGGGCCTGGGTTCGCGTGTGCGCGCTGAGCGCCGGGCCTACCACGGCGGTGAACACGCAGCCGCAGGTCAGCAGCGCGAGCGCGAGCACGCTCCCGAACGCGGTCCCCACCGTCCGGCTCAGTGCTGCTGACCACTGGGCGGGCCCCGGCCTCAATTCGGTCAGCGTCATGCCGACTCCGCCGCGCGCAATTCGGCGGCGGCGTCCGGCCGCCGCGCGATCGTGAGGGCGGCCGCCAGCACCGGCAGCACGGCCACCGCCAGGGCCAGCGGGAGCGCCTGCGACCAGGCGAGCTGGATCAGCACCGGCGGCACCGGCCTGGTCGCCGCCGTCGTCAGCGTGATGGCCGGCACGAGGAGCTCGGCCAGCACCACGCCGAGCACCAGCCCGGCCAGCGCGGACGGCACGCTCAGCATGAGCAACTCCAGGCAGAGCTGCCCGGCCGCCGCCCGCGGCGCCACGCCGAGCGCGGCCAGCAGCGCGTTCTCCGCCCGCCGCTGGCGGACTCCGGCCGCGATGCTGACGCAGAAGCCGGTGATGGCGAGCACGGCGGCGGCGATGGCGACCGCGAGCAGCCCCTGCTGCGGCACGGTGGACAGCGGGTCGGTCAGCAGCCCGGACTCGATCCCGCTGCGGCCCGTGACGGCCGAACCGGGCGGCAGATGGCCGGTCAGGCCGGGCGGGATCTCGGAAGGCCGCACGGTGGCCAGCCACCACTGGGTCACCGGCGCGGGCTCCAGCGAACTACGGCCCAGGAAGGCCTGCAGGGCGCCCAGGTCGACGACGAGCGCGCCGCCGCCGCCGGTCACCGTGGGGAAGCTGCTCACCGCGGCGACGATCTTCACGCTGACCATCGCGCCGGCGATGCTGGTCTGCACCGTGGAGCCGACGCTCGTGTTGCTCGTGCGGAGGAAGTCCTGCGTGGCCAGGCCCGGAAGGACCACGGGAGCCTGCGGGGTGAGCGCCAGCTGCCCGGACACCGAAGTGGGGGGGAGGCCGGCGTACCCGCTCGCCTCCGTGCCGTAACCCGGGCTGAACGTCACCGCCAGCGCGGTGCCCGCGGTCCGGTCCGAGGAAACGGCGGGCAGGGCGGACGGACCGGCGGTGCCCTGCAGCTGCCGGACGCCGGCCAGCTCGGCCGACGAGGCGATGGCCGGCCAGCTGCGCAGTGCCGATCCAGGGACTGGGGTGGTGCCCGGGCCCGTCGCGCCCGGTCCGCCGCTGGCGCTGGACACGCCGTCCACGGTGAACACGGCCGGCCCGAGGCCCTGGGTGGCGGGCAGCGTGTAGGCCAGGCTGACCCCGGTCAGCCGCAGCGGGTAGATCGCGGCGGACGAGCCCAGGCCGACGGTCAGCGCGTGGTCCCTGCCGTCGGCGGGCAGCGAGCCGGCCCCGACCTGGTAGACGACGTCGGCCGCGTCTTCCACCGAGACGGTCACCGTGGCGGCGCCCAGGCCGAGCGAGGCCGGGCCCAGCCGCGCGGTGAGCCGGAACGCGGTGGACCGGCCGGGCAGCGTGACGCCCGGTGCCGGGCCGGCGGGCCGGATCCTGCCGAACAGGGCGGCCGCGGGCAGCGGGGACTGGTCGGGGCGGAGCAGCGTCACGTTCGCCGCCTGCCCGGTGCCGACCGCGAGCGTCATCCCGTCGGTCTCCTCCTGCGGGAACGTCGCGACCGGCATGGCGTGCCGTACCCCCGGCGTCCCGACCACGGCGCTGGCCTGACCCGCCGAGAGCGGCTGGCTGGCCTGGACCCGCACGTCCGCCCCGGTGCCGAACGCGGCCTGGTCCTGGACCGAGCGCGTCCAGCTCTGCCGCTGGGACAGCGCCAGCGTCCCGGTGGCCACGGCCAGCACGATCAGCAGCGCCGCGCCGCCCTGCCTGATCGGCAGGCGGCTTATCTGCCAGCTGGCCATGGCCGCGGTCAGCCGCCGGCCGCGGGCCGCCAGCAGGTCGCCGGCCTTGCCCCCGGCGGGAAGCAGCCGGAGCGCCAGTACGGTGCCGCCGGCCAGCGCCAGCGCCGGCGCGGCCACGATCACCGGATCCACGCCGTAGTTCCCGCTGGCGCCCGCGGACACCGCCGAATAGTGCCGCAGCTCCCAGCCCGCCACCACGGCCAGCAGGATCAGCGCGAGGTCGACGCCGGCCCGGGTGACGCCGGCGATGGCGCCCTGCCGGCCGCGGCGGGCCCGGGCCGTGCCCGGGGTGACGATGCTGAGCACCGGCACCAGCATGATCACCAGCGCGCCCGCGCCGACCACGGCGGCCACCAGGAATGCCGTCCAGCCGACGCCGACGCCGGCCGCGCCGCTCCCGGCGAGCAGCCGGGCCAGGCCGACGCCGGCCAGCGTCCCGGCCACCGCGCAGAGCAGGCACAGCGGCACCCCCTCGGCGGCGCCCAGCCGGACCAGCTGCCAGCGGGTGGCGCCGCGCGCGGTCAGCATCGCCGACTCGCCTTCCCGCTGCCCGGCGAGCAGCCGCGCCACTGCGAGCAGGGCCGCGGCGGCGAGCAGGGAGAGCAGCACCGCGCAGATGGCCAGCAGCGAGCGGGCCACGTCCAGGTTGCTGGCCGTCCCGTTGAGCACCGAGGGCAGGCTGGTGTCGAGGGTGAGGGCCGGCAGCTCGACCGCGCTGGCCAGCTGGTCCCGCAGGTCCTTGACGTTGGCCGCGATGGTCCTGAGCTGGCCGGCCGGAAGGCTGGCGGTGTGCGGCCCGGCCAGCCAGGAGCCGCCGTCGACGGTCAGCGGTCCGGCGAACGCCCAGGGCGGCACGGCCAGCGGGCCATACGTGGTGAAGCCGGACAGGGTGCTCGAGCCGCCCAGCCCGACGTCGTTAAGCCCCCAGTAGGTATCCGACACCTGCCGGGGCCGGTACAGGCCGGTGACCACGAACCGGACCAGCTGGTGGGATACCCGGTCGCGCATCTGCAGCACGTCGCCGGCCCGCACGCGCAGCAGCGCGGCGGCGGTGGACGGCAGCGCCGCCGGGATGGGCCCGCTGACCCGCCCGCCGGGCCAGTGCCCGGAAACCAGCACCGTATGCGCGGTGATGGCCTGGAGCGTGGCCGCCTCGGCGATCTGCACCGTGCCGGTGCCGCCCGGCGGGACCGGCCGCGAGCCCGGCACGAAACCGAGCGGGTCGGACCAGTAGGCCCGGTAGAAGGTGTACGGCGCGCCCTCGAGCGCGTCGGCGATCTTGCGCTGCAACAGCGAGGTGTACTGCGCGCCCTGGCCGGTGTTGACGTTGCCGCGCATGACGAGCGACGTGCCGGCCGCGCGGGCCAGGTCGTGCCGGACCGCGCGGGGCAGGGCCTGCCCGCTGAAGGTGACCAGCGCGGTAGCCAGGGCCGCGGCCACCGCCACCGTCAACGCCGCCGCGATGATCACCAGGCGGTGCGCGTTCATCCGAGGCAGTGTTAGCGAACCCCGTGTCAAGCCCATCAGGATTCCGAGCCTATGATCCGGGCCGGCTGATAAAAAGAGTGCGTACATGACCTGGTACCCGTCCGTAACCCGGCCGGGATGGAGGGACTGCGCCGTGTCCGTCGTCGTCATCACCGGGGCCGCGGGCCTGGTCGGGTCCATGCTGCGGCCGAGGCTGGCCAGGTCCGGCCGCACGCTGCGGGTGCTCGACATCGCCCCGCTGACGGCAGGCCCCGGCGAGGAGGCCATCCAGGCGTCGGTGACCGACATGAACGCCATGACCGAGGCCTGCCGGGGCGCGGACGCCGTCATCCACCTGGGCGGGATCGCGGCCGAGGCGTCCTGGCCGGACATCTGCGACCTGAACATCAACGGCGGCTACGTGGCGTTCGAGGCGGCCCGGCGGGCCGGGACGCCGCGGGTGATCTTCGCCTCGTCCAACCACGCGGTCGGGTTCACCCCGCGCTCGGCCTTCCCGGTGCCCGACTACGCCTTCCCCGCGCCTGACACCTACTACGGCGTCTCCAAGGCGGCCGTCGAGGCGCTGGCCGCGATGTACCACAACCGGTACGGCATGGACGCGATCTGCCTGCGGATCCTGTCCTGCTTCCCGCGCCCGCAGAACGTCCGGATGCTGTTCACCTGGCTGTCGCCCGACGACGCCGGGCGGCTCTTCGAGGCCTGCCTGACCGCCGGCCGGCCCGGGTTCCGCGTCGCCTACGGGGTGTCCGCCAACACCCGCGGCGGCTGGGTCTCGCTGGCCGAGGCGAGGGCGCTCGGCTATCAGCCGGAGGACGACGCGGAGGCCTACGCCGCCGAGATCATCGCCGAGCACGGCGAGCCGGACCCGGACGACCCGGTGCTGCGCTACCTGGGCGGCGAGTTCACCCTCCCGGACGATCAGGTGCCCCGGCGCTAGGGCCGGCCCGGTACTCCTGCCAGCGGCCGAGGATCTGGCCGAGCTCCTTGGTGGCGAACTCGAGGAAGGCGGCCTGCTCGGCCATCCGCTCGCCGGCCGGGGTGTCCGCGCCGACCAGGTCGATGCCCTCGCGGACCAGCGCGGTCCAGCGGGACATGACCTGGTCCCGCATCCGGAGCAGGTCGTCCCACATGTTGCCGGGCATCCGGTAGTAGTCCCGGCGTGAGCCCGGCACCCGCTCCTTGTGCACCAGCCCGAGCTGGATCAGGTACCGCACCGCGCCGGACACGGCCGCCGGGCTGATCCGCAGCATCCCGGCCAGCTCGGCGGCGGACAGGCGGCCGGAGTCGGTGACCAGCAGGGCGACGAAGACCCGGGCCGGCATCGGCGGGAAGCCCGCGCTGACCAGGACGGAGGCGAACCGCTCGATGTAGCCGAACAGGGCGTCGTCCGGCCCTGCCGCCGCTTCCGCCTTGTCGGCCACTGCCGTCACCTCCCTCTACGCGCCGCCAGCCACCGCGCGTGACCCCAGGCCAACGCCACCTGCCGTCGCGCGTCGCCTCCACGTAAACGATAGTGTATTACAAGAATTCAGAAAATCGTGAAAGCTGTGTAGAGTGGGCCTCATGACGAACGCGATCGAGGTGCGCGCGCTGCGCAAGTCGTTCGGCCGGACCCAGGCGCTCGACGGGCTCGACCTCGACGTCCGGTCCGGTGAGGTGCACGCCTTCCTCGGCCCGAACGGGGCGGGCAAGACCACCACCATCCGCATCCTGCTCGGCCTCCTGCGCAAGAACGGCGGCGAGGCCAGCCTGCTCGGCGGCGACCCGTGGCGGGACGCCACCACGCTGCACACCAGGCTGGCCTACGTGCCCGGGGACGTGACCCTGTGGCCTGGCCTGACCGGCGGCGAGATCATCGACCTGCTGGGCAGGCTGCGCGGCTCCCGGTCGGCCGTCGACCCCAAGCGCAGGGACGCGCTGATCGAGCGGTTCGCCCTGGACCCGGCCAAGAAGGCCCGGGCCTACTCCAAGGGCAACCGGCAGAAGGTGGCGCTGATCGCGGCCCTGGCCAGCGACGCCGAGCTGCTGATCCTGGACGAGCCGACGGCCGGGCTCGACCCGCTGATGGAGGCGGTGTTCCGCGAGTGCGTCGACGACGAGCGCCAGCGCGGCCGCACCGTGCTGCTGTCCAGCCACATCCTGGCCGAGGCGGAGGCGCTGGCGGACCGGGTGACGATCATCCGCGACGGCCGGACGGCCGAGACCGGCACGCTGGCCGAGATGCGGCACCTCACCCGGACCACGGTCGACGCCGAGCTGGCCCGCCCGGCCGTCCTGGACGGCCTGCCGGGCGTGCACGCGGTGGAGGTCAACGGCACCCACCTGCGCTGCGAGGTGGACCACACCGCGCTCAACGACGTGCTGACCAGGCTGACCGCGGCCGGGGTGGTGGCCCTCACGTGCCGGCCGCCGACGCTGGAGGAGCTGTTCCTGCGGCACTATTCCGCCGAACGGACTGGGCCGGGAGCCCGGCCATGACCTTCTCCGCCCTGGCCGGGACTCCGCTAGCCGGCACGGGCGCCCTGGCCCGGCTCGCCTTCCGCCGGGACCGGATCATGCTGCCGGCCTGGGTGTACGTGATTACCGCGGCGATCGCCAGCAACTCCTACAGCCTGAACAAGCTGTACCCCACGGCCGCGGCACGGGCGGAGCTGGCGGCCAGCGGCGGCCACAACCCGGCGCTGGTGTTCCTGTACGGCCGGATGTGGGGGGATTCCCTCGGCGCGGTGAGCGCCTGGCGGTACGGGGTGTGGGCGGCCATCTTCGCCTCGCTGATGAGCATCTTCCTCGTGATCAGGCACACCAGGGCCGACGAGGAGGCCGGCCGGCTCGAGCTGGTCGGCTCGGCGGCGGTGGGCCGGCTGGCCGCGCTGACCGCCGCCCTGCTGGTCGCGGCCGCGGCGAACGTGCTGCTGACCGTGCTGCTGATCCTCGTGCTGGTCCTGGTGGGTCTCCCGGTCGCGGGCTCGGTCGCTTTCGCGCTGGTCATCACGACCTGCGGGCTGGCCTTCGCGGCGATCGCCGCGCTGGCCGCGCAGCTCGCCGCGGGCGCCCGCGCGGCCCGTGGCATCGCCCTCGGCGTGCTCGGCGCCGCCTACCTGCTGCGGGCGGTCGGCGACGCGAGCGGGGAGAGCGGGGTCTCGTGGCTGACCTGGCTGTCCCCGCTCGGCTGGACCGAGATGGCCCGGCCCTACACCGAGGACCGGTGGTGGGTGCTGGTCCTGCCGCTGGCGCTGACCGCGGCCGCGACCGCCGCCGCGTACGTGCTGGCCGTGATCCGGGACCACGGGGCAGGCCTGCTGCCCGACCGGCCCGGGCGGGCCACCGCGTCGGCCTGGCTGCGCGGGCCGTTCGGCCTGGCCTGGCGGCTGCAGCGGGGGACGCTGTACGGCTGGATGGCGGGCTTCGCGTTCACCTTCGCGGCCAGCGGGGCGGCGGCCAAGGGGATCGGCTCGCTGCTCGGCGGCAGCACCCAGCTCAGGAACGCGTTCGCCAGGCTCGGCGGGCAGACCGCGATCACCAACGCCTACCTGGCCGCGATCATGTCGCTGGCCGGCCTGGCCGCCGCGGCGTACGCCACCTCGGCGGTGCTCAGGCTGCGCACCGAGGAGACCGACGGCCAGGCGGAAACCCTGCTGGCCACGGCGACCAGCCGGACCAGGTGGGGACTGAGCCACATCGCCATCGCCGTCCTCGGCACCGCGGTGCTGCTCGCGGTGGCGGGCCTGGCCGCGGGGCTCGGCTACGGGCTGCGCACCGGGTCCGCCGGACCCGAGGTGGCCAAGCTGCTCGGCGCGGCCATGGTCCAGCTGCCCGCGTCGCTGGCCGTGGCCGGGGCGGCGGTCGTGCTGTTCGGGCTGGCGCCCCGGGCGTCGGTGGCCGGGGCGTGGACCGTGGTCGGCGTGATGGTGCTGATCGCCCTGTTCGGCCAGGTCCTGCGGCTGTCCCAGTGGGTACTCGACGTCTCGCCGTTCACCCACGTGCCGAAGCTCCCCGGCGTCGCGGTCACCGTGCACACCACCGGCGCGCCGCTGCTCTGGCTGGGCCTGGCCGCCCTCGCGCTGGCCGTGACGGGCCTGGCCGGCCTGCGCCGCCGCGATATCGGCTAACCTACCTTTTGGTAACAAGGTGCGAAGCCCCGTCCCGGCCGAAGACCGCCTGGGTAGATTGTGGCAATGCGGACATTCCGGTACCACTGGCGGCCCGCGGCCACGGCGCTGCTCCGGCTGGGCCTGGCCGGCGCGGCCATCCTCGGCGGTGCCGTCGCGTGCGGTTCACCGGCCCCGTCCGGCGCGAACGCCCCGGCCACCTCGACCGCCACGCCGGGTACCGCGGGCGCGTCGGCCAGCACCCCGGGCGGGGCGCTGTCCGGCCTGGGCGCCGACGAGATCGCCCGCCGGGCGACCGCCGATCTCAAGACCGTCTCGTCGGTCCACGTCGCCGGGACGGTCACCGACTCCGGTCAGCACTTCGCGGTGAACCTGACCCTCGGCACCCAGGGCTGCACCGGCACGCTCGGGATCAAGGGAGAAGGCTCGTTCCGGCTGCTGAAGATCGGCAAGAAGTTCTGGATCAAGCCGGACAACAAGTTCTGGAAGTACGCCGCGGGCGGTGCTGCCAGCCCCGCCGTCATGCAGATCGTGGGCGGCAAGTACATCGAGCCGAGCGGCAAGGACTCGAGCCTGAAGGAGATCGGGGCGTTCTGCAGCCCGAGCCAGTTCGCCAGCTTCTTTGACCCGGCCCAGATGACCGGCATGACCAAGGGCGTGACCACGACGGTCTCCGGCCAGCCCGCGCTGCAGATCAAGGACACCGGCGACACCGCGAGCGCCTACGTCACGATGTCCGCCAAGCCCCAGTTCCTCCGCCTCGACGCGGGCAGCAGCGGGCGGTTCGACTTCACCGACTACAACGTGCCGATGAACCTCGTCCCGCCCCCCGCCAGCGAGACC
>Ga0318496_10000597_pt1 | contig 13079 bp, 14 predicted proteins | sample GRESIP109b1f22_FD_203296 | JGI IMG/M metagenome (GOLD analysis project Ga0318496, IMG submission 203296) | Tropical soil microbial communities from Luquillo Experimental Forest, Puerto Rico - GRE.SIPMG.109b1f22 | ecosystem: Environmental > Terrestrial > Soil > Tropical forest > Bulk soil... | reverse complement strand
CGAAGCGGTCCTCGGAGACGAGCAGGGTGCGAGGGTTCCCGAGCCCGCAGGGCTCGACCGTCACGTTCTCCACGACCACGAGCCCCGCGCCCGAGTCGGCCATCTCGGCGTAGTAGTCGAGGACGAGGCCGTTCACCTCGTGGTCTGGCTCCGGGTACGCGAGGTACAGGGGCAGGCAGACGATGCGGTTCGGGAGCGTCAGGGTCCCGAGGCGCATCGGCTCGAACAGGAGGGCGGTCGTCGTCATGAGGGAGGGCTCCGGAGGAGCGTACCATTCCCGGGCGTCCGCTAACCTCGCCCGCCGCGTCGGGTCTCTCCCGACGGGCCCCGCGCGAAGCGACATCCGCGCGCTCCCGGGCCCGACAGGAGGTTCCGCATGCTTCGGAGATGGTCGATCCTCGCTTCGCTGATCCTGCCGCTCGCCGCCACCGCGGCGCCGGCCAGCGACGTCCAGGCCCTGCGGCAGCAGGTGGCCGCGCTGCAGCTGGACCACGCGTTGAATCTCTCGGCGCAGCAGGCGCAGGCGCTGCTGCCGCTGCTCCAGGGCGCGAAGGCGCAGGTCCAGGCGTTCCAGGCCCAGCGCACCGCCGCGGAGCCCGCGCTCGCGACGGCGCTCTCCGAGGCCGTCAATGACCTGAAGAGCTCGGGCGCGGTCTCGGGTGCGACCGCGCAGGCGGTGAGCGCGGCGCGGCCCGCGAACGCCGCGCTGAGGGAGAGCCTGCGCTCGTTCTGGCAGCAGGCGCAACAGGTGCTGACGTCGGATCAGCTGCAGGCGCTCAAGACGACGCCCCTCGGCGTCGCTTCGGCCGCGAGCGCGCCCGCGGCGGCCCCCGGCGGCCACGCCGGGCCCGGGCGGCGCTTCCGCGTGATGCACGTCGTCCTGTCCGACGCGTTCCTCTCGCTCGTGCAGGCGCGCGCCGGCTGACGCCTCGAGCTCGCTCCTCGCGCGCCCCCGGGCGCGCGGGGAGCCGGAGGACCCCGAGTCCGACGCGACTCGCGGTGACGCTCCCCCGCGACCGACGCCGCCATCGTCCGCGGTTCGCACGGGCAGGCCGCGGACGCGCCGCGGGCGCCGGGGATCCGCGTCGGTGCCGCCCCGTAACCCAGCGATACGAGGACCTGTCGCGCCGCGGCCGCCCGCGGCACGCGCGTCGCACAGGCCCCCGCCAAGCCAGGGGGCGCACATTGTCCACGAGGATCTCCTCCGCCGTCGCGGTTCCGCCGTTCCACCCGAGCGCCGACGACGCCGTCGCGCCGCTCGCCGCCGTGTCGCGGCGCGCGGCGCCCGATCCGCTCACGCTCGCCGGCCTCGGCGCGTGCATCGACGAGGCGCGCGCGGCCGCGCTCTCCCCGGCTGAGGGCCCGCCCGACCCGGTGGCGTTCGCGTCGCTGCGCGCGCGCCTCGAGAAGGCGCGCACGAAGCTCCCCACCGCCTACCGGCAGGCCGTCGCCGATCCGCTCCTCGCGGTCCTCGACAAGCTCGGCGCCCGCGGGTTCTCGCGCGTCCTGGCGGAGGATCCCGAGCGCGAGGGCGCGGCCCGTCTCCTGCTCGACGTCGCGCAGGCGGTGCTCCAGCGCGGCGAGGGGTACGAGGCCCGGGCGACGGCGGCGCTCCAGGAGGTCGTGAGCGATCTGTACGAGGGCTTCCTGTCCGCCGAGGATCGCCGGGGCGTGAAGCCGCCGGACCGGGGCGTCACCGCGCCGCTCGTCCGGTGGGGGAGCGGCGGCGCCGGGCCGTACACGTGGCCGGCGACGGCGACCGCTGAGGTCGGCGTGGGCGCGGCGATCGTGACGCTCCCGGCGGCGAACGCGTCGAGCGGCATCCTGGCCTGGCCCGCCCTCGCGCACGAGACCGTCGGACACGACATCCTCGAGGCGGACGATGGGCTCAGGGACGAGCTCGCCCGCATCGTCCGCGAGCGGCTCATCGCGGAGAAGATGGGTCCGGCCCTCGCAGACTACTGGGCGGACCGGATCGACGAGACGGCGGCCGACGTCCTCGGCGTGCTCAACATGGGGCCGGCGGCCGCGATCGGCGTCCTCGGCTACTTCCGCTCGGTGAACGGGGCGGTCCGCGGCACGCCTACGCTCCGCAACGTGGGGCGCCCCGAGGATCTGCACCCTGCGGACATCGCGCGCGCCTACCTCGCGGCGGAGACGGTCCGGCTCCTGTCCTTCGACGGTGCGGCGCGCTGGGCGGACCGGCTCGTCGCGGAGGCGGACCGCGATCTCGGCAAGATCCGGCTCGGCGACGTGGCCGTCACGGCGAGCGTCGCGAAGGCTTCGGCGGCGGCGGTCGCGCGCGCGATCGTCCGGACTCCGCTCGCCGCGCTGGAGGGGCGCGCGCTGGGCGACATCCAGGACTGGCGCGATCGGGACGAGGCGATCGTGGCCGGGCTGCGGGGGCAGCTCGGCGCCGGGGCGGCGCAAGGAGGGAAGGCCGCTGCGGGAAAATACACCGAGGGTGCGTACGCCGCCCACGCCGTGGCGGCGGGCGTCTACGAGGCCGTCGGCGGGGGCGCGAACCCGACGGACGCGATGACCCGGATGGTCGCGGTCCTCGCCGCCATGCACGAGCGCGACCCCGCCTGGTCACTCCCCGACGCCGGGCGGAGCGCGCAGCGCGTGGCGTGAGGGGTCTCACCGCGGACGCGCGCCGCCGGCCACCAGCGCCCCGCCGAGCGCGACCGCGACGGCCGCACCGAGCACCGCGGGGCGCGTCTCGCCGAGCCGGTGCGAGACCGCGCCGGCGAGGAGCGGGCCGAGGATCTGCCCGACGCCGTAGACCGCGGTGAGGGTGCCGACGATCCGGCCGGGCGAGGCGGGCGCGAGGCTCCGCCCCACGGCCATGGCGAGGGTCGTGATCCCCATGAACGTCCCCCCGAACAGCGCCGCGCCCGCGAGCGCCGCACCCGCCGACGTCGAGAGGGCCGGGAGCGCGATGCCCACGGCCTGCACGAGGAACGCGAGCGCGAGCGCGCCGCGGTGCCCGAGCCGCCTCCCTGCCGCGCTCCACAGCACCGCGGACGGTGCGGCGGCAACCCCGGTGAGCACCCACGTCCACGGCGCGAGCGCCTCGAGGCCTGGCGTCCGCCGCACGCCCGCGACCGCGAAGGTGCCGCTCACGATGTAGCCGAGCCCCTCGAGGAAGTAGGCTGCGGCGAGGGGCCCGAACCCGAGCGCAGGCGGCGCCGCGCCGGCGATGGCCGCCGAGTGAGGGGACGGCGGCGCCGTCGCGAGGTGGACGAACCCGCGCGCGCCGAGGACCGCGGCCGCGAGCGCGAGCAAGAGCCACGGCGCGCCGAAGCCCGCGGGCGCCTGCACGGCGACGGCGCCCGAGAGCGCGATCCCCGCGCCGACGCCGGCGTACAGCAGGCCTGCGTGCGCCGAGGCGGCCTCCAGCGCCGCCGCCGAGGCGAGCACGAACACGAGCCCGCTCGCGATCCCGGCGGCGAGCCGGAGGGCGAACCACGCGGCAACGGAGGTCGTCGCGGCGCCGGCGGCGGTCGCGAGCGCGGTGGCCGCGAGCGCACCGCGGAGCACGGCGCCACGCTCGGCGCGCGACGCGAGCTGCCGCGCGGCGAGCACGCCCGCGAGGTAGCCGACGAGGTTCACCGACGCGATCGCCCCCGCGACGTCGTCGGCGATCGCGAGCGCGCGCTGCGTCCCCGGCAGGAGCGCGGTGTACGCGAAGCGACCGATCCCCATCGCCGCGGCCAGGGCGAGCGCGCCGTCGATCGCGGGTGTGGTGGGGCGGCGGGCCACTTCTTCTCGGATGCCACCGCGCCGGCGCGCGGTCAATGTCTCGCGCGGCGCCCGGCGTCGCCCACGCCGTCCAGGGGTCGCAGCCTCGGGTCCGGGCCGTTCCCGATCCTCGTCCGCCGAAGCGTTGCGGGCGGCCGGTGACCGCTGCTAGGTTCCGCGGCGCGTAGCGGAGTTGCCCCGCCGCGCGCGCGGCGGAGGGGGTTCTCGGCCGCGGTCCATGAACAGGGGGCCCCCGGAGCCACACCTGGAAGCGATCCTCAGCTCCTTCTTCCTCGTCGCCGTGAGCGAGATGGGCGACAAGACCCAGCTCCTCGCGTTCTCGCTCGCGAGCCGGTACCGCCGCCCGTGGGTGGTCATGGGCGGGATCCTCGCGGCGACGCTCCTCAACCACGCGCTCGCGGCGAGCGTCGGGACATTCGTCTCGGTTCGCGTTCCGCCGAGGGTGATGGCGGCGATCCTCGCGGCCACGTTCGTCGCCTTCGGGCTCTGGACGCTGAAGCCCGACACGCTCGAGGAGGACGCGCGGCCCGACCGCTTCGGCCCGTTCCTCACGACGGCGATCCTGTTCTTCCTCGCGGAGATGGGGGACAAGACGCAGCTCGCGACGATCGCGCTCGCAGCGCGGTTCCAGTCGGTCCCGCTCGTCACGGCGGGCACGACGCTCGGGATGCTCGCGTCCGACGGCCTCGCCGTGTTCCTCGGCGATCGGCTCGCGGCGCGCGCGCCGATGCGGTGGATCCGGATCGGCGCGGCCGGCCTCTTCTTCGCCTTCGGCGCGGCCTCGGCGTGGGCCGCGGTGCAGGGGGCCTGATGATGCTCTCGCGGACGCTCGCGCCGGCGGTGTTCCTGGCGGCCGCCGTGCTCGAGGTGGTCGGCGACGCGCTCATCCGCAAGGGCCTGCGCGGGAGCGGCGTGGCGCTGATCGCGGCCGGGTTCGCGGTCCTCGGCAGCTACGGGGTCGTCGTCAACCTGCTCGACGTGGACTTCTCGCGCCTGCTCGGCGCGTACGTCGGGGTGTTCGCGGTCGTGAGCGTGCTCATCGGCCGGTTCGTGTTCCACGACGCCGTCCCCGCCTCGACCTGGATCGGCCTCGCCGTCGTCCTGGCCGGCAGCCTCATCATCCATCTCGGGCGCGGCGGCTAGCCGACGCCCGGCGTGGCCACGGTCGAGGCGGAGCCAGCCGGCGACGTGCGGGCAGCGCGGAGGCGCATTACACGCCCGTCGTGCCCCGGTTCGACGCGAACCTGTCGATGCTGTTCACCGAGGTCGGGTTCCTCGAACGGTTCACGGCGGCGGCGGCGGCCGGGTTCCGGGCGGTCGAGTTCCTGTTCCCGTACCCGTACGGGAAGGCGCAGCTCCGCGACGTCGTCGGGGCGAGCGGCGTCGAGGTCGTCGCGTTCAACATGCCGCCGGGCGACTGGGACGCCGGCGATCGCGGGCTCGCCTGTGATCCGGCCCGCCGGACGGAGTTCCAGGACGGCGTGGGTGCGGCGATCGAGTACGCGGAGATCCTCTCGTGCCGCCGGATCCACGGCATGGCGGGGCTCCGTCCACGCGGCGTGGACGAGGAGCGCGTCCGCGAGGCGTACGTGTCGAACATGGCGTTCGCCGCGCGCGCGCTCGCCGCGCGCGGGATCACCCTGCTGGTGGAGGCGATCAACCCGCGCGACGTCCCGGGGTTCTACGTCACGTCGTCGCGCCAGGCCTTTGCGCTCATCGACGAGATCGCGGCGCCGAACGTCCGGTTCCAGGCGGACCTGTACCACCTCCAGATCGTGGAGGGCGACCTCTCCCACACGCTCGAGGCGCGGCGCGACCGGATCGGACACGTGCAGATCGCGGACACGCCCGGGCGGCACGAGCCGGGCACCGGCGAGCTCAACTACCCGTTCCTCTTCGGGCACCTCGACCGCATCGGCTACGGGGGGTGGATCGGCTGCGAGTACCGGCCGCTCACGACCACCGAGGCGGGGCTCACCTGGCTCGAGCCGTATCTCGACGTACGGAGCGCGCGATGAGCGACGTGGGCTTCATCGGCCTCGGCGCGATGGGGAAGCCGATGGCCGCGAACCTGATCAGGGGCGGTCACCGGCTCCTCCTGCACAGCCGGAGCGGCGTCCCCGCGGAGCTGACCGCCGCGGGCGGCGTCGCCTGCGCCAGCCCGCGGGAGGTCGCCGAGCGCGCCGAGGTCGTCATCACGATGCTCCCGGACACCCCGGACGTCGAGCGCGTGCTGTTCGGGTCGCCCGGCGTCGCGGAGGGGCTCACCGCCGGCAAGCTCGTGATCGACATGAGCTCGATCTCGCCGACCGCGACGGGCGCCTTCGCGGAGCGCATCCGCGCGATCGGCTGCGAGTACGTCGACGCGCCGGTGTCCGGCGGCGCGATCGGCGCGCGCGACGGCTCGCTCACCATCATGGTCGGGGCGAGCGACGCGGCCTTCGCGAGGGCGCGGCCGCTGCTCGCGCTCATGGGCAAGAACATCACGCTCCTCGGCGGGAACGGCGCGGGGCAGACGTGCAAGGTCGCGAACCAGATCATCGTCGCCCTCACGATCGAGGCCGTGGCGGAGGCGCTCGTCTTCGCCTCGAAGGCGGGCGCCGATCCGGCGAAGGTGCGGGGCGCGCTCCTCGGTGGGTTCGCGTCGTCGCGCATCCTCGAGGTTCACGGAGAGCGCATGATCCGCCGGACGTTCGAGCCGGGGTTCCGGATCGAGCTGCAGCAGAAGGATCTCGCGCTCGCGCTCGAGAGCGCCCGGGAGCTCGGCGTCGCGCTCCCGGGGACCGCCCTCGCGCAGGAGCTCTTCAACGCGTGCCGGGCGCGGGGAGGGGCGCGCTGGGATCACTCCGCGCTGGTCCGGGCGCTCGAGGCGCTCGCCGAGCACCAGCTCGGAGCATGACGCGCTGGTGGCCGCAGCTCGCCGGCCCTAAGCTCGCGAGGTGAGCGTTTCCGGCAACCCCTCCCAGGCCCGTGGCGCCGCGGCCGGCCTCGCGGCCGCCGTCCTGTTCGGCGCGAGCACGCCCTTCGCGAAGCTCCTCGTTCCCGGCGCGGGTCCGCTCCTCCTCGCCGGACTCCTCTACCTGGGAGCCGGGGTTGGCCTCTCCGGGGCGGCCCCTTTCCGCCGGTCCGACGCGGAGGCGCCGCTCCGGCGAGCGGACCTCCCGGTCCTCGGGGTCGTCATCCTCGCGGGAGGGATCGTCGGTCCGGCGCTGCTCGTGCTCGGCCTCGCGCGGCTCCCGGGCGCCGCGGCGGCCCTGCTCCTCAACCTCGAGGCCCCGTTCACGATCGCGCTCGCGGTCGTCTTGCTGCGCGAGCAGCTCGCGCGGCGCGAGGTGCTCGGCGCCGCCGCCGTCATCCTCGGCGCCGCCGCGTTGACGTGGGCGCCGGGCGCGCTCGAGGCGAACCCGATCGGCGCGGCGTGCATCGCGGGCGCATGCGCGGCGTGGGCGCTCGACAACAACCTGAGCCAGCGCCTCTCGATCCGCGACCCGATCTCGGTCGCGCGCGCGAAGACGCTGGCCGCGGGGACGTTCAACGTCGCGCTCGGCCTGCTCGTCGGCGAGGGGCTTCCTCCCGCGACGCACGTCGCGGGGGCGCTGCTCACCGGCGCGCTCGGATACGGGCTCAGCATCGTGCTCCACCTGCTCGCGGTGCGCTCGCTGGGGGCCGCGCGGCAGGCGGCCTACTTCGCGACGGCGCCCTTCATCGGGGCGGTGCTCGCGATCCCGCTGCTCCACGATCGCCTCGCCCCGTTGGACGTCGCGGCGGGGGGCGTGATGGCGCTCGGGATCGGGCTCATCCTCCGGACGCACCACGCCCATGAGCACGTTCACGAGGCCGTCGAGCACGAGCACGCGCACCTCCACGACGAGCACCACGTGCACACGCACGAGGAGCCGGTCACGGAACCCCACTCGCACCCGCACCGTCACGCGGCGCTCGCGCACGAGCACCCGCACGCGCCCGACACGCATCACCGGCACCGGCACTGACGCGCCGAGCCTACGGGCGTCTCGTGATTTTCTGAACGAGCGCGGCTGCGGGGCGGTGGGATTCGGGGGCGACGGAGAGGTCAGCTCGCCTTCCGGAAGCGCCCGTCGCGCTCGCCCCTTCCCACGCACTGCTGGCAGTAGGCGTAGAGCGCGTCGTAGACGATCCACTCCGCCTGATTGACCTCGTGGTCGTCCTTCAACCCGAGGTGGCGGAAGCCCTCGGCGATCGCCTTGAGGCCCCAGCTCTCGGGCTGATTCCAGAGCGTGTTGTCGGTGTCCGCGCCGTTCACGATCCTGGCCATCAGCACCAGGGCCGGATCCTTCTCCCACAGCCCGTACTTCCGGCAGAACGCGTCGAAGGAGCACTCCTTTCCGCGGTGGGTGAGCTCCGCGCCCGCGGCGTCGTAGGGCGTCGCGCCTTCTCGCTCCGCGACCGCAGAAACCTGATCGGTGGGGACGAACAGGAACTCGGCGTCCGGGTCCACGAACTTGCGGATGAGCCAGGGACACGCGACGCGGTCCACCTTCACTCCGGAACGGGTGACCCATTTCATGACTGCTTTCCTGGCAGGCCGGCGGCGAGGCCGGCGTGGCGCTCAGTGTGTCGAGGTGGCGCCCTGCGAGGCGTAGAGGTCCTCGAACAGGGCGCTCCCGCGTTCGAGCCTCGCCTCGTCGTCGGCGTGAGCGGCGGCGATCCCCGCGACGACCTGGCCGACGCCGGGGGCTTCCTCGCGGCCGTACTTCGCGTCTTTCACGTCGACGTCGTGCACGATCTCGGCGATGGCGCGGAGCGCCGGATCGCCCAGCCCGAACCGGTCGAGGAGGACCTCGAACGTGCAGAGATCGCCCTCGTGAGTGAACTCCGCCTCGAACATGTCGAAGCGCAGCTCGCCCTTCTGCGGCGGGTAGCCCTTGGCCGGAACGAACTTGAAGCGCGCCTGTGGGTCGATGAACTTCCGGATCAGCCAGGCGCTCGCCATCCGGTCCACCTTGATCCCGGCGCGTGTGACCCACGTGCGGCCCCGATACTCCTCCCGACGCAGCGCAGACTTCGCGGGCTCGCGCGACTCGACGGTCGGCTTCATGCGCACCTCCATCGCGGACACCACTCCCTCGGCGATCTCGCGCCCGGGTGCACCGAAGAAGTCGATGGCCTCGAGCTCCGAGAGGCGTTGACGTAGCCGCGCGATCTGGTTCGCGACCTCGCTGCGACGGTTCTCCGGAGGGGGCCCCCGCTTCGGCCACGAGGAGGCGACTTGCCGTGCCTGCTCGGCGACCTCGCGGTAGTCCGTCTCCCGCGCCGACTGGAACAGCGCGAGCACCTGCTCGTCGGAGAGCCCCTCGATGAACCGGGCCTCGATGATCGAGGCGTCGCCGCCGCCCTTTACGACCTCGCGCAAGACCCACTGGAAGTCCTCTTGCGTCTCGTCGTTGCGGGGAAGCGCATAGACCGAGTTCTTGATGGCCACCGCGCCGATGCGCTGGAGATGCCTGCCGACCTTGACGCGAAGGTAAGCGGGCCGCGGAGGGATCTGGTGGATGAGGAGGAGCCAGCGCGCCTCGACCCGTCGCGTGCTCGGACCCTGAGGTGGCATGCCTCCGAACCAATATAACAACTGCATCTTCGCCCTCAACCGTGTGACGAAGCGCGCCGCGACGCTCGAGGTGCAGCTGAAGGCTCGCGGATACAGCCCCTCGTGAGGCGGTCGAGCGGGCGCAGCGCGGTGAACACCCGGCCGCGCTCGGACGGGACTGTGGCCACTGCCCGTCGGCGCTCCTGCTTGAATCGCCATGGTTCAGTTGTTACCTCAGCGACGGCTCGTCCGTCGACGCGTCGCCGCGAGCGTCTCGGGAGGCTTGCGAATGAATGTCTGGCTTAGCGTTGGGGCCGCGATGTGCATGGTGGCCGTCGTCGCCGTCGCCCAGGGCGGCGGGACGACCTGGGACTTCCAGGGCGACGCGGTGAACGCACCGCCGTCCGGCTTCACCTTCGGACGCACCGGGCAGGGCCGCGAAGGCAAGTGGGTCGTCCTCACGGACCCGACCGCCCCGTCCGGCGATCATGTCCTCGCTCAGACCGATACGGATGACACCGACTACCGGTTCCCGGTCGCGGTCGCGAATGCACCCGAGCTCAAGGACCTGCGCCTCGAGGTCCGCTGCAAGCCCGTGAGCGGCAAGGTGGACGCGGCGTGCGGCGTCGTCTTCCGCTTCAAGGACCCCGACAACTACTACGTCGCGCGGGCGAACGCGCTCGAGGACAACGTCAACCTCTACCACGTCGTCGACGGGAAGCGTCGCCAGGTCAAGGGCTGGAGGGGCAAGGTCACGAAGAACGAGTGGCACAGCCTGGCTGTCGAGGCGCGCGGCGACCATCTCCAGGTCTTCTGGGAGGGGAAGCCGGTGGTCGACGCGAAGGACGACACGTTCCGCGACGCCGGGAAGGTGGGCCTCTGGACCAAGGCGGACTCGGTCACCTACTTCGACGCGCTGAGCGTGAAGCCGCTGTAGCTGACGAAGGGGGACTCATGAACAACAACGACGAGCTACGCGAGAGGGCACCCGCGTTCGCCGGCGCACACGAGCCTCGGCCGCTGCCGTTCGATCCGACGAAGCTGACGGGGCTGTCGGAGCGCCTCATCCGTTCGCACTGGGAGAACAACTACTGCGGTGCGGTGAAGGCGCTGAACGCCGTCGAGCGCCGGCTCGCGGCGATGCTCGAGGATCCCGAGCTTCCGCCCTACGTGTACGGCGATCTCAAGCGGGAGGAGCTGCTCCGGACGGGGTCCGTCCGTCTCCACGAGCTGTACTTCGGGAACTTGGGCAGCGACGGGAAGGCCGGCAACTCGATGGAACGCGTGCTCTCGCGTGCGTTCGGCTCCTTCTCGAGATGGGAAGCCGAGTTCCGCCGGACCGCCAACGCGCTCGCCGGCGGGTCGGGCTGGACCATCCTCGCCTTCGGACCGAGGGGCGAGCTTCACAATTACTGGGCCTGGGATCACACGAGCGGCGCCCCGGGGAGCCATCCGCTCCTGGTCCTCGACATGTACGAGCACGCATACCACCTCGACTACGGGGCGGCCGCGGCCCGGTACGTCGACGCCTTCATGGAGAACGTCGACTGGGAAGAGGTGAGCCGGCGTCTGGTCGAGGCCGCCTCTCCGCGCGCCGGCGAGTACGAGACCTGGGACACGACCTCGACTCCTGGGTGAGAGGCGGTTGCCTGCTCCGGGAGCCGACCGTCGGGTCAGGCGCAGGACGTCGCATTGGGGGGACACATGACGAGGAAACGTACACTGCTGGTCGCCATCGCGTGCCTCGCCTTCGGAGGACACGCGCGGGCGGGCGAGGCGGAGAGCTCCGCCGCACTCCTTCAGGCGCTCCCGAAGGCGAAGCTGACGCTCGCGGACGGGATCAAGCAGGCGGCGCAACCGCCGGCCGCGCCGATCTCGGCGAAGTTCGAGATGGATGACAAGGGCCAGCTCTCCCTCTCGGTGTACACCGCCGGCAAGGGCCTCGGGACCGACGCGGAGCACAACACGCTCCAGGAGCTGAGCGGCAGCCCCGAGTCCGGCACGTGGAACCCGGAGACCGAGACCTTCAAGGATCCTGAGCACGTCGCGAGGGCGTCGGAGCAGCTGACGCTCATGAGGGCCACGCGGGCATCGCTCCTCGACGTCGCCGGAAAGGCGGCGAAGCATGGCGGAACCGTGGTCTCCGTCGCGCCCGAGGTCCGCGGCGGGAAGCCGGTGTTCGTCGTGCTGGTCGCGAACAAGGGCAAGATCCAGCAGCTCACCTACGACCTCGTGACCGGCGCCGAAAAGAAGCCATCGAAGACTGCGGCGAACGCGGGGTGATCATGCGACTCGCACCCATCGTGACCTTGGCCGCGCTCGCAGCCGCGCCGGTCGGCGCCCGGGGCGCAGGTCCCGCGAAGTCCGCGCTCGACACGGCGCAGATCGAGCAGCTCACCGGCGCGAAAGGCCAGCTCGACGAGAAGGAGGGCGTGTTCAAGGTGTCGGTCCCGCGGACCGACCTCCAGCCCACCGTCGCGGGCGTGAAGGTCCCGACGTCCATGGGCCTCACCTCGTGGGCCGCATTCGAGGGCGCGCCGGGCCACGTCATGGTCATGGGCGACATCGTCCTCACCGAGGACCAGGTCAACCCGGTCATGAGCGCCGCGCTCGACAGCGGCCTCGACGTGACCGCGCTCCACAACCACTTCTTCTGGGAGACGCCCCGCGTGATGTTCATGCACATCGGCGGGATGGGCGACCAGAAGGCGCTCGCCTCTGCCGTTGGCAAGGTGTTCGCAAAGGTCCGCGAGACCGCCGGCGGCAAGGGGGAGACGCCTACCGCGCAGATCGACCCGGCGAAATCCTCGCTCGACGCGTCCAGGCTCGACGAGGCGCTGGGCGCGAAGGGGAAGGTCGACCAGGGCGTCTACAAGGTCGAGATCGGCCGGACCACGCGGATGGACGGAGTCCAGGTCGGCAACAAGATGGGCGTGAACACCTGGGCGGCGTTCGCCGGGTCGAACGAGCGCGCGGTCGTCGACGGCGACTTCGCCATGCTCGAGAGCGAGCTCCAGCCGGTGCTCAAGGCCCTGCGCGGCGCAGGCATCAACATCGTCGCGATCCATCAGCACATGACCGGCGAGCAGCCGCGAGTGATGTTCCTGCACTACTGGGGCGTCGGACCTGCCCAGGAGCTCGCGCGCGGCCTCCGGGCCGCCCTGGATCGCACCGCGACGCGCCTCGGCACGAGGTGAGGCGATGGCCTCGGACGGCGAGCCTGGCGCGATGCCAGAGCAGGCGCGGCCGCTCGGCGCGGGCGAGCGGACCGTCCCCTGCACGATGCGTGAGTTCCTGCTGTACTTCCTCCGGCTCGGCACGTTCGGGTTCGGAGGCCCCATCGCGCTCGCCGGCTACATGCAGCGGGACCTCGTCGAGAGGTATCGCTGGATCTCGAAGCAGGATTACCTGGAGGGCCTCGCCCTCGCCCAGCTCATGCCGGGTCCGCTGGCGGCGCAGCTCGCGATGTACCTGGGCTGGGTCCGCGCGCGCGTCCTCGGCGCGACGCTGGTCGCGTTCTGCTTCGTGTTTCCATCATGGCTGATGGTGCTCGCGCTCTCGCTCCTGTACGTGCGCTACGGCGGTCTCGCGTGGATGCAGGGAGCGTTCTACGGGATCGGCGCGGCGGTGATCGCCATCATCGCGCGGAGCGCGGTGAAGCTCGTGAAGATGACCGTTCAGAGGGACAGGCTCCTCTGGGGCATCTTCCTGGTCATGATGGCGGTCACGGCCTGGACCGCGACGGAGA
>Ga0318496_10000596_pt1 | contig 13089 bp, 8 predicted proteins | sample GRESIP109b1f22_FD_203296 | JGI IMG/M metagenome (GOLD analysis project Ga0318496, IMG submission 203296) | Tropical soil microbial communities from Luquillo Experimental Forest, Puerto Rico - GRE.SIPMG.109b1f22 | ecosystem: Environmental > Terrestrial > Soil > Tropical forest > Bulk soil... | reverse complement strand
GGGCAGCACCGCCACGTCGACCGCCGTGTCCACCTGCTCGCTCTCCTCGAAGTAGCGCGCGAGGTCACGCGGGATCGAGAGGTGCCGCAGCTCCACGTGCGCCCGGTACCAGTTGCCGCTGCCGAGGTCGCGCAGCACGGAGAGGAAGCCCGAGCCACCGAGGGCGGCGTGCGCGCCTCGCGCGGGGTCGCCCGGGAAGTTCACCGAGGGGCCGCGCACGTACCCGCGCACGTTCCCCTCCGCGTCGGCGTCCACGAGCAGCCCGTGCAGCGGGCCGTCGCACTCGACCTGGAGGTTCACGCGCGCATGGTCCTTCTGGAGCGAGCCGAGGAGGAGGCCGCCGGCGATGGCCTCCGCGAAGAGGTGCGCCGAGGTGGGGTAGAGGCCGTGGAGCATGCGGGCCATGCGCGCGGTGTCACCGACGCGCGCGAAGACGACGCGGAGCCCCTGGTCGGGCAGGAGCCCGCGGACGATACGATCCATCCGCAGGGGTATAACGCGAACGGGCCCTGCTGGCCCGCGCGAGCGGGCAGGCCCCTCTCCCCTGCCGGAAGAGCTCGCGAAGCCGGTGGTGGCTCAGCCGCCGACGAGCGTCGCGACGAGCGCGAGCTGGAACTGCGGGGAGGGCGGCTCGGCCTCGGCCGCCAGGCCCGCGAAGTTCAGGATCCCATACCCGGTGCGCGGGAGCCGGGCGCCCCGGTCCATGCAGCCGACCGTGCCCTCGTACACACCCACGCGCTTGCGATCGAGCGTGAACGAGCAGGAGCCCACCCGGCCGCTCACCCGCTTCTCCCCGTACTCGAGCGAGAGCCGCTGGCCGAAGAAGTTGCCGCGGATCGATCGCTTCGCGCCGTCCTTCTCGAGGTGCAGATCGAGGTTCGCGCCGGTGATGCGGGTGGGCGACACGTCGAGGCTCACGTTCTGGCCGCCGATGTCGCCCGCCCACACGCCCTCGGTGTTGGTGAGGTTCGCGCTGGGGCCGATGACCCGCCCGGCGTCGAACGAGGCGCCGTTGCCCACCCCGCCGTGCACGTGGAACGAGATCTCGCCGGATGCCTCGTACGACGGAGCCGCGGCGAGCAGCGACGCGAGGACGACGGCGGAGATCATGCGCAGAGCCTAACGGCTCGGCGCGCGGCGGGCACCTCCCCGCGCGCGACGGATGCGACCTCCAGGGCATCGTTCACGAGCCGCCGCCGAGCACGCTCCGGATCGTTTCACGCAGCGTGTAGTGCGGCCGCCAGCCCACCTCGCGCTCCCAGCGCGAGCCGTCGACCATGCAGAGATACATGACGTGATCCACCTCGTCGGGTGGAAACGAGGAGAGATGCGCGGCGTAGAGGCGCTTCAGCATCGGCCGCAAGAGCAGGTGCGGCACCGGGATCGGGCGCCGCCCCAGCTCGGTGAGCGCCGCCGAGAGCGGCACCTCGCCCGGGCCGTTCACGTTGAACACGCCGCGCACGCCCGGCCTCAGCGCGAGCGCCGCCGCGCGCGCGACGTCGTCCTCGTGGAGGAGCTGGATCATCGGGTCGAAGCCGAGCGCGGTGACCGGCCGCTCGAGGCGCAGGTAGTTCGACGGCGCGTTGCGCACGGTGGGCCCGACGACGTGCACCGGCCGCAGCACCACCGTCTCGACCTCCGGGTGCTTCCACATGAACGACTGCGCGTACATGTCGAGCTCGACGAGGTCGCGGACGTCGCTGTAGCGGTCCGCCGCCATGAGCGGCGTCTCCTCCGGGAGGAAGTTCGAGTTGTCGGGGCGCGGCCCGTAGACGTTGGCCGACGACAGCACGACCACCTTCTTCACGCCCCACCGCACGCACAGGTCGAGCACGCGGTGCGTGCCGAGCACGTTGAAGGAGTGGGCCTCGGAGAACGGCATCCGCGGGTCGTGCATGATGCCGAGGTGGATGAGCGCCTCGGGGCGGCGCCGCCGGAAGACGTCGTCCAACTTCTTCTTCCGGATGTCCACCTGGTGGTGCGCGAGGTCCTTCGGCTTCTCCCGGAACGGCCGGCGGTCGATGCCCACGAGCCGCGTCTCGGTGTGGAGGAGCCGCGCGACCGCCTTGCCGAGGTTGCCGGCGATGCCGGTGATCGCGACCGTCCGGGGCATTCCCGGGAACTGGATCGGCTCGAGGGCGGCCACGTGCCGGTCATAGCACGCACTGCGGCGCCCGGCGGGGCGCCGGGGAGGGCGTCGCGGGCGGTCCCCGCGGGCGGGGAGCGCGCGGCGCCGTTACCCATATCTCCGTGGCCCGCTTCTCCCACAAGGCCCCGGCGAACCTCCCCGGCGACCTGTTCGTCGACGACTCGTGCATCGCCTGCGACGCCTGCCGCCGCATCGCGCCCCACACGTTCGGCGGCAATGAGGACGAGCCGTCCTTCGTGGCCCACCAGCCGGCCACGGCCGAGGAGCGGCGCGACGCGCTGCAGGCGCTCGTCGCCTGCCCGGTGTCCGCGATCGGCTCCGTGGTGCACGACCGGGTGGAGGTGATCCGCGCCGCGCGGTCGTTTCCCTCGCCGGTGGAGGGTGCCGCCGGCGTGTACGACTGCGGGTACGCGAGCCCGCGCTCCTTCGGCGCGTCGAGCTGGCTCGTGAAGCGCGAGGGCGAGGGCGGGAACGTCCTCGTCGACTCTCCCCGCTTCGCCGCGCTCCTCGCGATGTCCATCGACGATCTCGGCGGCGCGGGGCTCATGTTCCTCACCCACCGCGACGACGTGGCCGATCACGCGAGGTGGGCGAGGCGGCTCCACTGCGCGCGGGTGATGCACGCGCGCGACGCGGAGGGCGCGCACACGGCGGTGGAGCGGCCGGTGAACGGTGACGAGCCGGTGGCGCTCGCGCCGGACCTCCTCGCGGTGCCGGTGCCGGGCCACACGCCCGGCTCGTGCGCGCTCCTGTGGAACGAGACGTTCCTCTTCACCGGCGACCACCTGTGGGGCGACGCGCACGGCAACCTGCACGCGTCGCGCGCGGTGTGCTGGTGGGACTGGGAGGCGCAGATCCGCTCGATGGAGCGGCTGCTCGAGCTCCGGTTCGAGTGGGTGTTCCCCGGCCACGGCCGGCCGTGGCGCGCGCGCTCCACGACGCACGCGCACGAGGCGGTGGCCGCGCTCCTGCGCGACATGCGCGCCGGGTGAGTCGGCGCGACCGACGGAAGCACGAGGCTCGAAGCGGCCTACCAGAAGACGTGCTTCCGCTCGCGGAGCCCCTGGTCGAGGAGCGCCTGCACCGCGCCGCGCACCCGCTCCACCTTCGCCTCGAGCACCGCGTCCTCGTCGTCGGGCGAGCCGTGGAAGGTGAGCGGGTCGCCGAACAGGATGTGGTAGCGGGTCGGCAGCGGGATGGGCACGAGGCCGGTGGGCGTGAGCGGCAGGGCCGGCATCCCGAGGAGGCGTGCGAGCGTGGGCAGGTTCGCGATCGAGGGCGACTGCTCCTCGGCGCCCACGATCCCCACCGGCACGATCGGGCAGTCGGTCTCGAGCGCGAGCCGCAGGAAGCCGTTGCCGAACTCCTTCAGGCGGTAGCGCTCGCGGAACGGCTTGTTGAGGCCGCGGACTCCCTCGGGGAAGACCATGAGCGCCTCGCCCGCGGCGAGGAGCCGGCGGCAGTTCTCGGGCGTCCCCACCACCTGCCCGAGCCGCGCGTAGAAGGTGGAGACGAACGGCAGGCGCGGGACCCACTTCTCCACCAGCGCGCGCGCCGCGCGCGGCGGGTCCTTGTCGACGAGGAGCGACACGCCGAGCATCGCGGCGTCGAACGGGAGCTGGCCGGAGTGGTTCGCCACGAGCAGCACGCGCCCCTCGCCCGGCACCTTCTCGAGGCCGGTGGTCCGCACGCGGAAGTACTTCCGGTACAGCCACACGAGCGGCGCGAGCGCGGCGACAGTGAAGTCGGCGTCGAAGCCGTAGGGGTCGACCCCGAACTCGTTCGCCGGCGGCGTGAGCTTCTCGAGCCGCTCCTGCGTGCCCGGCCCCCCCAGCTCGAACGTCCACGCCCTCAAGGCGTCCCTCAGCCGCCCCGCGTCCGTCATCGGGCGAGCAGTAGCAGGCCTACCTGTGGGGCGCGAGTTCGCCTTGCTGCCCCCGGCGGGGTGGTGCTAGCGTCGCGAAATACAAGGGGATTTCATGCGCGTCGCCTGTCCGCACTGCCAAGCCCGCTACAACCTCGACGAGAAGAAGCTGCCCGCCGGGGGCGCCAAGGTGCGGTGTCCGAAGTGCAAGGGGGCCATCGTGGTGCGGCCGCCGGCCGACGAGCAGGCGCTCGGCGCGGTGCCGCTGCCCGCGCCCGACGCCGCGGCGCCCGCCCCGTCCGTCGTGGCGGCGCCGGCGGTGCTCGTCCCGCCGCCGCCCCCCGTGAGCGGGGCCTTCGCTGCCGCGCCGTCCTCCGCCAGCGGCGCGTTCGCGGCCTCCGCCGCCGCGCTCCCCCCGCCGGAGCCGTTCGCCGCCGCGCCCGACGACCCGTTCGCCGCGGCTCCGATCCCGTTCGAGGATCCCTTCGCCGCCGCGCCGGCCGAGGCCTCCTCCGGCCCCGATCCGTTCGCGCGCGCTGCGGCTGCGCCTCCCGCGCCTCCCGCGGTCTTCGCGCCACCGCCTCCTCCTCCGCCGGAGCCGGCCCCGGCCGATCCCTTCGCGCCCGTCGCCGGGCAGGATCCCTTCGCCGCCGCCGACCCGTTCGCCGTGCCCGCGTCCGCGCCGCTGTTCCCGGCCAGCTTCGATCCCGATCCTTCGCCCTTCGACCTCCCGCCGCTCCCCGAGACGCCTGCGCCGCGCGTCGTCACGCCGCCGGCGCCGCCGCCTCCGCCCGCGCCGGCGTTCCCCGCGCTCGGCGCGCTCGGCCAGGAGGACGCGAAGGAGCTCGAGGCGCTCTTCGACGACGGCGCGGCGAAGCCGCGCTCGCAGCCGCCCGCCGCGCCCAGGGGCGCCGCCGGCCTGCACGTGCGGCGCCGCACCGGCAAGGTGTTCGGGCCGTTCGCCGAGGCGGAGCTGGAGCGGATGCTGCGCGCCGGCGAGCTCGCCGGGAACGAGGAGATCTCGCGCGACGGCGGCCAGACCTGGGCGCTGCTCGCGACCGTGCCGTCGCTCGCGGCCGCCGTGCCGGCCCCCAGCGCGACCGCGAGCGCTGCGCCGCCGCCGCCCGCGCCGGTGCTCGGGCGCCGCCAGGAGGAGGGGGGCGCGCCGAAGGCTCGCTGGCGCTTCTCGCTCCCGTGGCGCCGCGCCGCCGCGCCCGCGGAGCCCGAGGCTTCCCCCGAAGCTCCCATCCAGCGGCCCGGCCGCACCCGGGCCACTGCCCTCGATGCCGCGAAGGCCGCCCCGGAGGTCGCCGAGGCTGCCCCGTCCCGCTCGCGCCCGAGCTGGCTGCCGCTCGCCGTGGGCGGCGGCGCGCTCGCGCTCCTGCTCGCGGTCGGGCTCGGCGCCGGTGCCACGCGCTACGGCTTCTTCTTCCACAGGCTCCTCCGCGGCCAGCTCGGGCCCAACCGGCCCGGCGCCGCGCTCCTCGCGCAGGCCCGCGCGCGCTTCGCCGAGGGCGGCTACGCGCCGCTCCGCACGGCGCTCGACCAGGCCGAGAAGGCGGTGGACCTCGAGGCGAGCGACCTCGAGGCGAAGGCCGTGCAGGTGCAGGCGGCGGCCGCGCTCGAGCGGCTGTACGGCGGCGGCGGCGAGGCGTTCGCGCGCTCGAAGCAGCACCTCGCCGTGCTCGCGAAGGATGCGAAGGACGCCCCCGAGACGCTGAAGGCGCGCGTCGCCGCGGCGCTCGTGCCCGGCTCGGGCGTGCCGCTCGACGCCGAGTCGGCCCTCGAGAAGGTGCTCGCCGCGGGCCGCGCCGATCCCGACGCCGAGGCGCTGCTCGGCGACGCCGCGGCCTCGAAGAAGGACTGGGCGCGGGCCACGTCGCGCTGGGGGAAGGTCGCGGCGGCGCAGCCGAAGAGCGCGCGCGCACCGCACGCGCTCGGGCTCATCGCCGTGGCGCAGGGTGACCGCGCCGCGGCGGCGAAGCGCTTCGAGGAGGCGCTCACGCTCGACCCCCGGAGCGCGGGCTCGATCCTGGAGCTCGCGCAGCTCGCCTTCGACCAGGGCGACCTCACGCGCGCCGGCGAGCGGCTCGACCAGGCGCTCGCGGAAGGGATGCGGACGCGGCTCGGGCCTCGCGAGCGGGCCCGCGCGCGGCTCCTGAAGGGCACCGTGCTGGCGCGCAACCTCGGCGCCGATCCGGAGACGGCGCTCGCCGCCGCCGGGAAGGAGCTCGAGCAGGCGGTCGCGGAGGACGGAGGCTACGCGCCCGCGCGCCTCGCCTGGGCGCGCTTCCTCCTGCGCCGTGGCCAGCCGGCCGACGCGCTGAAGGCGCTCGGCCCCGCTGCGGCGGGCGCGCCCGAGCTGCAGGCCCGCGCGCTCGTCGCCGCCGGGCGCGCGCTCGACGCGACCCAGCTCGTGGACGGCGCGCTCGCGAAGGCGCCCCAGGATGCGCGGCTCGTCTTCTTGAAGGGGCTCGTGGCCGACGCGAGCGCGAAGCGCGCCGATGCCGAGAAGGCGTTCGCGCAGGCGGCGTCGCTCGACCCCGCCTACCCGGAGCCGCGGGTGGCGCTCGCGCGCTCGAAGCTCAACGCCGGCGACGTGGCGGGAGCCTCCCAGGAGCTCTCGGCCGCGCTGAAGCAGGCGTCGGCCGATCCCGAGGTCCAGGCCGCAGCGGGCGACGTCGCGCTCGCGCACGGCGACGCGTCGGGCGCGCGCGCCGCGTACGAGCGGGCGCTCGCCGCGGATCCCGCGAGCGCGGTCGCCACGCAGGGGCTGGCGCGGCTCGCGCTCGCGCAGAAGGACGAGGCGCTCGCCGAGAAGCTCCTCGCCCGCGCGCTCCGGCTCGACCCGCGCTCGCTCTCGTCGCAGCTCACGCTCGGCGACCTGCGCTGGAAGCGCGGCGATCTCGCGGGCGCGCGCGAGGCGTTCGACGCCGCGGTGCAGCTCGAGCCGAAGAGCGCCGCTGCGCGGACGCGGCACGGCGCGGTCGCGCTCGAGGCGGGCCAGGTGGAGCAGGCGGTCACCGACCTCCTCGCGGCCACGAACCTCGACCTCGCGAGCGCCGAGGCCCGCCAGTGGTACGGCCGCGCGCTCCTCGCGAAGGGCGAGGGCCCGGCCGCCCTCGAGCAGCTCCACAAGGCGGTGGAGCTGGATGCGGGTCGCGCCGCGAGCCACCTCTGGCTCGCGGCCGCGCTCGAGCGGACCGGCCACCTCGCCGAGGCGGTGGAGAGCTACCGCGCGGCGAGCGCGCGGGAGCCGCGCGCCGTGGAGCCTCACGAGCGGCTCGGCCAGCTCTGGGCGAGCCAGGGTCGGTTCGGCGAGGCGGCCGTGGAGTACGAGCGGGCGGTGGCGCTCGCGCCGCGCGAGGTGCGCTTGCAGATCGCGCTCGGCGACGCGCGGAAGGAGACCGGGCACCACGCGGAGGCGGTGCGGATCTACCGCGCGGTGCTGCAGAGCGACCCGGGGCAGGTGGCGCTCCACTACAAGATCGCGCGCGCGCTGCACGATTCGAGCGGGATCCGCGAGGCGCTCCCCTGGTACGAGAAGGCGGCCCAGCTCGACCCGAAGAACCCGATGCCGCACTACTACCTCGGGTTCGCCTACAAGGATCGCGGCCAGCGGCCGCGCGCGCTCGCCGCGTTCCAGGCCTACCTCGCCGCGAAGCCCGACGCCGACGACCGGAAGGACATCGAGCGCGAGATCGAGGACCTGCGCTAGGGCCCATCCGGCCCGAAACGCCGCTTGACGGGCCTGCGCTCCCTCCGTAATCGGGGGCGCATGCTCGCTCCCCTGCTCCTCGCAGCCGCCCTCGCACAGGCCCCAGGAACCGCGTCGCCTCCGCCCGCGCCGCCCGGGCCCGGGCCCGCGCTCCGCACCACGCCACGACCCTCCGTCGGCCCTGCTCCCGCAGGGCTCGGCGAGGGTCCGCTCCTCAAGCTCGATGACGCGCTGAGAATGGCGGAGCAGCAGAACCCGGACCTCCGCGCCGCGCGCGCGCGCCTCGACCAGGCGCGCGCGGGCGTGGCCGCCGCGTGGGCCGCCTACCTGCCGCAGATCAGCGCCACCGGGACGTACACGCACAACTCCGCCTCGGCGTCGATCGCGTTCCCCACGGCTTTCGAGGTGCGGGACGTGGGGGTGCCGGGCGCGCCCGCCGGCGGCGCGCTCCCCGGGACGCCGACCACGCTCGTGGCGGTTCCCAGCACGGTGGCGCAGGAGACGGTGCAGGCGTCGAACCAGCTCACGGGCCAGATCGACGCGTCGCAGGCGCTCTTCGCGCCGCGGGCCTGGTACGGGATCGGCGCGGCGCGGCTGGGTTCGTCGATCGCCGGCGAGACGGTGGAGGAGTCGCGGCGCGACCTCGCGCTCGGAGTGGCGTCGAGCTACTACCTCGCGGCCGCGCTGAGGAAGGCCGTCGAGATCCAGGATCGGCAGCTCGCGATCGCGGTCTCGCACGAGAAGGACGCGAAGATCCGGTTCGACGCCGGCACGGTGCCGAAGATCACGTACCTGCGCGCGGAGATCGACCGCACGCGCGCAGAACAGGACCTGAAGCGCGCGCAGAACTCGTACGCGGAGGCGAAGGTGTCGATCGCCACGCTGCTCGACCGCCGCGACGCCCATTTCGAGGTGGAGGTGCCGCCGCCGCCCCGGCTCCCGGTGGCAGGGGAGGACCTCGAGGCGAGCGCGCTCCAGAACCGGCCCGACGTGCGCGCGGCGGTGCTCGGCATCGACCTGCAGCGCGAGACGCGCAAGGGCACCCTCTCCACCTACCTCCCGACGGTGGGCGCGTTCGGCCGCTACCAGATCTCGAACACGGCAGGGTTCGCGAACCAGAAGGACACCTGGGCGATCGGGCTCCAGGCGACCTGGAACATCCTCGACGGCGGGCTCCGCGAGGCGACCCTCCGCAGCCAGAGCGCGCAGATCGTCGAGGCGGAGGCGTCGCGTCGGGGCACGGAGAACCGGGCGCTCGAGGAGGTGCGGCGCGCGCAGCTCGATCTCGACAGCGCGGTCGCGAACCGGTCGAAGGCCGAGGAGCAGGTCCGGCTCGCCGAGGAGAACCAGCGGCTCGTGGAGGTGAACTTCAAGGCCGGCGCCGCGACCTACCTCGAGGTGTCGGACGCGAACTCCGAGCTCCAGTCGTCCTCGCTCACGCTGATCACGGAGACCTTGAACGCCTACGTCGCGTCGGTGCGGCTGCTGAAGGCCGCGGGGCAGTACGGCGGCACGGCGGGGGGCAGCGCGAGCGCGGTGCAGTAGAGCGAGCGTTCGCGCTGCGCAGCAGCGCCCGCTGGATGGCTCGCGAGGCGTAGCCGAAGCGAGCCCGGCTCCAGCGTAGCAGGGGTGGGGGCCCCATCAGCCCTGCTGATGGGGCGGGGCAGCATGCTCCGTCAAACAGCCGGGCGGGGACGCAGTCGCCGTTCAAACCGTCAGGGCGAACACGGCGTTCCCCCCGCCCTGCTTCGCGCGCTGCAGCGCGCGGCCGGCGGCCTCGAGGAGCTGCGGCCCCAGGTCGGCGGGCTCGAGCTGCGCGACCCCAGCGACGGCGGTGGCCCCAGCGCTCACGGTCACCGCGAGCTCCTGGCCGCTCCACGCGCACCGCGAGCGCTCGAGCGCGCGGCGGATCCGCTCCGCCAGCGCCCGCGCGCCCGTGAGCCCGGTCTCACGCGCGAGGATCGCGAACTCCTCGCCGCCGTAGCGCGCGACCACGTCCTCCCTGCGCACCGCGCCCCGGAGCACGTGCGCCACCATCTTCAGCGCCTCGTCGCCCGCCGCGTGACCGTGCGCCTCGTTCACTCGCTCGAGGTGGTCCACGTCGACGAGGAGCAGCGCGACAGGCCGCCCGTGGCGGAGGGACGCCGCGAGCTCGGCCGAGAGCCGGTCGAGGAAGTGGCGACGGTTGTAGAGGCCGGTGAGCGGCTCGTGGAACGCGCCCTGCGTGAGGCGGCGCTGGGCCTCCGCCTCGGGATCGTCGGAGCGGACGAACTTCAGGGTCGTGCGGGCGCCGAGCTGGAAGCGCGTCCCATCGCGGAGCGTGATCTCGGAGACGCGCGCGCCGTTCACCCAGGTGCCGTTCGCGCTCCCCGCGTCCACCAGCCGGGCGCCGTGGGGTTCGGCGACGATCGTCGCGTGGCGTCGGGAGACCCCTTCGTCCTGGAGGCAGATCCGCGCCTCGGGGCTGCGGCCGAGGAGGAGCTCCTCCCCCGGCTCGAGATCGAAGACCTCTCCGAACTGGGGGCCCGACAGGACGATGAGGTAAGGCCGAGGCGGCTCGCCTCGCGGGCCTTGCGGCGAGGGCGAGGAGACCTGCTCCATCGAGGTCGCCTTGGACACGCCGCGATTCTATCGCCGGTCGTCCCCGCAGAGCGGTGAACGATCGCTTACAAGCCCGAATGACGCGCGCGACGATGTGTCTGGGGTTCCACGGAGCGTGAGGGTCGTACGATGCGTACGGATGCCGCAGGATCGGGATGAAGTAGCGCCGGGGGGGGCCCCGTCCGAGCTAGAGGCAGCCGAGCTGTGGGCGGCGACGCTCGAGCTCGAGCCGAGCGGTCTCGCCGTGGTGTCCGGCGACACGCTCCGCATCCGCGTCGCAAATCCTGCGTTCAGGGCAGCCGTTCCCACACCCGACGTCGAGCCGGTCGGGCGCTCGGTGGAAGAGGTGTGGTCGGGCGAGGTGGGACACCGGATGCGCGCGGTCGCGGAGGAGGTGCTGACGACCGGCCGGCCGGCGCTGCACGAGCGGTACGCGCACGTCGGCGGGGACGGCGTCCGGCGCGTGTACGCGTTCCACGTCACGCGGCTCCCGCTCGCGCGGGGCCCGGCGCTGCTCTTCGTCGTGTGGGACACCTCCGAGGTGGAGCAGGCGCGGCGTGGCGCCGAGCGGGCGCGCGAGCGGGCGGAGCTCCTCGCGGCGCTCGCCGGTGAGCTCTCGGCGGGCGCCGCGCTCGATCAGGTGTTCCGCACGGCGCTCGGCCGAGCGGCGAGCCTCCTCGGCGCGGCCGACGGAGAGCTCTGGATGCTCGAGCCCGACGGCACGGCGATGCGCGGCGTCCTCGAGCTGCGGCCGCTCGGGCGGCCCGGCGAGCGCATCTCGCTCGCGGGTCACCCGCACAGCCTCCGCGCGGCGACCGGGCTCGGCCCGGTGCTGTTCTCACGCTCGGAGGCGGAGGGCGACGAGCTGGAGTCGCTCTTCCGTGCGGACGCCGGCGGCCTCTTGATCGTGCCGGTGGTGGAGCGCGGCCACGCCACGGGACTCCTGCGCCTCGTGTACCGGGAGGCGGGACGCTGGCCGCGGCCGGCCGACGTGGACTTCGCCGAGGCGATCGCGGGGCAGTGCTCGCTCGCGGTGGCGCGCGCGCGGGTCTACGAGTCGGAGCGGCAGGCGCGCGCGCGGGCGGAGGCGGCGGAGGCGGAGGCGCGCCGGGTCGGGGCGCAGCAGGAGCGGCTCGCGGCGGTGGTGGGCCACGACCTGCGGACGCCGCTGGCGGTGGTACGCCTCTCGTGCGACGCGCTCGCGCGACGCCGCGGGCTCGACCCCGCCGCGCAACGCGCGGTGGCGCGGATCTCGTCCAGCGCCGAGCGGATGGAGGCGATCATCGGCGATCTGCTCGACTTCGCGCGGACCCGCGGCGCGGGTGGCATGCCGGTCACGCTCGCCCCGGTGCGGCTCGACGAGGTCGCGCGGCAGGCGGTGCAGGAGCAGGAGGCGGCCACGGGCCGGCGGGTGCGGCTGGAGGTGCGCGGCGACTGCGCGCTCTCGGGCGACGCGAGCCGCCTCGGCCAGGTGGTCTCGAACCTGGTGGGGAACGCGCTCGACCACGGCGGCGAGCTGGGAGAGGTCTCGGTGGAGGTGCGCGGGGAGGGCGAGGCGGTGCGGATCGCCGTCCACAACGACGGCCCGGAGATCCCGCCCGAGCTCCTGCCCACGCTCTTCGAGCCGTTCCGCCGCGAGCCGCGCGGGCCGGGGGAAGGACCGCGGAGCGGGCACCTGGGCCTCGGTCTGTTCATCGTGGCCGAGATCGCGCGCGCGCACGGCGGTGCGGTGGAGGTGTCGTCGTCGGCGGGGCACGGGACGACGATGACCGTCACGCTGCCGAGATCGCCGAGCCGCAGGTAGCGCCCCTGCTCGTGGTGCGCGCGGAGCGGGAGCGCGCCGCGCCCGTCAGGCCTTCGCGGCCGGCGCCTTCCACGACAGGAGCCGCTGCTCGCCCTGGAGGGCCCGCTTCTCGGTGAGGTCCTGCGAGACCTCGAGGCAGCCCAGGTACCTGCCGCCCTCGCCGCGCAGCGCGAGGTACTCGATGTGCACGAAGCGGCCGCGCAGCTCGATCCAGAACGCGGCGCGATCCTGCGTGCCGGCGCGGAACGAGGAGAGGATCTCCTCCACCGTGTGGACCGACGACGGCGGGTGGCAGAACTGGACCTTGCGGCCGAGGATCGCGCGGCTGCGCGCGAAGATCCGCTCCTTCCCCTGCGTGAAGAAGCGCACGCGGTCGTCGGCGTCCACGAACGTCATGTCCACCGGCACGGTGGAGAGCACCGCGAGCAGCTCCTCGGGGGTGAAGCTGCCGGACGGCAGCCGGATCCGCTCCGGGCTCGCCTCGGCCGCAGCCGGCGCCGCCCCGCCCTCGGGGCGCCAGGCCGTCTCCGGCGCGTAGAGGCACCAGCCGTACTCCGACTCCTGGCGCGCGATCTCGGCCCACTCCTCGGCGGGGACCGCGTCGTACGACATCGGCAGCAGGATGTTCTCCTCCTTGAAGATCATCCCGTCGACCGCCTCGGTTGCCGGCCGCAGCTTCTCGCGCACGATCGCCCGCAGCGCCTCGCCGGTGGCGCCGTTCGCGGCCGCCGACGCGAGCGCGGCGGTCGCGGCGCGGAGCAGCGCGCGGGCCTCGTCGTGCTTCGCCCACATCACCTTGGGCGGTCCGGTGATGCCGCGCTTCTCGAGGTGCGGGAAGAGCAGGAACTCCTTGCGCAGGTAGTGCTTGTCCACGTCCATCAGCGCGTGGAGCTTGCCGCGGAGCTGGTGCACGACGGCGTCGGCGGGCTCGGCCGGGGGGAGCGCGGCATCAC
>Ga0318496_10000594_pt1 | contig 13094 bp, 9 predicted proteins | sample GRESIP109b1f22_FD_203296 | JGI IMG/M metagenome (GOLD analysis project Ga0318496, IMG submission 203296) | Tropical soil microbial communities from Luquillo Experimental Forest, Puerto Rico - GRE.SIPMG.109b1f22 | ecosystem: Environmental > Terrestrial > Soil > Tropical forest > Bulk soil... | reverse complement strand
CTTCGAGGATGGTGACGCCATCGTCTGAGATCAGGATGGGCGGGGGGTGCCCGCAGGAGTAGATCGACAGGCGGCCCGCGTCCGGGTCGATCTCGACGAGCAGCGCGGTGACGAACTCCTCGTGCTGGCCCCAGCGCCGGGCCAGCCCCGCGTCCAGGCGGCGGGCCAGCTCCTGCAGCGTGTGCACCTCATGCGTCACCTCGCGGTACATGCCGAGCACATCGGCGGCGACCTCGACCGCGCCGAGCCCCTTACCGCGCACGTCGCCGATGATCAGCCGGATGCCGTGCGGCGTGGCCGCGACGTCGTACAGGTCGCCGCCGACCTTCGCGTCCGCGGCGGCGGCGAGGTAGACGACGCCGAGTTCCAGGGGGCCGAGCTGATGCGGGAGCGGCCGGAGGACCGCTCGCTGCGCGGCCTCGGCGACCGAGATGACGTTGGCGATCTGCTGGTCTTTGCGCGCGCTGAGCGTCGTGCCGAAGACGGCGATTCCCGTGACGATGATGACGGTGACGATCGTCGCCTCGGGGAGCGCGTGGCTTTGGCCGGTCGCCGTGATCGCGATGATGACGGCGGCGCCGAGGCTGATCGCGCCGTACGCGAGGGGCCGCCGGATCGTGGCCGCGCCGATGCCGGCCAGCGCCGGCGGGACGGCGAGTATGGGGCCGAGCAGCAGCGGCGCCGCCCAGATGTGCCCGGTGCAGATGATCAGCACCACGGCGACGACAGCGGCCGAGCTCAGCTCGAGCCACCGTAGTTTCCAGTTCATTGTCCAGCCTGCCCGCCCAGCGAAGCCCGCATACTCCCGCATATCGCATCATCTGACGAAAAGACGATACGCCAGGCTTTTTGATCTTGGCTGCTGTGTTCGGCGTTTTGTTGCCGTAGCGTGCCCGGGTGGCCAGAGGTGGCGGCCGGGTCGGCGCGCGCGGCCGCCGGAGGCGTGTCCCCGTCGCGGGCGCCGTCCGCATGCGCGCCGCGAAACGCGCAGTCCATGATCGCGGAGATTTCAGGCCCCGATAGGGCACTTTTCCTCCGCAATAAAAAATGTCTTCGCGATGGAACGGGGATGCGGCGCAACAGGGGTCTGGCTGGTAACGCGATTAGTCAGGCGTATCACGAATTGCGCGGCATTGACGCCGCGGCCTTGCCGCGGGTCAAGGCGGGGAGGTAATTCGATGGCCAAGACGGAAGGGTGGCCGTAGGGTTGCCCCGTGCTGACGGCGCCATCGGACCTTGATGAGGGAGCGCTCGGGGCGGCGCTCGCGCGGGGCTGGGGAATCAGCGTCGCCTCGATCGGCTACCAGCCTGTGGGGTGGGGCAGCCATCACTGGGAGGCCGCCGCCGGCGGTGGCGGGCGGTGGTTTGTCACCGTTGACGAGGTGGCGAACAAGCGGCTGGCTGAGGGTGAGTCGCTCGATGACGGGTTCGGGAGGCTGCGGGCGTCGCTGCGCGCGGCCGTCGGCTTGCGGGCTGCGGGCTGCGAGTTCGTTGTCGCCCCGGCGCCCGCCGTGGATGGCGAGCCGGTGGTGCGGCTGGGCGAGCGGTTCGCCGTCGCTGTCTACCCGTTCACCGACGGGGAGAGCTTCAGCTGGGACGACCCCTCGCCGGAGTGGCGGCGCGGGATGCTGGGGATGGTGGCGGCCGTGCACGCGGCGCCGGTACAGGCGCTGACCGAGGAGTTCGCGGTGCCATTCCGGGAGGGGCTGGCGTCGGCGTGCGCCGGCGACGAGGCCACCGGCTGCGGGCCGTACGCGCGACCGGCCGCGGCGCTCGTCCGGGAGCACGCGGCGGGGATCGCGCGGCTTCTCGACCGGTACGACGCGCTCGTGGCCATCGCCCGGACGCACTCTGACCGGATGGTGCTCACCCACGGCGAGCCGCATCCGGGGAACACGATGCTGACCGCGGACGGCTGGCGGCTGATCGACTGGGACACCGCGGCTGTCGCGCCGCCCGAACGCGACCTGTGGGACCTCGATCCCGGCGACGGCTCCATCCTGGACGCCTACGCCGCGGCGACGGGTGTCACGCCGTTGCCAGAACTCCTTGAGCTGTACCGGCTGGGGTGGGACGTCAAGGACATCGCCTACGACCTCGCCAGGTTCCGGCGGCCGCATGGCGAGACGGCGGACGACGTCAAAACCTGGGACGGGCTTAGCTCACTCATTGGACGCGTCTGCTCGTGAAGTGAGACGCTTACGCACATGGCGCGTATCGAGCTAGGAAACGACGAGCCCGGCATGCTGGCGCTGCTGGCGTACCGGCCCGAGACGGCCGGGCCGCTGTCGCAGCTCGCCGAGGTGCTGTTGCGCGGTGACAACACGCTCTCCCGCGGCGAGCGCGAGCTCATCGGGGCCTACGTGTCGAAGCTGAACGAGTGTGTCTACTGCGCGAGCTCGCACAGTGCCACCGCGGCGGCGCAGCTGCCCGGAGGCACGGCGCAGGTCGAGCAGACGCTCGCCGACCTGGGGTCCGCGCCGGTCTCCGGCAAGCTCCGGGCGCTGCTCGAGATCGCCGGCCTGGTCCAGGTGAGCGGGCGGATGGTAACCGAGGAGGCCGTCGCGAAGGCGCGGGCCGAGGGCGCGACCGACGCGGAGATTCACGACACGGTGCTGATCGCGGCGGCGTTTTGCATGTACAACCGGTACGTGGACGGGCTGGGGACGCCCACCCCCCGCGATCCCGGCCAGTACGCTGCGGCGGCTCAGTTCCTTGTCGAGCGCGGATACCAGCTGCCGCAGTAACCGCCCCTAAGCTTGATATGTGCCTATGCTGCGGATCGCGCTTGCCCAAGTGAACGCTGTCGTCGGAGACCTGGCGGGGAACGCCGGGCTGATCGTGGAGTGGACGCGGCGCGCCGCCGCGCGCGGGGCCCGGGTGGTGCTGTTTCCCGAAATGGCGCTCACCGGGTACCCGGTCGAGGACCTGGCCCTGCGGGCGTCGTTCGTCGAGGCGTCCATCGCGACCCTGCATGAGGTGGCCGAACGGCTGAACGTGGCGGGGCTCGGCGGCGTCGCCGTCGTCACCGGGTACCTGGACCGGCGGCCCGACCTCGCGCCGCGGACCGGGCTGCCCGCGGGAGCGCCGCTCGACGCGGCGGCCGTGCTGCACGGCGGGCGGGTCGTGATCACCAGCGCCAAGCACCACCTGCCGAACTACGGTGTGTTCGACGAGTACCGGTACTTCGTGCCCGGGAACACGCTGCCGGTGTTCCGGCTGCCGGCGGCCGGCGGGGAAGCGGTCGACGTCGCGGTCGCGATCTGCGAGGACCTGTGGCAGGACGGCGGTCCGGTCGCGGTGTGCAGGCGGTCAGGCGCGGGCCTGCTCGTCGTGCCGAACGCGTCGCCCTACGAGCGCGGCAAGGACGACGTGCGGCTCGAGCTGTGCGTGCGGCGGGCGCGCGAGGCGGGGGCGGCGCTGGCGTACTGCAACATGACCGGCGGGCAGGACGAGCTGGTCTTCGACGGGGACTCGATCCTGGTATCCGCCACCGGGAAACTGCTCGCGCGCGGGCCGCAGTTCGAGGAGGCGCTGATCGTCGCCGACCTGGACCTGCCGCCGGCCGCCAGCCCGGCGGGGAGCCAGGAGCCGGTCGACGCCGGGGACGGGACCGTGATCACGGTGCAGCGGGTGACGCTGCCCGAGACACAGCTGCCCGCGGCGGGGCTGCCCGAGGCCCCGGCTGAGGGCGAAGAGACCGGGCCGTTCTGGCCGCGGCTGTCCGACCCGGCCGAGGTGTACGCGGCGCTCGTGACCGGGACGCGGGATTACGTTCGGAAGAACGGGTTCCGTTCGGTGATCCTGGCGCTGAGCGGGGGGATCGACTCCGCGCTGACCGCGACGATCGCCGCGGACGCGATCGGCCCGGAGAACGTGTACGTGGTGCTGATGCCCAGCAGGTACTCGTCCGAGCATTCGGTCACCGATGCCGACGACCTGGTCAAGCGCCAGGGGCTGCACGCGCGGACCGTGCCCATCCAGGCGATCGTGGACGCGTTCACGGCCGAGCTCGACGGCTTCCCGGCGGCGGGCCTGCCGACGGAGAACCTGCAGTCGCGGGTGCGCGGCGTGATCAACATGGCGCTGTCCAACGCCGAGGGACAGCTCGTGCTCACCACCGGCAACAAGAGCGAGCTCGCTGTCGGCTACTCGACGCTGTACGGCGACTCGGCCGGCGGCTTCGGCCCGATCAAGGACGTCCTCAAGACGCTGGTCTGGGACCTGTCGAAATGGCGCAACGAGGAGGCGGAACGGACCGGGCTGACTCCCCCGATCCCGGCCAACTCGATTACGAAGGAGCCGTCGGCCGAGCTTGCTCCCGGTCAGCTCGACACCGACTCGCTGCCGGCGTACGAGGTCCTCGACCCGCTGCTCGACGACTACGTGGAGAAGGACATGGGGTCGGCCGAGCTGGTCGCCGAGGGGCACGACCCGGCGCTCGTCGAGCGGGTGATCCGGCTCGTCGACACCGCCGAGTACAAGCGGCGCCAGTACCCGCCGGGGCCGAAGATCAGCCAGAAGAACTTCGGCCGCGACCGGCGGCTGCCCATCACCAGCCGGTGGCGAGAGGCCCTGCCGGGTTAGGGCCTGGGCTGCTCGGGCACGGGGGATTCCTGGCCGGGGCTGTCGGGGTACTCCTCGGCGCTGTCGAGCACGACGCGAGCAAGCTGGACGCGGGAGGCGATGCCTAGCTTGCGGTAGATGTTGCGCAGATGGAACGCGATCGTGTTGGCGCTGACGAACGTCTGCTCGGCGATCTGCCGGTTGGTGAGTCCCTGACAGACGAGTTCGGCGATGCCGCGCTCGGTTTCCGTCAGGATGTCAACGCCTCGCCCCGACCGTTCGGCGGCGGCGCGCCAGTGCCTGCGCTGCACGCCGAGCCTGCGCAGCCGGCCGCGCACCCGGGCCGCGCCGCGGCTCCCGCCCGATTTCTGGAAGTCGGCGTAGGCGTGGTCGAACCAGCCGATCGCGTCGGCGACACTGTCCGCGTCGGCGAGCAGCACGGCCAGGTCCTCGGCCGCGCTCGCGGACGCCCACAGGTCCGGCTGCGTCTCCGCGGCCAGCCGGAGCAGGCCGATGTCGCTCAGCAGCAGGCCCTGCGCGTGCACGCAGGCCGCGGTCACGACGGGGAACGCCCGGTTGCCGCGGGCGACCTCCTCCGCGACACCGCTGGCCGCGGCCGCCCGCCTGTCGTCGCCGACCGCGAGCGCGAGCCTGACCAGCCACGGCGCCACGGCGGGATCCTCGACGAGCGGCCAGCGGAACTCGGTGATGTAGTCGTAGACGTCGGCGGCGATTTTCATCGCGGCCGCGGGCCCGTCTCGCGCCTCCGCTACCTGCGAGGCGAGCAGCTTGCACCGGACACCCACCCGTCCCGCGCCAGCCTCGGCCAGCCGGGGGCTGACGACGTCGAGCAGCTGCCCGGCCGCGACCAGGTCACCGCGGCGCAGCGCGATGAGGCTCAGCACGCACCGCGCGAGCGTCGCGTGCGGCCAGTCATCATGGCTGGCGCGCACGACGGCTTCCGCCTCGGCCGCGGCCTCGTCGATCCGGCCCGCCGCGAGGTGTATGCGCGCGCGGAGCAGCGCCGATCGCGCCTGGGACAGCACGAAACCGGCGCCGCCGTGAGCGCGGAACCCGGCCTGGGAGGCTATCAGGGCGGACGCCTCGTCGAACTGGCCCCCGTCGACCAGCCTGGCGGCGAGGTCCAGGGCCGGGTTCAGGGCAGTGTCCTTGATGTCCTCGGCGGTCGTGGCCTCGACGGCCGCGCGGGACAGGTCGATGCTCGCGGCTAGCAGGCCCTGGTTCCACTTGACGACCGCCTGCAAACCGCGCGCCGCCGCCACGACCGCGCCGCTCGCGTGCCCGTTCCGGCTCATGGCCTTCTTGGCGCGCTGCTCGGCCGCCGCGAAGTCCGGCAGTTCCCCGAGCGCCTGCAACAGCACGACCGTCGCTTCGTCGCGGACGCTCGCGGGCAGGTCCGGCTGCGCGAGAAGTGCTTCCGCCTCGCCCCGGGCGCGCTCAGGCTCACCCGACGCGAGATGGACGGACGCCAGGGCATAGTGCAGCCACGCCGTGACCGGCGCGGGCAGCGGCCCGGCGAGCGATGAATCGATGAGGCTCGTCGCGTCCTCGAGCCGCTGCGCCGCGATGAGCGCCAGGGCCGCGGCAACCAGCCGCTCGGGATAGTCGGGATCATCCGGCACGGTCAGCCGCAGGGCGCACGCGGCGAGATCGGCGGCCGCGTGGGGGGCGCTGGGGAACACCGTTCGCATCACCTGGTCCAGCTCCCGCAGCGCCCGCCTGTCGTCTTGCCGTGCTCCCCTGACCAGGTGCTCCGCTGCCTGCAAGGCGTTACCACGGTCAAGCAGGACCTGGCCGAACTGGCGGTGCAGGGCGCGCGACAGCGGTTCGGGAGTGGCCTCGATGACCGCTCGCCACGTCACGCCGTCATGGAAGGTGAGCGTCTCGCCATCGGCGGCCAGGACGCCGGCCGCTATCCCTTCGTTGATCGCGGTCAGCACGACGGCCGGTGGCTGGCCGAGCATCTCCGCCACGTCTTCGACGGCGAACGAGCGCCCGATGACAGCGGCCACCTCGATCAGCTGGCGGGTCCGCCGGTGCAGGCTTTCGATCTGGTTGAGGTAGTACTGGTGCACACGGCGCGGGATGCGCTCCGCCGTCACGGAGGCGCGCCCCGCGGAGCTGAGCAGGATGTTCTCCTCGCGCAGGCCGTCCAGGAGCTGGCTGACCAGGAACGGGTTCCCGCCCACGGCGGCGGCCAGCGACAGCAGCGAGCGGTCAGGTATCGCGCCGAGCCTGTCGGTGATCATTTCCGCGACGGCGGCGTCGGGCAGCGGCCGCAGCGCGACGCGGACGGCGCCGTCGCGTTCGAGCAGGTCGAACAGCAGTGCCGCGTCCGCTTTGCCGTCCGTCGCGCGGTCCGACCCGCGGGCCAGCACCCAGCTCACCGGCCGGGCGGCTAGCTGCCGTGGCATCATCCGCAGGGCGAACAAGGTCACCGGATCCGCGTAGTGCAGGTCATCGACCGTCACCAGGACCGGCCGCTGGCTGGCGAGGGTCTCCAGATGCTGGCGCAGCCGGTTGATATCACGCACGCGCGGATCGGGCTCGCCGGAGTCCGCGGGCGCGCCGTCCGCGGACTCCGTGAGATCTCCGACGGCCAGCACCAGCGGGCTGAGCGGGATCGTCCGCGCGAACTCGTCGGCTACCGCGGTGACGACGGTGTAGCCGTGTGCGACGGCGGCCTTCGCCGCCTCCGCGAGCAGGAGCGTCTTGCCCATGCCCAGCTGGCCCTCGACCAGCAGCACGCCCCCGGTGCCAGACCTGCCGCGCCGCAGGATGTCACCGCACAGTCGCAATTCAGCGTCTCGGCCGTGCATCCCACTTCCTCCGGAGCCGGCCTTCCTCATCGCACGGCTCCTCGCGGCTCACCGGTCAGTTCATCTCTACAGTTGTTACTGATACCCACCTATATCTCGCGTTACGTCGTGAATCAACACGAGCGCACACGGCGTCTCGACCGTCACCATGGCATGGCCACGGTTTGCCTGCCTCACCCCCGAAGGATGACGTGCGGATGACGCGAGGCGAACCGTGATCACGCCGCCGTGCCGCGGTCAGCGGCGCGGCGGCGAGGACGCCGCCCGGACCTGGCCGGCGGGCGGCGGCGGGTCAGCTGCCGGCGGAGTCGCCCGGCAGCGGAAGCCCGAGCGCGAGCATGATCTCGGGTGCGGCGGCTATCACCCTCGGGCCGCCAACTTGCGGGGCGATAGCGAAGAGCATCCCCAGGATGTCCTTGGCCGACACGCCCACGGCCATGGCGTTCGCCACCTGCCACTGGTATGAGGCCGGCGGGGCGTCCAGCGCCACTAGGGCCGCCAGCTTGACGAGCGCGTACGACCGCTGGTCCAGGCCGCTCTTCTGCCGCCACTCCTCGCGCATCTCCAGGCCTTCGGCCAGCAGATCCATGTCGCCCACCGACAGTTCATTGAGGGCGTTCGCGGTCATCTCGTCGACTTCGTGCTTAGTCGGAGTGGTCATCCCGTGGTTCCTTTCCCGTCTGCGTTGATGGGGCGTGCTGATGGGCGTTGCCGGGCGTTCACGCGGTGCGGGCACCATCCCGCCCTCCTACACCTAACACTGGACGCGCAGCCGCGATCGCACGTCACCCGTCGTGGGTGGTCCGGCAGCACGGGCAGGTGAACTGTGCTTATGGAATGCGTGAGGGCAGGCGGTTCGGCCAGATGGACCGGTACGGCCTGCTGCTCGCCACCCTGATTATCGCCTACCTGGTGTCGGCGCTCACCAGCAGCCGGGTGACCCAGGCGCTGCAGGTGGGGTTCTTCGTCGCCATCACGCTGCTCGCGCTGCGGGTCAGCTCACTACCCCGGCGCACGGTGGTGCTGGCCAGGTCGGTCACTGTGATCGGCTCCGTGATCGTGGTCGCGCTCGTGGCGGCGTCCGGCAACAAGGAAGTGCGGGGCGCGGCCAGCATCTGGACCGCCGCGATGCTGCTGCTGACGGCGGTGCTCATCGTCGAGCGCGCCCTGGGCATGGACACCGTGACCATACAGACCATCTACGCGGCGCTGAGCGCCTACCTGATCATCGGCCTGATGTTCGCGTCCATCTACGGCGCCATCGACGGCCTGACCACCACCGACTTCTTCGCCAACGGCCAGCAGGCCAACATCCGCACCTTCCAGTACTTCAGCTTCACCACGCTGACCACGCTTGGCTACGGCGATTTCACCGCGGTCGGGAACTTCGGGCGCGCGGTGGCGGTCCTCGAGGCTCTGACCGGGCAGATCTTCCTCGCCACGCTGGTCGCCCGGCTGGTCGCCGCGTACCGGACGCCGCCGCGCGGAGCGCCGCCGGGCGGCGGACCGGCCGGGCCGGCGGGCGAAGGCGAGCAGTCGCCGGATCAGCAGGCGCGGGCACCCGCCGAGGGTGAGGCGCAAGCCCGTCCGGGCAGCCGAGAATGGCAAGAACCTTGACGACGCTGGAGGTCGCTATGGGCCTGCCGATCGGCGAACGCCGCAAGCTCCGCCGCATGGAACGAGCTCTCGTCCGCACCGATCCGCGGCTGGAAGCGCTCTACACGATGTTCACCAGGCTCGGCACGCGAGAATCGATGCCGCCGCTGGAACGCGTCCGGACCTGGAGATTCTCGCGTGCTGCCCGGGCCAGGCGGGCGGCGCCCATGTCAGCGTCGACTGATGACCGGTGGTACATCTAGAGCAGCTTGAGCTGCATGGCGCGGCGTACCGCCTCCCGGCGGTGAGTGACCGCCAGCTTGCGGTGCACGCTCTTGAGGTGCGTCTTCACCGTATTGACGGAAATATAAAGCTCGTTCGCAATCTCTTCGGTGCTCATCAGCTGTGCCACGCGCCTGAGCACCTCCTGCTCGCGCTCGGTCAGCGGCTCGATGAGCGCGGGCTCGGCCATGGTGGCGGCCAGCGGTCCCGCGCCGTGCGCTCGCTCGGCGGCCCCGTCCGGCTGGGACAGCGACTGGTAGCCCCGCGCCAGTTCGGGATCGGCCCGGAGCACCGGGAACAGCCAGGAATGTTCCATGTCGAACGGCAGCCGGATGTCCTCACCGCGAGCGATGCAAAGCGCCCTGGCGAGCGAGACGCGGCCGGCGCCGCGCTCGCCCGTCGCGTAGCGGATGCGAGCGTCGAGGAGCAGGGCGTCGAGCATCACCCGGTCGATCGAGCGCGCGGGCTCGGTGGCGGCGGCCTCGAATACGTGACCGAGCTCGCGCCGCGCGGCGGCGAGGTCGCCGGCGGCGGCCCAGGCGTACGCCCTGGCGACCGCGGCGTCCACCGCCGACATCGTGGTACACCGGCTGACGGCCCGCCGGGCCGCCGCCGGGTTCCCGGCCATCGCCTCGGCACGGGCCTCGGCCAGGACGAGCCTCTGGTCCAGCCAGTCAGGCGGCGACCAGTCCTGCCGCGCGCCGCGGAGCATGCCGATGGCGCCTTCGCAGCGGCCTTCGGCGAGGTACAGCCACGAGGCGATAAGGCTGGCGAGCGCGGCCGCCGCCCGGTCGTGCCGCGCGCGCAGGCCGGCCTCGACCCGCTTCAGGCAGGTCCGGACCCTGGCCAGGTCGCTCCGTTCGAGGCAGACCCAGGCGAGCGCGATCTCGGCCGCCACATCCGGCCGCGGTTCCCCGCCCGCGGGGCAGTCGCCGGCCTCGGCCTCGGCGGCGATGGCCTTCGCGGCGACCTCTGCCGCCCGCACCAGCCTGCCGCCCATCGCCTCGGCCAGGGCAAGCCGGCCAAGGCAGCTCGCGCGCTCGCCGCTGGCGTCGTCCGCCACGTCGGCCGCGTCTTCCGTGGGCGGAGCCGCGGGGAGAGCCGCGGCCTCGGCGAAGATCTTCTCCGCGTCGTCGAAGTGCCCGAGCCACAGCTCGGCGTCGCCGCGACTGCCCAGTGTCTGCACTTGGACTTCCCGGTGAGCGGACACGACCTGCGCGGGCAGCCGCGCCAGGACCCCTTCCTGCTCGGCCGCCGCGTCGGCGAGGGCACTCAGGTCGCCGGCGCTTCGCGCGAGGCCGAACCGGACCACCGCGACAGCCTGCCGCGACGTCAGCTCCGCCTCGGGCGGAAGCGGCCGCAGCAGCTCGTCGGCACGGCCGAGCCAGGCGGCTGCCGACTCATGGTCCTGACGGGTCAGCGCGAGAGCCGCGGCGGCGGCGCATTCCCCCGCGCACGCGGTCGCGGCCGGCGCGGGAGCGCCCTGCAGGCCGCGCAGGAGGGACTGCCCGCGATCGGGATCGAGCAGGCGGCCTATGGTCAGTTCGTCGACGATAAGCCGGGCGGCGAGTGCGCCGTCACCGACCTCGGCCGCGCAGCGCACCGCGTCCGCTAGCTGCCCCTGCCGGCGGTGCCATTCGGCGGTACGCCGCAGCAAGTCCGCGAACAGGTCCGGAGCCTCGCTCTGCAGCCTCGCCCGGAGGACGTCGCGGAAGAGCGTGTGATACCGGTACCAGCCGCCGCCCACCGATGAGACGAACAGGTTGGCCTGGACGAGGTCGTGGAGCAACGGTGCGCCCGTGTCCCCCAGCGCCCGGGCCAGGCCCTGGCTGATCCGGTCGGGCACGCTGGTGCGCAGCAGGAAGTCCCGCATCCGGGCGGGCTGGCTGTCGAACGCCTCGCTGATCAGGTAGCGGTCGATCAGCTCGCCGACGTCGGCGACCCGGACGGCGCCGTCGCCGTTGAGCGCGATCGCCACGAACCGCAATCCGGTGACCCAGCCTTCGGCCCGCTTCACGAGCGGCATCAGCGCCTCCCGGTAGGCGGCCACATCGTGCCTGGCCAGGAGCGTCCTGGTCTCGGGGCCGGTAAAGGCGAGCTGCTCGGCGCGGACCTCGGTCAAGTCTCCCGTCAGCCGGTACGTGTGCAGCGGAAGCGGCTCGTTCGCGCGCGTGCCCGCCACGATGCGCAGCCGGGGCTTCGTGTGCTGCGTCAGGTAGCCGAGTCCGGCGATCCGCTGGCGTGAGCGGATCATGTGCAGGTTGTCCAGCACGAGAACGGCCGGAGCCGGCTGCGCGGCGATCGCGGACGCCAGCAGCAGCGGCGCGTCCGCGGTGTCGTCAAAAACGGCCGCCGGCAGCGGGATGCCGGCCCGGCTGAGGGCTGCTGCCACCGACCGCCAGAAGTGGTCGGCCGTGTCGTCATACTCGTCCAGCGTCAGCCAGGCCACCGGCCCGCGCCACCGGCGGCCCGTCAGCCAGTGCGCGAGTGCCGTGGTCTTGCCCGCCCCGGGCGGCCCCTCCACCAGGGTTACCGCGCCCCGCTGGACTCCCCTGTCGATGAGCCTGTCAATTCTCGGCCGGGACACGACCCAATCCGCCAGCCGCGGCGGCGAGATCTTCGCCATGAGGAATGGCTCGGAAATATCGGTGGCGGGCGATCGCTGACTCCCAACCGCAATTCGCGGGGTCATTAATTCCTCCCGATATTCGCATCAGAACATGCTCAGAAAGAACCACCAGCCAGCATGGTCCCACCGATAACGAAATGAGCATACGATTTCCGCCGGGCCACGAGTACTACCCGCCCTGACGGTCCTGTGGTCCGCACGGGACGGCTCACGGCGCAATAACTTCGGACATATGCGCTCAAAACGGACAGCGGTCCTATCTCCCCGGGACCTTCCTCCTCATCCTTGTGTCCGTTTTGTCCGAATCAACCTATTTGCAGGAACTTACTATGATCTGCAGGTAATCATCCGGCAACGCGCGATTGCCCAGGGCAACGCGCGATTGCCGTCGGCGGCGGCCGCCATTATCGGCGTCCGGCGTGGCCGACGGCAATTAATCGCTGATAGATGCGTCAGACTTGCCCGGTCTCCGAGCCGTGCAGGGCGGCCTGCAGGTCAGCCTCACCCTGCTTCGACAGCGAGGTCTTCAGCACCGTGCCGCCATATTTGCTCATCGCCTCGACCGCTTTGTCCGGCGTCACTTTCTCCACCATGAGGAAGAGGGCCGAGGTGCCGGGCTTGATCAGGTCGCGGACCTGGTCCTGGAACTCCCGGTCGATGCCCGCCTTGGTGATCTTCCCCATGAGCGCGCCGAGACCCGCGCCGAGCGCCAGGCCGAAAACCGGGACGAAGAAGAGCAAGCCGAACAGCAGGCCCCAGAACATGCCCCAGGTCGCGCCGGCCCCTACCGCGTGGTGGCTGGTGTGTACGTGATACTTGCCCTCCGTGTCCCGGACGATAGACGCGATCGCATCCGGCTGGATGATGAGGTCCCTCGCGAGCGCCCGGGCCTCATCGGCGGCGAGCGCGGCTGTGGTCTCATCCGGGTATCCGATGACGATGAGGTCAGACATGGATTCTCCTCTCGTTGCCTGTCTCCGGCAGGTCCAGTCCAGCCACACCGCACGGTGTGCGCGCCACCCCTGGCGGGTGACCTATCGCGCCGTCACTCCGGCGGACGCCTGCTCCGACGCCTGCGCCTTCGAGAGAGCGCGCCGGAAGAGGAAGGCGCCGATGATCTCGAACACGCCCATGACGATGAACCAGATCCCGAGCAGGGCCGCCAGCACGGTGATGGACGT
>Ga0318496_10000590_pt1 | contig 13110 bp, 12 predicted proteins | sample GRESIP109b1f22_FD_203296 | JGI IMG/M metagenome (GOLD analysis project Ga0318496, IMG submission 203296) | Tropical soil microbial communities from Luquillo Experimental Forest, Puerto Rico - GRE.SIPMG.109b1f22 | ecosystem: Environmental > Terrestrial > Soil > Tropical forest > Bulk soil... | reverse complement strand
TCGGGGCACCCATCTTCTGGTCGCAGGGCAGCGGCGCGGCGGCCACCCCCACCTGCGCGGGGTGCGGGAGCGCCACGTACCTCTACGCGCTCGGCGGACCGCTCCCGGCGACGGTGCCGGCCGAGCGCGCGTACCCCGCCGAGGCGGCCGGGAGCCCGACCGCGCTGCTCGGCGCGCTGGCCCGGGGGCTCGGCGTGCACGGCGCGGCGGTCAGGGCAGGGCGCTCCTGGCAGGTCCGCGCCGCCAGCCCGACGGGCAGCCCGACCGCCTCGCTCCGCCGCGATCCGATCTCAGGGCTGTTCCTGTTCACCTACGCGCGCGCAGCGCGAGCGACCGCGGCCGGCTGCGCCGAGCTGCACGCGACCCCCGCGACGGTCGTCGACCGCGCGGCCACCGAGGCCTCGCTCGCCGCGACGCTCGGCTCGCTCGGCCTCCGGTACGACCTCGCCGAGCCGCGGTTCGAGGCGGGGGTGTCCACCGCGTGCTCGCCGCTCGTCTCCCTGGCGGAGCAGGTCGTCGTCGGCGGCCTGCCGACCGACCAGGTGGTGGGCGCGACGTACGCCGCGAGTGGCCGGGTCGTCGCGCTCTCGCTCCCGGTCTTCACGGTCGGGCCCGCGACGTCGCTGCCCCTCGTCAGCGCGGCGAGCGCGGTGGGGGCGCTCATCAGGACCAGCGACGCGGCCGAGCACGTGACCAACGCGCCGATGCTCGGGTCGGGCCGCCCCGGCCAGCCGGCCTTCCAGCGGAGGACGGTCGACGAGGGCAGCGCGCTCAGCACGGTGTCGTCCCGCCTCGTGACCGTGGAGATCCGGGCGGCCACCCCCGCGCTGCGCGCGTTCGCGACGAGCGAGGGCACGTGGCTGCTGCCCGTCTACGACCTCGCGGGCGACGGGTACTCGGCGCTCGCGCGACCGGGCCCGACCCCGTGGGCAGGGACGGTCCTCGCGACCGCGCCGTCGGTCGCCAGGGTGCACGGCACGCGGGCGGGCGCCCCCATCGTCTTCGACCAGCGGCCGATCCCGTGAGGTCGCGCCGGGCCCGACACGCGTGTCGACGGCACCTCGCCGTGCGACGGCGGGGGATCCGGTCAGCGTCGGACCGGCGGACCTCGAAGGGCAGGACCCCGGCGCGGGCGGGTGCGCGGCCGGTGGCCGCCGTCTGGGGTCGTCGGGCGCGCTGACGGCGCGGCTACCGCTCCGTGACGGTGATCACCACGTTGCCGACCTTCTGCCCGGTCGCCACGTAGCGGTACGCCGCCACGATCTCCTCGAGCGGGTAGGTCCGGTCGACGACCGGGCGGTACGCGCCGCTCGCCATGAGGTCGGCGAGGAGCCGCACCATGGCCTGGTCGATCCTCGGCGTGGCGAAGACGGCCCGCTTGTCGCCGACGAGCCGGGTGACGACCGGCCAGAGCAGGTTCTGCGCGTAGGGACCGGCTCCGGCCGACGTGAACCGTCCGCCGGGCCTGAGGAGCCGGGCGCACCGGCGGTACGCCGGCGAGCCGTGGGCGTCGAACACGACGTCGTAGCGCGCGTCGTCCCGCGTGAAGTCCTCCGCGGTGTAGTCGATGACCCGCTCGGCGCCGAGGGAGCGCGCGAGCTCGAGGTGCGGCGTGGCGCAGACCGCGGTGACCGCCGCGCCGAGGTGGCGCGCGGCGAGCTGGACGGCGGCCGACCCGATCGCCCCCGTCGCGCCGTAGACGAGCACGGCGTCGCCCTTCGCGACCCCCGCACGCTCGAGGTGGGTGAGGGCGTAGTGCGCGCCCTCGGTGCCAGGGGCTGCCTCGGTGAAGGACAGGCCGTCGGGGATCGCGGCGACGTTCCCGGCGGCGCGCACGACGAGGTGCTCCGCGTGCGCCCCGAAACGGCCCTCGCAGTACCCGAAGACGCGCTCGTCGACGGCGACGGTCTGGACCCCAGGGCCGACCGTCTCCACGATGCCGGCGAACTCGTTGCCGAGCACCGTCGACTTCGGCCTCGTCCAGCCCGCGATCGCCCGCATCGGGAACGGCGAGCACGAGCGGTAGTGGTGGTCGGTCCTGTTGACCGTCGTGGCGTGCACCGCGACGAGGAGCTCCCCGTCGCCGGGCGTGGGCACCGGAACGTCCCGGACCGAGACGACCTCGGGCGGCCCGAACCTCGTGTGGACGGCTGCGCGCATCGTGGCCGGCATGCGGCGACCGTAGGCGGACCCGTCAGGCGTCGGCGGACGCGGGCGCTGCGCTCCACGACCCGCGCCGCAGCGCGGGTCCGGCGGCCGTCAGGCCGCGGTCGGGCGGCGGGTCAGGCGGCGGGTCAGGCGGCGTGCTGCCGGCGGACGGCGCAGGTGCGGCAGAGCCGGCCGTTGGGCAGCTGGCCGGGGTGCACGAACTGCGGCGGGATCCGGTGGCCGACAGGGCAGTCGTCGTAGACGTGGTACGTCGCGCCGTCCCGAAGGTCCCGGTACTTCCCCGTCATGAAGACCGAGTGTCGGTTGTTCAGGGTGGGGGCCATCGCCAGAGAGTTTGTCAAGTGGGCCGCCCCGGTGCGCGGAGCCCCGGGCGCCACGGCGGTGGCTCCATAGGCTGCGGCACGCGAGGAGGCCGATGGGCTACGTCGAGATCGAGGAGTTCGACCTGATCGCGGGGGTCGACCGGGCGGAGTTCGCCGCCCGGGACCGGGCGGTCCAGCTCTGGAGCTACCGGCACCGGCCGAACCTCGTGCGCCGGACCACCGCGCTCGGGGACGGCGCCCGGGTCCTGGTGGTGACCCTGTTCTCCGGGTCGACGACGCCCGAGGCGCCCCCGCTCGCGGTGACCGAGGTGGCGGCGCTCGCCGAGCTCGCCGACCCCGCCTCGTACCGTCGCGCGTGCTTCCGCGACCTCGAGTGAGCCGCTACTGCTGGACGAGCGTCACGGGGTTGCCCTCGGGGTCCTCGATCGCCGCCAGCGTCGGGCCGCCGGGGACGTCGAGGCGCTCGAGCGTGACCGTGCCGCCGAGCTCCACGGCCCTCGTGAGCGAGAAGGCGAGGTCGCGCACCTGGACGTAGAGCGTGACCCCCCGCCTCTCGCTCTGACGGAGGTGCCCCGCAGGGCCGGGCTCGGGCCCGCCGAGCCCGGCGGGGAAGAACCGGATCGTGCCCTCGCCGATCGGCCAGGAGAAGAGCGCCGCGTAGAACGGTGCGAGCCGGTCGGGGTCGGCCGCACCGATCTCGAAGTGCACGACGGGGCGCGGCCAGTCGCCGCCCGGCGCCGGCCCGGCGTCGGTCATCCGCCGCCGGAGCGGTCGACGAGGATGATCTTCGTGTTCGCCCGGCAGGCCCGGGGGTCCCACCGCTGCAGCGGCGTGCCCGTCTGCGACGGCGCGGAGAACTGGTTGTCGCTCGCGACGCCCGGGGGATCGACGACCGTCGTCGCGGTCACGGGGTGGGTGGTCGAGGTGGTCGGGTGCGACGTGGTCGTCGACGAGCTGGACGTCGACGCCGGGGGGCGGGTGGTCGTGGTCACCGCGGTCCAGTCGCGCGTCGCGACCGAGACGTCCGTGCCCGTCTGGACGGTGACCATGTCGTGGGGGGTCACCATGGCTGGGTCGTACCCGAGCGTCACCGGGCCTTCGAGGTCCGTGACCACCCGCAGGGCGGCCTCGAGGCTCGCGCTGTTCCAGTTGCCGTTCTTCGGGGGCGGCGGCCCGCCGTACCAGACCACGGTCTCGGAGGTCGGGCCGACGGGGGTGCGCACCCCGGTCTGGGTGACCACGTACCCCTTGTGCACCAGCCCCGCGGCCACGGTCGCCTGCTGGCCGTAGACACCCGAGCCGTCGACGACCGAGATGTGGAACCCGCTGCGCTTCGGGAGCGGCTTGCCGCTCCACGGGCTGAACCCGGGCTTGACCCCGAAGATCGTGTCCACCGTCTGCCAGCCGCCGGGCTGAACCGGGAACTCGACGTCGCCGTAGGAGTAGCCGTGGTAGATGTACCCGTTCGGCGAGTAGACGACGAGCACCGGGTACGTGAGCTGCGGGGTCGTCCCGATGTTCGTCCCGCGGTACCCGCTCGCGAGCGAGACCATCTCGCCCTCGGAGAACGCGTTGTCGACGGTGAGGTCGGGCAGCAGCTTCGTCGCGAGGCTCTGGTCGGTGAAGCTCAGCACCCCGCCGAGCCCGGAGGTCTCGCTCGCGATCTTGGCGGCGACGACGCGCAGGAACTCGTGCGTGCGGCGGATGCGCGCGAGGTCAGAGAGCGACTCGTTCGGCCAACTGTGCGGGTCGCTCCCGGCCGACGGCCACCCGATCTGGAGGTGGCGGGCCCGGACCACCTGCAGCGCGTGGACGCCGTCGAGGTGGTAGCAGGCGGGCCGCTCGATGTTCAGCCCCGAGTACGCGTCGTAGACGCGCATGGGGAAGTACATGTTGATGCCCCCGACCGCGTCCACGACGCTCGCGAACGTGTCGAAGTTGAGCTCGATGTAGTGGTTGATCGGGATCCCGAAGTCCTCCTCGATCGCCGCGGCGAGCTGGCTCGGGCCCTGGTAGAGCGCGGCGTCGATCTTGTAGGCCTGCGCCCCTGATCGGGCGTTCGGCTCGAAGAGGTCGCGCGGGATCGAGAGCAGGGAGGCCTTGCCGTTGGCGAGGTGCGCGACCATCACGATGTCGCTGTTGACCCCGTTGACGCCCGAGGCGCACAGCCCGTAGGCGGGGTTCTGGTGGATGCCGCAGCGGGTCGTCGATCCGACGAGGAGGACGTTCACGGCGCCGCCGTGCTCGGTCTGCTCGTTGTTGACCTGTGTCCGGCCGACGAGCGAGCCCAGGTAGTAGTAGTCCGCGATCACTGCCGCGATGATGAGCACCGCCACGGTCCCGAGGGTGATGGCGGTCCAGAACGGCCAGCGGTGCCGGCGCCGACGGCGGGTGCTGCGGCGGGTCGTGCCGCCGCCGCTGTGCCGGTCGATCGCCTGGCCGAGCGCCATGAGGCGGTCCTCGTTGGGGGCGCTCCGCTGGTGCCGTGGCCGCGGCTGGTCGAGGCCGCTCGCGGGCATCGCGGGCATCCTACCGACGCGACGCAGCGCCCCCGGGTGCCTCGGACCCGGACCGCTAAGGGCTGCGTAAGTTTCGGGCCGTGATCCGCGAGCTCGACGAGAGCGAGGTGGCGACCGTCGCCGCGGTGCTCGGCCTCGCCCGGCTGTACCAGGGCGACGGCGTCTACCTCGTGGCGTGGGACGGCGAGACCCCGCTCGGCCACGTCCACCTCACGGCCGGCGAGCCGCCGGAGCTCCAGGACGTCCAGGTCGCCGAGGCGCACCGCCGGCGCGGCGTGGCGCGTGCGCTCATCGAGGACGCCGCCTCGCGGTGCCGCGCCCGCGGCGACGACCGCCTGCGCGTCGAGGTGAGCGTCGAGAACGACGCGGCGCGCGCGCTCTACGGCGCGCTCGGGTTCCGCGACGCGGGGATCGCCCCGCGTCGCGTGGTCGGGACCGTCGAGATCCGGACCGGGACGATCGAGGTCGACGACACGCTCCTCACCCTGGAGCGTCCGCTCGGCGCCTGAGCCTCAACCCGTCGCGGCCTCGTCCTTCCGGGGCGGGGCGATCAGGTGCACGTCGATCCCGCTGGCGGCGGCGAGGGGCAGGAGGCGCACGAGCTTGGAGCCGCGCCGCAGCCCGGTCAGCCGCCCTGGGGGCGGGGCGGCGAGGACCAGCTGGGTCGCCTGGTGGCGCGTCGCGAGGTCCACGACCGCGGTCGCCAGGTCGTCGGCGGCGAGCGGCGTGGCGGTCGCCCCCACGTCGGCGGCGACCCGCTCCAGGGCGTCCAGGCGGTCCTTGCGGCGCCCGGCGCGCTCGCCCTCGGCGACGAGCACGACCTCGAGGGTGGTCTTGAGGCGGGTCGCGATCCGCGCGGCGCGGTGGATGACCGACTCGTCCTGCGCGTCCCCGGTCACCATCGCCATCACCCGCTCGGTCGTCTCCCACACGTGACCGACGGTGCGCTCCTGCAGGTACTCGAGCAGCTCCTCCTCGGTCTCGTCCGCAACGAACCGCAGCGCCAGCTCGCGGAGCGCGACGAGGTTCTGGGTCTTGAAGAAGCCCTGCAGCGCGGGACCGATCCGCTCGGGCGGGTAGATGTTGCCGTGGAGCATGCGCCTGCGGAGCTGCTCGGGCGAGGAGTCGATCAGCTCGACCTGGTCCGCGCGGCGCACCACCCAGTCGGGGACGCGCTCGCGAACCTTGACCTCGGTGATCGACTCGACCGCGTCGGCGATCGACTCGATGTGCTGCACGTTGAGCGTGGAGATGACCGCGATGCCGTTGTCGAGGAGCTCGAGGACGTCCTGCCAGCGCTTCTCGTTGCGTGACGCCTGTGGGACGTTCGTGTGCGCGAGCTCGTCGACGAGGGCGACCTGCGGGCGGCGCGCGAGCACCGCGTCGACGTCCATCTCCTCGAACGTGGTGCCCCGGTGCGACGCGACCCGGCGGGGGACGACCTCGAGGTCCTTCATGAGCTCGATGGTCTTCGGCCGACCGTGCGGCTCGACGAACCCGATGACCACGTCGGTCCCGCGCTGGGCGCGTCGCCACCCCTCGTCGAGCATCGCGCACGTCTTGCCGACCCCGGCGACCGAGCCCAGGTAGATCCGGAACCTGCCCGCGGGGACGACGACGTCGGCGACGTCCTTCGGGACCGCCGGACGCGGTGGCTCCTCGCGCGCCCGACGGTCCATCGCCATAGGATGCCAGCCGAGGCGCGTGTTTCCTCCGTGCCGGCGCGCGACCGAGGAGGTGTCGTGGCCGTGCGAAGGACGATCGTGGGGTGCGCTGCGTCGCTCGGCGCGCTCGCCGCGTCCACGGCCGTGCTGGTCGCGCTCCGCCCCCACCTCGCCGTCGCCACGTGCGCGCTCGTCCTCGTCGTGCCGGTGGTCATCGGCGTGGCGGTCGGCGGCTTCGTCGCGGGGCTGATCGGCGCCACGGCCGGGTTCCTCGTCTTCGACTGGTACTTCATCCCGCCCTACGGGACCCTCACGGTCGGGAGCGCGCAGGACTGGGTCGCGCTGTGGGTCTACGTCGCGGTGGTCCTCGTGGTCGCCCGGGTGGTGGCGGTCCAGCAGGAGGCACGTGCGGTCGCGGCCGAGCGCGAGGACGCGGTCCGCCGGCTGCTCGCCGTCACCACCACGCTCATGGAGGAGCGACCGCTCGACGAGGTGCTCGGGCTCGTCGTCACCACGGTCCACGAGGCCTTCGACACCCCCTGGGTGGCGGTGCTGCTCCCCGAGGACGGCGCCCTCGCGGTCGCGGCGACGGCCGGCGACCCGCTCTCCGACGCCGAGCGCGCCGAGGCGATCGGCGCGCCCGGCGCCGCGCAGGCGATGGCGCTCGTCGGCGAGGCGAGCGGGGTGCGGCGCATCGCGCTCACGGCGATGCAGCGCCCGGTGGGCCAGCTCGTCGTCGCCGGGGCCCCGATCGACGCGTTCGGTCGCCAGCTGCTCGGGGTGCTCGCCAACCAGGCCGCGCTCGCGATCGAGCGGAGCCAGCTCCGCGCACAGGCGCTTCGCAGCGAGCTGCTCGAGGAGGTGGACCGGTGGCGCAGCGCCCTCGTGGGCGCGGTCTCGCACGACCTGCGCACCCCGCTCGCCTCGATCACCGCCGCGGTCACGACCCTGCGGGACCCCGGCGTCGCCCTCTCCGACGCGGACCGCGACGCCCTCATGGAGACCATCGAGCTCGAGAGCGACCGCCTCGCGCGCCTCGTCGCGAACCTCCTCGACGTCGGCCGGATCGAGGCCGGGACGCTCACGCTGCGGCGCGAGCCGCACACGGTCACCGAGGTGGTCGATGCCGCGCGGGCGGCTGCGGGATCGGCGCTGCGGGCGCACCGCCTCGTGGTCGAGGTCGACGACGACCTGCCGCTCGTCTCCGTCGACCTCGTGCTGATCGCCCAGGTCGTGGCGAACCTCCTCGCGAACGCCGCGCAGCACTCACCGGAGGGGACTCGCATCACCGTCGGCGCGCGCGAGGAGGGCGACGCCGTCGCGGTCTTCGTGGCCGACGAGGGGTCGGGCGTGCGCACGGAGGACCGCGAGCAGATCTTCCACATGCTCGACCGCAACGCAGGGAGCGGCCGCGCAGGTCTCGGGCTCGCGATCTCGACGGCGTTCGTGGAGGCGCACGGGCAGCACCTCTGGGTCGACGACGCGCCACGCGGCGGCGCGCGGTTCACGTTCCGCGTCCCGCTCGCCGACCTCCACGCGGTGCCGGCGTGACCGAGCGCGTCCTCGTGGTCGACGACGACCGCGCGCTGCTCCGGGCGCTCTCGATCGGCCTCTCGGCGCGCGGGTACGACGTCGTCTCGGCGAGCACCGGGACCGACGGGGTCGTGCAGGTCTCGCTGCGCCAGCCCGACGTGGTGGTGCTCGACCTCTCCCTGCCCGACGTCGACGGGGTGGAGGTGTGCAAGCGGATCCGCGCGTTCTCGGAGGTCCCCGTCCTCGTGCTCTCCGCGCTCGGCAGCGAGGAGCGCAAGGTCGAGGCGCTCGACCAGGGTGCGGACGACTATGTGACGAAGCCGTTCGGGATGGCCGAGCTCGAGGCGAGGCTGCGGGTGCTGCTGCGGCGTTCGCACGGAGGCGGGTCCGTGCCGGCGGCCTCCGTCGAGGTCGGCGCGCTCGCCTGCGACCTCGTCCACCGGATGGCGACGCTCGACGGCGAACCCCTGCGGCTCACCGGCAAGGAGTTCGACCTGCTCGCGTTCCTCGCCCGCCACGCGGGGAAGGTCTGCACGCACCAGATGATCCTGCGCGAGGTGTGGGGCGCCACGTACTCCAACGAGGCGCACTACCTGCGCGTCTACGCCCACCGGCTCCGGCGAAAGCTCGGCGCCGCCGGCGGGATGCTCGTCACGCACGCCGGCATCGGCTACGAGCTCACCCCTGCCGGGGCGCCCTCGGTGCCCAGCACCTCGTAGGCGGGGTTGAGGAGGCACGGTCGCGCGCGGTGCGTCGTGAGCGTGCCGACGACCCGCAGCCGCGTGCCGCCGACCACCCCGGGCAGCGTCCGGCGGCCGGTGAAGTGGCATCGCAGCGTCCCGGTGCCGTCGTCGACCGCGACGTCGAGGGCGACGAGGCCGCCGGGCGTGCTCGCCAGCATGACGACCGTCCCCTCGATCTCGCACGGCGTGCGCGCCCGCGTGTCGCCGATCGACCGCGCGACGTCGGCTCCGTGGTCGTCTCGGGCCCGGGTCGTCTCAGCGCCTCGAGCCCGTCGCGACGAGGCGCGCGAGCGCCTCGTTGAGCGCGAGCACGTTCAGGTAGGGCGCACCGAGGAACCCGTACTGCGCGCCGCGGGTCTCCGCACGGACGAGCTGGCGGACCGCGGCGTCGGAGAGGTGCCGCGCCCTTGCGACCATCGGCACCTGGACCGCCGCGTCGAGCGGCGAGATGTCCGGGTCGAGCCCGGAGCCCGACGTCGTCACGAGGTCAGGAGTCGGGTCGACACCCACCTTGTGCCAGGCCGCGATCAGCGCCTGGACGTCAGAGACGAGCACCGAGGACCTCGGGCCGAGGTTCGAGGCACCCGACGACCCCGGTGCGCCGTCCAGCTCGAGGGGGTTGTCCGGGTCCGGACGCCCCTGGAACCATCGCGGGTCGATGCTCGGCACCCCGTTGGTCGTCGGGCTCCACGGCTGGCCGATGAGCGATGAGCCGTTCTGGGTGATCGAGCCGTTGGCCTGGGCGTGGAACGCCGCCTGCGCGATGGCCCATCCCGCGGCGTTGTAGGCCACCCCGCAGACCAGGAGGACGACGAGCGTGAGGACGACGGAGCGGATCAGGTTCGTGCGCATCAGGAGGCCTTGAGGGCGGTGAGGACGACGTCGATGAGCTTGATGAAGATGAACGGCGCGATGATGCCGCCGACGCCGTAGACGAAGACGTTGCGCCGCAGGATCGACGCTGACGAGCTGGGGCGGAACCGTACGCCGCGCAGCGCGAGCGGGATGAGCGCCACGATCACCAGCGCGTTGAAGATCACTGCCGAGAGCACGGCGGACTGCGGGGTGTGCAGGTGCATGATGTTGAGCGAGTTGAGCGCGGGGTACGCGACCGCGAACAGGGCCGGGATGATCGCGAAGTACTTGGCGACGTCGTTCGCGATCGAGAACGTCGTCAACGACCCACGCGTGATGAGCAGCTGCTTGCCGATCTCGACGACGTCGATCAGCTTGGTCGGGTTCGAGTCGAGGTCGACCATGTTGCCGGCCTCCTTCGCGGCGTTCGTCCCCGAGTTCATCGCGACCCCGACGTCCGCCTGGGCGAGCGCGGGCGCGTCGTTCGTCCCGTCACCGGTCATGGCGACGAGCTTCCCGCCCTCCTGCTCCTGGCGGATGAGGCGCATCTTCGCCTCGGGGGTCGCCTCGGCGAGGAAGTCGTCGACACCGGCCTCCTGCGCGATCGCCGCGGCGGTGAGCGGGTTGTCGCCCGTGATCATCACGGTCCGGATCCCCATCGCCCGCATCTCGGCGAACCGCTCCGCGATCCCCTGCTTCACGATGTCCTTGAGCTCGATCACCCCGAGGATCTCCGGGCCGTCGGTGACCACGAGCGGGGTGGATCCCGATCGCGCGATCCCGTCGACGACCTGGTTGAGCTCGGAGGGCACCGAGCCCCCGAGGGACTCGACCCATCCGCGCACGGCGTCGGCGGCTCCCTTGCGGATCTGACGCGTCCCGAGGTCGAGGCCGGACATCCGGGTGGTGGCCGAGAACGGCACGAAGGAGTGGCCCTCACCGAGATCGCGCTCGCGCAGGTTGAACTGCTCCTTCGCGAGCACCACGATCGAGCGGCCCTCGGGAGTCTCGTCGGCGAGCGACGCCAGCTGAGCGACGTCGGCGACCTCGGCCTCTGCGTGGCCGCCGACCCCGAGGAACCTCGAGGCCATCCGGTTGCCGAGCGTGATCGTCCCCGTCTTGTCGAGCAGCAGCGTCTGGACGTCGCCGGCGGCCTCGACGGCGCGACCGGACATCGCCAGCACGTTGCGCTGCACCAGCCGGTCCATGCCGGCGATCCCGATCGCGCTCAGGAGCGCGCCGATCGTCGTCGGGATCAGACAGACGAGGAGCGCGACCAGCACGACGACGCTGACGCTCGTGCCGGCGAACCCGGCGAACGGCTGGAGCGAGACGACGACCGGCATGAAGACGATCGTGAGGACCGCGAGGAGGATCGTGAGCGCGATCTCGTTCGGGGTCTTCTGACGGTCGGCCCCCTCGACGAGGGCGATCATCCGGTCGAGGAACGTCTCGCCGCGCTCCGCGGTGATCCGGACGACGATGCGGTCGGACAGGACCGTGGTCCCCCCGGTGACCGCCGAGCGGTCGCCCCCGGACTCGCGGATCACGGGCGCGGACTCGCCGGTGATCGCCGACTCGTCGACGGAGGCGACCCCCTCGACGATCTCGCCGTCCGAGGGGATGACGTCGCCCGCCTCGCACACGACGCACTCGCCCTTCCTGAGATCGGCTGCGGCCACCACGGACTCGCTGCCGTCCGGGGTCAGCAGGCGCGCAGAGGTCTCGGTGCGGAGCCTGCGGAGCGACTCGGCCTGGGCCTTGCCGCGCCCCTCGGCCATCGCCTCGGCGAAGTCGGCGAAGAGCACCGTGAGGGCGAGCCAGACCGTGATCGAGATCGTGAAGACGGTCCCCTGGCTGGCCGCGTAGAACGCGCACACGATCGTGCCGAGATAGACGACGAACATGACCGGGTTGCGCACCTGGATGCGCGGGTCGAGCTTCCTGAACGAGTCGACGAGCGCCTGTCGCAGGATCGTGCCGTCGAAGAGGCTGCGGCGCTCGGCGACACCGTGGGGGCGGCGCTCGACCTGCACGTGCTCCTGGTCCCTCGGGGGGTCGGCGGTGATGGTCATGGCCAGAACCTCCCGTGGCTCAGCTGCTCGACGACGGGACCGAGCGAGACGGCGGGGAAGAACGTGAGGCCGCCGACGATGAGGATCACCCCGAGGAGCAGGCCGATGAACATGGGGTTGTAGGTCCGGAACGTGCCGAGCCCCGCGGGGACCACCCGCTTCGCCGCGAGGGAGCCCGCGAGCGCGAGGGCCGGGAGCGCGACCCCGAAGCGCCCGAGCAGCATGGCGATCGCGCCGAGGACGTTGTAGAAGCCCGTGTTGCCGCTCAGCCCGCCGAACGCCGAGCCGTTGTTGTTGCCCTGTGAGGTGAACGCGTAGAGGATCTCGCTGAACCCGTGCGGTCCCGCGTTGAGCGGACCGGCCCGGCCGGCCGGCACGGCCGCGGCGACGCCGGTGAGGACGAGGACGGTGACCGGCATGACGAGCACGCCGATCCCCGCGAGCTGCACCTCGCGCTTCTGGATCTTCTTGCCGAGGTACTCCGGCGTCCGCCCGATCATCAGCCCGCCGATGAAGACCGTGATGACCGCGAACAGGAGGATCGTGTAGAGCCCCGACCCCACGCCGCCGGGGGACACCTCCCCGAGCATCATCCCGGTCATGTTCGCGAACCCGCCCATGGGCGTGAACGAGTCGTAGGACGAGTCCGCCGAGCCGGTCGACGTGCTCGTGGAGGAGACGCCGAACAGCGCGCTGCTGGTCGCGCCGAACCGCACCTCCTTGCCCTCCATGTTGCCCATGGGCTGGGCGGCGATCCCCCCCCGGGCGACGGCGGGGTTGCCCTGGTGCTCGGCGGTCGCCCCGATGGCGACCCAGGCGCCGAAGAGCAGCACCATCGTGATGAGCAGCGCGACGCCCTGGCGCCGCTCCCTCACCATCCTTCCGAAGGTGTAGGTCAGCGAGAACGGGATGCAGAGCAGCAGCGCCATCGACAGGAAGTTGGTGAGGCCGGTCGGGCTCTCGAAGGGGTGCGCGCTGTTCGCGTTCAGTGACCCGCCGCCGTTGGTGCCGAGCTGCTTGATGGCCTCCATGAACGCGTACGGCCCGCCCGGGATGGACTGCGACACCCCCGTGAGCGCGTTGTGGATGTGCGTCGGCGCGTTGAAGTTCTCGATGCCGCCCTGCCAGACCCACACGATCCCCGAGAGGAACGCGATCGGGAGGTAGATGTAGAGCAGCGCGCGTGTGATGTCGACCCAGAAGTTGCCGATGCTCGGCTTGCCGCGGTT
>Ga0318496_10000580_pt1 | contig 13157 bp, 7 predicted proteins | sample GRESIP109b1f22_FD_203296 | JGI IMG/M metagenome (GOLD analysis project Ga0318496, IMG submission 203296) | Tropical soil microbial communities from Luquillo Experimental Forest, Puerto Rico - GRE.SIPMG.109b1f22 | ecosystem: Environmental > Terrestrial > Soil > Tropical forest > Bulk soil... | reverse complement strand
CCCGAGACACCGGGTCCTGGACGCGGCCCTGGCCGCGGGCCACCCGGCCGATGTGGTCGGTGTCCACTTCGTCGAGGCGGGCAACGGCAAGCCAGGGCTCGCCGAACTGGTGCTGCCCGACGTGACCGCCGCGGGAACGGCCGCCAAGGCAGCCGCGCTCGCGGCCAGGATCGGGCTGAACGCGGTCATCTCCAGGGACCGGCCGGGCTTCCTCATCGAGGCGCTCGCCTACGCGCAGTTCAACGACGCGGTCCGCATGTTCCAGGACGGTTACGCCAGCCCGGCCGACGTCGACACCGCGATGATGCTCGGCTGCGGCTACCCCCGCGGGCCGTTCCAGATGCTCGACGAAGCCGGCACCGCCAACGTCGTCAGCGTCCTGGACGCGATGCACGCCGCCACCGGTGATCCGGCGTTCACCCCGGTACCCCTGCTGGCCGAATACGCCACGGCCGGTAAGCGGTTCCGGACTGGAGCCGGAGGTTAGCCCGGTGTCCATCAGATCTGAGCGGGATCGGACGGGTAACTCCCTGGCGGAGTTCCAGCGCGATCTGGCTGACAACCTGTGTTACGAGCGGGGCACCACGGCCGAGTCGGCGAGCGCCCAGGACGCCTACTGGACGCTGGCCGTGACCATCCGCGACCGCCTCGCCGACCGCCGGGCCCGGACGGCCCGGGCGAACTACCTCGCCAACCCGAAGTTCGTCTACTACCTGTCGGCGGAGTACATGCTGGGGCGGCAACTGCGCCAGAACGCGGTCTACACCGGCACGGACGCCCTGGCTCGCCAGGCCATCGCCGCATCCGGCTTCTCGGCCTGGGACCTGGAGTCCCTCGACGTGGAGCCCGGACTGGGAAACGGGGGCCTGGGCCGGCTGGCCGCCTGCCTGCTCGACTCCCTGGCCACCCTGGACATGCCCGCGGTGGGCTACGGCATCCGGTACGAGTTCGGGATCTTCAAGCAGGCCTTCGAGGATGGCTATCAGGTCGAGCAGCCCGACGACTGGACCTTCTACGGCAACCCGTGGGAGTTCCCCGCCCCCGACGACCTCCAGGTCGTCGGGTTCTACGGCCACACCGAGCCGGCGGACGACGACCAGGAAGGGCGGCGGGCCCGCTGGGTGCCGGCCGAGACGGTGCGGGCCGAACCCAGCCACATGCTCGTCCCTGGCTACGGCACCGAGACGGTCAACATCCTCCGGCTGTGGCGCGCCCGGGCCGGCCATGAGTCGTTCGACCTGGACCTGTTCAACGCCGGCCGCTACGCGGAGGCCGTCGAGGCCCAGATGCGCTCGGAGAACCTCACCAAGGTGCTCTACCCCAGCGACAGCACGGAAGCCGGCCGGGAGCTGCGGCTCAAGCAGCAGTATTTCCTGGTCTCCTGCTCGCTGCGGGACATCATCCGCCGGTTCAGGTTCCGCAACAGCGACTGGGAGACGTTCCCCGGCAAGGTCGTCATCCAGCTCAACGACACCCATCCGGTGCTCGCGATACCGGAGCTCATGCGGCTGCTCGTGGACGAGAACGGGGTCGGCTGGGACCAGGCATGGTCCATCACCCGCCGCACCTTCGCCTACACCTGCCACACCCTGCTGCCGGAAGCCCTGGAGACCTGGCCGGTGACCATGTTCGGGCGGCTGCTGCCGCGCCATCTGGAGATCATCTACGCCCTCAACAAGTCCTTCCTGGCGGATCTGCGCGCCCGTTTCCCGGGCGACGACGAGCGCATCGCCAGGATGTCGCTGATCCAGGAGGCCCCCGAGCGCCGGGTGCGGATGGCCAACCTGGCGACCGTCGGCAGCTTCGCCGTCAACGGCGTGGCCGAGCTGCAGTCACGGCTGCTGGCCCAGACGACGCTGCGCGACTTCGCGAAGCTGTGGCCGGAGAAGTTCCTGAACGAAACCAACGGCGTCAGCCCGCGGCGCTTCCTCCGGCTGGCCAACCCGCGCCTGTCCGGCCTGATCACCGCCCGGCTGGGAGACCAGCGGTGGCTGACCGACCTGGAGCGGCTGCGAGAGCTCGAGGCCTTCGCCGACGACGAGGAGTTCCGGGCGCGGTGGCACGAGGTCAAGCGGCAGAACAAGCTGGACCTGGCCTTCCATGCCCTGGGCAGCACCGGCATCACCATCGATCCCGCGTCGCTGTTCGATGTCATGGTCAAGCGGCTGCACGAGTACAAGCGCCAGCTGCTCAAGCTGCTCCACGTCGTCACCGTGTACAACCGGATCAAGACGAACCCGGCCGCCGCCGTGACGCCCTGCACGGTCATCTTCGGCGCGAAGGCCGCGCCGGGCTATCACGAGGCCAAGCGCATCATCAAGCTGATCAACTCGGTCGCGGCGGTGGTCAACGCCGACCCCGACGTGGCCGGCCGGATCAAGGTCGTGTTCCTGCCCGACTACAACGTCTCGGTCGCCGAGCTGGTGGTGGCGGCCGGCAACGTCTCGGAGCAGATTTCGCTGGCCGGCAAGGAAGCCTCCGGCACCGGCAACATGAAGCTCGCCCTCAACGGGGCCGTCACCGTGGGCACGCTTGACGGCGCGAACATCGAGATCAGGGACCGGGTCGGGGCCGGTAACTTCTTCCTGTTCGGGGTCACGGCCGAACAGGCCGTCGCGGTCAGGCAGGGCGGTTACTCCCCCCGCGCCTACTACGAGGACGACGCCGAGCTCAAGGCGGCCATCGACGCCCTGGCCTCGGGCGCCTTCTCCGGCGGCGACCGCGAAGCCTTCAAGCCGGTCATCTCCTCGATCCTGGACTGGGACGAGTACCTGGTCCTCGCCGACTACCGGTCATACATCGACTGCCACGACCGGGCCGTCGGGAAGGCCTGGGCCGACGAAGACCAGTGGACCCGGATGTCGATCCTGAACACGGCGCGCTCGGGTTACTTCTCCTCCGACCGGACCGTCCGCGGCTACTGCCGCAATATCTGGCACATCGAGCCCGTGCCGGTACCCGCGAAGGTGGCGGCCGACCCGGAAGCTCCCGATGAGTAAAGCAAGGGACTTTCTTCCCTCCCATTTCGCTCCTCGTGGAGCAAGACTGGGGTTCTGGCTGCCGACCGAAGAGAGGGGTACCGGCCGATGAGCCGTTCGTCGCGTGATCTGACCCCGCTGCCTGATCTGCTGCATGGTGCCGCACTGGCCGGGCCGGTGCGGACCCGCATGCCGGTCTACACCGATCTGCTCCCGCCGTGCAACGGGGCCTGCCCGGCCGGGGAGAACATCCAGGCCTATCTGGCCAGTACCCGGGCCGGCGAGCACGAGCGGGCCTGGCGGCAGCTGACCGCCGACAACCCGTTCCCGGCCATCCACGGCCGGGTCTGCTACCACCCGTGCGAGAACTCCTGCAACCGGGCCGAGCTCGACAGCTCGGTCTCGATCCACTCGGTCGAGCGGTTCCTCGGCGACCTGGCGCTCGACCGCGGGTGGCAGTTCGATCCGCCGCCGGCGCGCACGGGTAAGCGGGTGCTGGTCATCGGGGCGGGCCCGAGCGGCCTGTCGGCGGCCTACCACCTGGCCCGCCGGGGTCATGAGGTCGAGATCCGTGACGCCGGCGCCGAACCGGGCGGAATGATGCGCTACGGCATCCCCGCCTACCGGCTGCCCCGGGATGTGCTGGCGGCCGAGCTGGCCAGGCTGGAGGTCCTGGGCGTGCGGATGACCTGCGACCACCGGGTGACCGACCTGGCCGCCGAGCAGGCCACGGGCCGCTTCGACGCGGTGTTCGTCGCGGTCGGCGCGCACCTGTCCAAGCACGTGGACATCCCGGCCAGGGACGCGAGCAAGATCATCGACGCGGTGCCGTTCCTGCGCGACGTCGCGGCCGGCGGGCGGCCGGTGATCGGCCGCCGGGTCGCGGTGTACGGCGGCGGCAACACCGCGATGGACGCGGCCCGGGTGGCCAGGCGGCTGGGGGCCCAGGACACGATGATCGTCTACCGGCGGACCCGGGCGCAGATGCCCGCGCACGAGGACGAAGCTACGGACGCCGAGCGGGAGGGGGTGCGCATCAACTGGCTGCGCACCATCGCCGCCTTCGAGGGACCCCAGCTGACCGTCGAGGTCATGGAGCTGGACGACACCGGGCGACCGCATCCTACCGGGCGGCTGGAGACACTCGCCGCCGACACGGTCATCATGGCGGTCGGCCAGGATGCCGACACCGCGTTCCTCCGGCAGGTCCCCAACGTCGAATTCAAGCCGGACGGGACCGTGGTGGTGTCACCATCGATGATGACGGGCAGGCCCGGCGTGTTCGCCGGCGGGGACATGGTGCCGTCCGAGCGGACGGTCACGGTGGGCGTCGGGCACGGGAAGAAGGCGGCCCGGTTCATCGACGCCTACCTGCGCGGCGGTGAGGCCGTCACGCCGGCCAAGAACGACCTGGCCGACTTCGACAAGCTGCATCCGTGGTACTTCTCCGACGCCGAGCGGCGGCGCCAGCCCGAACGCGAGCCGGCCGGGCGGATCGCCGACTTCACCGAGGTGACCGGCGGGCTGTCCGACGGTCAGGCGGCCTACGAGGCCCGCCGCTGCCTGTCGTGCGGCAACTGCTTCGAGTGCGACGGCTGCTTCGGCTCCTGCCCCGAGGACGCGATCATCAAGATCCGCCCCAGCCGTCCCGCGGGCCACGAGCACGGGACGGAGTACGCCTACGTGTTCGACTATGACCGGTGTACCGGTTGCGCGATCTGCCGCGACCAGTGCCCGGTGCACGCCATCGAGATGATCCCCGAGGAGACAGGCAGGGCGGAACCGTGATGCGCGTCACCGTCGACGGCAACGAGGCGGCGGCCTCGGCCGCTTACCGGCTCAACGAAGTGTGCTGCATCTACCCCATCACGCCGTCGTCGCCGATGGCGGAACTGGCCGATGAATGGTCCAGCCAGGGACGGCCGAACGTGTGGGGCAGCGTGCCGGCCGTGATGGAGATGCAGAGCGAGGGCGGGGCCGCGGGCGCGCTGCACGGCGCGCTGCAGAGCGGGGCGCTGACCACGACGTTCACCGCCTCCCAGGGCCTGCTGCTGATGATCCCGAACATGTACAAGATCGCCGGGGAGCTGACCCCGGCGGTGTTCCAGGTGGCCGCCCGGTCGCTGGCGGCGCAGGGCCTGTCCATCTTCGGCGACCATTCCGACGTGATGGCGGTCCGCCAGACCGGGTTCGCGCTGCTGGCCTCGGCCAGCGTCCAGGAAGCGCACGACCTGGCCGTGGTGGCGCAAGCCGCCACGCTGGGCACACGGATCCCGTTCGTGCACTTCTTCGACGGGTTCCGCACCTCGCACGAGGTGAACACCGTCGACCTGCTCTCCGACGACGAACTGCGTTCGCTGATACCGGAGGAGCTGATCCGGGCGCACCGTGGCCGGGCGCTGACTCCCGACCGGCCGGTCATGCGCGGCACCGCGCAGAATCCGGACGTGTACTTCCAGGCCAGGGAGACCGTCAACCCGTTCTACGCGCGGGTTCCCGAGGCGGTCGCGGACGCGATGGACGCCCTCGCCGCGGCGACCGGCCGTCAGTACCGGCTCGCGGAGTACACCGGTGCCCCGGAGGCGGAGCGGGTGATCGTGGTCATGGGCTCGGGCGGCCAGACCGCGGCCGAGACCGCCGCGTACCTCGCCGCGCGCGGTGAGAAGGTCGGGGTCGTCCAGCTCCGGCTGTTCCGGCCCTTCCCGCCCGCGGCGGTGCTGGGCGCGATCCCGGCGAGCGCGCGGCGGGTGGCCGTGCTGGACCGGACCAAGGAGCCCGGCTCGCTGGGCGAGCCGCTGTTCCTCGACGTGCTCGGGGCGCTGGCCGAGGCGCACGGGGCAGGAGAACGCGCCGTCATGCCGCTGGTGGCCGGCGGCCGTTACGGGCTGTCGTCCAAGGAGTTCACCCCGGGCATGGTGGCCGGGATCTTCGCCGAGCTCGGCCGGGACCGGCCCAGGCCGCGGTTCACGGTCGGCATCACCGACGACGTATCCGGCACCAGCCTGCCGTTCGACCCGGCCCTGGACATCGAGCCTGACCAGACGGTGCGGGCGCTGTTCTTCGGGCTGGGCGCGGACGGGACGGTGGGGGCGAACAAGAACAGCGTCAAGATCCTCGGCGCCGACCCGGCGCGGCACGCCCAGGCCTACTTCGTCTACGACTCGAAGAAGTCGGGCTCGGAGACGGTCTCGCACCTGCGGTTCGGGCCGGCCCCGATCAAGGCGCCCTACCTCATCACCCAGGCCAGCTTCGTCGGCTGCCACCAGGCGCGGATGATCGGGCGGCACGAGGTGCTGGCACGTGCGGCGCCCGGGGCGACCGTGCTGCTCAACACGCCGTACCCGGCCGGCGAGGTGTGGGACTCGCTGCCGCGGGAGGCCCAGGAGCAGATCCTGGCCAAGCAGATCACCCTCTACGCCATCGACGCCAGCAAGGTCGCCCGCGACGCCGGGCTGGGCCGGCGGGTGAACACCGTCCTGCAGACCTGCTTCTTCGCGATCTCCGGGGTCATGCCCCGTGATGAGGCGATCACGTCGATCAAGCAAGCGATCGCCAAGACCTACAGCCGGCGCGGCCCCGAGGTCGTCGCCCGCAACGACGCCGCCGTGGACGCGGCCCTGGCGGCGCTGCACCGGGTCGAGATTCCCGGGCGGGTGACGGCCAGCCATGGCGTGCCGCCCGTCGTCCCGGCGGACGCGCCGGAGTTCGTCCGCGCCGTGACCGCCGAGATGATGGCCGGCCGGGGCGATGCCCTGCCGGTCAGCGCGCTCCCGGTGGATGGCACCTACCCCACGGGAACGGCGGCGTTCGAGAAGCGGAACATCTCCGAGGAGGTAGCCGCCTGGGATACGGACCTGTGCATCCAGTGCGGCAACTGCAGCTTCGTCTGCCCGCACAGCGTGATCCGCTCCAAGTTCTACGAGGCCGACCGGCTGGCCGGGGCACCCGAGGGGTTCCAGGCCATGCCGCTGGACGCGGTGGGGTTGCCGGACGCCCGGTACACCCTGCAGGTCTACGCCGAGGACTGCACCGGCTGCGGGCTGTGCGTCGAGGCCTGCCCGGCGTCGGCGCCCGGCGATCCCGGCCGGAAAGCGATCAACCTCGCCGCCCGCGAACCGCTCTTGGACGGCGCGCGGCGCAACATCGCGTTCTTCGAGACAATCCCGGTCAACGACCGGTCACGGGTCGACTTCGGCACGGTCCGCGGCACCCAGTTCCTGCAGCCGCTGTTCGAGTTCTCCGGCGCGTGCGCGGGCTGCGGAGAGACGCCGTACCTCAGGCTGGTGTCACAGCTGTTCGGCGACCGGCTGATGATCGCCAACGCGACCGGCTGCTCGTCGATCTACGGCGGCAACCTGCCGACCACCCCCTGGACCACCGACCAGGCGGGACGCGGGCCGACGTGGTCGAACTCCCTGTTCGAGGACAACGCCGAGTTCGGGCTCGGTTTCCGGCTCGCCGCCGACCAGCACCTCGGCCTGGCCCGCCGCCGGCTGGCCGAGCTCAAGGACGCGCTCGGCCCCGGCGGGGCGGAGCTGGCCGAGGCGATCCTGGCCGCCCCGCAGCGGCAAGAAGCCGAGTACGCGGCCCAGCGGGAACGCGTCACCGAGCTCAAGCGCCGCCTGGAGCAGCTGGGCGCCATGGCGGGCCCGGCCGTGGCGGACCTGAAGAGCGTCGTGGATAACCTGGTCCGCCGCAGCGTGTGGATCGTCGGCGGCGACGGCTGGGCCTACGACATCGGCTCCGGCGGGCTCGATCATGTGCTGGCCAGCGGGCGCGACGTCAACGTGCTGGTCATGGACACCGAGGTGTACTCCAACACCGGCGGGCAGGCGTCGAAATCGACGCCCCCGGGCGCGGTGGCCAAGTTCGCCTCAGCCGGCAAGAACGTCCCCAAAAAAGACCTCGCCCTACAGGCGATCGCCTACGGCAACGTCTACGTGGCCCGGGTGGCGATGGGCGCCGACCCGCAGCAGACGCTGCGGGCGCTGCGCGAGGCCGAGGCCTACCAGGGGCCCTCGCTGGTGCTCGCCTACAGCCACTGCATCGCGCACGGCATCGAGAAGGACGGGATGCCGCTGCGCAACGGCATGGACCAGCAGTACCGCGCCGTGGCCACCGGCTACTGGCCGCTGATCCGCTACGATCCGGTGCTGCGCGAGGCCGGTCACAACCCGTTCCTGCTCGACTCGCACCGGCCGCGGATGCCCCTGGACGCCTACACCGGGCGCGAGCTTCGTTACCGCATCCTGGCCCGTACCGACCCGGATGCGGCCGAGCGCCTGCACCGCCTGGCCCAGCAGCAGGTCAGCCAGCGCTGGGCCACGTACGAGGAAATGGCGGCCCGCAGCCCGGAATGGTTCCCGGCCAGCGGCGACGGCGGCGGGCCGGTGGCCACCGCCGGGAAGGAGGGGAACAGCCGATGAACCTCGCCACCAGCTACCTGGGCCTGAAGCTGAGCAACCCGCTGGTCGCGTCGGCCGGCCCGATGACCCAGACCGCCGAGAGGATCGAGCGGCTCACCGAGGCGGGCGTGGGCGCCGTCGTGCTGCCGTCGCTGTTCGAGGAGCAGATCAGGGCCGAAGCCGACCGGGACGAACGCCTGGCCGAGGTCAACGTGGACAGCTTCGGCGAGGCCATGAGTTTCCTGCCCGACCCCGACGCCAGCATATGGCCCCGCCAGTACCTCAGCCTGATCGAACGAGCCGTCGCCGCGGCCGGAGTCCCGGTGATCGCCAGCCTCAACGGCAGCACCCCCGGCGGGTGGACCGACTACGCCCGCGCCATGCAGGACGCGGGCGCGGCCGCGATCGAGCTGAACATCTACTACCTGCCCGGCGACCCTGTCCTCCCCAGCCACGACGCCGAGCAGCGGTACATCGACATCCTCACCGCGGTCAAGTCCGTGGTCAGCGTGCCCGTCGCGGTCAAGCTGACCCCGTACTTCAGCTCGTTCGGCGATGTGGCCCTCCGCCTCGAGCAGGCCGGCGCGGACGGACTGGTCCTGTTCAACCGGTTCATGCAGACCGACATCGACCCCGACACCTTCACCGTCAGCACCGGATTCAAGCTGTCCAGCCCGGCCGAGGCGACCCTCCCCCGGTCCTGGATCGCCCGGCTGCGCGGTCAGCTGCGCTCCTCGCTCGCCGCCAGCACCGGCGTGGAAACCGCCGATGACGTCGCCGCCTACCTGCTGGCCGGCGCGGACGTGGTGATGACGACATCGGCGCTGCTGCGGCACGGCCCCGGCCACGTGACCGCGCTGCTCGACGGGCTGACGACCTGGATGGGCCGCAAGGGAATCGGCTCCGTGGACGAGATCCGGGGGGTGCTCGCCCCCGCCGCCGACACCCCCCAGCCTGGCTTCGGGCGGTACGGCTACCTGCGCGCCGTCGAGCAGGCGACCAGGGCCTATTCCCCCTGGTAGCCTGCCGTGCCGCCAGCGAGCTCCGCACGCCGGGGACCGGGACAGATATCCGTTCACGTGACGTTCCCGCGGCGCGGACTCCCACATGCGGGGACCTTCGTCCCTACCGGACGAGGCCGGATCAGCCTAGATTTATCGCAATCAATGTGACATCGGCCATGTTATTTCCAGCTGGCCGGCAATTGCGAGAGCATCTGTCCCGGCTGGCGATCATCAGCAGTAAAGGCCAGCCAGAACATAGTTCTTGAATACCGCAACCCCGGGGACGGCCAGGGTTTAGGGAGGTACCCCACCATGGACTTCGAGTTGACCGATGAGCAGCAGCTGATCCGGGACGCGGTCCGGGAATTCGCCGAGACCGAGGTGACGCCGATCGCGGCCGAACTCGACCGCGACCACCGTTTCCCTTACGAACTCATGCCGAAGCTGGCCGAGATGAACCTCATGGGCATGCCCTACCCGGAGAAGGAGGGTGGCGCCGGAGCGGATTACGTGAGCTACGTAATCGCGGTCGAGGAAATATCGCGGGCGTGCGCGAGCACCGGAATCATAGTGTCGGCGCACACCTCGCTCGCCACCTGGCCGATCTTCAAGTTCGGAACCGAGGCTCAGAAGGACCGGTACCTGGCTGACATGGCATCCGGGCGCCGCCTGGGCGCCTTCGCCCTGACCGAACCCGGCGCGGGAACCGACGCCGCCGCCGGCACCGCCACGGCGACGCTGCACGCGGACGGGTACGCCCTCAACGGATCGAAGATGTTCATCACCAACGCCCCGTACGCCGACGTGTACGTGGTCTTCGCCAAGACCGACCCGGAGCGGGGGGCGCGCGGGATGAGCGCGTTCATCGTCGAGAAGGACACGCCCGGGTTCTCCGTCGGCGAGGCCGAGCACAAGCTGGGGATACGCGGCTCCAGCACGCCGCCCGTCTACTTCGCCGACTGCCGCATCCCCAAGGAGGCACTCCTGGGCGGCGAGGGCGACGGCTTCAAGATAGCCATGCAGACGCTCGACGGCGGGCGGATCGGCGTTTCCGCGCAGGCGCTGGGCATCGCCCAGGCGGCGCTCGACGCGTCGATCGCCTACGCCAAGGAGCGAGTCCAATTCGGCAAGCCGATCGCGAACCTGCAGGCTATTCAGTGGATGATAGCCGATATGGCTTTGGAGGTCGACGCGGCCCGGCTGCTGGTCTACCGCGCCGCGTCGTGCGTGGATAACGGCCGCCCCTATTCCACGGAGGGGGCGATGGCCAAGCTGTTCGCGTCGGAGGCCGCCACCAGGGTGGCGGGCAAAGCCATCCAGATCCACGGCGGATACGGCTATACCGAGAGCTATCCGGTGGAGCGAAATTACCGCGACGCCAAGATAACCGAACTTTACGAGGGCACTTCCGAGGTGCAGCGAATGGTCATTGCGAGAAGCGCCTTGCGATGAGGATAACCGGTCATCACCAGCTGCCGTCAGGAGGATCGTGATGAGGATCGTGCTCGCCTACAAGTGGACCTGTGACCCGGAGGAGGCAACGGTACGTGCCGATGGCACGGTGGACTGGAGCCGGGCCAAGCCGGGCCTGTCCGCCTACGACCCCGTGGCCATCGAGCTGGCCCGCCAGTGTGCCGACGCAGTGGGCGCCGAGCTGATCGGCGTGACGGCCGGGGATGCCGGCGTCGCGGCGCCGATCGCCGCCAAGGCCGCCCTCGGCCGGGGCCTGGACCGGGTGGTGATCGTCGAGGATGGGTCCCTGGCCGACGCCGGGCGATCCGAGCTGGCCGCGGTACTGGCCGAGGCGATCCGGCACATCGGCGACGTGGACCTGGTCGTCACCGGCGACTCGTCCGTGGACGTGGCGGCCAAGATGGTCCCGACCGTGCTGGCCGGCGAGCTCGGCTGGCCGGCCGTGGCCGAGGTCACCTCGATTACCGGCCAGGCCGGCGCGCTGCGCGTCGAGCGCGCGATCCCGGGCGGGGTGCAGGTGCTCGAGATCTCGGGTCCCGCGGTGCTGGCCGCCGCCGCGGACGCCGCGGCACCGCGCGTGCCCGGCATGAAGGACCTCCTCGCGGCGGCCAAGAAGCCGGTGGAGCTCCTGGAACTCGCCGCCCTGAAGATCTCCCCGCCGGACGCGGTCATGACGGTGACCGGCCGGGCGCGCCCGGAGCGCAAGGCCCGCGCGGGCCAGCTCATCGACACCGCCGACCCGGCCAAGGCCGCCGCCGAGCTCGTCACCGCGCTCCGCCAGGCCGGCGCGCTATAAGGAAGGACCAGACCATGAGCGTGAACGCCTGGATCGTCGTCGGGGACCAGCCGACGGTCGGCAACCTCGTCACGGTCGCTCGTTCCCTGGGCGGCCCGGTCGGGGCCGTGGTCGCCGGACCCCGTCCGGTGGCCGAGGCGGTGGCCGGGAGCGGCGTGGACAAGGTGGTCTGGTGCAGCGCGCCGGACAACGTGCCGCCCGAGGCCAGCGCCCCCGCGGTGGCCGACGCCGTCGCCGCCGACCCGCCCCGCGTCGTGCTCGCCGGCCGCAATCCCGGGGAACGGGTGCTCCTCGGCGCCGCCGCCGCCCGGCTCAAGGCGGTCGTCCTGACCGGGGCCCGCTCGGTCGCCTTCGACGGCGACGACGTCGTCGTGGTCAACGCCGTCTTCGGTGACATCGCCGAAGAGACCGTCTCGGTATCCGGCCCGGTGGCCCTGCTGCTGGACGGCGGCCCGGCGCCGTCGGCTGACGGCACCGGCGTGCCCATCGAAGAGGTCTCCGCCCCGCCGCTGGGCCTGACGGTGATCGAGACCCGGACGCACGGCTTCGACCAGGCGGACCTCGGCGCCGCCCACCGGGTGATCGGCGTCGGCCGCGGCCTGAAGGCCAGGGAGGACCTCGCCCTCATCGAGGAGCTCGCCCGCGCCGCCGGCGCCGAGATCGCCTGCTCCCGCCCGGTGGCCGAGGGCCTGAACTGGATGGGCAAGGACCGCTACATCGGCAGTTCCGGCGCGCGCATCTCCCCCCAGCTGTACGTCGCCATCGGCATCTCCGGCCAGTTGCAGCACATGGTGGGCGTGACCGGTGCGGAGACCATCGTCGCGATCAACACCGACCCGAACGCCGCGATCTTCAAGCAGGCCGACTACGGCCTGGTCGGTGACCTCTACCAGCTCGTGCCGGCGATCACCGCCGCACTGAAATGACGGTGCGCGATGACAGAACCAGCTGAGCCCGACTTCGAGGTCATCGTCATCGGCGCCGGCATCGCGGGCAGCGTCGCGGCCTACCAGCTCGCCCGGCAGGGACGTTCGGTGCTGCTGATCGAGCGCGGCGAGGCGCCAGGCTCGAAGAACCTGTCCGGCGGCGTCCTGTACTCACGCGGCATCCAGCAGGTCTTCCCGGATTTCCTCGCCGAGGCGCCGGTCGAGCGGCGGATCACCCGCAATTACATCAGCTTCCTCAACGCCGGCAGCTCGGTCGCCATCGACTACAGGGACGCCCGGCTGGCCGATCCGGTCAGCGCGGTCACGGTGCTACGCGCCAAGCTGGACACGTGGCTGGCCGCCAAGTGCGAGGAGGCCGGGGCCCTGATCATGCCCGGCGTCCGCGTCGACCGGGTGCTCACCGAGGACGGACGCGACGGCAAACGGGTCGTCGGCGTCCAGGCCGGTGACGACGAACTGCGGGCCCACGTGGTCGTGGCCGCCGACGGCGTGAATTCCTTCATCGCCCAGGAGGCGGGACTGCGCAAGAAGGAGCCACTCAACCACCTCGCCGT
>Ga0318496_10000574_pt1 | contig 13175 bp, 9 predicted proteins | sample GRESIP109b1f22_FD_203296 | JGI IMG/M metagenome (GOLD analysis project Ga0318496, IMG submission 203296) | Tropical soil microbial communities from Luquillo Experimental Forest, Puerto Rico - GRE.SIPMG.109b1f22 | ecosystem: Environmental > Terrestrial > Soil > Tropical forest > Bulk soil... | reverse complement strand
GGGCGAGGTGGTCGGCCCAGCCCACAGCGGTCACGGGGGCTTCGGGCTGCGGGCCGGTGGCGTTCAATACCAGCACATCAACCGGGCCGAGACAGTCAGTGATCGCGGCGGCCAGCCCGGCCACCTGGTCCTCATCGGTGACATCGGCGCAGAAACCCTCGGCGGTGCCGCCGCCGGCACGGATGGCGCGGCCGACGGCAGCTACCTGCTCATCGCCCGGCCGGCCGTTGACCGCGACGGCGAAGCCATCGTGCGCCAGGCGCCGCGCGATCACCGCCCCCAGGCCCCGCGAGCTGCCGGTCACCAAGGCGACACGTTCGTGTCTCACCACCACATGGTGATGATCCCACTCCGTCCATCGCACCGCCCGGACGCCGCCGCCATCCGGGCGCGAAGAACCCAGCCATGCACCCTCCAGGGCCAATCACACAACGTGAGCACAGGCTCAGGTCACCAGGCGCCGGATCGCCGATGGGTGTGGCTCGTTTGGAGTGAGGGGTAAGGCTACTCTGAGTGACTGGTCTTGTGGGTGGCCTTGTGGTGTGCCGGGGTAGAGCCGCTGGTGCTCCTGGGTCAGGTGGTAGCGCCAGTAGTCGTCGAAGTCGCCGTTGCTGATGACGGCGCGGAGGGTGAGGATGGCTTCGGCGCCGTCTAGTCCCCAGCGGGCTCCGGTGATGTCGAGGCGGTCGCCGATGAGGTGGCGGCAGGCGCCTTCGATGACGCCGGTGGCGATGGGCCAGCCCGCGGTGAGGGCCTGGTCGTAGCGCAGGTGGTCGCGCAGGCCGGTCAGGTAGCGGACGCACGAGCCGGTGCCGGCTCGCTGGGCGGCGGTAAGGCCGGCGGCGTCTGCTTCGGCGGTGATCTGGGCGGCGGCGCGGGCGCTGTCCCCGGCCAGGATCGCGAGTGCTTTGACCGCGACCCAGTCCTCGGCGGCGGGGTCGGCGGCAGGGTGCAGGGACCATGCGGCTTTCCACAGGTGTTCCAGCACGTGAATGAAGTCGATCACGATGTGGATGGTGACGCCGCGGCGGGCGGCTTCGGCGCGGATCAGGCCGAGCTGGTGCTCGGCTCCGTCGGCCAGGACCACCCAGGTGCGCTGGTGCCGCGGGTCGCGGGCCTGGGCCTGGCTGAACGCGGCGGCGATGACCTCGGCCGGGTCGTGCCGCACCGATCCGGCCAGCCATTTCCCGGTGGCTCTGGGGCGGGGCCGCAGCGGGCGCTGGCCGTTGCGGCCGCCGGGCGGGGCGATGATGTCGTGCGGGCGGCGCGGAGCCGGCTCGGTGTCGTAGACGCAGGCCAAGGTGGCCATCCGCTTGCGGCTGGGTTTCTCCCCGGAGACCAGCCGGGTCCGCATCTTGCCCTGCCGGGCGGCGGCTTTAGCGGTTTTCGGGCGCAGCGCTGCGGGCCGCATCACGATCCCCTTAGCGTCGGCGGAGAGCACCAGCAGCGTCGAGGCGGTGCACGGCACCGGGATGCGGGCGGCGTAGAACCCGGCGATGTCGGCGGCGGCGCTCACCACGGCCTGCTCGACCTGCCGTTTGCCGATCACCGGCCCGCAGCGGCGGGCGATGGCCGCATGCGCGGCCTCGAACGAGCCGCGCACTGCTTCCACCGCGGCCAGCCGGGCCAGGGCGTGAGAGCACCGGGGCGCCGGCAGCGACAAGGCGGCATCAGCCGGGCACAGGCTGGGCGCCCCCGGCCGCCGCCAGGCGCACCGGGTGACATTAACCGTGCCGAACAGCGTGGCCAGCAGCCGGTGATGGCCGGCCTCCACCCGGGTCCGCGTAATCCCGTCCGCGCCCGTCACAGCCAGGTGATGCTGGCGGGCGGCCCGCTCCTCCCGCGCCGCTCGCAGGTCCAGGTGATCTTGCAGCAGCTGCCGCTGCACCTCCCGGCCCCGCTCGGCCAGCAGGTCCTCCAGCCCGCACGCGGTCAGCCCGGCCGCCCCGGGCCCTTCCAGCTCCGCGACCAGCGTCGTGAACAGATCCGCCGAGGCGGCGAAGGGACTGGCATCGCGGATATGGGCATACGGTTCCATAGGGCTCTTCTTCCGGCTGGCTCGTTTTGGTTGGCACCTGCGAACCTAGGAGGAAGAGCCCCCTCTCACCCCGGTTTCGCCGCTTCCCCCGCGCCGTTGCCGTTATGCGCGGGCAGCCCGAACAGCCCCGGTCCGGTCTCCTCAGTCAGCCAGCCCCGCTCTGCCAGCCGCTTCAGCTTCGCCCGCAGCGTCTCCACCTTCCCCCGGTCCGTGCTCAGTCCCGCAGCAGCGGCGATCTGTGCCGCCCTCTGGGGCCGCCCGGCATCCCCGGCCACCTCCAGCAGGTCCCGGTAATCCTGCGGCAGCACATCAGCTCCAAGACCAGGCCGCCACGGCGGCACCGCCAGCACCCCGGTCACAGGCCGGCCAGCCCCCGGCGAAGCCGGCACCTCCGGCTGCCCCGGTGATACCTCCACGGTGGATGCGCCGGCCAGCACCTCATCAACTACATCGCGGGCGATCACCAGCCGCGACAGCAGCTCCTCGACCCCGGCCAGACGCTCCGAAAGCTCCGCGATCTGCCCGCGCAGCCGCTCCGCTTCCGCACGAGCCGCCGCCTCCCGCCGCTCCAGCTCATCGACCAGCGACCCCATCAGGCGCCTCCTAACCCTGCTGCCCCAAACAGTAAAAGACAGCAAGTGCCGGCAGCAGCCCAACCATCAACTCAGCCGGTCAGACAGTCCCTCCAGACGAGCCACACCCATCGCCGATTACGCACGGCTGATTGGCGTGGCCTTTCTGCTCACGTCCGCGCGCAGATCATCGCTTATGCATGCCAGATGATTGCGGAAGGCTGCAGTGGCTTTCCGTCGCTACCGAAACGCCTGGGCACAGGCGCGGCCTGGGGTCCGGCGTGATCGTGCTCAGGCCCGCTGGGCGCAGACGGGGAACCGGCGGTAATGAACGCTGCCGTCGGCTCGGAGGGAAGGGCCGGAAGCCCAGACCTCTCGCCACGTCGCGCCCGGGACGGCACCGCCCCGACCTGGTGCGGCTGTGCTGTACGGCGGGCGCGGCCTGCGGTTACGCTACCGCCGTGGGGGGATCTGCGGCGATCGCCGCGGCGGGCGGCGTGCACGGCTTCCCGGCCGCGCTGACGAGCTTCATCGGCCGGGACGGGCCGCTGCGGGAGGTCGCGGGCCTGCTGGCGGAGCACCGGCTGGTGACGGTGACCGGGCCCGGCGGGGCGGGCAAGACCCGGCTGGCCGGGCAGGTGGCCCGGGCGGTGGCGGGCCGGTTCGCGGACGGGGCGTGGCTGGCGGAGCTGGCTCCGGTGCGGGATGCGGCGCAGGTGCCGGCGTTGGTGGCGGCCGTGCTGGGGGTGCGCGAGCAGCCCGGTGTGCCGGCGGGCGAGGCTCTGGCGCGGGTGCTGGCCCGCCAGCAGCTGCTGCTGGTGCTGGATAACTGCGAGCACGTGCTCGGCGCGGCGGCGGCGCTGTGCGCCGGGCTGCTGGCGGCGTGTGATGATGTGCGGGTGCTGGCGACCAGCCGGGAGCCGCTGGCGGTGGCCGGGGAGGCGCGGTACCGGCTGGGGCCGCTGACCCTGCCCGCACCTGATGAGGCGGGCGAGGGCGGGTCGGAGGCGGTGGCGCTGTTTGCCGACCGGGCCCGCAGCGTGGATGCGCACTTCACGTTCGAGGAGCAGATCGCGGCCGGGGTGGCGCGGCTGGTGACGCGGCTGGACGGGATGCCGCTGGCGATCGAGCTGGCCGCAGCGCAGGTAGAGGCGCTGGGGGTGGGGCAGCTGCTGGACCGCCTCGATGACCGGCTGGAGCTGCTGGCCGGCGCGGACCGGCTGGCGCCGGACCGGCAGCGGTCGCTGGCGGCGACGGTGGAGTGGAGCTACCGGCTGCTCGATGAGACCGGGCGGCGGGTGTTCCGGGCGGTGTCAGTGTTCCCGGGGCCGTTCACGCTGGAGGCCGCCGAGGCGGTAGCCGGGCCGGGCGCGGGACCCGCGGTGCTGCGGCTGGTGAACTGCTCGCTGCTGAGCCCGCCGCGGGCCGGGCCGGACGGCCGGTCCCGCTATGTGATGCTGGAGACGCTGCGCGGCTACGGCGCCGGGCTGCTGGCCGCGGCCGACGAGCAGGACCAGGCAGCCGCCGCGCTGACCGGGTGGGCCCTGCAGGTCGCGGAGCAGGCCGCCGCGGGAGTGCAGACCAGCACCGGGGAGGCCGCTGCGGCGCGCTGGCTGGATGCCGAGGACGCCACCATGCGCCAGGTGCTGGCCTGGGGCATGGGCCGCGACCGGGAGGCGGCGCTGCGGCTGGCCGCCGCGCTGGGCGAGTGGTGGCTCCTGCGGGGCCGGCTGCCCGGTATGTACCCGCTGCTGGCCGAGCTGGCCGGGTACGCCGAGCCGGGCAGCGACCGGTGGTGCACCGCGCAGTCCCGGGCCGGCGCGGCAGCGGTGTTCTCCTCGGACCCGGCCGGGGCGCTCCGGCATTACACCGCGCTGCGCGACGCGGTTGTGGACCGGCCGCCGTCCCGGGCGCTGGCCGACGCGCTCAACGGCCGGTCCCGGGCCTTGTTGGACCTGGGCCAGTACCCCGAAGTGGCCGAGGATGCCCGCCGTGCCCTGGCCATCACCCGCGAGCTGGGCTATCCGACCGGGGAGGTGTTCGCCCTGATGCTCCTCGCCAGTGCCGTCGCGGCGGCCGGCGACCTGGGCGAGGCGGTGCGGCTGGCCCGGCAGGCCGGTCAGGTCCCGGGCGACATCGCTCCCGGGATGGCCCGGGTGTGCCGCATGGTGATGACCGGCGTGCTGATCACCGCCGGCGACTTCGCCGCCGCCGAGCCGGCCTGCGCGGCCGCGCTGGCCGCGTGCCGGGAGGCGGGCGACCTGTTTAGCCAGCCGTACCTGCTGTCCGAGATGGCGGTGCTGGACCTGCGCGCGGGCCGCACCAGCGACGCCGCGGCGCACCTGCGCGAAGCACTCCAGCTCCTCTTGCGGACCGGGACCTGGAACCCGGACGCCCTGGACTACTGCGGGCACCTGTGCGCCGCGACTGGTCGGCCCGCCGAGGCAGTCACGGCGTGGGCCGCGCATGCCGCGCTCATTCCGCGCAAGCAGGACTGGCGCTGGGAGGCGCGGAACCGGCAAGAACTGCTGCGCGCCGCCCGGCAGGCGCTAGGACCGGCCAAGACGCGGGCTGCGGAGGAGCGCGGCGCGGCGATGAGTGCGGCCGCCGCCGCCGAATACACCCTGCTGCTCACCGAGGACCCCGGCCCGCCGCAGGCCCCGGCGCGGGGCCTGGGCGGGCTCAGCGCCCGGGAACGGGAGCTGGTCACCCTGGTCGCCCAGGGCGCCACCAACGCGCAGATTGCCGCGCAGCTGCACATCAGCGTCCGCACCGTCAGCTCGCACCTGGACCGGATCCGGGACAAGACCGGCGCCCGCCGCCGCGCCGACCTGACCCGGCTGGCCCTGACCGCGGGCCTGGTCTAGCAGCCGCCCCCGCCGCCCGCCCGGGCCGCGAGGGCCGGTGTGGGTCGTCTGACCCCGGCCGCCGCCGCACGCAGAAGGGGTCAGCTGATCCCTGCCCCCCGCATGCCCCGGCGGGAGAACCTGCCTGGTGAGGGCCGATACCCGGCCCCGACCGCCCGCCAGGGAGACCATCATGTACCCCGACCTCGAGCTCGCCCGGACCCGGATCGCCGAACTGCACCACCAGGCCCTGCTCGACACGGTGGCGATCGCCATCGGCCGGGCCCGCCGCGCGAACGGGGACCGATCCAGGCCTGCTGTGCCCGGCCCCCCGGCCCGCGCCGTCTGTCGCGCGCTGGCCCTCCTGTTTCCCCGCAGCGCCTAACCCAGCCACCTCAGCTGCCGCGTCAGCACCGTGGCGGTAATTGCGAGGGGATTCCCCGATGCCGGCACCACGCCATGCCGCGACGCCCGGATGGGTGACAGGAAAGGTCGCGACAGCCCAAACCCTCTGGCACCGGCTCGGCGGCACCGCCCGTGGCCAGACAGCAGAGCGTCGATACATCAAGAAACAGGAGCATGACATGGCACCATCCACCGGCTCGCGCGAGGACCTGAACCTGCCCGCCGAGAGGCAGAGCATCGTCACGAGCCGCATCCCGGGCATCCGCCGCTGGCGCGGCATGCTCGCCGGGCCCCCGGACGCGCCTCCGGCCCCGCGCCGCCGCGCCCGCCAGCCGGGCGGCGGGGCCGGCATGAACACGGCCATGTGCTCCGCTTCGGGCGGGCTGTCGTTCCGGCGGATCGTTGACATCCCCTTCCAGACATGCGTGGCCGCGTTTGAGAGCTGGCAGCGCACCGAACACGACGGCCCACTGCACCTCGGCCAGGGCCTCGTGTGCGGGCCGGTCGAGCACGACTTGGGGACCTGCCGCGTCGAGGTCCGCCTGGCCCGGGGATCGCTGCGCCGGCCGCTGCGGATGAGGCTGGACATCGACCACTGGTCCTCCTCACCCCCGCGGACCGCCCTCGAACTCATCCCCAGCAGGCGCGTCCGGCCCACCGAAGCCTACTTCCGGGCCGGGCATCTCCTGCTGGACGCGCTGACCCGCTCGCTGCCGCAGCGTCTGCCCGCCCAGCGCTTCGGCCGCATCACCGCAATCCAGCCACACCCGCGCCAAGACACCGTGACGGTCATCGCGGGGGGATTCCCCGATGCCGGTACCGGGCCATGCCGCGACGCCCGGCTGGGTGACGGGGACGGCGGCGACAGCCCAATCAGCTCACGGAGGCAATCATGACGAACCGCGCACGCATCGCAGCCATTATCCTTACTTTCGCCGGCGCCCTGGCCGCCATCATCGCGGTGGGCGAGCTCGCCGGTTCGCCGGGCGCATCGGCGACGCGACCACGCGCCGGTCCCGGCGCGCAGGCGGCGGCTGCCCGCGTGTTCAGCTCCTGGCTCTACGGCTATACCGTGGCGCTCCCGGCGGGCTGGTCCGCGCAGCCGGGCCCGCGCTGGGTGGGCGCGCCCGGCCCGGCAGACATCTTCCGCGGGCTGCCGTATGTCGTGGCGTGGGCGTTCGCGGTCCCGCGGCCGGCGAGCCCCGCCGAGGACGCCACCGCGATCACGCAGACCACCGCTCAGCTCCCCTGCCCGGCAGCGCCGCAGACCAGTCAGGCGATCACGATCGCCGGGGTGCCGGCCCGGCTGATCGGCATGCGCTGCCCGGCGCGGGGCGGCGTGCTGATGCTGACGGCGGTCACCACCCGCGGGCCGTCCGCCCTGGTGGTCACGCTCGAGGACACCTCAGGCATGCCGTCCGCCGAGCGGGCCGACCGGGCCGCCTTCCGCGAATTCCTAGCCGGCATCCGGCTGCCGGCGTAAAGGCTGGCATGCCGGGCCGGCAGATCACCCGCGCCCGGGCGCCGCATGCTCACCCCGGACCGCGCCCGCGCCAGCCGCCGGCCCGCCTCCAGCGCCGGGTGACGCACCCGGGCTCGTACCGGACACCAGCCGGCTGGTCCGGGCAGGCACACGGAAAGGTCCCGGCTGCATGCCGCCCGCAGCGCCCGGAACACCCAAATCTGCGCTCCAGGGGCGGAGAACCCCAAAGCACCAGCACCCACACAGAACGGCGGGACTGTGCGCGTTCTCTTCGAGTTCTACAGTTACTGAGCGTGACGACGACCCGCGCAACCTTCGGGGTTCCCTAGATGTGAGCGCCTGGCTGACAGTTGTCACTAGCGTCCAGTATCGGGTCTTGAATCGAGCAACACCCTGACGCGAGCCGACGCGCGCTATGCGGCAGATCCGGACGTTGCGCGGTCCAGCGGGGATGCATAGTTCAGCCTGTCGCGCAAACGGCGCGCCTCCGTAGGGACGGGTCCGGCGGTTGAGATCATGGTTTATGCCGCAGAACTTCCTTTGCCCGCAGCGTGATCAGCCGATGCTGATGCCGGTGGACATGCGCGAGTGGCTGCCCGAGGACGATCTGGTGTTCGTGGTGCTGGACGCGGTGGCCGCCTTGGACCTGGGTGAGTTCCGCCGCCGGTACCGGGCTGACGGGCATGGGCGGGCGGCGTTCGACCCGGAGATGATGGTGGCGCTGCTGCTGTACGGGTACAGCCAGGGCGAGCGGTCCAGCCGGGTGATCGAGAAGCGGTGCGTGCGGGACGTGGCTTACCGGGTGATCGCCGGCGGGCTGTATCCCGATCATGCCACCATCGCCCGGTTCCGGGCCCGGCACGAGAAGGCGCTGGGCGGGCTGTTCAGCCAGGTGCTGCGGCTGCTGGCCGCCGAGGGCATGGTGTCGCTGGGCCTGCTCAGCCTGGATGGCACCAAGCTGGCCGGCAGTGCCGCGCAGAAGGCGAACCGGACGTTGCCGCAGATCGAGAAGCTGCTGGCCGAGGCGGCTGCCGCCGACGCCGCCGAAGAGGCGCAAGAAGAAGGCGATTTGCAGTCGGCGACGCCGCGGACGCTGGCGCGCCGGGCTGAGCGGCGGGAGCGGCTGGCCCGGGCCCGGGACCGGCTGGCGGCCGAGGACCAGGCCCGCCGCGACGCCCAGCGAGCTAAGCAGGAGGCCTGGGACGCGGCCGCGGCGGCCGGCAAACGCCGCGGCCGCCGCCCTGGCGATGAGCCGCGCGCCAACCGGGCCGGCACCGAGCCGCGGGCGAACATCACCGACCCGGACGTGCGGGTGATGCGCAACCAGAAGGGATATGTGGCCGGGTACAACGGCCAGCTCGTGGTCACCGCAGACCAGGTCATCGTCGGCGCGATGCTGTCGCAGCACCCGGTCGACCGCACCCTGCTGCACCCCCTGCTGGACACCTGCCGCCAGCAGCTGGCCGAGGCCGGGATCCGGCCGAAGCTGCGTACCGTGCTCGCCGACTCCGGGTACGCCAGCGAGGAGAACTTCGCCCGCGCCGGCCAGGACAAGCTGCGGATGCTGGCGCCGCTGGCCAAGGACCCCGCCCGGCCGGGCGGGCGGCCTCCCAAGAGGGCCAGGCACCTGGACCAGTATCCGGCCACCGTCCGCGCCGCCAGGCGCCTGCGGCATCACCGCGGCAAAGAGGACTACAAGCTGCGAGCCCGCACCGTGGAACCCGTCTTCGGGCAGCTCAAGACCTGCCAGAAACTCTCCATGATGTCCCGGCGCGGCCTCACCGCGTCCGAAAGCGAATGGCTGCTCGCCTGCGCCGCCCACAATCTGCGGAAGCTGCACCGCCACCGCGCCGAGGGATGACGGTCAAAGACCGGTCTCCGACGGTTCAGGATCTAAGATCACCCAAAGCCGCGACCCCGCACCCCCATGTCGCATTCCAGCACCCCCGATCCGGCCACTGCGAGGGCTTTGTGCGACAGGCTGGAATATGCAGGCCTGGCCGTCGCCAGTAATGCCCGCTCATGCCGCTGTGGGCGCGTTGAGGTCTGAAGCTCAGGCCTGGCACTTGCAGGATGACCGTCGCGGGCATCGCTCCGCGTTCGATGGCCTGCTGCTTGATCGCCACGCAGCGGGACAGTCTCGGCTGGTGCGGCCAGCGGTGCCGGATGACAAGATGAGGGGGCAGCACCTGAGCCGGATGCCGCGCGGCTGTTGCCCTGCGTCCGGCGCCTGGTCAGGCAAGGGAGCGATCGGTGAACGGCACGGTCTTGGTCCGCGCCCCCAGCAGCAGGCTGGCGGAGGGCATCGTCACCCACATCGGCCGGACCCCGGTCGATGCCGCCCTGGCCCGGGCCCAGCACGCGGCGTACGCCGGTGCGCTAGCGGCCAGCGGCTGGATGATCCGGCAGGCGCCGGCCGCTGAGGACTGCCCGGACTCGGTCTTCATCGAAGACACGGTGGTGGTCTGCGAGGACCTGGCGGTGCTGGCCCGCCCCGGCGCGCCGGCCCGCCGGGCCGAGGTAGCCGGCGTCGCCGGGACTGTCCGGTCGCTCGGCCTGCGCACCGCCCGGATCCGAGAGCCAGGGACTCTCGACGGCGGCGACGTGCTGCAGGCCGGCCACACCGTGTACGCAGGGCGCGGCGGGCGGACCAACGCCGCGGGCATCGGCCAGCTGCGCGCGCTGCTGGCTCCGCTGGGCCGCACGGTGATCGCCGTCCCGCTGGGGAACGTGCTGCACCTGAAGTCCGCCGTGACCGCGCTGCCCGACGGCACGTACCTGCTGCTACCGCAGCTAGTGCCGGCCGGGCTGTTCCCGTCGGCCCGCCCGGTGGAGGAAGAGGGCGGCTGCCACGTCGTCCCGCTGGGCGAGGACCGGGTGCTGATCGCCGCGTCCGCCCCCCGCACCGCTGAGTTCCTGGACGACGTGGGCTTCACCCCGGTCGTGGTGGACATCAGCGAGTTCGAGAAACTCGAAGGCTGCGTCACCTGCCTGAGCGTACTGCTGCCCGGCCGGTAACGCCGGGACCCCCGGCGGCCAGCAGGCCGGCCTGCCAGGACAGGCACGGCTGTCCCAGCACTCAACGCCGGATCGCCAAGTGGCCCGAGCCCAGGAGCGCCCGAAATTGCCGATGTGAGGGAGTTCTTCTGACCCTGATAAAAGGCAGCTCTCGCGCCAGTGTCCGAGCCATTCGGGAATGGGATGACTTGTGGTGATAGTCGGCCTGGCCGGCCATTTCGCAGGCGGGTCTGGGCGCCTAAATCGGCCGGATGACTGTGCAAGGTTCTCGTGCACAGTTCGGTTCCCGTGGCCGTTCTTGAATCCCACAGGCGGGTCATACCATACCCGGCAGATGATCGTGAGCCCTTCTGGGCATGCGATTACTTGGGCCGGGCTGCCGCCGGTACGAGCGTTCAGGTCCCCGGTCAATTTCATCCACCCGCGCTGTATCAGAGGCGGTATTGGGGCGCTCTGGATCAGCAGGGCATGCTGTCCGGCAGCGCTGGCAGCCGGGCGGCGCCAAGGCACTTTAGTGATCTTGGGCGTGACTGTAGAGATGCTGCAGGGAGCATCTGGCTGAAACGGAGAGTAGCGATATGCCGGCACAGCCGACGGGACGTCTCGGTCTGTTGCGCATCCCGGCTCCTGGCGCGAATAAGGTTCAGATGCGTCTCGCGCCGCTGGCGCAGCGCGATAAGTTCGCGCCGGCGGGATGGCCTGTCCAGGAGCTGGCCAGCGCGCAGCCCGCCTTTCCTGGGTGGTGGGAGATTGACATCGACACCCTAGCCCTAGCCGATGGCACTTACGAGTACGAGTTCATTCTGGACGGTCAGACCGACCATCCGGTGGCCGATCCGTTTGCTGACGAGATCACGCGCTTCGGCGGCTATCGCGGCGTGTTCCGCATCTCCGCGGGACAGCGGGTCGGGCCGGCGTTCCGCTGGGACGATGAGTTCACGCCGGGCAAGCCGCTACCGCAGAACAACGCCGTTGTGATCTACGAGATGCCGGTGAAATGGATGTCCAGCGACCCGGACGAGAATCCGCTCGTGGAGCTGGGCACCCTGGAGCGCGTTATCTTCGAGCAGCTTGATCGGCTGGCCGGGCTCGGGATCAACTGCATCGAGCTGCTGCCGATCGAAGATACGTCCCAGACGCTCGACTGGGGGTACGGTACGCGCTTCTTCTTCGCCCCTGATTACGACCTGGGGTCGCCCATCGATACGCGGTTCTTCGTGAAGGCGTGCCATCAGCGCGGCATACGCGTCCTGATGGACGTGGTGATGAACTTCTTTTCGCCCACGTGCCCGCTGGCCACCCTGGGCCTTGACCGGTTCTCGGTGCCCAACGGCACCGATGGCCGCCAGGACTTCGGCCAGGACCTATTCCGATTCAACACGCTGTCGGACGACGGTACCTTCGCCGCCCGCGACTTCCTCCTGTACATGGGCGAGTTCTGGACAAGCGAGTACCACGTCGACGGGTTCCGCATCGACGACTTCGCGGATATCCGCAACTGGGACTTCATGCAGGAGTTCCGGACCCGCACGTCCGCCGCGGCGAACGCCGTCACCCCGGGCAAGCCATTCATTATTATCGCCGAAGACAGCCGCCGCGATTTTTCCAGCACCGACCCGGCCGCGTATAACGGCAGCCCCGTTCTCGATGCCATCTGGAACTTCGGCTACCGTGACGAGATCCGCCTGCTCGCCACTGATGACATCACCACGCAGTTCGGCCAGGCATCCAGGAGCGACCGCGTACGCCACCTGATCTCCAGGGACGGCGTCTGGAACGACGACTTCGGCCACGGCCACTTCGACCGCGGCTACGCGGACCTGGCGAATTCCGTCGACTACGCCACCTCTCATGACGTGGCCGAGGCCCCGCGGATGATGAACTACCTGCTCGGCTCGATCCTGAGCGCTCAGGCGCTCGGGCCCGGCGACGTCGCGGACGTCCGCGCCACCCTCGACACAGCCGAACTGCATCCGTCCCAGCAAAGCGCCCAGCGCAACGGGGCCGCGGCGTTTGCCCTGTACCGGGTATTCGGGGTGTTCGCGCTGCTGCTGACATCCGTCGGCATGCCGATGCTCCTGGCCGGCGAGGAATTCGCCGACGTTCACGACCTCGAATTCACAGACGTTCAGTCCAAGCAGCAAGATCCCGTCCAGTTCCGCAGGCTCGCATTCCCCGGCAACCACACGGTGCAGGACCAGGTGGGCCGTCTCATCACGCTGCGCGCGAACCATCTGTCACTTCAGCGGAACGAAGTCCAGTTCTTCTATTTCCACCCGCAATTTGACGATAGCGATGCTCCTCGCGTGTTCGGCTACGCCCGGACCGCCGGAAATCCGGTCGGCAACCTCGGCCAGGTCATCGTCATGGCGAACATGGGCCCGCAGAAATTCACCCCCTATGAAGTGCCCGGCTGGCCATGGCAGGCCCTGCCGGTGACCGAGATCGGGGCAATGGGACCGTTTACTGACCGGCCGGCATACGATGCCGGCAGCGGGAGCCTGGCGCTCGGCCTGGATGCGTTCCAGGTGCGGGTGTTCACCACGTGAGCAGACATTCGCCTCAGCCCACCGAGCAGCAGGGGGATTCGCGGCTGAGAGCCGTCCGGGGGCTTCCTGCGGAGCACAGGAATCTGCCGGAGGGAGCATTACCGGAACACCGGGCGCGGCTCGCAGAGAGTCCGCTAGCGACCAGGGTCACTGCCGCGGATATGGCGCGAGATCTTTGCCAGGCCCTGCTACTTGGCGGCCAACCATGGTGCATGATGTGGCCATAACAGAGCTTAGCCTCAATCGTTCAGCGTTCTTGAGGTC
>Ga0318496_10000573_pt1 | contig 13182 bp, 11 predicted proteins | sample GRESIP109b1f22_FD_203296 | JGI IMG/M metagenome (GOLD analysis project Ga0318496, IMG submission 203296) | Tropical soil microbial communities from Luquillo Experimental Forest, Puerto Rico - GRE.SIPMG.109b1f22 | ecosystem: Environmental > Terrestrial > Soil > Tropical forest > Bulk soil... | reverse complement strand
TCTTCGAGGTGGTCGAGAACCCCGTCGTCGTGAACCCGAAGGCGCCGTTCCGCGCCGTCGCGGAGCGGCGCGGGTGGCCGATCGTCGAGTGGCGAGAGCGGAGCCGTCCGGGCACGGAGCCGGACGTGTCGGACGAGTGGGGAAGCTGGGGCGGATAGTCGCCGCAGGTGTGCTCGCAGCGACCAAGCGTCAATGCGCTGACGCGGCGTCTCGCGTGCGCATGATTCCCTTCGGGTGTGGAACGGGCTAGCGTCGAGGCGTGACGTCGACTCGTCGCGCTCCGGGCCTCGCCCTCGCCGCGCTCCTCGCGGTGTTCCCGTCGCCGCCCGGCGCCCGCGCGGAACCGCGCTGCGACCAGGCGAAGGCGCGGACCGCGGAGCGCGTCCGCGCCGAGGGCGCGGACTGCGACCACGACTGGGACTGCGTACCGTTCGCCCCGCAGTACTTCGGCTGCGAGCTCTACCGCGACCGGCACGCGTGGACGCCGCCCGCAGTGCTCGCCGCGCTCGCCTCCGCGTGCGCGGATGCGGCGCCCGGGCCGGCCGAGTGCACGGGCAAGGTCGGCGCATGCGTGCAGGGGCGCTGCACCGCCCGGGCGCCGTCGGGCGTCGACTGCGAGCCGGCGCTCGAGGCGGCGCGCGCACGGGCAGGCGCCCCGACGCTCTGCGAGCACGACTCCGACTGCGCGCTCACGGCGATCGGCGGGACCTGGTTCGCGGTCGCCCGCGGGTTCTGGGAGGCCGCGGTCCGCGAGGAGCACGCGATCCGCGACCGCTGCACCGAGGGCGATCCGTTCGAGGAGCCCGATCCGCGCCCTCACGCGCGCTGCGCCGAGGGGCTCTGCCGCGCCGCCGCGCCCGCCCTCGCCGCGCGCGGGCCGCGCGTGGACCGTGAGTGCGTCCTCACCGCCGTAGGCCGCCAGGCCGCCGTGCGCGCCCTCGCGAAGAAGCAGGGGCGCGTCTTCGCCCGCTTCGTCGTGGACGACCAGGGCGCGGTCCGGCAGTTCTCGTTCGACGACGACACGCCGGCGGATCTCGCCGCGGGGATCGTGATGGCGATCCGATCGTGCCGGGCGGAGCCGGCGCTCGATCCGCAGGGGCGGCCGATGCCGATCTCGGTCGCGCTGCCGCTGAGCTTCCGGTAGCCACCTCCGGCGCGCGCCGGATGCGCGGACTGGCTCGCCGCCTGGCCCGGCGCCGCGGCCGCCCCGACCGAGAGAACCGCTGGAAGCGGTTGGCCGGCCCCCAGCCGTGGGCGGGGGACCGGCCAGCCGACTCTCGATGCGGACTGGACGTCAGACGTCGCTAATTGCTCGTGAACGAGATCGGGGCGCTATTGGCGAAGTTCTTCACCTGCTGGACGGTCATCGTGACCGGGCCGACGCACGCAGCCGTCGTGCCGCCGGCGGTGCTCTGGTTCTGGCCGATGAGCCCCCAGTTCATCACCACGTTGTGCGTTCCGTTGCCCACGGGGACCACGAAGTCGAAGGCATGAGCGGAGAGCGTGGTCTGGAGGAGATCGGAGCTGCAGTTCTGCTGGCAGTATCCGCTCACGCAGCTGTAGTTGGCGCCGAGCGAGGCGCAGTCGCTGCTGGCCATGCAGGCGGTGGCCGTCGGGGCGCAGCTGGCCAGGCTGGCGAACAGCGTGTTGCTGACCTGCTGGATGCGCTGGTCATAGACGACACAGTTCTGCGGATTCACCGGAAGTCCGGCGCTCAGGACGTTGCCGGAGGCGTCGAGCTTCGGGTCGACGTACAGGCAGACCATGATGCCTACGTCCGCGGTCGCATTGTTGATCGTCGTCGTGAGCTTGGTGGAGGTGAAGAGTCCCGTCGTCATCGAGGGCCTGATGAGCAGGGTCGTCCCCTGGCCATTGGGCGTCTGGACCTGCGTCGAGAACTGCATGGTGCTGGTGCCGCCGCTGAGCGTGCTCCCCACGAAGCCGCCCGCGATGGCGTCGAACGCGGCCGGTGTGGCGACGCAGGTCGCGGACGTTCCAGTCGCTGAGAAGTTTCCGCTGCTGTCCGCGAACGAGGTTGCGGGCACGAGCACTGCGAACAACGCGGCGAGCATCGGCGAGGACTTCGTCATGATTGTGGCACCTCGCACGACCACCGAGGCCGTCGCGGAAGGGCGGCACCGGGGTCGAGGTTGTGGGTGATGCGCGGTCACGATGACCGCGGGTTCCCACGCTAAGTGGAAACCGGCCGGCCGGCCACCCGCCCGATGGGTTGCGTGTCAATAAGGCGATCATGTGACAGCACTATCAGCGGGCCAATGACGTCAATCCCGCGATATTGCACAGGACGACATGTCGGCCAGAGGCGCCGGACGGATCCGTCATCCCACAAAGCCCTCCGCTGTCGTCGTCCCGTCGTCCCGGCCGAGGGAGCTGAATCCGCTCGCTCGCCGAGAAGCGCGGAATTCTGAAGCTGCCGGGCCGACGGCTCTGGAGTGGTAGCGTTGAGGGCTGATGAAGATCGAAATCTTGATGAGTCCTGGCTGCGGGCATGGCGCGCGTGCGCGCGAGCTCGTGGCGGACGTCGTGCGGCAGCTGGCGCCTGGGGCTGAGGTCGAGACCGTCACCGTCGCGACGATGGCCGACGCCACCCGGTGGTCGTTCCCGGGCTCGCCCACGATCCGCGTGGACGGCCTCGACATCGACCCCGAGGCGCCGTCGGGCGTCGGCCTCGGCTGACGCCTCTACGGTCTCGCGGGCGTGCCCCCGCGAAAGCTCGTCGAGGCAGCTATTCGCGCCAAGATCGTCCGCTCATGATCGCTTCTTCCGCGTCTCGGTAGCGCCCTCGCGGCGCGCTGCACACGGCGGACGAGCTAGGGATGCGCCCCGGGAGCGTGCCGCGCATGCTCGACCGTTGCGAGCAGCTCGGCGAGCTCGACCGGCTTGAGGAGGCAGCCCGCGGCGCCCATCGCGGTCGCCTCCTGCCGGGCGCCCGGGTGCGCGGTGAGGATGACGACGGGGACGTCCGCGAGGCTCGGGTCGGTTCGCAGCGCCCTCATGAACCCCTCCCCGTCGAGCCGGGGCATCATCATGTCGAGGAGGATGAGCGACGGGCGGCCGCCGCGCCGCAGCTCCGCGAGCGCCGCGACCCCGTCCACCGCCGCGCGCACCTCGTGGCCTTCCGCAGCGAGGACGACCGAGATGATCTCGCGGAGGTCGTTGTCGTCGTCAATGACGAGGATCTGCATCGCCCGCCTTTCTCGTCCGGAGGGGGAGCTCGACGACGAACGTCGCGCCGGCGTCCGGCGCGCTCTCCACGGCGACGCTGCCGCCCATGGCGCGAACGGTGGTGCTCACGATATGCAGGCCGAGCCCCAGGCCGCCGTAGTGCCGGACCGACACGGCGCGCTCGAAGGGGAGGAAGATGCGCTCGCGGGCGGCGGGGTCCATCCCGATCCCGTGGTCACGGACGACGAGCCGCGCCCGCCCCTCGATGCACGAGGTGGTGAGCTCGATCGGATTGCCGAGCCCGAACTTGATCGCGTTGGAGAGGAGGTTCGTGACGAGCTGCTCGATCCGGAACCGGTCCCATTGCCCGACCACGTTGGGCTGGGCGGTGACCGTGACGGTGGAGCCGCTCGTCGCGAGATCGGCGCGCAGCCGCGTCACCGCGTCCTGGACCGCGTCCGCCAGGTCCACGTCCTCGAGCTGGAGCTGCATCTGCGCGGTGCGCAGTCGCCCCACGTCGAGGAGCTCGTCGATGAACCGGGAGAGCCGCCGGTCCTCCCGCTCGATGAGCTCGAAGACGCGCAGGGAGGCGGCCAGCTGGAGCTTCTTCTGCGTGAGCGCCTGGACCGCGAGGTGGATGGAGCTGATGGGGCCGCGGATCTCGTGAGCGGCGACCAAGAGGAACTCCTCCCGCGCGCGGAGCGCCTCCTCGGCGCTCCGGTAGAGCCGCGCGTTCTCGATCGCCATCGCGACCCGACGGCCCAGCTCCTCGAGCAGCCCGACATCGGCCCGGCCGTACTTGCGGCCGGGCTCGCCGCGGATCGTGATCGCGCCGGCGAGGTGCCCCTTGATGACCAAGGGCACCCCGATGCAGCGCGTCTCGCCCACCCGGTACATGATCGAGTGGCCACCGAGCACGGTGGGGTGAATCTCGCCGAACATCGGCTTCCGCGGATCGCGCGCGATCGCCACGACGCGCCGCGGTCCGGCGTCGCCGAAGAAGTCCACCGCGCAGCCATCGCCGAGGTACGGCACCGCCAGGCGCGCGACATCTCCGAGCGCCGGCTCGATGTCGAGCGAGGCGAGCAGGCGCGTCGCGTCGGAGAGGAAGACCGCGGCGCTGAGGACGCGTTCTCGTTCCAGCTCCGCGTCCGTCCGCGCGGTGACGTCCCGGATGTCCGCGAGGATGTGCGTCACCGGTCCGCGTCCCTCGAAGATCGGGATGAGGACGATCTCGGCGTGGCGCGTCCCGGCGGGCAGCTCCGCGTGCTCCTCGTAGACGACCGGTTGCCGGGTCGCGATCGCCCGCTCGTACTGGGAGCGTACCAGCGCGACGTTCGGGGCCGGGACGATGCGCTCCATCGGCGCGTGGAGGACCTGGTCCTCGCGGTAACCGCTGACCCGAAGGAAGCTCGGGTTCACGGAGATGAACTCGTACCTTCCACCCTCCTGCACGGCGACGAGGTACACGGGGTCGGAGGTGTTCTCGTAGATGAGCGAGAGCAGTCGAGCGTTGGCGTCCAGCTCCCCGACGGCGCCGGCGTTCGCGACGGGATGCTCCGTGGTCGCGCTCATCTGCCCACCCTCGCCCCGGGACGTTAATCGCGTGCACGACTGCATGCTGCTGACCGCTGCTGCTCCGTGAGCGCTACGCTCGCTGGTGCGCGCGGTCGGTTGCGTGCCTGCTACCGCTTGGCGAGCACGAGGTCGATCCAGACGCCCTGGGCTCACCTTCGGTCGTGGCCCGCGCGCTTCGCTCGGGATACCCGAGCGAAGACGCGTCAAAGCCGGAAGAGCCGCTTCACGTTCGCGGTCGTCTCCTGCGCCACGTCCGCGACCGTCGCCCCCCACAGCTCCGCCACCTTCTCCGCCGTCTTCGCCACGTACGCCGGCTCGTTCCGCTTCCCCCGGTACGGGATCGGCGCGAGGAAGGGCGAGTCGGTCTCGATGAGGAGCCGGTCCCGCGGGACGATCCGGACGGCGTCGCGGATCGCCTCCGCGGTCTTGAACGTCACGATGCCCGCCACGGAGATGTAGAGGCCGAGCGCCAGGTATGCGCGCGCGGCGGGGACGTCCCCGGTGAAGCAGTGGATGACGCCGCCCGCCGCCGGGATGCCCTCCTCGCGGAGCACGCGCGCGCAGACCTCGTCGGCCTCGCGCACGTGGATCACGACCGGCTTCCCGGCCGCGGCGGCGATCCGGAGCGAGCGGCGGAAGGCGGCCTCCTGGTCGGCGCGTGGCGAGTAGTCGTAGTGGAAGTCGAGCCCGGTCTCGCCGACCGCGACGACGCGCGGGTCGTTCGAGAGCGCCTCCACCGTCGCCCAGTCCGCCGCCGGCACCTTCGCGCACTCGTGCGGATGGATGCCGATCGTCGCGCTGAAGAAGCCGGGATCGCGCGTCGCGAGCGCGAGCGCGTTCCCGAAGTCGCCCGGCCTCCGCCAGAGCCCGACGCAGACGATCCGCTCGAGCCCCGCCGCGCGCGCCCGCGCCACGACGCCCTCGACGTCGCCGGCGTAGTCCTCGAAGTCGAGGTGCGCGTGCGAGTCGATGAGCCCCATCGCCCCTACTTCACCCGCGTCCCGGGTGCGATGCCGTCCGACACCGTCACGAGCGACAGGTTCGGCGCCTCGCCCGCGGCGAGGAGCATGCCCTGCGAGGTGATGCCGCGGAGGGCGCGCGGCGCGAGGTTCGCGACCACGACGATCCGCTTCCCGACGAGCGCGGCAGGATCCGGATAGGCCTGGGCGATGCCGGCGACGATGGTGCGCGGCTCGGCCTCGCCCGCGTCGACCGAGAGCTTGAGGAGCTTGTCCGCACCCTGGACGCGCTCGGCGCTCCGGACCTGCGCGACCTTGAGCTCGACCCGCGCGAAGTCGTCGTACTGGATCACGCCGGGGGGCGGCGCCGCCTTCGCGCTCGCCTTCGTGGCGGTCTCCGCCGGGCTCGCCGCCTTCGAGACCTTGGCCGCGTCCTTCGCCGCCTCGGCCGGGACGATCAGCTTCTCGACCTGCTTCGGCTCGAGCCGCGGGATCTGCGGCGGCTTCGCGCGTGCCTCGACGGGCGGCCCGGCGAACGGATCGAAGTCCTTCGCCCAGACGTCCGGGCGCGCTTGCCCGAAAGCGGCGGCGAGGCCGTCGGCGAAGCGCGGCATGATCGGCCAGAGGAGCGTCGCGATCCCGCGGAGCGCCTTCGCCGCGGTGAAGAGGACCTTGCGGCTCGAGGGCGACGCCGGGTCCTCCCAGGGCTTCGCCTCCTGGAGCCGCTTGTTGCAGCGGTCCGCCACCTGGTTCGCGAGCCGCACCACCTCGCGGAGCTCCAGGGCGAGGTACGCGCCGCGGCCGAGGTGGAGCGCGGAGCGCGTCGCCTCGACGACGAGCTCCTCGGGCGTCTCGGCGAGCGGGGTGCCCGCGCGCGGCACGAGCGACGCGACGCGCGAGGCGAGGTTCGCGACGTTGTTCGCGAGATCGGCGTTCACCCGGTTCCGGAACTCGTCGAGCGAGAGGTCGAGGTCCGCGACGCCCGGCCCGAGGTTCGCCGCGTAGAAGTAACGGAGGAGCTCGGGGTCGAGCCCGGCGTCGAGGTAGGTGCGCGCCGTGATGAACGTGCCGCGCGACTTGGACATCTTCTCTCCGTTCACGGTGAGGTGCCCGTGCACCGGCATCCGATCCGGGCGCTTGAGGCCCGCCGCCCAGAGCATCGCCGGCCAGAACACCGCGTGGAAGCGGAGGATGTCCTTGCCGATGAAGTGCTCGAGCCGCGCCGGCGCGCCCTCGGCGAGGTAGCGCCTCTCGAACTCGGCCGGCTCGAGCCGGCGGTCCGCGGGCGCCTCGGCGGCGAAGTAGTGCTCCGCCGACGAGAGGTAGCCGATCGGCGCGTCGACCCAGACGTAGAGGTACTTCCCCGGGAACTCCGGATCGTTCACGGGGAACCCGAAGTAGGGCGCGTCGCGGGTGATGCACCAGTCCTGCAGGTCCGCGAGCCAGCCCTTCACCTGCTCGCGCACGGCGGGCTCGAGGTGCCCCTCCGCCTCGACCCAGCCGCGGATGAGCGGCTCGACCTTCTTCAGGTTCACGTACGCGTGATCGGAGGTGCGCACGATCGGGCGCGTGCCGCAGATCGCGCAGTACGGGTCCTTCAGCTCGCGCGGATCGTACGTCGTCGAGCAGTTCTCGCAGACGTCGCCGTACTGGTCGGGCTTGCCGCAGTTCGGGCAGGTCCCCTTGACGAACCGGTCCGGCAGGAAGCGCCGGTCGTTCTCGCAGTAGAGCTGCTCGACGGACCGCTTGTAGATGAGCCCCTTCTCCTTCAGCGCGCGGTAGACGCGGTGAGCCCACCTCTCGTTCTCGGGGGAGTCGGTCGTGTAGTAGGTCGAGAACTCGACGCTGAACCGCTGGAAGTCGGCGTGCTGCTCGGCCCGGTACTTCTCGACGAACGCCTTGGGCGTCATCCCCGCCTTCGCGGCGTTCACCTCGATGGGCGTGCCGTGCGAGTCGGCGGCGCAGACGTAGGTGACGTCGTCGCCGGTCGCGCGGCGGAAGCGGACGTAGACGTCGGTCTGGATGTACTCGACGAGGTGCCCGAGGTGGATCGAGCCGTTCGCGTACGGCAGGGCGCTCGTGACGAGGAGTCGCTCGCTCAAGGTGCGTTCCTTTCGGTTTCGGTGCGGCCGAGCAGGCCGAGGAGGACGCGCTCGAGGCGGATCCGCCCGTCCTGCCCGCTCTTCATCGCGACGTCGGCGTCGGCGAGGGCGGCGAGCGTGTCGAGCAGCTCGTCGCGCGAGAAGCGTGTCGCCGCCTGGTACTTCATCCAGAAGCCGTACGGCTTCTTCCCGCCGAGCTCTTCCTCGGAGATCGAGGGGAGCACGGCGGACTGCCACTCGTCGAAGGAGCGAACGCGCTGCTCGCCCACGGCCTTGCGCGCCCGCTCGCGCTCGGCGACGAGCCGGCGCACGGCGCCGGCGAGCGAGCCGAGCAGCATGAACGGGCTCGCGCCGTCCGCGATCGCGCGGTCGAGCACGCCGAGCGCGCCCGGGAGGTCGCGCGCCTCGACGGCGTTCCCGAGCGCGAAGAAGGGATCGGAGGCGACGCGCGTCACGACCGCGTCAACGTCCGCGGCCGCGATCACCTTCCGCTCGCCGACGTAGGACGCGAGCTTCCGGACCTCCTGGGCGAGCGTCCGCGCGTCGTCCCCGACGAGCGCCGCGAGCCGCGCCTCGCCGCCGCGGTCGACGCGCTTGCCGGTGCCGGCGAGGAGCGCCTCGAGGACGGGGCCGAGGACGAGCCGCTGCGCGTCCCACTGCCCCTCCTTCTCGACCTGCGTCGTGACGCGCCGGCCCGCTGCCGCGAGCTTCTTCACGACCGGGAGCCGCCCGTCGACCTTCCCCGCGGCGACGATCAGCACGTGGCCGGGCGGGAGCCCGCGCGCGAGCGCCGCCTCGAGCGCGCCGGAGTCGTCCTTCGCGACCTTGAGCCCCTTCTCGGCCGCCCACCGCGCGGCGGCGGCGACGAACGCGGCGTCGTACGCGCCCTCGGGCACCCCGAGATCCTTCGCGAAGGCCGCGTGGTCGACCTCTCCCGCCAGGTCCTCGGCGGACCAGCCCGCCCTCGCGCCGAGCGCGAGCAGCCGGCGCGCGCCATCCCGGTACGCCTGCTTCCCCCACTGCTCGCGGGCCCGCGCGAACGCCGCCTCCGCGTCCTCCTTCGAGGCGAGGAACGCGGGCTCCTGGACGAGCACGACCTTGCCGCCGCCGAAGAGCCCGCCCGTGGCGAGCTCCGCGGCGACCTCCGCGGGCGACGCCGCGGCGTCGAGCTCCACGAGGTTGAGCGCCCGCTGCGTCTCCGGAACGAGCGCCGCGGCGAGCTCGCGCCCGCCGCGGAGCGCGAGGAAGGCGTCCCCGTCGAGCAAATACACGGGCTGCGGCTTCCCCGCCCGCGCCTCGGCCAGGCACGCCTCGAGGGTGGCGCCGGCCGCGCCCTTCGCGCCTCCCCTACCCGCGGCCATGGAACCACGCGATGAGCATCCGCTCGAGGGCGAGCGTCGGGGACGCGTTCTGGCGGAGCGCGAGCGCCGTCTTCTGGACCTCCTCGCGGCGCCGGAGCGTCTCGGCGGGGGTGAGGGCGGCGGCCACGCGGCGCGTCGCCTCGGCGAGATCGCCGAGCGCGAGCGCGTCGCTCCCGACCTGGACCGTGACCACGTCGCGGAGCCAGAGCGCGAGCAGCTCGCACAGCTCGCCTGCCGCCTCGCGATCGTCACTGTGGTCCCGCGCGAACGCGAGCCACGCCCCGGCGTCGTCGGCGTCGAGCGCCGCCGCCGCGAGCACCGCGTCCCGCTCGGCCGCGAGCGTCTCCGCGTCGAGCGCGAGCGCCCGCGCGAGCGAGCCGCCCGCGAGCGCCGCAGCGAGCCGCGCCTCTTCCGCGCTCCGCCCCTCCGCCTCGAGCCGGGTCGCGAGGGCCGGCGTGGGGATGGGCGCGAACGGCACGCGCACGCAGCGCGAGCGGATGGTCGGGAGGAGCGCGTCCGGGCTCGCGGCGACCAGGACGAGCGTCGTGTCGTCCGGCGGCTCCTCGAGCGTCTTGAGGAGCGCGTTCTGCGCCTGCGGGTTCATCGCGTCCGCCGGGTCGACGACGACGAACCGCCGCCGCCCCTCGAACCGCTTCAGCGCGAGCCGGCGGTCCACCACGTCGCGGACCTGGTCGACGACGATGTCCTTCGAGGGCGTCCGGCCGCCCTTCGGCTCCCAGACGCCGGCCTTCGCCATCGCGCGCTCCTCGGCGATGAGGAGGACGTCCGGGTGGACGCCGCGCGCGATCTTCCGGCAAGGGCCGCACGCGCCGCACGCGTCGTCGCGCCCGCCGCCGGGCCCCTCGCAGTTCGCCGCCTGCGCGAGCAAGCGAGCGGCCGTCGCCTTGCCGACGCCGGCGGGCCCGCCGAACAGGTACGCGTGGTGAAGCGTGCCGCGACGGAGCGCGGCGCGAAGCGAGGAGACGGCGCGATCCTGCGCGATGAGCTCCGAGAACGGCATGACGCGGCGCGGAAGATACCATAAGGTCCGCGGGCGGCCGGCGCCTTGGTCGCGCGCAGGTCGACCCGTGCACGAGCCGGGCTCGGGCACCGGGCGTGGGCTCGTTCACGGGACGCCAAAGCGTCGGATGGCGTCAGTTCATGCGCCCCGCGAGCCGCGCCACCGCGGCGGTGAGCTCGGCCGGCTCCACCGGCTTCGGGAGGTAGACCTGGAACCCGGCGAGCAGCGCCTCACGCCGGTCCTCCGAGCGGGTGTACGCGGTCAGCGCTGCGGCGGGGACGCTGCCGCCGCGGGCCGGGTCGAGGCTGCGGACCTTGCGGATCAGCGCGTAGCCGTCCTCGTCCGGCATGCCCAGATCCGAGAGCAGGACGTCGGGCGGGCGTGCAGACAGCGCCGCGAGCGCCTCCTGCGCCGTCGCGGCGGAGGTGACCTGCGCGCCGGCCGACTCGAGCACCTGGCGCACCACCTCCACGGTGTCCGGGTCGTCGTCCACCACGAGCACGCGGACGCGATCGAGCGTGGCGAACCCCGCCCTCGCGCCGTCCGGCGCGCGCGCCTCCGCCGGCGGCGCCGCGCGCCTCGTCCGCGCGGGCGACAGCGGGAAGCGGAGCGTGAACGTCGCGCCGCGGCCGGGCCCTTCGCTGGCCGCCGCGACCGACCCGCCGTGCGCCTCGACGAGGTGGCGCACGATCGCGAGGCCGAGCCCGAGCCCCCCGTGGACGCGGGTCGAGGACGAGTCCTCCTGGCGGAACCGCTCGAACACGTGCGGCAGGAACGCGGCGGCGATGCCGGCGCCCGTGTCGCGGACGCGGATCACGACCTCGCCGCCCTCCTGCTCGAGCCGCACCTCGACGCGCCCGCCGCTCGGCGTGAACTTCACCGCGTTCGAGAGCAGGTTCCAGACGATCTGCTGGATCCGGCCCGGATCGCCGGAGACCGGGCCCGCGCGCGGCATGAGCACGGTCGCGATGGACACGCCGCGCGCGTTCGCGGCGGGGCGTACGGCGTCGATCGCCGCCTCGATGACGGGCACGAGCTCGACGGGTCGAACGTCGAGCCGGAGCTCGCCCTTGACGAGGCGCGACACGTCGAGCAGGTCGTCGACGATCTGAGCTTGCGCCTGCGCGCTCCGCTCGATGGTCTCCACCGCCCGCGAGATCGCCGCGGGATCGAGCTTCCCGAGCCGGAGCAGGCGCGCCCAGCCGAGCACCGCGTTGAGCGGCGTGCGGAGCTCGTGCGAGACGGTCGCGATGAACTCGTCCTTCGCGCGCTCGGCCCGCTCCGCCTCGCCGCGCGCGGCGCGCTCCGCCGCCTCGAGCCGCGTCCGCTCCTCCTCTCCGCGCCTGCGATCCGCGTCCGCCGCAGCGCGCACGGCCTCGAGCGTCTCGCGCACCGCGTCCCGCTCGCGCTCGAGCGCTCGGCGCGCCTGCGCGGCGCGCGACAGCCCCGCGGCCAGCGCCCCGGCGAGCGCGACGATCAACCCGGCGATGACGACGAGGATCGGCGCTGGGATGGAGTCCATCGCGGAGCCCCCCGCGGGCGTGGCGCGATCATAGCGGCAGCGGCGCGGTGCGCTCCGACCTCGGCGGTACGCCTGGGCGGAGGTGCGCCGGGCGAAATGGACAGCCGCGGATGGGTCGGTATCATCCGAAGGCCAAGGGCTTCACGCCGGGCCTCGGGAACCGCCCATGAACATCACGCCCCTCGACATCACGCAGAAGCAGTTCCGGAAGGTCCTTCGCGGGCTGGACCCGGAGGAGGTCGAGGCGTTCCTCGCGCTCGTCGCCGCGGAGTTCGAGGCGCTGGTGAAGGAGAACGTCGCCCTCCGCGAGCAGAGCGGCCGCAAGGACGACGAGCTCGCCGAGCACCGGGGCCGCGAGCGCGCGCTCCAGGAGACCCTGGTCGCCGCCCAGAAGGCCTCCGAGGAGATCCGCGACGCGGCCCGCAAGGAGGCGGAGATCACCATCTCCGACGCCGAGCTCCAGGCCGAGAAGATCGTCCAGGGCGCCCACTCCCGGTTCCTGCGCATCGTCGACGACATCAACGAGCTGAAGCGCCAGCGCGTGCAGTTCGAGGCCGGGATCCGGACCCTCGTCGAGAGCCACGTGAAGCTGCTCGAGGCCTTCCGCGAGCCGACCCGCGAGGAGCAGGTGCAGTTCATGCCGTCGCGGAAGCGGATCGCGGAGGATTAGCGCGCGGCGCGCCTAGTGCGCGTCCGCCCAGCTCCTTCCGTGCGCCACCTCGACCGCGAGCGGCACCTTGAGCGTCGCGGCGGTGATCATCTCGCGCCGCACGAGCCGCTCGACGGCCTCGACCTCGCCCTCCGGCACCTCGAGCACGAGCTCGTCGTGGACCTGCAGCAGGAGCCGCGCCGCGCTCCGCTCCCCCGCGAGCGCGCCCTGCACCTTGATCATCGCCAGCTTCACGATGTCGGCCGCCGTCCCCTGGATCGGCGTGTTGATCGCGGTCCGCTCCGCCGCGTTGCGCAGCGCAGGGTTCCGCGCCGTGATCTCCGGCATCGCGCGCACGCGGCCGTAGAGCGTCCGCGACTCACCGTGCGCGCGCGCGTCCTCGATGGCGCGGTCGATGTACTTCTTCACGCCGGCGTACCGCGCGAAGTAGCGATCGATGATCGCCTGCGCCTCGGCGCCCGGCAGGTCGAGCCGCTGCGAGAGGCCGAAGGCCGAAAGGCCGTAGGCGATCCCGAAGTTCAGCACCTTCGCCACGCGGCGCATGTCGGGCGTCACGTCCTCCGGAGCGACGCCGAACGTCTCCGCCGCGGTCCGTGTGTGGACGTCCGCGCCGACCCGGAACGCCTCGACGAGCGCCGGGTCCTCGGAGTAGTGCGCGAGGATCCGGAGCTCGATCTGCGAGTAGTCGGCCGAGAGGAGCACGTGCCCGGGGTCGGCCACGAACGCGGCGCGGATGCGGCGCGACAGCTCGGTGCGGATGGGGATGTTCTGGAGGTTCGGATC
>Ga0318496_10000569_pt1 | contig 13220 bp, 16 predicted proteins | sample GRESIP109b1f22_FD_203296 | JGI IMG/M metagenome (GOLD analysis project Ga0318496, IMG submission 203296) | Tropical soil microbial communities from Luquillo Experimental Forest, Puerto Rico - GRE.SIPMG.109b1f22 | ecosystem: Environmental > Terrestrial > Soil > Tropical forest > Bulk soil... | reverse complement strand
TGAATGGACAAGTTGCGGTAAGAGCTTCGGTAATCGGAGTCACCTTGCCGCCATCCAGGTTAAATGCTGGTGAACTTGTATGAACAAGTACTGCGTTAGGTATCGGAAAACTGACGCGACGGCAGTACAGTCTGCAGCGTGGTCCACCACTGCGCTGCCCTGTCCGCCGACCTCGTCGTGGTCGGCGCGGGCGTCGTCGGCCTCGCGCACGCCATTGAAGCCCGCGCCCGAGGCCTCAGCGTGGTCGTCGTTGAGCGCGACGCGCGCGCCGTCGGTGCCTCGGTGCGCAATTTCGGCCACGTCGGGACCACGCTCCAGGGCGGCGAAGCGGCAGCGTACGCGGCCGCGGCACGGGACCTCTGGCTAAATCTCGCGCCGAAGGCCGGCTTCGAGGTCCTCGAAGCCGGCACCGTGGTAGTCGCGCGGAGCGAGGCTGAGCTGGCGGTCTTGGAGGAGTTCGCGGGTGAACATCCTGACTTGGCTCGCTTGCTCGGGCCGGGGCAGATTCGCGACCTCTTTCCATTGGCCACCGCTGAGGTCGTCGGCGGCGCGCACCTGCCGCAGGACCTGCGTATCGACCCGCGCGAAGCGATTCCGGCCCTAGCCGCATGGCTGGAGTCCACGGGTGTCCGGTTTGCCTGGAATACCCACGTGGGATCGGTCGAGGAGGGCGTGGTGCACACCACGCGCGGCGACTTCCACGGCGCGAGGACGGTGTGCGCCTGCGGTCACAGCCTCGACCGGCTCTTTCCCGATATCGCCGAAGATTACGGCCTGCAACGGTGCCTGCTGCACATGTTGGAGGTCGCACCACCCGGGAACGTGCGGATCGGGCCGGCGATCCTGACGGGCACGAGCATGCTGCGCTACCCGGCTCTGGCGGCGATGCCGTCGGTGGCCGCCGTCCGCGCCGAGATCGAGAAGCAGCACCCCGAGCTACTCGAACGAGCCGTCAACCTGATGCTGACCCAGCGTCCCGACGGCTCGGTGGTCCTCGGCGACACCCATCACTACGACCTTACCCATCAGCCCTTTGATGATGAATGCGCCGCTGAGTTGCTGCTCCGGGAAGGCGCTCGCCTGCTCGGTGCGAATCTCACCGTCCGGCGCCGGTGGCGCGGCATCTATTCCGAGTCGCCGATAACTGACTTCCTGATCGCGCGGCCGCACCCGGACACCCGGGTCGTCTCCGTAACCACGGGGATTGGCATGACCACCGCACTGGGGGTCGCCCCCGCGGTCCTCGACCAGCTCCTCTGATCCGCACCATCCACTGCATCCCCCTGCCCAGGAGAGATGACCATGAAAAAGTACCGCCCCGCCGCCGTTGCCGGCGTCATCGCGCTGGGCCTCGGCCTCGCCGCGTGCAGCTCCAGCAGCAGCTCATCCAGCAGCACCCCGGCCAGCACCACCGGAACCGCGACCGCCGCGGCCGCGTCCCATGTCGCGTGCCCCAACGGCACGCTCACCTTCGGCGTCGAGCCGTATGACAACGCCTCGGTGCTGATCCCCGCGTACCAGACGCTCTCAACGGACCTCGGTCAGCAGCTCGGCTGCAAGGTCAACCTCCAGATCGCCGAATCCTACGTCGCCGAGATCCTGGCGATGAAGAACGGCAAGCTCGACATGGGCGAGTTCGGCCCGGCGGGCTTCGTTTTCGCATCGCAGCAGGCGGGCGCCGTTCCGCTCGCCTCGTTCGCCGACTCCAACGGCCAGCTGTCGACCTACACCGCAGGCATCTGGGTGAAGAAGGGCAGCCCGGTCACCAGCCTCAAGCAGCTCGCCGGCCACACTCTCGCGCTGTCCTCGACCGGTTCCACCTCGGGCGACTGGGTCCCGCGCTACGCGCTCATCCAGGCAGGTGTCCAGAACAAGGTCAAGACCGAGTACGCCGGCGGTCACCCCGAGTCGCTCGAGGCGCTGCTGCACGGCAAGGTCGACGCGGCCGAGATCAACAGCCAGACCGAGGCGTCCGCGGAGAAGGCGGGAACCTTCAACCCGTCGCAGTACACCGAGATCTGGAAGTCACAGCCGATCCCCAACGACCCGATCACTGCATCTGGGACGATGTCGCCAGCCGGCCAGACCGCGATCAAGAACGCGCTGCTCCACCTCAACGCCAGCGCCTTCACCTCCGGTAAGACCAGCATCGCCAGCGAACTGGACTTCACCCCGCCGGCCAGCGGCCAGGTGATGATCCCGGTCACCACGGCCATGTACGGGCAGCTTTTCGCCCTCGCCAAGGCGCTCAGCCTCACCACCTCGAACCTGTGATGACCCCGCTGACCACCTCTCCAGCACTGTCCGTGCGCGGCCTGACCAAGCGCTACGGCGATCTGGTCGTCCTCGACGGCTTCGACCTCGACGTCCATGCCGGAGAGGTGGTCAGCATCCTGGGGGCCAACGGCTCCGGGAAGTCGACCATGCTGCGCTGTGTCAGTGGCCTGACTAAATTCGATGCCGGGACCGTCAGCGTCGCGGGCCGGGAGGTGCGCAGCGGCGAGCTCGTCCCCGAGTTCGCGATGGTCTTCCAGAAGATTCACCTCGTTCCCCGGCTGACCGTCCTCGAGAACGTCTGCGCGGGTGCGCTCGGCCGGCTCTCCTTCTGGCAGGCGTGGGCGCCGCGCGCGTTCCCCGCCGATGTGCGCGAGGAAGCGATGGGCTGCCTCGACCGGGTCGGCCTGGCCAGCCGCGCACACGACCGCGCGGGTCGCCTGTCCGGCGGGCAGCAGCAGCGTGTGGCGGTGGCCCGTGCCCTGTGCCAGCGCGCGGGGGTCCTGCTCGCGGACGAGCCCGTCTCCGCCCTCGACCCGGCGGCGGCCGAACAGGTGATGCGGCTGCTGCGCTCTCTGGCCGACGACGGGATGGCGGTGGCTGCCGTGCTGCACCAGCCTGACCTCGCGCGGCGCCACTCCGATCGCATCGTTGGCCTGACCGCCGGCCGGATCACCCTCGACACCGTGCGGTCCGCGCTGACCGATGCCGAGGTGGACGCTTTGTACGCCCCCGATTACGCCGCCGAGGGAGGACTCGTATGAGCGCGACCCTGAACACCACACCAGGCCGGCGCCTGCCGGTGCCGCGGCGTCAACGCACCGTCGGGTGGCTCGTGACCACGGCCGCAGTGCTGCTCGTGGTCGTCGGGGTGCATGTCGTGGCGGTGCGCGAGACGCAGTTCTCCCCTTCAGGGCTGGTTACCGGCTCGCATGGCATCTGGACGTTCCTGTTCGGCGACCCCAAGACGGTCGGCGCGCTCCCGCCTGACCTGTCGTGGAAGATAGTCGGCCCGGCGCTGGGCCAGTGCCTGGTGACCTTCTCGATGGGTCTGCTGGGTACCACGTTCTCGATCCCGTTCGCCCTGCTCTTCGCGCTCCTCGGCGCACGGACGACATCGAAGAACGTCGTGGTCTACCAGCTGGCGCGGACGATGATGTCATTCCTCCGGGCCGTCCCGACCTTCGTCTGGGGGCTCATCTTTGTGACGGCGGTAGGCCTTGGCCCCTTCCCGGGCGTCCTCGCGATCATCACTCACAATTCGGGGGTCATGGGCAAGCTCTGGTCCGAGGCGATGGAAGAAACCGACCGGGGACCGGTGGAGGCACTTCATTCAGCCGGCGCCTCCCCTGTCCAGACAGCCACCCACGCCGTGCTGCCTTCGGTGGTGCCGCAGTTCTCCAGCCTGTTCCTGTACCGCGTCGACACGAACGTACGCGACGCGCTCACCCTCGGCGTCATCGGCGCAGGCGGCATCGGCTTCTCCATCACCCAGGCCATCCAATCGTTCCAGTTCAACGTCATGATGACCTACGTTCTCATGGTGATGGTCATGGTGATCGCGCTCGACCTGCTCAGCGCCTGGCTGCGGGGCCGCATCACGCAGTGAGCCGCGGCGAAGCGCTAGACCAGCGCCGTCCCGATCAGCCCGTTGAGCGTCACCAGCGCGGCCAGTTCTCCGGCGCTCATCCCCTCGGTCCCGGCGGGCCGGACGGGCAGCACCATGTACCGGGCCTCCGACGTGGAATCCCACACCGAGATCCGCGTGTCCGCCGGCAGCGTGACACCGAACTCCGCGAGCACCGATCGCGGTTCCCGCACGGTCCGCGACCGGTACGCGAAGCTCTTGTACCATCCCGGCGACGGCCCGAGCAGCGACACCGGGTAGCAGGAGCACAGCGTGCACACGATCACGTTGTGCAACGCCCGCGTGTTCTCGACGACCCGCAACTGGTAGCTGAGCGGGCCGAACCCGGACTCCTCCGCCGCGGCGTTCCCGTCGGAGAGCAGCAGCTCGCGGTACCCGGGGTCGGTCCACGCCCGGGCCGCCATCCGGGCCCCGTTCACCGGCGAGGCGCTCGCGTACAGCGTGGCGAGATATGCGTCGATCTCCTCGTCGGTGGCCAGGCCGGCCGCGATGAGCCGCTCTTCCAGCCGCCGCACCCGGGCCGCGGTCGGCAGGTCGTGGTGGCCGCCATCGTCATGGGAGTGGTCATGCTCGCTCAAGGTAGGACTCCCACAGGTCCACGGTGACCGTGTGGTCCCCGCTCCCGAACAGGTCCGCGGCCGCGAACCGCACCGCGTAGCACGGTTCGGGCTTGGTCGCGCCGGTTACGGACGCGTCCGGCAGCGCCCAGTTCCCGAGGAGCGCGACGACCTCGCCGGCGTGGCCGCGCACGTACCGCGGTACCCGCGTGTGATGATCGGGGTCCCCCGCCCGGGCAAGGACGCGGTCGCCGACGGCGTAGCTCACGCGAGGCCCTTCTCCGCGACCAGCGTCTCGAGCGCGCCGAGCCATCGTTCGTAGTACGAGGCCCCCAGGTATTCCCGTGGCGGCAGCCGCTCGATCGCGTCGCGCAGCTCGTCGCTGTTGAACAGGCCGCGCTGCCGGAGCACGGCCGCCAGCGCGTACACCCTGGCCTCCCAGTCGGCGTGGAACGCCACGGTCCCGTCGTCGCCCACCGGGACCGGCCCGAACCCGGTCTGGCCGCCCATGTCATGCACCCGGCTCACCCCGTCCACTCTAGACGTCGTGGCCGGCGCGGGGTTTGTCAGAAGGAGGACCGGCGCTCTTCCTCTGTGGTGCCGCCCCACACCCCGTGTACCTGGTGCGTCGCCAGCGCGAACTCCAGGCACGGCCGTCGCACCCGGCACGAGGCGCACACCGCCTTGGCCCGGGCGATATCCTCACGGCCGGGGCCGACGGCCGACACCGGGAAGAACAGTTCCGGATCCGCGTCCTGGCACGCGGCGGATTTCCACCAGTCGCGCCGTTCTTCGCGTTCGGCGCGCCGGATGCGTGGTGCGGTGGTAACCATGCGCAGCCCCCGGAGTCACTGTTATCCCCATCCCCCAATTCCGAAGGTTACGCTAGGCTTCCCGCGGGTAACAGTGCCTGGCGTCGAATATTTGGCCAGCTGGCGGGCTAGGCTCGGGGGCATGGCATTCGACGAGGAGCTGGCCGGGCGCGTCCGGGGCGTGCTGGTGGACGCCGGCGTGGCCACGACCGAGAAGAAGATGTTCGGCGGACTGTCGTTCCTGGTCGGCGGCAACATGTGCTGCGGCGTCATGGGAGCTGACCTGCTGGCCCGTGTCGGCCCCGAGGCCGCCGACAGCGCCCTGGCGGAGCCCGCGACGCGCCCGTTCGACATGGGGCGCGGCCCGAGCAAGGGCTGGGTGGTCGTCGGGCCGGACGGCATCGCGACCAGCCAGGCCCTCACCGCGTGGGTCGACCGGGCGATCGCCTACGCCGCCAGCCTGCCGCCTAAGTAACCGCGCGGAAGATATCGCTGGCCGGCCGCGACTGGGTGCTACCGTGACGCGGGTGACATCTTCCGTCAATTCGCCGGCCGGCGAGTTCGCCGGCCGCGCCGCGCTCGTCACGGGCGCGAGCAGGGGAATCGGGCTGGGCATCGCGCACAGCCTCGTCAGCCGAGGCGCGCGGGTCGTCATCACCGCCCGCCACGCCGAGGCTCTCGGCGACGCGGTCGCCGCGCTGGGCGGCCCGGAGCACGCGATCGCCGTGGCGGGCAACGCCGGGGATCCCGGGCACCGGAAAGCCGCCGTCGCCGCCGCGGTGGAAAGCCTGGGCGGCCTGGACATGCTGGTCGCGAACGTCGGCATCAACCCGGTCTTCGGGCCGCTCATCGACACCGACCTCGATGCCGTCAAGAAGATCCTGGACACCAACGTCATCGCCACCCTGGGGCTCATCCAGCAGGCGTGGCACGGCTGGATGGCGGCCCACGGCGGGTCCATCCTGATCGTGTCCTCGGTCGCCGGCCTGCGGGCCTCGCAGGGGATCGCGGCCTACGGGGTCAGCAAGGCCGCGCTGATCAACCTCACCGCCCAGCTCGCGGTGGAACTGGGCCCCGCGGTCCGGGTCAACGCGATCGCCCCGGCCGTCGTCAAGACCCGCTTCGCGGAGGCCCTGTACGTCGGCCGCGAGGACGAGGTCGCGCGGCAGTACCCCGCCGGGCGCCTCGGCGTGCCCGAGGACGCCGGCGAGGCCGCCGCCTACCTGCTCGGACCCGGCGCCGGGTGGGTGACCGGGCAGGTGCTGGTCATCGATGGCGGAGCGACGGCCCGCGGTGGCGTGTAACCATCAGCTATGGGATTCGAACTGCAGGACTCGGGCGTAGTCATCACCGGCGGCGCCGGCGGCATCGGCGCCGCGATGGCACGCCGCTTCGCCGCGGAAGGGGCACGGGTTGTCGTCGCCGACCTCAGCGGGGACGCGGCGGCCGCGGTCGCCGCGGAGATCGGCGGTGTCGCGGTGGCCGGCGACGCGGTCAGCGAGGCCGGGGTCGAGCGGCTGATCACGAGGGCCGTCGCCGAACTCGGCGCCATCGACTTGTACTGCGCCAACGCTGGCGTCGCCCCGCACGGCGGCGCGGACGCCGGCGAGGCGGCCTGGGGCCGCGCCTGGGAAGTCAACGTGATGGGCCATGTGCGCGCCGCCGACCTGCTGCTGCCCTCGTGGCTCGACCGCGGCCGCGGCCGCTTCCTCGCCACGGCATCCGCGGCCGGCCTGCTCACCATGCTGGGCTCGGCCCCGTACTCGGTGACCAAGCACGCCGCGCTGGCCTTCGCCGAATGGCTCAGCGCCACCTACCGCCATCGCGGCATCACCGTGCACGCCGTCTGCCCGCAGGGGGTGCGCACCGCCATGCTGGCCGGAACCGGGCCCGGCGGGCGGCTTCTGATGGACGCCTCCGCGATCGAACCTGAGCAGGTCGCCGAGGCCGTGGCCGAGGGCCTCGCCGACGACCGCTTCCTCATCCTGCCCCACCCGGAAGTGGCGGGTTACTACCAGGCGCGAGCCGCCGACACCGACGCGTGGCTCAGGGGCATGAACAGGCTGCAGGGCAAGATCGAGAGACTCCAGAACCCCTAAACGCCGAACACTTTCGCGGCGTTGTCATGGCACACCGCGCGCAGCCAGTCCGTGCCGAGCCCCGCCCGCTCGAGAGGCTCGAGGGCGTCCGCGTAGGAATACGGGATGTTGGGGAAGTCGGTGCCGAGCAGCACGCGGTCACCGAGGTCCCGCAGGCGCGGGAGTTCGGCGCGCGGGAAGGGACGGGTGGCCTCGACGAACGCGGTGAACGCCATCGTGGTGTCGAGCAGGACCCCCGGATAGCGCTCGGCCAGGCCGAGGAACTGCGCGTACTCGGGCATGCCCAGGTGGGCGACGACCAGCCGCAGCGCCGGGTGCCGGGCGAGCAGCGCGGCTATCGGCTCCGGTCCCGTGTGCCTGCCCGGCACCGGGCCTGATCCGCAGTGGGTCACGACCGGGATGCCGGCCGCCGCCAGCTGGCCCCACACGTCGTCGAGCAGCGGGTCGTTGGGGTCGAAGCCGCCCACCTGCAGGTGGCACTTGAATACCCGGGCGCCCTGTCCGATCGCGCGCCGCACGTCGCCGGCGGCGCCCGGCTCGGCGAAGAACGTGGCGGTGTGCAGGCAGTCCGGTGTGCGCGCCGCGAACCCGGCGGCCCAGTCGTTGAGCGAGCGCGCCATCCCCGGCTTGTGCGGGTACAGCATCGACGTGAACGCGCGGACGCCGAACCCGCGCAGCGTCTCCAGCCGCCGGTCTTCCTCGTCCCGGTACCGGATCGGCCAGGCGCGGCCGACCAGCGGCCCCCCGGCGTCGAAGTAGGCCCACACGGCGGCGAGCAGGCGGCCGGGCATGAAATGCGTGTGCACGTCGATGAGACCCGGCAGGCCGGCCCGCCGCCGGAAGGCGGCGACCCGGTCCCGTTCGTGCCTGGCCGTCTCCTCGAGGAAGATCCGCGCGCACAGCGAGCCCTTGCCCGCGGCCTCGGCGAGCAGCCGCGGGTCGTCGGTGAACATGCACGCGTCGTACTGCGTCACCGAGCGGTCGGCCTGTGGCACCGACGGCGTTCCGCGCACGACCGTCGCCTCGTAGTCGGCGAGCCGCAGGACATACTCCCCGCGGTCGGCCGTCTGCTCGCCGATCTTGCGCCCGATCCGGAGTTCCACCCCGAGCTTGACCCGCCCGGCGCGGGCGGCGGCGGCGCGTTCGTCCTCGCCGTCCCGCAACGTGATCGCCGGCAGCCCCCACAGGCCCGCGAGCGGATCGTCCGGATCGTCGGGCCGCCGCACGGCCAGGAACGTCCCGTCCTCGCCGCGCACGACGACCGCCACCGAATGCCTGGCCGCTTCCACAGGTGAATTATCCCGAACGGACGCGTGGCCCCGCCCGGCCGGCACACCGTAGCTCGCGAGCCGGCTGGGAAAATCATCAGGAATCCTGTACATCTCAGCGACGGCGTGACAGCATTCACATCGAGTTGGACCCAATGGTTTCGGGGGGCCATGACCACGAGGAGGTGGCGTGAAAGTCCTGACACCATCGATGCGCGCGGGCCTGCTGGCGACGGCGGCGGCTCTCGCCGTAGCCCTGGGCGTGCCGGCGGCCGTCGCCGCGGCGCCGGCGCCGGCGCCGGCGAGCAGTCACTACACCGGGACGCTGCCAGACGGGGCCACCTGGATAGCGAACGTTCCCGCGCAGTGGAACGGGACCCTCCTCCTGTATAGCCACGGCTTCGGCACGCTGTCCCCGGCGGACGCGCCGGATCCCGCGACGGCGGCGGCGCTGCTCGCCCGCGGATACGCGCTGGCCGGGTCGTCCTACGATCCGAACGGGTCGCTGTGGGCGCTGAACAGCGCGGTGGGCGATCAGTTCGGCGCGCTCGCGGCGGTCGAGGCAGGGGTGCTGCCAGGCGCGCCGCGGCAGGTGCTCGCGCTGGGCACCTCCATGGGCGGGCTCATCAGCGCGCTCGAGGCGCAAGGCGGCGCGGGCCGGATCGACGGCGCGCTCACCACATGCGGCATCGTCGCGGGCGCGGTCAATCTGAACAATTACCAGCTCGACGGCGAGTACGCGCTCGCGCAGCTCCTGCTGCCCGGCCAGCAGGTGCAGCTTGTCCGCTTCACCAGCGCCAGCCAGGCGCTCGGCACCGCCGCTACCCTGCAGGGCGCCGCGGCCCAGGCACAGCAGACCGCGGCCGGGCGGGCCCGGCTGGCGCTCGCGATGGCCTTCATCAACGTGCCGCCATGGGATGCCGGCCAGGCCGCCCCGCCGCCGCCCAGCGATCCCGCGGCGCAGGAAGCCGCCCAGTACCAGGTGGAGTTCACCGGCGCGTTCAGCACCCTTGACTTCATCGAGAGCGGCCGGCCGTCGATCGACCAGGCCGCGGGCGGCAGCGGCACCTGGACCAAGGGCGTCGACTTCGCCGCCGTGCTGGCCCGCTCCCCCTACGCGACGGAGGTCGCGGCCCTCTACCAGGCGGCCGGGCTCAGCCTGCGCGACGACCTGGCCAACCTGACCGGGAACGCGGACATCACGGCCGACCCGGCGGCCGTCCGGTCGCTGGAGCGGACCTCGGTCCCGACCGGCCGGCTGGCAGTCCCCGAACTGGACCTGCACACCATCTCCGACCAGCTCGTGCCGGTCCAGCAGGAGAACTACTACGCCCGCCAGGTACGCGCGGCGGGCGACAACCACCTGCTGCGGCAGGCGTACGTCGCCAGCGTCGGGCACTGCAACTTCAGCCCGGCCGAGCTCATCGCGGGCGTCCAGGCCATCAGCCACCGGGTCAGCACCGGCCACTGGGGCTCCGCGGCCGACACGGACAGCCTCGAGCGGGCGGCGCTGAGCCTGGACCTCGGGCCGGCCCGGTTCACCGCCTACCGTCCCGGCCCGCTCACCGGCTGACATGAAGCGGGCACGATAGCCTCGGACCATGCCAACGACCAGGCCCGCACGGGCATGACGACGCACCCCGAGGCGGACGCCCACGGCACCGCGGCCGTCGTCGCGACGACGACGGCCGCGGGCCGGGCCGGGCCGGAGCCTATGCTGCTCTACCTGATCAAGCAGGTGGAGCTGGCCGTCCGGTCACACCTGGACGACCTGCTGCGCCCCGCCGGGCTGACCGCGCTGCAGTACACGGCGCTCACCGTGCTGGAGCGGCACCGTGATCTTTCCGCGGCGCAGCTCGCCCGCAACTCCTTCGTCACGGCCCAGTCCATGGCTGACATGATCACCGCACTGGAGGGACGGGGCCTGATCGAACGGCACCGCGACCAGGCCGACCGCAGGCGCCTGGTCGTCGCCTTGACGGCCGCGGGCCGCGGGCTGCTCGACCGCTACCGGGATCCGGTCCGCGCGCTGGAAGCCGCGATGATCGCGGGCCTGTCCGACACGGAGATCCGCGACCTGCGGCGCAGCCTGCACGCCTGCCACGCCAACCTGGCCGCGGCACCCGGCTGACGGGAGCGGACGTATCGTTTCGGGTATGGCGATCGTTCCGGAAGACAGCGCGGTCCGCTCCCCCCGCGTCCGCGTGGCCATGGTCGCGGTCGCGACCGCCGTAGTCGCAGCGGACCAGGTCAGCAAGGCGCTGGTGCTGGCGTCGCACCCGGTCGCGGGCACGGGCTGGGCCGCCGTCCGGCTGGTGCGCAACCCCGGCGCCAGCGGCGGCATCGGGGCCGGGTACCCGGTCCTGGTCACGCTCGCCGCCTTGGTCATCGCCGGCGTCGCCGCGGCCCTGGCGGTCCGCGCCCGCGGGCGGGCAGTGGCGGTCTGCCTCGCGGCCGTGCTCGGCGGGGCCCTGGGGAACCTGTCAGACCGCATCTTCCGCTCCCCCGGTTTCGGACGGGGCACGGTCGTGGACTGGATTCACCTGGGCTGGTCCAGCGGGTCGTTCAACGTGGCGGACACGGCCATCCAGATCGGCGTGCTCGGCGCGGTGATCGCGATGTTCGCCAGCGAGCGCGCCCAGAAGGCCGGCCAGCCGCGCGAGCACGTGAACCCTGGGTAGCCAGCCGGGTACGTTCGGAAAATTACTGGTTCGCCGCGGCGTGCGCGGTGAGTGTGTCCAGCACGACGCGGACCGCGGGCCTGCGGTCACCGCCGCGGCGGCTGACGGCGAGGATCTTCCTCGTGACCGGCTCGGCCGGTTTCCTGAGCACGACGCCCGGCGGGAGGTGGCGCGCGGCGAGCCGCGGGACAAGGGTCACCCCGGCGCCCGCGGCCACCAGGCTGAGCAGGACGTAGAAGTCGGTGGCCCGCGCGGTCACGGACGGCACGAAGCCTGCCCGGGCGCACGCGCGGTGGATCAGCTCGGCGCAGCCGGTGTTGCGGCGGGGCGCCAGGAACGGGCGGCCCGCGAGCGTGGCGAGGTCGACCGCCCGGCCGTCGCCAGCGGGCCAGCCGTCGGCGGGCAGGGCCACGAGAACCGGGTCGTCGAGCAGCTTACGGCGCTCGAACAGCGGGTCCAGCGGGCGGGGCAGCAGGTCGTACTCGTGGGCGATCGCCACGTCGACGTCGCCGCGCTGCACCGCGGGCAGCGACTCCTCGGGCTCCATCTCCTCCAGTTCGAGCCGGACGCTCGGCGCCGCGTCCCGCAGGACCCGCCAGGCGCCGGGGACGAGGCCGGCGGCGGCGGACGGGAAGGCCGCGAGCGTGACCCGCCCCGCGACCTGGTCGCGGAGCGCGGCGATGTCGGCCTCCGCCGCGTCGAGCCGGGCCAGCAGGGCGCTGGCGTGCGCGACGAGGATGTCGGCCGCCGGCGTCAGGCCAATGCCCCGCCCCGCGCGCTCGGTCAGGCGGACCCCGGCCTCCCGTTCAAGGGCGGCGAGCTGCTGGGACACGGCTGGCGCGGAGTAGCCGAGCGCGGCCGCCGCCGCGGTGACGGAGCCGTACTCGCTGACGGCGTGCAGCACTTTGAGACGGCGGACATCGAGCATGAAGCTCATCTTATCGGTTAAGAGAAGATTTGTAACTGGACCTTAAGCGGCAATCGCCGCATCCTGGAACGGTGAGATCAGGAGAGCGTTCAGCGGGACTCGCCGCCGCCGGCACCGTGGTGCTGTGGGCGAGCGCCTTCCCCGCCATCACCGTCGCGGTCGCGGGCCTCGGCCCGGCCGGGCTGTCAGTGGTCCGCCTGTCCGTCGCGTCGCTGGCGCTCGCGCTGGCCGCGCCCGTCCTGAAGGTCAGGCGGCCGCGGTGGCGCGACCTGCCGCTGATCGCGCTGTGCGGGCTGGCCGGGATGACGGCCTACCAGCTGCTGCTCAACCTCGGCGAGCGGGTGGTCCCGCCGGGCACCGCGAGCCTGCTCGTCGCGACCGCGCCGGTCTTCGCCGGCGTCCTGGCGGCGTGCTTCCTCGGCGAGCGGCAGTCGGCACGCCAGTGGGCCGGGAGCGCCGTCGCGCTCGCCGGGACCGCGGTCATCGCCGCCTCGCACGGCCTGGCGGTCGGCACTGCGTCGCTAGTCGTCCTGGCGGCGGCGGTGGTCCAGGCGATCTACCATGCCGGCTCCAAGCCGCTGCTCGCCCGGTACACGGCGTTCGAGGTGACGGCGTACGCGATGTGGGCGGGCACGGTGTTCCTGCTGCCGTGGTCGGGAGTGGCGGCGGGCGCGGTATCGCGCGCGCCCGCCGGCGCGCTGGGCGCGGCCGTATTCCTGGGCGTGGCGCCATCGGCCCTGGGGTTCGCGCTGTGGGCGTACGCGCTGGGGCGGATGAACGTCGGGCGGGCCACCGTGTCGCTCTACCTCGTGCCCGCCGTGGCGATCGTCGTCTCGCTGGTCTGGCTGGGTCAGGTGCCCAGCCTGCTGGTGCTGGGCGGCGGCGTGGTCACGCTGGCCGGCGTGGCCCTCGCGGTCCGCCGCCCGGCACGGCGAGCGGCGCCGGCGACGGCG
>Ga0318496_10000564_pt1 | contig 13260 bp, 12 predicted proteins | sample GRESIP109b1f22_FD_203296 | JGI IMG/M metagenome (GOLD analysis project Ga0318496, IMG submission 203296) | Tropical soil microbial communities from Luquillo Experimental Forest, Puerto Rico - GRE.SIPMG.109b1f22 | ecosystem: Environmental > Terrestrial > Soil > Tropical forest > Bulk soil... | reverse complement strand
CTCGTCCCAGACCTTGATACGGGCCATGGTTTCCTGGAAGTCGGAGTAGCTGGTGCCGTTCGCGATGAACCGCGCCGCCCAGTGCGCGTTCGCCGCCTGCACCCGCTCGTCGGGCGCCGTCAGGGCGCCCTGATGCGACGGCGTGTACAGCGCGGGGCGGCGGTCGGCCAGCAGGTCGTTGTCGCCAGCCAGGCGCTTGTCGCGCGCCCGCGGCAGGTCGCATTCCGCGGTCAGCACGGCGGGACGGTCCTCGAGCACGGGCCCGGCCAGCGGGTAACCGCCGGGGTCGGCGATCAGCGAGCCGCTGATCCAGGACACGCCGCGTTCGGCCTGGCAGCGGTCGGTCACTGCCACGAAGACCCCGTTGGTGGCCGCCGCGGCCTGCGCCTTGATCACCTCGGCGGGCCGCTCCCCCGGCGGGTGAGCCGCGGCGGGCCAGTTCACCGGGGCGGCGATGAGGTCGGCGCCGGCCAGCGCGGGCAGCCGGGCCCATTCGGGGAATTCCAGGTCGTAGCAGATCATCACGGCGACCCGGCCGAACCCCAGGTCCACCACCGGGGGCGGCGCGTCGCCCGGGGCGAAGACCAGCTTCTCCTTGTCCCACAGGTGGGCCTTGCGGTAGACCGCCCTGGTCCCGGACGCGTCCACGACCGCCGCGCTGTTGAACAGGCGGCCGTCGGCGCCGCGTTCGCAGAAGCCGCCGACGATCGCCAGCCGGTGCTGGCCGGCCAGGGCGCGCCACTGGCGCAGGGTCGGGCTGTCGTCCGCGGGCGACGCCAGGGCTCCGGCCTCGGCGGAGGCCCGGCGGGCGTCGTCGCCGAACACGTAGCCGGAATCGCACAGCTCGGGCAGCACCACGAGCTGTGCGCCCGCCGCGGCCGCCTCGGCCACCGCGGCGGCGGCGGCCTTGCGGTTCGCGTCGGGCTCGCCGATGGCGATCGCCAGCTGGGCGACGGCGATGACGGTGTTGTCCACTGGGCGCGCTCCGTTCGTGGTGGGGCCGAATTGGGCGTAGGAGGACATGTAAGCACCCTCCCCGACCGGACTGCTCGCCGGGATCCCGTACCGTCGGCGGGAGACGGCATGCGGGAAGAAGGGCTGGCGGTGACGGGACACGCGGATGTTGTGGTGGTCGGCGGCGGGCACAACGGGCTGGTCGCGGCGGCGTACCTTGCGCGCGAAGGGCTGAGCACCGTGGTGTGCGAGCGGCGCGACGCGGCCGGCGGCGCGGCGGTCAGCGAGCACCCGTTCGGGCCGGAGTACACGGTCACGTCGCTGTCCTACGTGGTATCGCTGCTCCCGCCGGACCTGGTGCGAGACCTGCGGCTCGAGCAGCACGGCTACCACGTGTACCCGCAGGGACCTTACTTCGCGCCGCGCCGGGACGGCCGGTACCTGCGGCTGCCGGGCGACCCGGCGCAGCGGCGCGCCGAGATCGCCAGGTTCTCCGCGCGGGACGCCGATGCTTACCTTGGTTACCAGGAGCACCTGGCGGGCCTCGGGCGGATGCTCGGGCCGCTGCTGCACCAGATCCCGCCGCGGCTCGGGTCCCGGCGCCCGCAGGACCTGCTGCGGCAGGCGCGGCTGCTGGCTCAGCTGCGGGCGGTCGACGAGCGCGGCGCGGTGGACGTGACCCGGCTGCTCACCGATAGCATCGCGGACCTGGTCGAGGGCTACTTCGAAAGCGACGCGATGCGGGGCCTGCTGTCGGTCTCCGGGGTGATCGGGACGTGGGCCGGGCCGCGTTCGGCCGGGACCGCGTACGTGATGCTGCACCACCACGTCGGCGAGGCCGGCGGGCAGGCCGGCGCCTGGGGGTTCCCGCGCGGCGGGATGGGGGCCGTGACCGGGGCGCTGGCGCGGGCGGCACGGATATACGGAGCCCAGGTCAGGACCGGCGCGGAGGTGGCGCGCATCCGGACCCGCGACGGACGGATCACCGGGGTGACGCTGGCCAGCGGGGAGTCGATCGACGCGCCGGTGGTGGTCACCACTGCGCACCCGCAGATCTCGTTCCTGCGGCTGGTGGATCCGTCCGAGCTGCCCGACGGGTTCGTGGCCGACATTCGCCGCTGGCGCAGCCGCAGCGGCACGGTGAAGATCAACCTGGCGCTGGACCGGCTGCCGGTTTTCGCCAGCCATCCCGAGCCCGACCCGTCGGTGTACGGCGGCACGATCGTGCTAGCCGAGTCGCTCGACGACATCGAGACCGCGTTCCAGCAGGCTGTGTCCGGAACGCCCGCCGGCCTCCCGTTCGCCGACATCTGCATCCCGAGCGTGTTCGACGACTCGCTGGCGCCTGCCGGGAAGCATGTGATGTCGCTGTTCACGCAGTGGGTGCCCTGTAGCTACGCCGACGAGCCGCACGACGCCGAACTGGAAGCCTACGCCGACCGGGTGCTGGCCCGGGTGGAGGCGGTCGCGCCCGGGTTCACCGGCTCGGTGCTGCACCGGCAGGTGATCGGGCCGCGCCAGATGCAGGAGGAATACGGGCTGGTCGGCGGGAACATCTTCCACGGGGAGCTCTCGCTCGGGCAGATGTTCCACGCCCGGCCCGCGGCCGGCTACGCCGACCTGCGCACCCCGGTCCGCGGCCTGTACCAGGCCGGCTCGGCCACGCACGGCGGCGGCGGCGTCACCGGCATCCCCGGCCGCAACGTGGTCAGGCAGATCCTGGCTGACCGCCGCGCCGAACAATGGCGCCGGCGGCTCCGGCCCGGCCGGACGGAACGGCCGGTCAAGGCGCCCGCCGGCACGATGGCCCACTGAGCCGGTTACCCGCGGCGGTAGGAGGCGTTCTGGTCCGGCGACCGGATCCTGTACGCCACCGTCGCGGACGGCGGGTTCGGCGAGTACCGCGTCGAGCGCGGGCGCCACCGGTCTCGCTGCCGGCGTAACCGCGGGGCGGGTCACCGCCGGCGGCGCCGCTGCCTGATCTTGATGTAGCCGAACAGCGGGTGGCCGGTCACGACCACCGTCGGCGCGCCCGGGTCCGCGGTTTCCGCGGCCTTGTTGCTGATGTGCCCGGTGTAGGTGCTCAGCGGGCCGACGCGAGCCGCCCAGCCTTCGGGCAGGATGAGCTGGATCCAGCCGGTCCGGGTCATCACCTCCACGGTGACCTCGCGGTACGCGCAGGAGGCCTGCGTGAAGTCGATCGTGATCCACCCGGTGGTGGACTCGGCGGTGATCCGCCGCGGCACGATCCAGCGGCCGGCGTGCCGGATATTGGGCGTCGTGGTCCGCAGGACCAGCGTTTCTGGCTCCGCGCCGGTGCCGGGGAACGGGGTGAAGGACGGCTGCCCGGGCAGGTCCGCCACCAGCGCCGCGAGATCGCCATACGTCCTGGCGGCGTAGGCCTGGCCAAGCCGCTCCTCCAGCTCCCACAGCTCGATTCGGCCCTCGCCCGCAGCGATCCGCAGCCGCTCGGCCACGGCCTCCCGGTCCGCATCCCCCGCGCGCTGAGACGCGATGACGTTCGGCTCCGGTCCGGGCGCAGGCCGATCCGCATCGGTCATACGGTGACTGTAGGGCGCCTCCTCCCAGCGCGCGATAGATACTCAAGAGGTGGCACCTGCGGGACGGCGCTGGTCGGACAGCTCAGGGAGCTGGCGCGGGTCGCGCTGGACGAGCGGGGCGTGACGGCCCGGAGGCTGCGCAGCTACCCCGGCCAGCTGGCGGCGTTCACCGGCGTGACGTGATCAGGCCGGCTTGCCGCCCATCAGTCGTGATGGACGGCGGCGAGCAGGGCGGCGTAGGAGCGGACCAGCGCGGCGTGCTCCGGCGGAAGCAGCGGGCTGTCGGGCTGGCAGCCCTCCCTGACCCACTGATCGGACAGGTCCATGGCCCGGGCCCGTTCCACCGCGGCGGGCCGTATCGTGGCGGCGGGCTCGCCGTAGAGGTAGCAGTACAGCCGGGTCACCGACTCGATCAGCTCCTCACCGGGTTCGGCTGAGTCCGGCGAATGCTGGGCCTCGCGGTGCGCACGCCACCAGTCGACCTCGAGCTCGGCCGTCTTCGCCGGGTTGGCGGGCTCGCCGTGGCTGAGCCTGACCAGCGCGTAGAACCGCCGCATGCAGGCCCGGGCCCCCTCGGGGTCGTTGTCGGGGAACGGCGCCCACAGCTGGTTGGCGCGCAGCACCAGCCAGGCGCCGTGCAGGGTCCGGATCCAGTCCATGCCGAACCCGGCCCGGACCAGTCCCACGGAAGCCGCCAGGACCTGGGGCCAGCGGCGCAGGTAGTAGCCGACCCAGGCGCGGTACTCCAGGTCGGCGATCCGGACCGGATCGAAGGACCGCAGCCGGCTCGGCGCCCTCGTGCCGGACGTCCCAGTGCTCATGAGCCTGCCTCCTGGTTTCCGTTACCAAGGCTGTTCCCCTTGCACCCTGGCCTCATACGTCGGCACGAGGTTGCCGTTGTTGACACGAAGAGGCCGCCCTCATCGCCGTCTGACCGAGGGCTGGAAGGGCCGACGGCTCGGGGTCGCCGGGGGCGTCCGCTCCGGCTCCGACGAGGTGGAGCGGGCTGAGACCGTGGATCGTTCAGAATGAGAAGGTTCTTGCTGAAGGAGTGGCCTGCGGGGTCATTCGTCCAGGGTGCCGGCGTCCGCGGGGACGTCCACGGAATATTGCCTGAGTACGTCCAGCGGGACGATCTCCAGCGCGCGCTCGTGAGTCGAGGCCAGCACGACGGGGGCGGCGGCGCCGTCGCGATGCGCGCGCAGCCAGTTCGCCGCGGTCACGCACCACCTGTCCCCCGGTACCAGCCCGGGGAAGCTGAACTGGGGCGCCGGCGTGGACAGGTCGTTGCCGATGCGGCGCTGGTGCGCGAGGAATTCCGCGGTCACCACCGCGCAGATCGTGTGACTGCCCAGGTCTTCGGGCCCGGTCGTGCAGCAGCCGTCCCGGTAAAACCCGGTGAGAGGATCGGATCCACATGGCTCGAGTTCGCCGCCGAGCACATTTCGGTCGTCCATGCTTGCAGTATCGGTATCCCCGCGGCGGGTAGCAAGATCGGCCTGGCGCGGCGTTCGGCGGCTGGACAGGGTTGAGCGGGCTCGCATATTCTTGACTGTATGGTCAGTCAATACAGGGAACGGCAGCCTGACGCAGCCCCGGTCGACCGTGCCGAGTTGGCGGAGGCGCTGCGGCCGTTCGGGGAGAGCCGGATGCTGCCCCGCGCCGCGTACGTGGACCCAGCCGTGTTCGAGTGGGAGCGGCGGCACTTCTTCGGCGGCGGCTGGATGTGCGTCGCGCGCAGCGAGCAGCTGCCCGAGCCCGGCGATCAGCGCGCCGAGGCGACCGGAACGGGGAGCGTCCTGCTGGTCCGGGGAGACGACGGCGCGCTGCGGGCATTTGCGAACACGTGCCGCCACCGCGGCCATGAGCTGCTGCCCTGCGGCGAGGGCGCCAGGCACAAGATGATCATCTGTCCTTACCACGCCTGGACGTACTCGCTGGCGGGCGACCTCCGCGCCGCCACGGGCTTCAAGAACGTGCCGGGCTTTGACTTCGGCCGGTGGGGCCTCCCGCGGCTGCCGGCGACCGAGTGGCACGGCCTGGTCTTCGTGGACGTCTCGGGGGGCGATGCGGCTCCGCTGGAGGAGGCGCTAGGCAAACTCGATGAGCTGGTCGCACCCTACGAGCCGGAGCGTTTGGTGACCGCCGGACGGCACAGCTACGCTGCCGCGGCGAACTGGAAGATCGTCACCGAGAACTACCACGAGTGTTACCACTGTCCCTCCATCCACCCCGAGCTGTGCCGGCTCAGCCCGCCGAAGAGCGGCGAAAACTACGCCTCAAGCGGCGCCTGGATCGGCGGCTGGATGGACCTCCGCGACGGCATGGACACCATGTCGCTGGACGGCTCGAGCTACGGGGTCCCGCTCCGGGGCCTGGATCGCCAGGGGCTGCGGGCCGTGATCTACATCGGGATCTTCCCGAACGTCCTGCTGAGCCTCCACCCCGATTACGTGATGACGCACCGTTTGGTCCCGGTCGCCGCGGGCGAGACCCTGATCGAGTGCACCTGGGCGTTCGCGCCCGAGGCCGTGGCCCGGCCGGACTTCGATCCGGATTACGCGGTGGGGTTCTGGGACACCACCAACCGGCAGGACTGGGCCGCGTGCGAATCGGTGCAGCGGGGGATCATCTCGCCGTACGCCTCACCGGGGCCGCTGGCGCCGGCCGAGGACGCGGTGTACTCCTTCGTCACCACCATCGCCCGGGGCTACCTGGGCCGGTCGGTGTGGGACGCGGCGGCACAGCGGCTGTAGGCGGCCTGCCTCGGGGCTGGCGTGGCCAGGTAGCGTGACAGCGTGACCATCTTCGACATCCCCGTCAAGACGCTGGCCGGGCAGGACTCCTCGCTCGGCTCGCAGTCCGGCAAGACCCTGCTCGTGGTGAACGTGGCCTCCCAGTGCGGCCTCACGCCCCAGTACACGGCCCTGGAGAAACTGCACGAGCAGTTCGCCCCGCGCGGCTTCGCCGTGGTGGGCTTCCCGTGCAATCAGTTCGGCGGACAGGAGCCGGGTACCGCCGAGGAGATCGCAGAGTTCTGCTCGACCAGCTACGGGGTCACGTTCCCGATGTTCGAGAAGATCGAGGTCAACGGCCCGGGCCGGCACCCGATCTACGCCGAGCTGACGGCGGTGCCGGACGCGAGCGGCGAGGCCGGGGACATCCAGTGGAACTTCGAGAAGTTCCTGGTCTGCCCGGACGGCACCGTGGCGGCGCGGTTCCGTCCCCGGACCACCCCGGACTCTGCCGAGGTTCTGGCTGCCATCGAGGCCAACCTGCCCGCAGGCTACTTCCTGGGCTAGGGCACTTCCCGGGCGGCGGGAGGGTTCAGGGCTGGTCCTTGACGCCGATCCCGCACAGATGCCACGCGACCCCGCGATCGTCCTTGGCCCGCTCGGGGACGGTCAGCCTGAGCACGGGCGTGTCGCCGCCATCGTTCTCCCGGCGCTCGCGGAGCGGATCGTCCAGATCGGGCCTCCACTGTGCCGGGGCCACCAGGCCAGGCTCAACCAGCGTGAACCCGTCGAAGAATCGCGCGATGTCGGTGCGGCTACGCGAGATGAGCGGCGTGTTCCAGTGCAGTTCCTGGGAAATGCGGAACAGCCCCTCGGCCGCCTCCGGGTGGGCTTCGTCGGTCATGTGGCTCAGGGCCAGGTAACTGCCCGGCGCCGTCGCGTCCCGGAACTGCCGGACGATCCCCCACGGGTCTTCCTCATCCCACAGGCAATGCAGCACGCACATGAACATGATCCCGATCGGTTGCTCGAAGTCGAGCAGGCCGTGTACCTGTGCGTCGCTGAGCACCTGCTCCGGTTCGCGCAGATCCGCCCTGAGCGTCACGACGTTGGGCCCGGCCATCAGCGCGGCGGCGTGGGACGACACCATCGGATCACTATCCACGTACACGATGCGCGCCTCGGGCGCCACCCGGTGGGCGATCTGATGGGTGTTGGCCATGTTCGGCAGGCCCGAGCCAAGGTCCAGGAACTGGCGGACGCCCTGCCCGAGCAGGTAGTCGACCATCCGCTGCAGCAGATGGCGGCTCTCAACAGCACTGTCGGCACCGGCCGGCACACCCAGCCCCCGCACCATCGCATTGGCCGCGTCGGACGCCTTCCGATCGACCTCGAAGTTGTCCTTGCCGCCGAGCTGGTAATTCCAGATACGAGCCGTGTTGGGATAGCGGACACCTATCGGGTCACCGGAGTCCGGTTCGGACGGTGCCGGCGGTCTGGCGGACATCGGGTATCTTCCTCCGTGCGTCGGAAAGGGCACCTCCGATGATAAGGGGAACCTGGGATCCGCTGGCAGCACGCGAGCAGAACCAGGCGTGTGCCCCGGTCTCACCCCGCCCGAGCCAGCGGACCAGCCCGGCCCTGCCCTCAGGGGTGATTCTGGGCACGAGCCGGTCGGGCTTGACCGGCTGCGGCTGGCGCCCGGACTCGATCAGCCCGTCCCGGCTCAGCCGGTCCAGGACCTGGTAGAGATGGCCGATGTTCAGCCCGCCCCACTGCTCGCCGACGGCCTCCTCAGGGCTGGCCTCGAACGGGATCAGCTCGCCCGCGAAGCCGCGCGCCCGCGCCTGGATGGCCGGGTCTTCTTCTGCCAGGCCGTGCATCCGCCCGAACCTCCGCCCGGCGCGCGCCGTATTGACTGAATGTTCAGTCTATGCCAGCATCGGTCGTGTGCCGGTGAGAACCGCTGACGCGGTGGTGGTGGGCGGCGGGACGGTGGGCGCCTGGTGCGCGCACTTCCTCCGCCAGGCCGGGCTGGCCCGGGTCATCCTGGTCGAGAAGGGCCTGCTCGGGCAGGGTGCGAGCAGCCGGGCGGCCGGCATCGTGCGGATGCAGGGCGGGACGCCCGAGGCGGTTCGGCTCGGCATGTGGTCGCGCCGGTTCTACCTCAGCCAGCGGGAGGAGCTGGGCACCGACTCGGGGTTCACCGAGCAGGGCTACCTGCTGCCCTGCTTCACCGGGGCGGACGTGGCCGCGGCGCGTGAGCGGATGGCCATGCAGTCCGCCCTCGGCGTGCCGGTGCGCTGGCTGGACCCGGACGAGGTGGACGAGGCCAACCCGACGCTGGCCCCGGCGCAGACGCTCGGCGGCACCTTCTGCGCTCAGGACGGGTACATCTCGCCGCCCAGGAACGTGGCCGCCTACACGGTGGCGCTGATCCGCAGCGGGGTCGAGGTGGCCGAGCACGTCGCGTTCTGCGGCCTGGCTCGCGGGGGCGCGGAGACGAGCGAGGGGCGGATCGACGCGGGCCTGGTGGTGCTGACCGGCGGCCCGAAGCTCGCCGCGGTCGGCCGCCTGGCCGGGCTGCGCATCCCCGCGGGCGGCGTCAGGCACCAGGTCGCGGTGACCGAACGGCACCCGGACCTGGATCCGGCGCGGGTGCCGATGGTGTTCGACCTGGGCGCGGGACTGTACTGGCGGCCGGAGGAGGGCGGCCTGTTGTTCGGGATGAGCAACCCGGACGAGCCGCCGGGCGACAACCGCGAGGTAGACCAGGCCTACCTGGCCCGGATGCGGGCGCGGCTGGCCCGCCTGGTCCCGGTCACCGCCGGGCTCGGGTTGCGCCGGATCTGGGCCGCGACCATCGACTACACCCCGGACCACCTGCCCATCATCGGCCGCGCGCCAGGGCTGGACCACGTGACCGTGGCCTGTGCGGGCGGAGCCGGCATGATGTGGGGCCCGGCCGTCGCGAGAGCGGCGGCAGACGTCGCCCTGACCGGGTCCTCCGAGGTGGTCGACACTTCAGAACTCGGCCTGGACCGCTTCGACGACGCCGGGCGCAGCCGTCTGGCCACCGATCCCATCGCGCTGCCCTTCCCGGAAAGGATCTCCCCGTCTTGATCATCGACGGCGGCGAACCGGCCGCGTTCGGGCCGGGCGAGGGCGCGGTGCTCCCCCGCGGCTGGACCGGGACCTGGCAGATCCACGACACTATCCGAAAGCTCTACGTCCTGTTCTAGGCTGCCCTATCTAGGGGAGGCTCTGGTGTCCCTGGATGATTTCCCGCGATATCCGCTGCTGTTCGGGCCGAGCCCCGTCCACCCGCTGGAACGCCTGTCCGCCCACCTGGACGGGCCGGCGATCTGGGCCAAGCGGGAGGACTGCAACTCCGGCCTCGCCTTCGGCGGGAACAAGACCCGCAAGCTGGAGTACCTGGTCCCGGACGCGCTGGCGCAGGGCGCGGACACGCTGGTGTCGATCGGCGGGGTGCAATCGAACCACACCCGTCAGGTGGCCGCGGTAGCGGCCAAGCTCGGCCTGAAGGCCAGGCTGGTTCAGGAGAGCTGGGTCGACTGGCCCGACCCGGTCAACGACCGGGTGGGCAACATCTTGCTTTCCCGGATCATGGGCGCCGACGTCCGCCTGGTGGAGGAGGGCTTCGGCATCGGAATCAAGTCCAGCTGGGAGCAGGCGCTCGAGGACGTCCGCGCCGCCGGGGGCAGGCCGTACGCCATCCCGGCCGGGGCTTCCGACCACCGCCTGGGCGGCCTGGGCTTCGCGAACTGGGCCTACGAAGTGCAGCAGCAGGAGCGGGAGCTGGGACTCTTCTTCGACACCATCATCGTGTGCAGCGTGACCGGCTCCACGCAGGCCGGGATGATCGCCGGCTTTGCGGGCCAGGATCGTCCGCGGCGGGTGATCGGCATCGACGCGTCGGCCCGGATCGAGGAAACCCGGGCCCAGGTCGGGAAGATCGCCAGGAACACCGCGGAGCTCATCGGCCTGGGCCGGGAACTGCGGGACGACGAGATCACCTTGCTCGAGGGCTGGGCCGGGGACTACTACGGCATCCCGGTGCGGTCCACGCTGGACGCGATCCGGCTGACCGGCCGCCTGGAGGGCATGATCATCGACCCGGTGTACGAGGGCAAGTCGATGGCCGGGCTCATCGACCTGGTCCGCAGCGGCCGGATCGGCAAGGACTCCACCGTGCTGTACGCCCATCTCGGCGGACAGCCCGCCCTCAACGCGTACAGCGCTCTGTTCCGCTGAGAACTACCGGCCCAGTCGCAGGCTGCAGCATCTGGTCCGGGTCCGCAACGCTCGGTGTACCGCGCCCGGGTGCAGCCGGCCGGCCTCACGGTGTGACCCGGACCACACCAAGCCGTGGCACCGCGGCGGTATTACCTGCCCGTGCGGGATCGCTCTATCCGGGTCCCCAGAACAGCACCCAGGCGGTCGCCACCACCAGCGCCGTCATGTACACGGTCAGGGCCGTGACCATGCCCTGCTTGAGCCGGACGTAGCGGCGCTCCGCGAACGCATGATCGTTGGCCCGCTGACGGTAGGCACCCAGGAGGACGAACCAGATGCTCAGGACCGCATACCCGACGCCCAGGCCTACGTATGGCGCCGGCGGGAGATGGGCCAGCTTGGGGAGTATCGAACCAATGGCCACGGCCACCGCCACAGTCCCGAGCGCCGTCCGCCACCACGCCAGGAGTGTGCGCTCCTGGGCCAAGTATGTACGCCGAGTCGGGTCCGCGAAGGCAGCCTCGCCGGTGCCGCGATGGGGGTCGATGCCGTCATCGCCGACTGATCCCGGGCCGGATGAACCGCCGGGGCCGAGCGGCGTCACCGCAGTGCCGCCGGTCTCGGAACCAGGTGCCATCTAGCTACGTGCACGGTGTCACCGTACAGCGAGCTTCACGCGATCACAGCTTCCCATCCTCGCTCAAACAGCCACGATCGTTCTCCTGTTCTCTTCCGGCCAGGATCGTCATTGAGGCGGCTCTGGGTCGGGCGCCGCGAAGCGGCCCGCGGGATGGGGTGGTCCCGCTTCCCCCGTGACCTGAACAGCGGGCCGGGACCGCACCGGGACAACCAGGAAGGAGAGCACTGCCAACCCAGCGGCGACGACGGCGGTGAAGCCGAAGATCGCCGACAGGGTCAGGCCCGTCTTTTGCAGCGGCCCGACACCGAACGCGGCGATGCCGTAGCCGAGCTGGTAGAACGCGATGATGCCGCCGGCTACCGCCGCCGACATGGCGGTCAGCTCTTCCTCGCCGAAGCTGATCGTCAGCGGCAGCAGGGCCGAGCAACCCAGCCCGGCCAGCGCGAACACGGCGATCCCCGCACCGGCAGCGCCCCGAGGCAGCACTGCGACCAGCACGAACGTGACCACCAGGACGAACGGCAGGATGTGGTAGGTGACCCGCTCGGGCAGCCACTTGCCGACGGCGGCGAACAAGACCCGCCCGACGGTGACCATGCCCCAGAACACCGCCAGCGCGAACGAGGCCTGCGTAGCCGAGGCGCCCACCCGGGTGGTCAGGTCCAGCTGGGACCAGTTGCCGTTCATCGTCTCGCAGATGCCGTACAACACGGCGAAGGCCGCGAAGAACCAGAACCGCACCGGCACACGCGACCTCGCACGGCGTGCGGCGCTGCTGGCCCGTGCCCCGGCCCGCAACGGCAGCCGCGCGCTGAACAGCAACAGCGCCACCAGCATCGCAGCAGAAAGGACCGGAAGACCCCACCAGAACCCCAGGCCGAGGAAGATGGCCACGAACACCGGCGCCAGTGCCGTGCCCAGCCCGAGCAGCGCGTTCAGCACCAGCACCGCGCGGTCGACGCTATCGGGGTGGAAGACCGAGGAATAGGTGTTGAGCACCGGGACGGTCAGGCCGAAACCGGCTCCGAGGAACGCCGTCGCGATCAGCAGCAGCGGATAGGCGACCGACTGATCGGTCTTCACGCCGGTGCTGGCGATCAGCAGCCCCATCGATATGAGGCTGCAGGTGAGGCCGATCAGGTAGACCCGTTTCGTGCTGATCCGGCGGGCCAGCCCCGCGCCGAGCAGCGACGCGGTGATCGCGGTGGCCACCTGCGGCAAGAACATGGCACCGTATTGACTGCTGGAGAGCCCGTACTCGCTTTTCTCGGTGAAGATCGTGCTGGCCGCAGGGAACGTGACCAGCACGATGCCCTGCACCAGGCCGGCGACATTGACCACGGCGCTTTCGGTTCTCGAGGCCACCGGCCACCCCCTGAGAGAGGCTTCTGCGCAGCACAGATACCAGCACATTCACACCGACCCGGCGGCACCCGGCACGTCAGGCCCACACGCCCAGCATCCATGCCGGAAGGGGAACTTGTCCTCAGCCCATCCGGATGAATTGAGGCTCTGGCCGCGCTCCATGCTGGGGTGCGCGGCTTCGGGTCGGCTGAAGGCGGAACCCGGGGACCCATTCCGCTGGCCGGTATTGACACGGACACAGGAGTGCATCAAGATCGGTAAACAACGGTCACTTTGGAGCCGTATGCTGCCGATTCAGCGCCGCCAGGCCATCCTGGCCGAAGTGCGCGAGGCCGATGCGGTCTCCGCCGACGAGCTGGCCCGGCGGTTCGGCGTCTCCCTGGAGACGATCCGGCGCGACCTGCGCGGGCTGCGGGACCGGGGCCTGCTCGAACGCGTCTACGGCGGGGCGCTGTCGGTCCGGTCGACCGAGGGCACTTTCGCGGCCCGGAGCACGCTGCACAGCGACCGGAAGCTGGCCATCGCGCGGCTCGCCGCGACCCTGGTCGGGCCCGAGGACACCATCGTCATCGACGTCGGCACCACCGCGCTCGAGGTGGCCCGGGCGCTGCCCGCGTCGTTCCGCGGCCGGGTGCTGACCAACTCGGTGCCGGCCGCGATGGAACTGGCCGCCCGCGAGGAGATCGAGCTGCTGCTGTGCGGCGGGCAGGTGCGGCCCGGCGACGCGGCCTGCTCCGGCGCGCACGCC
>Ga0318496_10000563_pt1 | contig 13267 bp, 10 predicted proteins | sample GRESIP109b1f22_FD_203296 | JGI IMG/M metagenome (GOLD analysis project Ga0318496, IMG submission 203296) | Tropical soil microbial communities from Luquillo Experimental Forest, Puerto Rico - GRE.SIPMG.109b1f22 | ecosystem: Environmental > Terrestrial > Soil > Tropical forest > Bulk soil... | reverse complement strand
CAGGCGCGTGCCTTCTTCATTGTATCGCAGTTTTTTATGCCATAAATGGTGATGGGCATGACCACTCCTCGAAAATCTTGATGCGGCGGGATCGACCCGGGCGAGCGTCGTATTATCCGCGGCCGCAAGTTCGCGCGCTAACTCCGCGACCGCGGCAGAATCCTCTGAGCGCATCGGTCGGATAGTTATCGCATTAGGCTCGTTCACAAGCAGCATTACTCCGTTGCAACTAGCTGCGAGCCTTGGGATTTAATCGTTACCTTGCAATCAATGCTGCTTGCACAGTGTTGGTGGAGAAAAATGCCAACGATTGTCAAGAAAGAAAGGACCGTCACAAGGTCTTCTTCGTGTAACAAAATTGTGTTTTAAAAAACTCTGACAACTAACCGCTCCAGAATATTTCCCGCTTACTCCCACTCGATCGTGCCGGGCGGCTTGGACGTCACGTCGTAGACGACGCGGTTGACGCCCTTGACCTCGTTGACGATGCGGGTGGCGACCGTGCCGACGAAATTCATATCGAACTGATAGAAGTCCGCCGTCATGCCGTCGGTCGAGGTGACCGCGCGTAGCCCGACGACATAATCGTAGGTGCGGAAGTCGCCCATGACGCCGACAGTGCGCACCGGCAGCAATACGGCAAAAGCCTGCCAGATATCGTCGTAGAGCCCGGAGCGGCGGATTTCCTCGATGAAGATGTCGTCGGCGAGCCGCAGGATATCAAGCTTGTCGCGCGTGATCGCGCCCGGGCAACGGATCGCAAGCCCGGGCCCGGGAAACGGATGCCGGCCGACGAAAGCCTCGGGCAGGCCGAGCTCGCGGCCAAGCGCGCGCACCTCGTCCTTGAACAATTCGCGCAGCGGCTCGACCAACTTCATATGCATGCGTTCGGGCAAGCCGCCGACATTATGATGCGATTTGATGGTGACCGACGGCCCGCCGGCGAACGACACGCTCTCGATCACGTCGGGATAGAGCGTGCCCTGCGCAAGAAATTCCACGCCTCCGATCTTTTTCGCTTCGGCTTCGAACACGTCGATGAACAATTTGCCGATGGTCTTGCGCTTCTGCTCCGGGTCATCGATGCCGGCGAGGCTTTTAAGGAAAATGTCCTCCGCCCGAACATGCCTGAGCGGAATATTGTAGGAATCGCGGAATAGCGCGACCACGCGCTCGCCTTCGCCGAGGCGAAGGAGCCCGTGATCGACGAAGACGCAGGTGAGCTGGTCCGCGATGGCTTCGTGAATGACCACCGCGGCAACCGCGGAATCGACTCCGCCGGATAGTCCGCAGATCACTTTCGCCCTGCCGACCTGCCGGCGAATTTTCTCGATCGCCTCCTCCTTAAACGTGCGCATGGTCCAATCGCCGGCGCAGCGGGCGATCTTGCGCACGAAATTGCGCAGGATGGCGGCGCCATGCGGGGTGTGCACGACCTCAAGATGGAATTGCGTGGCGTAGAATTTGCGCGCCTCGTCGGCGATCATGGCGATCGGGGCATTCGGCGCGCTGGCGATCGCGGTGAATCCTTCGGGAAGTTTGGTGACGCGGTCGCCGTGGCTCATCCATACCGGATAACGCTGCCCGACCTCCCAGACGCCGTCGGTCAGGGGCGAGGCTTTGACGAGCTCGATTTCGGCGCGGCCGAATTCACGATGATGCCCGCCCTCGACCTTGCCGCCGAGCTGTTGCGCCATGGCCTGCTCGCCGTAACAGATGCCGAGCACAGGAACGCCGGCCGCATAAACCGCCGCGGGCGCGAGCGGCGCATCCTTGTCGAGCACCGATGCGGGCCCGCCGGACAGAATGACGCCCTTCGGCTTTAGGCTAGCGAGAGCGGCTTCGGCTTTCTGGAAGGGCACGATTTCGCAATAGACCTTCTCCTCGCGCACGCGCCGCGCAATGAGTTGCGTGACCTGCGAGCCGAAATCGACGATGAGAATCTTGTCGTGGGACGCCATGGCGGGTTCTAAGGCAGCTCCCCTCGCCTGTCGAGCGCTGATTGCATCAGGAAGATTGTCCGCGCCGCAACAGGCTGACGAAAAAGCCGTCGGTCTCGGTACGCCGCGGCGTCATCAACAAACCTTCTTCGGACATAAGCACCGCGCGGGCAAAAAGATAGGCGCGCTCGCCCAGGACCTTCATGACATCGGTGGGCTTTTCGACCGAAAATTCGCTATGGCGGGCGACGAAGGCCTGCACGCGGTCGTCGTTCTCGTCCCGAAGCACTGAGCAAGTGACATAGGCGATTCGCCCGCCCGGCTTGACCAGAGCCGCGGCGCGTTCAAGCACCGCGTCCTGTTCATTGATGCGTTCGGCCAGCGCGCCCGGGCGAATGCGCCATTTGGCATCCGGATTGCGGCGCCAGGCGCCCGTGCCGGTGCACGGCGCATCGATCAAGACGAGATCGGCGCGACCGGAAATGTCGGCAAGACCGTCGCTTGCGCTCTGCGCGCCGCGCCCGGACGGGGTGCGCACCTGAATATTGCGCGCGCCGGCGCGGGCAAGGCGGGCATGGATCGGTGCGAGGCGGCGTTTGTCGCGATCGGTGGCGTAAATCTGGCCGCGATTTTCCATAGCGGCGGCGAGTGCCAGCGTCTTGCCGCCGGCGCCGGCACAAAGGTCGATTACCTGCTCGCCGGGCTTGGCATCGGCCAAGAGCCCAGCAAGCTGCGAGCCCTCGTCCTGGATTTCGATCTGGCCCTTGATAAAGAGCGGCTCGGCATGAATGGCCGGGCTTTTGGCATCGGCGCCAAGGCGGATGCGGATGCCGAGCGGCGACCAGCGCGTCGGCTCGGCCGCAAAGTGTTCAAGTTTCGGCAGTATCGCATCGCGCTCCGCCGCGAGCGTATTGACACGCAGATCTAGCGGCGCGCGGCTCGAGAGCGCGGCGCCTTCCGTCGCCCTTTCCTCGCCGAAAACACGTTGCAGATGCGGATCGAGCCATTCCGGATAATCGCCTTCCACATGAGCGGCCGCGCCGGCGAGTGAATCAACGGCGAGCGCCGCGATCTCTTTTTCGTTGAGCGGCGCCGGCGCGTAACGCGAACCGTCGCACAGCGCGCCAATGGCACCGGCATCGAGCGCGCGCTCGCGCCGGAGCATGCCGAGCACGGCCGCGCGCGGGCTCGCCTCGCCCATCAGCCAGGCCGATGACGATTTCCGGCGCAGCGTGTCGTAGACGAGGCCGGCGATTGCGGCGCGATCGCCGGAGCCCGCAAAGCGATGCGAATGGCCCCAGTCCTTGAGCACATCTTGGGCCGGCCGGCGTCGCTCGTCGATCTCGGCGAATACCTCGATCGCGGCGGACAGTCGGGCCGAGGGGGTCATTGGTGAAACTCAAGCGACATCGGCCCAGGCCCGAATCTTGGAGCCAAACCTCACACCCACGGACTGGTCAGTATCTGGACAATATAAATGACCCACATGATCGCCAGCACGAGGGAGGAAACAAAAAAGAACATGCCGCGTAGCCGCACGTTGTTGCTTGTCACATGCACATAGGCTTGCGAATAGCGGAAGATCACGAAGATCCAGGCCAGCACCACGAACACGATGCCGGCATGCCGGGTGAAATAAGCGAGAATCGTGAGGACATAAAACAAGACCGGCATCTCGAACTGATTACTATAGGAGTAACCGACTTGCAGGCTGCGTTGCGACCAATTCGGCTCGCGCAAGGCAATTTCTTCCAACTGCGTCACACCCGAACTGACATCGCGCGTGCGTAGCGGCGCAAGCGAAAATAATAGCGCGAGAGTGAGGATCACTTCGAGAAACAACGGCAGCAAGACTTGCTGAACGGGCATCGCCCCCTCCCGTAGCTTAAAACATAACCGCAGCATCGCCGGATCAGTCCTACAACTTGACACTGATCGCGGTCTCGCCTTTTTCGTCGACCAAGGCGCTGCGCCATGACTTGCCTTCGAACAGCGCTTTGCGCACCGCATCTGCGGTGCCGCCATGGCTTAAATTCGCGGTAATCAGCGTGCCTCCGGTGCGCAAGAGGCCGCGCAGCGCCTTGTGCAAGGCCGGCACCGGGGTGCCGCCGTCGAAAAACACCACGTCATAGCCGGGATCGAGCGTCAGCAAGACGCTCGAAAATTCGCCCTCGTGCACGGTAATGCGATGATCCATGCCGACGGCGGCGATGTTGTCGCGCGCAAGCTGCACGTGATCCGGATCGCGTTCGATCGTGTCGACGGTGGCGTCCGGGGCACCAGACGCGAAAGACAGAGCCGTGTAGCCGAGTGCGGTGCCAAGCTCCAAAATGCGCCGCGCATTGGCCGCCCCGGCAAGCGCCGCCAGCAATGGTCCGTTCGAATAGGGAAAAGCGCCACAGCCGTGCCGCGCGCGATGGGCGTTGGTGGCGTTGCGGATTTTCGAGAACGGATCGGGCGCCGCGGCCATCGGAGCTAGCCTCGGCTCGGATAATTCGGGCTCTCGCGCGTGATGGTGACGTCGTGAACGTGGCTCTCCCGCAGCCCAGCGCTCGAAATCCGCACGAACTGGGCCTTGTCGTGGAATTGCGCGAGGTCCTTGGCACCGACGTAACCCATCGCGGCGCGCAATCCGCCAACGAGCTGGTGCACGACATTGGCGACGGGGCCTTTATACGGCACCTGCCCCTCGATGCCCTCAGGAACAAGCTTGAGCGTGTCCTTGATCTCCTGCTGAAAGTAACGATCGGCGGAGCCGCGCGCCATGGCACTGACTGAACCCATGCCGCGATAGGTTTTGTACGAACGTCCCTGGTAGAGAAAGACTTCGCCCGGAGTTTCGTCGGTGCCCGCCAGTAAAGAGCCGACCATGACGCAGTCGGCGCCGGCTGCGAGCGCCTTGGCGAGATCGCCGGAATATTTCACGCCGCCGTCGGCGATCACCGGCGTGTTGGTCTTTTTCGCTACTTCGACCGCGTCCATGATGGCGGTGAGCTGCGGCACACCCACGCCGGCAACGACACGCGTGGTGCAGATCGAACCAGGACCGATTCCAACTTTAATCGTGTCGGCGCCGGCGTCGATCAGGGCTTTTGCCCCTTCCGCTGTGGCGATATTGCCGGCCACAACTTGCACCGCATTCGAAATACGCTTGATGCGCGTCACGGCATCGAGCACGCGACGCGAATGGCCATGCGCGGTGTCCACCACCACGACATCGACGCCGGCATCGATCAGGCGTTCGCTCCGCGCATAACCGGCATCGCCGACCGAAGTGGCAGCCGCCACCCGCAGGCGCCCCTGCTCGTCTTTGCAGGCATTCGGATAGGCGACCGATTTTTCGATGTCCTTTACCGTGATCAGGCCGACGCAGCGATAGGCAGCATCGACCACGAGAAGCTTTTCGATGCGATGTTGATGCAGGAGGCGTTTCGCCTCGTCCTGGCCGACGCCTTCGCGGACCGTGACCAATCCCTCCTTAGTCATCAGCTCGGCGATTTTCTGGCGCTTATCAGTGGCGAACCGCACGTCTCGGTTCGTGAGAATCCCGACCAGTTTGCCGGCGCGCCCGTCACCGCCGCCTTCGACGACCGGAATGCCGGAAATGTGGTGCTCCTGCATCAAGGTCAGTGCATCATCGAGCGTTGCTTCGGGATGAATCGTGACCGGATTCACCACCATGCCAGATTCGAACTTCTTCACGAGCCGCACCTGGGCGGCTTGCAAATCCGGCTCGAAGTTGCGGTGGATCACGCCGATGCCACCGGTTTGCGCCATGGCGATTGCCATATTGGCTTCGGTCACCGTGTCCATCGCCGAAGCGACGATCGGAATGTTGAGGGCAATATTCGGTGTGATGCGGGAGCGGACATCGACGTCCGACGGCATCACGTCGGACAGGCCCGGCTTCAATAGCACGTCGTCGAAGGTGTATGCTTCGCGCGGTAAGTCTCTTGAAGTCGTTGCCATTGCCAACTCCGCATGGCCGGATGGCGGGCGCCGCGCGGGCGAGTGCAGATGTCCCCCGTCCGAGTAATGGCCCGCTTCTCGGCCCGCTTTTGGGTTGGCGGCGGTCGATAGCACGCTTCGAACGCAATTGATAGGCCTTGTAAAAAGCCTGCTTGTAATAAGCTTTAGGACCGAAATAGCGGAGGAATCGTCGATGAAATCGGCTATCGACCGCCGGCAATTCGGCCTCGGCTGGCTTGCCGCTGGTGCTCTCGCCACTCGCAGCCCGGCGCTCGCCCAAAGTGCGCCATTGAAGATTCGCGCCGGGTGGGTCGTCGTGCCGGCTTCTACGGCGCCTCTGGTGCTGGAGAAAAAGGAGCTGCTTACGCATTACGGCCGTTCCTATGTCGCGGAGGCGACGCGTTTCGAAGGCACACCGCCGGTCATCACCGCGCTTGCGGCGGGCGAACTCGATATCGGACCACTGGCCTTCTCATCCTTTGGCCTCGCCATCCAGAATGCGCGCCTGGATGACCTGCGCGTGATCTGCGACGAGATCCAGGACGGAGTCGCGGGCCACGGATCGAATGAATTCATGGTTCGCAACGACGGTCCGATTCAAACCGTCGCCGATCTCAAGGGCAAAGTGCTCGCCACCAATGCGATGGGCAGCGCGGTCGATATTGCCATGCGCGCCATGTTGCGGCGGAACGGGCTCGAAGCTAACCGGGACTATACCGTGGTCGAGGCGCCGTTCCCGGCGATGCGCGCCATGCTGACCGAGAAGAAAGCTGACTTGATCAGCGCGGTGCCGCCCTTCTCGCTTGATCCCAATCTGCGCGCCACGGCCCACACCTTATTCACCCAACGCGACGCATTCGGTGTCACCCAGCTTACGATGTGGACCGCGCGCCAAAACTTCATCCGGAAAAATCGCGCCGCGCTGGTCGATTTCCTTGAGGACACCGTGCGCGCGATAAGATGGTATATCGATCCGAAGAACCACGACGAGGCGATCGCCATCGTGGCGCGGCTGAACAAGGCGCCGGCAGCGCGCATGGACTGGGCCTTCACCAAGCGCGATCAATTCCGCGATCCAAACGGCACACCCAATCTGAGCGCGCTCCAGAACAACCTCAAGCAGCAGAAGGACGTGGGTTTCCTTAAGGACGATCTCGACGTCAAAAAATATTCCGACCTCAGCATGGTCGAAGAAGCGGCGAAGCGGTTGACATGACGAGGCTGGGCGTGCGGCGAACCGGGCGGATCATCAATCGATAGCCGCCAGGAATGGAACCACTCTCCTCCGAACGCATCGTGCCGCTGATCGTGGCCACCGCGCTGTTCATGGAAAACATTGACTCCACGGTGATCGCGACCTCGTTGCCGGCGATCGCGCGGGCGCTCGACACCAATCCCCTCGCCTTGAAGCTCGCCGTCACCTCTTATCTCTTGTCGCTCGCGATCGGCATTCCAGCGAGCGGCTGGACAGCCGACCGCTTCGGCACCCGCAACGTGTTCCGCGCCGCGATCGGTGTGTTCGTGCTCGGCTCGATCGGCTGCGCCGCTTCGCACTCGCTCGAACAATTCGTCTTTGCCCGTATCGTCCAAGGCATGGGCGGCGCCATGATGACGCCGGTCGGCCGGTTGATCATGGTGCGCAGCTTTGACAAGCGGCGGCTCCTCAACGCCATGGCGCTTGTCACCATCCCGGCGCTGATCGGTCCGATCTGCGGCCCGCCGCTCGGCGGTCTCATTACCACCTATGCTTCATGGCACTGGATTTTTTTGATCAACGTGCCAATCGGTATCATGGGCATTGCGATGGCATCGCGCTTCATCGCCAATGCCCGGGTCGAGCGGCACGATCCTTTCGATTTTGTCGGCTTCCTGTTGTCCGGCTGCGCGATCGCCGGACTGGCCTTCGGCTTCTCCGCGATGGGGCTGGAATTTCTGCCGACGAGCATCGTTGCATCGCTATTGTGCATCGGCGCAATCGCCGCGGTCGGTTATCTCGTGCATGCCAAACGCACACCCGCGCCGATTCTCGATCTTGAGCTTTTCCGCCTGCCCACTTTTCGTGCCAGTATCTTTGGCGGATTTCTGTTTCGCCTCGGCATTGGAGCGCTGCCGTTTCTGCTGCCGCTGTTGCTCCAGGTCGGCTTTCACCTCACGCCATTTCAATCCGGCCTCATCACCTTTACCGCAGCGCTAGGCGCCATGTTCATGAAGGCTGTCGTGGCGAGCGTGCTACATCGCTTCGGCTATCGCAATGTGCTCATCTATAACGCCTTGATCAGTAGTGCTTTTTTGGCGGCTTGCGCAACTTTCGTTCAGGGCATGCCTTTTGCCGCGATGGTCGCCATCCTGCTGTCGGGCGGCTTTTTTCGCTCGCTGCAATTCACCAGCATCAACACGATCGCCTATGCCGAGATCGATCCGGGGAAAATCAGTCAGGCGACCACGATGGTCGCGGTCGCGCAGCAGCTCGCATTGTCGACCGGCGTTGCCGTCGGCGCGCTGATCGTCGAAATCACCTTGCGCCTCACGCACACGACGGCAATGGGCATCAATGATTTCCCGCCGGCCTTCCTGATTGTCGGGCTATTGTCGGCGAGCGCCGCGTTCATCTTCATGCGATTGCCGCCGGACGCCGGTGCCGAGCTATCCGGGCGGCACGATGAGGCTGCCGAGAGTGAGCCGGCGGTCGCCGCCGTTCGACATCAGCCGCGAAAGCCTTTCGCCAAAAGATAAAGCTCGGCCGAATCGGCCCGGCTCGCCGGCGGCTTGACGTGTTTGACTCCCTGGAAATCCCGCTTGAGTTCGGCAAGAAGCGCAGTCTCGGTGCCGCCTTGCAGCACCTTGCAAAGAAAGACACCGCCCGGCGCCAGTACTTCACGGGCGAAACCGGCCGCGGCTTCGGCGAGCGCCATGATGCGCAGGTGATCGGTCTGACGATGCCCGGTCGTGTTTGCCGCCATATCCGAGAGAACGACATCGACCTTCCCTTCAGCGCCGCCGAGCATCGCCTTGAGCCGGTCGGGCGCGGACGAGTCGAGGAAGTCGAGCTGCAAGAAGTCCACACCGTGTATCGGCGTAAGATCGAGAATATCGAGCGCGACCACACGGCCTTTCGCGCCAACGCGGCTCGCGGCGATTTCGCTCCAACCGCCTGGTGCCGCGCCGAGATCGACGACGCGGGCGCCAGGCTTGAATACTTTGTAACGATCGTCGATTTCGGCGAGCTTAAAGGCCGCGCGCGAGCGCAAGCCCTCGCGCTTGGCGCGCGCCACATAGGGATCGCTGATCTGCCGCGTGAGCCAGGCGCGCGATGACGACGTGCGGCGCTTTTGATCTTTGAGACGCGCCATTCCGCTTACGCTTCGGCCCAGACACCGTCTTCGCGCATCATTTCGACCAGCATGCCTTCGCGCAGCCCGCGATCGGCGACGCGCAGCCGCTGACAAGGAAACGCCCGGCGAATGGCATCGAGAATAGCGCAGCCGGCGAGCACGAGATCGGCACGTTCGGCGCCAATGCAGGGATTGGCAGCGCGCTGTTCGAAGCTCATGGCCATGAGCTCGGCGACCACACGGGAAATCTCGTCATCGCTTAGCCAGCAGCCGTCGACGCGCCGCCGGTCGTAACGCGGCAAACGCAGGTAAACACCGGCGATGGTCGTCACCGTTCCCGACGTGCCAAGCGTGTGGAATGTCCCGAGTTGGGAACGATGATCAGCGGCGAAACGATCGACGAAAGTCGCGACCTCCTCGACCATGGCGTCGTAAATTTCGTGCGATACGACTTTGCCGCCGTAGCGCTCCGCCAGCGTGACGACACCGACCGGCAAGGAAGCCCAGCCGACGATGTCGGGAGTCGGCGGGCCGCCGCGGCCGGGCGGCGAGCGATTGAGCCGTACCAGTTCCGACGATCCGCCGCCGATGTCGAACAGAATAACGCCGTTGGCGGTGGGGTCGAACAGTTCGGTGCAGCCGGTGGCAGCGAGTCTTGCCTCGGTTGCCGAATCGATGATCTCCAGTTCGAGGCCGGCTTCGCGGGCAACGCTCGAGCGAAACTCCTCGCCGTTTTGCGCCGCGCGGCACGCGGCGGTGGCAATGAGCCGGGCGCGCTCGACGCCGCGAAGGTGCATTTTTTCGCGGCACACCAGTAGTGCTTCCACCGCGCGCGCAATCGCCGCCTCGCTGATGCGTCCCGACCCCGCGACGCCTTCGCCAAGCCGGATGATGCGCGAGAATGCATCGACGACGCGAAAACCGTCCGCGGTCGGGCGCGCCACCAGAAGCCGGCAATTATTGGTGCCAAGATCGAGCGCCGCATAGGTCGCCGCGGCATGCCGCGTCTCCGGAGCGCGGTCGCGAAAATCGCGCCGAATACCGTATGGCGTCCTGCGACCCCACCGAGGCCGTCGCTTGGCCCCATTGGCGCCGAGGCCGCCTCGCGGCGGTGCCCCGTCGTTCATCCAATGCCTTCCTGCCGCGCCGGAGCTGCTATCAAGGCTCGACGGTCGCGGTCTCTTGTTCCGATGCCTAAATCGACGGAAATGTAACAGCGGCGCAAAACAGGGCAATACCGTGTTTGGCGCGCCTATGAGGTATGTTTTGGCGGACGGTTGCCCCGCTCGGCCAAGTTCTTTATCTCAAAGGCAGTTTGAGCCTTCCAGGATGCCGCAAACATGAATTTGCTTGGAGCCGCCAGTCGCGCTGGAAAAGCGGCGGACGATCGGCTGGCAATTGAGAAATTTGCTGTCGGGCAATCCATCCCGCGCCTTGAAGATCCCATGCTTGTCCGCGGCCTGGGACGCTACACGGATGATGTGAGCCTGGCCGGCCAAGTCTATGGCGTGATGGTTCGCAGCCGCAATGCGCATGGGGTCATCCGCGGTATCGACACCAAAGCGGCGGCGCAGATGCCGGGTGTGCTCGCGATCTATACCGGCGCCGACCTGAAAGATTATGGCCCGCTCAAATGCCTCGTTGGACTTACCAATCGCGACGGCTCGCCGCTGAAAAAACCGCGTCGCCCGGCGCTGCCAATGGATCGCGTGCGCTATGTCGGCGATCCCGTCGCCTGCGTGATCGCGCAGACGCCGGCGCAGGCCAAGGATGCGGCCGAGGCGGTCACTGTCGATATCGAGCCGCTGCCGGCGGTGATTTCGGCTGAAGAAGCAGCGCGCAACGGCGCCCCGCAGCTCTACGACGACGTGCCCGGCAATGTTGCGCTCGATTATCAGTACGGCGATAACGAAGCGGTGAAAGCGGCTTTCGCACGCGCCGCGCATGTCACCCGGCTCAAGCTCGTGAACAGCCGGCTCGTGGTCAACTGCATCGAGCCGCGCGCGGCGCTTGCATCATTCGATGGCGGCCGCTTCACACTCTACCTACCCTCGCAAGGCGTGTTCGGGATGCGCGCCCATCTCGCCGAGGCGCTTGGCATCGATGTCAAGAACCTGCACGTGCTCACCGGCCAGGTCGGCGGCTCGTTCGGCATGAAGGCTGGAGTTTTTCCGGAATATATCTGTCTTCTGCACGCCGCACGCGCGCTCGGCCGCCCGGTGAAATGGGCCGACGAGCGGTCCGGCAGTTTCGTCTCGGACGGCCACGGCCGCGCCAACGAAGTGATCGGCGAATTAGCGCTCGACGCCGAAGGCAATTTTCTCGCGGTGCGGATCACGAACTTCGCCAATATGGGCGCCTATCTCACTCAATTCGGCCCGCTGTTCGGCACGCTCAACTGCGTCAAGAACGTGCAGGGCATGTATCGAACGCCGCTGATGGAAGTCTCGACCAAATGCGTGCTCACCAACACCACGCAGGTCACGGCTTATCGCGGCGCCGGACGGCCGGAAGGCAACTATTACATGGAGCGCTTAGTCGACGCCGCCGCCGCTGAAATGGGCATTGATCGCGTGGCGCTGCGCCGGCGCAATCAGATTCGCCCGCAGGAATTGCCGTTACAGGTCGCGTCATCGTCCAACTACGATTCCGGCGATTTCATCAATCTGACCAAGCAAGCACTCGACCTCGCGGACAGCAAAGGTTTCGCCAAGCGCAAACGCGAGAGTCGCAAACGCGGCAAGCTGCGCGGGTTTGGTGTTGCCAATTATCTCGAAGTGACCGCCCCGCCCGTGAAGGAGCTTGCGGAAATCACGTTTAATACCGACGGCACGGTAACGCTCACGACCGGCACGCTCGATTTCGGCATGGGCCATGCGACGCCATTCGCGCAGGTCTTGAGCGACCAGCTCGGCGTTCCTGTCGAAAAGGTTAAACTCGTGCAAGGCGACAGCGATCGCATTGTGGTCGGCGGCGGTTCCGGCGGGTCGAAGTCGCTGATGCATAGCGGCACCGCGATCGTGCAGGGCGCGGCGAAGGTCGTCGAGAATGGCAAGCAGGTCGCCGCGCATGTGCTTGAGGCGGCACCTGCCGACATCGCCTTCGAACATGGACGCTTCGTTATCGTCGGAACGGATCGCTCCATTTCGATTATGGAGCTGGCACAGAAACTGCGTGGCGGGGCCAAGCTGCTGCCCGATCTGCCGCAATCGCTCGATGTCACGCATATTAGCGACGGTCCCGGCGCCTCCACCTATCCTAATGGCTGCCATATCGCGGAAGTCGAGGTCGATCCCGACACCGGCTTTGTCGAAGTGGTCAAATATTCCTGCGTCAACGACTTCGGCACGCTGGTCAATCCGATGATCGTCGAAGGCCAGATGCATGGCGGCGTCGTCCAGGGCATCGGCCAGGCTTTGATGGAGCAAGCGGTCTATGACGAAGAGGGCCAGCTACTGACCGGCTCGTTCATGGATTACGCCATACCGCGCGCCGCCGACGTTCCGTCCTTTGCGATCGGCGACCACGGGGTGCCGACCAAAACTAACCCCCTGGGTGTCAAAGGCGTCGGCGAAGCGGGCTGCGCCGGCGGTTTGCCCTGTGCGATGAACGCGGTGCTCGACGCGCTCGCCGATCACGGCGTGCGCCACGTCGATATGCCGCTTACGCCGTTCCGCATCTGGCAGGCGCTGCAAACGGCGAAATCGCCCAGCCAGCAATGACGCAACTCATCTTCGTCCGCGCGATTCCAGCGGCCGAATCGCGGCTGATTGCGGCCGTGTGCGCTGCGCACATGATGAGCCATTACTACATGCTCGTGCTCGCACCGCTGTTTGCGTTCGTGCGCGCCGACTTCGACGTGACCTACACCCAACTCGCGCTCGCCTTGACGGTCTTCAATGTCGTTTCCGGTGTGTTGCAGACCCCGGTCGGATTTTTGGTCGACCGCATCGGTGCGCGCGTGGTGCTGATCGCCGGCCTGGCGTTAAGCGCCGCCGCCTTCGCGGTCATCGGGCTGTTCAATTC
>Ga0318496_10000551_pt1 | contig 13380 bp, 9 predicted proteins | sample GRESIP109b1f22_FD_203296 | JGI IMG/M metagenome (GOLD analysis project Ga0318496, IMG submission 203296) | Tropical soil microbial communities from Luquillo Experimental Forest, Puerto Rico - GRE.SIPMG.109b1f22 | ecosystem: Environmental > Terrestrial > Soil > Tropical forest > Bulk soil... | reverse complement strand
TCAGGCCGATCCTGGCCACGCCGTCGACGAGCGCGATCGTGGCCGCGGTCACGCCCTGGCCGGCCAGGATGGCCTCGAACTCCCGGGCGGCATCCAGGTTGCCCGGCCGCGGCAGGCCGTGCGAGATGATGGTGGACTCGAGCGCGACGACCGGCGCGCCGGACCGCAGCGCGGCGCTGACCGGCGCAGACACCTCGACCAGGGACGACACGCGAACGATTGTCTCACTGGCCTGGTATCACCCGGTCAGTACCCCGCGAGCGAGCGCTTCGGTCACTCTCCGTTACGATTTACCGGGTCGCACCGGAGCCTTGGAGGTCGCGCTGCCACGCCTCGGGCACGTGATCCGCCCGGTTGGCCGCGACCGCGTCGAGCGCACCGATGATGACCACCGGGCACCGGGCGGCGCGCAGGCAGACCCGGATGACCGGGCCTGCGGCCCGGTACGGATCGGGGCCGCGTGAGTTGCGCCCGAGGACCAGCATGTCCGCGTCCGCCGCCTGGTCGAGCAGCACGCGCGCGGCCAGTCCCTCGGCGATCTCGGTGCGCACGCGGACGCCCGGGAACAGGTCGAGTGCTTCGCTGACCGAACGTCGCAGCACGTCACGGGCGGCTCCCCAGCTGCCGCCCGTCTGTCTCGGCGCCGGAACGGCATAGCTCGCTACCTGATGACACGCGGACTCCAGAGCCAGCACGGCGAGGACCTCCGCGGCGCGCAGGCTCGCTTCGCGGCACGCCCACCTGAGCGCGGCCACGGACTCTGCGGAGCCATCGACGCCGACGACGATCCGCCGGACACCGGAATCTATTGCCATGACGAATCCCTCACCCGTTCGCCATCCCTGACCCCTCCCTGGCCGTCCCGCCACAGCCTTCCCATCAGGGCTTTTCATTCGTTACTGACAGTTTCCGATCCTAGACCGGGGAAGGTCTCCTGACGAGAGGCGTGACCCGCTTTTGTGGCGGCGCGACGCACCCGGCGGAGACCCGCGGTTATCGTACCGCCTGGCTCAAGAACCGCCGAGCACGGAGCCTAGCTGACCTGGGTGCGGACGGTCAGGTGGCTGCCGGCCTGCCCCTTGCGCACCCGGATCTGGGCGGGGATGCGCTGCCTGAGCTCGGCGACGTGACTGACGATGCCGACCAGGCGGCCGCCCTCGCGCAGGCCGTCGAGCACGGTCATCACCTCTTCCAGGGTGTCCTCGTCCAGGCTGCCGAAGCCCTCGTCGACGAACAGCGCCTCGATCCTGGTGCCGCCCGCCTCGGCGGTGACGACGCCGGCCAGGCCGAGGGCGAGGGCCAGGCTGGCCAGGAAGGTCTCGCCGCCGGACAGCGTGCTGGTGTCCCGGTCCACGCCGGTCCAGCCGTCGCAGGCGAGCAGGCCGAGGCCCGACCGGCCCGCGCCGCGGCGGGCGTCGGTATGGACCAGCGAGTAGCGGCCGGAGGTCATCTTGAGCAGCCGCTCGCTGGCCGCGGCCGCCACCTCCACCAGGCGGGCGGCGAGCACGAACGAGGACAGGGTCATCTTGAGCGTGTTGGCGCCCCCGCCGGCCGCGAGGTCGGCTAGCCTGCGAGCCTCGGCGGCGGTGGCGGCGAGCGGCTCGAGCCCCGCGAGGCGCGAGGAGAGCTGGGGAGCGAGATCGGCGAGTTGTTCGGCCTTGTGCGTGGCGCGGTCGGAGGCGGCCACCGCGTCGTCGTGGGCCTTGCTGGCCGCCTCGACCGTGACCTGCGCGCCGGTCACGTCGGCGGGCGGGTCGAGGGCCACGTCGAGGTCGGGATCGGCCAGCAGCTCGGCGACGGCCCGGGCTGAGGCCTCGTGCTGGCGGATGGCCTGGTCGGCCGCTGACCGCCAGGCGGTGTCCCGCAGGGCCTGGCGCACCGCGTCCAAGCCGTTGAAACCGGCGTCGGCCGCGGCCCGGACGGCCAGACCGGCGGCCCGGCTGGCGTCCGCGGTGGCGCGGGCAGTGGCGTCGGCCGCGTCGGCGGCCGCGGCGAGCGCGTCGGCCGCGGCGCGCACCGCAGCCAGCGCCGTCTCCAGGTCGGGATGGCCGTCCAGCTGGGCCAGCAGCGACTCGCGGTGGACGGCCGAGCGCTGCTGCGCGTCGGCGGCCTGGCGGAGCTCGGCCTCGCGCTGCTCGGTCAGCTCGACGAGGCGCTTCTCGGCGTCCGCGATGGCCACGTCGAGCGCGTCCAGATTGGCCTGGGCGTCGGCGAGCTGTTCCGCCGCCCCGGCCAGCTTCCTGGCCTGAGCCGCCAGGTCGCGCGCTGTCGCGTGCAGCCGGGCCGCCTCGGCCCGGTCCACGGCGCCGATGAAGCCGGCCTGCTCGAGCCGGGCGGACAGGTAGCCGACGCGCTCGTCGGCGGCGCCCAGCTTGGCGCCGATCACCTCGGCCCTCTCCACGGCCACCGCCGCCTCGGCGTCGGCGGCCTCTTCCTGCTCGCGGGTCACCCGCTCGCCGCGGAGCTCGCACAGCTCCGGATGATCGAGCGAGCCGCAGACAGGGCACGGCGCGCCGTGGACCAGGGTGGCGGCGAGCTCGGCACGCATGCCGTCGATGCGCGCCTCGCGCAACCGGGTGGTTTCGGCCACGAGCTCGGCCGCCTCCAGCTTGGCGTCCACGTAGGCGCGCTCCTGGCGGGTTCTGTCGGCCAGGGCCTTGACCAGGGCGCCCGCGTCGTCGGCGGCACGGCGGTGCCGGTCGGCCTCGGCCTGGACCGAGGGCAGCCGCTGGCCGGCATCGGCAGCCTGGTCGCGCTCGCGGCTCAGCTCCGGGCGCTGCTGGCGGCGGACCGCGGCTTCGCTCCGGGCCGCGTCGATCCGGGCGGCCAGCGTGGTCGCGGCGGTCCGGGCCGTGACGGCGGCCCGGCCCTCGTCGTCGGCCTGCCGGGACACCGACGCCAGCGCCTCCAGGCGGCCGGACCTCGCGAGGTGCTGCTGGGCCGCCTCGCGCAGCGCGGCGGCACTGGCACCGGGCGCGGCGGTTCCCGTCATCGGGCCAGCCGTGGCGGCGGCCGCGGCCCTCGCCTCGTCTTCGCCCGCGCGGGCCCGGGCGAGCGCGGCGTCGGTGCGCTCGGCCTCGGCCAGGGCGGGGGCGACCTCGGCGGCCCGGGCCGCGGCGGCGAGTTCGCCGCGGCGTGCCTGCTGGCCGGCTTCGGCCTGGGCCAGCTGGTCACCGGTGCGCAGCGCGGACTGGCGCCGCCGCTGCCGGTCCGCGAGCCGCGCCGTCTCGCTCTGCAGGTCCAGGGCCTGGTCCAGGTCGCGGCGGTAGCCGGCGACCTGGCTCGCGCTGGCGGCGGCTTCGGCGGCGGCCGCCGCGGCCAGCTGGTCGGCCCAGCGGGCCGACACGGGCTCCTCGGCCGGGACCTCGGTCCCCGCGGCCTGGGCGACGCGGGCGGCCAGCGCCCTGACGTCGCCTTCCGCCGCCTCGACGGCCCGGGCGGTGGTCCGGCGGCGTTCCGCGAGCCAGTCCTCGACCTGGCGGAACCGGTCGGTGCCGAACAGCCGCTGCAACAGCTTGGCCCGGTCCCCGGCGTCGGCGTGCAGGAACCGCGCGAACTCCCCCTGCGGCAGCAGCACGACCTGGAAGAACTGATCGGCGGACATGCCCATCAGGTCGGCGATCTCGGCGTCCGCCTCGCCCATCCGGGTGGAAACGGCGCGCCAGGAGCCGCCGCCGAGCTCCTCCAGCAGGATCTTCGCCTGCTCGGTCGTGGTGCCGGCCCCGCGGAGCTTAGCGCGTTCCTGTTCCGGCCTCCTGGTGATCCGCATCCGCCGGCCGCCGAGCGTCGCCTCGAGCTGGACCTCGGTCGTGGTGCCCGGCGCAGCGTGATCCGAGCGCAGCCGCCTGGCCTTGCCGCGCTCGCCGGGGACCCGGCCGTACAGAGCGAACCCGATGGCGTCGAGCAGCGTGGTCTTGCCCGCCCCCGTCTCGCCGTGCAGCAGGAACAGCCCCGAGCAGGCCAGGTCATCGAAGCTGACCTCCACCGTGCCGCCGAACGCGCCGAACGCGGTCACGCGCAGCCGGTGCGGGCGCATCAGCCCGCCGCCCCTTCCGCTTCGATGGTCCGGACGGCCGCGAACGCGCTGGCGAGCAGCCGTTCCTCGCCCGCGGTGGGAGGCGCGTTGCTGACGTGCCTGACGAACTCGGCGGCGATGGCGAGGTCGTCGCGGCCCGCGGTCCTGGCCCGGTAGCCGCGCTGGTCGGGCACGACGCCTTCCGGCTCGAACGCGAGCACGAGCACGTGCGGGAAGCGGGCGCGCAGCGCGTCCATCGCTGCCTCGGGGCGGCTCAGGTCCGTGAGCGTGATGGACACGTAATCGTCCTCGTATCGCTGGTAGGCGGCCGAGGCGAGCAGGTCGGCGAGCCGGCCGCGGAGCACGCTCAGCCGCCGGCCGGCGGGCGCGGGCACCTGCTCGACGCGCGCCGCCCCGGCGGCGTCCAGGTCGACCAGCCAGCTGCCTTTGCGGTGCGAGGCCTCGGAGAACGAGTACGGCAGCGGCGAGCCGCTGTAGCGCAGGTGCGGGGCGACCGTCTGCTGGCCGTGCAGGTGACCGAGGGCGACGTAGCCGAAGCCGGCGAACAGCTCCGCGGGCACCTGGCCCACCCCGCCGACGCTGATATCGCGCTCGGATTCGCTGGCCGCTCCCCCGCTGACCCAGCCGTGCGCCATGACCACGCGGCGCCGGATCCCGCGGGCCTCGGCGTCGGCGCGGATACAGGCGATCGCGTGCCCGAGTACCCCGGCGTGCCCGCGGGGGACCTCGTCCTGGCCGTCGGCGGCGCCGGGAAGCTCGCCGCGGACCGCGTCCGGCTCCAGGTACGGCACCCCGTATACGGCCACCGGTCCGTGCGCGTCCTCGACCAGCACCGGCCGGGCCAGTGCGCCGGGCCGGGTGCGCAGGTGCACGCCGGCCTTCTCCAGCAGGCCGCTGCCGAACCCCAGCCGCCGGGCCGAGTCGTGGTTGCCGCTGATCAGCACGATGCGCGCGCCGGTGTCGTGCAGCCGGAGCAGCGCGTCTTCGCACAGCTCGACGGCGTCCACCGGCGGTACCGCGCGATCGTAGACGTCCCCCGCGACCAGGACCGCGTCGACCTTCTCGGCGCGGGCCGCGTCCACCAGGTGGTCGAGGAATGCCGACTGCGCTGGCCGCATGTCCGCGCGGTGCAGCGACCGGCCGAGGTGCCAGTCCGAGGTGTGCAGCAGTCGCATGGGCCGGACCCTAGCCCAGGGCACCGACATTACGCCGGGGTACACGCCGGCGACCGGGAGCACATTTGGGGCCGCTGTGGCGGTATGCCGCCGGCGCTCGCGCCGAATTGGCTGTGCTAGCTCGGAGCGGGGGCTCGGGCGGCGAGCCAGCCGTCGACCTCGGCCTTCCACTTCTGCTTGTCCGCGTCCGGCGCGAAGCAGGCGTCAAACGAATTCCGCGCCAGCGCGGCCAGGCCCGCGTCGTCGTAACCGAACGCGCCGCGCAGCGCGGCCAGGTTGTCGTCCAGGTACCCGCCGAAATAAGCCGGGTCGTCGCTGTTCACGGTGGCGAGCAGGCCCGCATCGAGCATGCCGGGCAGCATGTGGTCGCCGAGCGCGCCGACCACCCGCAGCGCCACGTTGGACAGCGGGCAGACGGTCAGCGGGATCTGCTCGGCGCGCAGCCTGGCGACCAGCTCGGGATCCTCCACCGACCGCACCCCGTGGTCGACGCGTTCCACGTGCAGCTCATCGAGGGCCTCGCGTACGTACTCCGGGCCGCCTTCCTCCCCCGCGTGGGCCACCAGCCGCAGGCCCTCGGCCGCCGCCCGCCGGTAGACCTCGGTGAACAGCACGGGCGGGTAGCCGACCTCGGCCGAGTCGAGCCCGACGCCGATGAAGCTGTCCCGGAACGGCAGGCAGGCATCCAGCACCGTGTCGGCCGCGTCCGGGCCCAGGTCGCGCAGGAAACACGGGATCAGGCCGGCGGAGATCCCGTAGTCCCTGGCCCCGTCGGCCAGCGCCGCCGTCAGCCCGCCGAACAGCTCGTCCAGCGGCACGCCGTTGGACAGGTGAGTCTGCGGGTCGAAGAAGATCTCCGCCCGCCGCGGCCGGGGTGAGATAGGCGCTGGCCAGATCGTAGAAGTCCCGCTCGGCCTTGAGCACGGCGAGGTTGGCGTAGTACAGGTCGAGAAAGGACCGCAGGCTGTCGAAGCGGTACTGAGCCCGTAGCTCATCCACGTCCAGCGTCGGCATCGGAGTGCCGTTGCGTGCCGCGAGCCTGACCAGCAGCTCGGGCTCGAGTGTCCCCTCGATGTGAACGTGCAGCTCGGCGATTGGCGGCACGGTCAGTCGCCGGAGCGGATGTCGGTGTCGTCATCCTCCACGACGTGGACCGCGGCTTCCTCGGCGCTGGCGGCCCCGCCATCGATGCCGGCGTCGCGGGCGACGAGATCCTCCTCGGCGTCGGGGTGGGCGCCCTCGTCTTCGGCGACCAGCCGGCCCGCCCGGGGATCCGGACCGTCGTCCAGCAGGAGCCCGTCGAGGTACTCGTCGGCCTCATCGTCGTCCTCGTCGTCCTCGGGCACGTCGTCATCGTCGAAGTCGAGCGTGGTGTCCGGCTCCTCCTCGGCGAGCATCTGGTCCAGGGACTCCTGGTCGCCCGCATCCGAGCCGGACCTGATCACCGAAGACCAGCGCTCCGGCGGCGCGACGCCGCGGTCGAGCGGATCGCTGCCGGGCTCGCCCGGCTCTCCGGTCAGGGAGTCGGCTGGCTCCTGTATCGAGTAGTCCTCGAGATCAGCGGATTCGTGGCGGGCCTCGTCAGGCATCGGCTGCTCCTCCTCGGGCATGGCGATGAGTTCGTTGTCGTTGTCTCGTCTTACCATGCGGGTGGCACCGGAACCGCGCGGAGGTATTTGGTTCGCCGGGGTCGTCACAGCGCCGGTAGGTTCGTGGTACGGGGAGCGAGTGGTACGGGGTAGTACGGGAGGATGAATGTCACAGGTCAACGGCGTCGGCGAACGCCCCGCGATCCTGGTCGAGAGCTTGACCAAGTCGTTCGGTGAGGTGCACGCGCTGCGCGGGATCGATCTTTCGGTGCCGCGCGGCACGGTGCTCGGCGTGCTCGGCCCGAACGGGGCCGGGAAGACCACGGCGGTCCGGATCCTGACCACGCTGCTGCTTCCCGACGAAGGGCGAGCGCTGGTCGAGGGCTATGACGTGGTGCGCGACGCGGCCGCGGTCCGCCGGTCGATCGGGCTGGCCGGCCAGTCGGCCGCGATCCAGGAGGAGCTCACCGGCCAGGAGAACCTGGAGATCATCGGGCGGCTGTACCATCTGCGCTGGCCCCAGGCCCGGAGCCGGGCCACTGAGCTGCTCGGGCAGTTCGGCCTGACCGACGCGGCCGACCGGGCGGCCAAGACATACTCCGGCGGCATGCAGCGGCGCCTGGACCTGGCCGCCAGCCTGGTCGGCCGGCCGAAGGTGCTGTTCCTCGACGAGCCCACCACCGGCCTGGACCCCCGGTCGAGGCTGGGGATGTGGGACATCATCCGGTCGCTGGTGGCCGACGGGACCACGTTGCTGCTGACCACGCAGTACCTGGACGAGGCCGACGAGCTCGCGGACGAGATCGTGGTCATCGACCACGGCCTGGTCATCGCCGCGGGCACGGCCGAGGAGCTGAAGGGCCGGGTGGGCGGCGACGTCGTCGAGTTCACCGTTCCGGACCGGAGCCGGATCGACGACGCGGTGGCCGCGATCGCCAGGATCGGCGAGAGCGAGCCGCTCGCCGACGTCAGCAGCGGCATGGTTAGCCTCAGGGTCGGCAGCCGCGGTTCGGACGCGCTGATCGAGGTGGTGCGCAGCCTGGATTCCGTCGGCGTGGTCACCCGCGGGCTCTCGCTGCGGCGGCCGTCGCTCGACGACGTGTTCCTGGGCCTGACCGGGCACGCCGCCGAGGAAGAGGAGCCGGGCGGGCGCCGTCGCGGGCGCCGGGGGGCCCGGCCCAGGAATAAGCAGCAGGGCCAGGACATGGAAAGGACGGCGTCATGACCGCGATCGCTGAGCGGGCCGGCGTGCCCGGCGCGCCCGTCACGCCCGGCCTGGGGGTGCGGACTCGCTGGGCGGTGACCGACACGCTCACCATCACCCGGCGCAACCTGCTGGTCTGGATGCGGGTGCCGGCGTATCTGGTGTTCACCGTGATCCAGCCGGTGATCTTCGTGCTGATGTTCCGGTACGTCTTCGGCGGGGCGATCCCGGTGGATGTCCCCGGCGGCTACGTCAACTTCCTGATACCGGGGATTGTGGCGCAGACGGCGGCGTTCGCCTCGTTCGGCACGGCCATCGCGCTGGCCATGGAGCTGAAGAAGGGCGTGATCGACCGGCTGCGGTCGATGCCGATGGCCCGTTCGGCGGTGCTGGCCGGGCGGCTGGTGGCCGACACCGGGCGGATGACGGTGACGATCCTGATCATCATCGGCGTGGGATACGCGGTCGGCTTCCGGTTCCTCAACGGCTTCCTGCCCGCGGTGGCCATGATCCTGCTGGCGATCGTGTTCGGCGTGGCCATCTGCTGCATCTCCGCCTTCACCGGCCTGGCCATCGGGGACGAGGAGTCGGTGCAGGCGTTCGGGCTGATCTGGCTGTTCCCGCTTACGTTCCTGTCCTCCGCGTTCGTGCCGACCGCGACGATGCCGGGCTGGCTGCAGGCGTTCGCCAACAACCAGCCGGTGACCTACGTGGTCGACACCATGCGCGCGCTGGCCCTCGGCGGTCCGGTCGCGGCGAACCTGTGGAAGAGCCTGGCCTGGCTGGCCGGGATCTTCATCGTGTTCCTGCCCCTCGCGGTGCGGGCCTACCGGCGGGCCGCCTGACGCCGGCCCGCCGACGCGCTCAGTGCCTGGGCAGATCGCCGGCGGCCGAGACGAGCACGAAGACGACGAAGGCCGCGACGACGAGCGACACGACGATCATCACCGGCTGACGCGCCCGGGCGGCGAGGATGGCGGCAGGCAGCAAGCCGAGCACGGCGCATGCGGCGAATATGTACAGGCAGGTGCTGAGAAACGTGCTCATGTCGATGCTTTCCCGCGGCCCGGAAGGCCCGGTCTAAGCCTCGCAGCCCGCCACGCCTTCGCGGCCACCTCGGCTAAAGCTTAACCCGGCGGCCCGGCTGGCGTCGTGCAGGTCGTGATGACCCGCCGGCCGCGGCGAAGCGCCGTCTGTGACGATCATTGTCCCGGCCAGGCCTGCGACTGCTCATGCCCTTGCGCCCTCCCCGGCGGCAAAAATCCGACCCGCAACCCCATATGGACTACCCTCGCCCGAGCAGGTTAAAGCCGAACGCTGACGGAATGCAGGCAATTAAAGGATGCCGCGCCCGGCTTGTCAGGGAATATGGGCTGATGGGCGAACTGCTGGCCGGCTAGCTGCGGCCCGAGCTGTCATGATCATAGGCATGACGGGACGCGATGGCGGTGGTCCGGAGATCGTTGAGCTTGGCTCGGTGCCCGGGTTCGTGGTATTCGACCTTCCCGGGGTGCCGTTGTCGGCCGGCGGGACGCGGCTGGCGCCGGATGTCAGCGTGGCCGAGGTGGCGGTGCTGGCGCGCTCGATGACCTACAAGTTCGCCGCGCTGGGCCAGCGGGTGGGCGGCGCCAAGGCCGGCGTGCGCGGTAACCCGGCGGACCGTGCGGGGAAGGCCGCCCTGATGGCCAGGTTCTGCGCCGAGGTCCGGCCGCTGATCGACGCGGGCCGGTTCCTGACCGGGCCGGACATGGGCACCGCCGAGGAGGACTTCGCGCCGCTGCGCGAGCGCCGGGCCGCGCCCGCGGCCATGCGCGCCGTGGTGGCGGGCGTGCCGTTCGAAGACCTGCTGACCGGGTACGGCGTCACGGTAGCCGCCGAGACGGCACTGGGACGGAGCGCGAATGGCGCGCAGCGACCGAACGGCTCAACGGGGTCGAAGGGCTGGGATGGCCATTCGGTGGCCATCGAGGGGTTCGGCAAGGTGGGCGGCGGGGTGGCGCGCGAGGTCAGCCGGCGTGGCGGCCGGGTAGTCGCGGTGTCCACCGTAGCCGGGGCCGTCGCCGATCCCTCGGGCCTCGACGTCGAACAGCTGCTCGAGCTGCGGCGGGCGCACGGGGACGGGTGCGTGCTCCGCTACGGGCGGCCGGTCATGCCGCCGCAGCGGCTTTTCACCGAGGTGAACGCCGATGTCCTGGTCCCCGGAACCCGGCCGGGAACGATCGGCGGTCAGACCGCCGGATCGCTGCCGCCTGCCGTCCGGGTCGTCGCCCCCGCCGCGAACGCCCCATACACCGCGGCCGGGGCCGAGGTGCTGCGGCGGCGCGGCATCGTGGCGCTGCCCGACTTCGTGTGCAACGCGGGCGCGGTGATCGGCTACCGGTCGGCGGCCGAAGCGACCCCGGAGCAGGTCCTGGCGGCGGTCGAAGCCAGGATCGCCGGGCTCATCGGCGAGGCGCTCGGCCATCCCGGCGGCCCGCTCGCCGGAGCCTGCGAACAAGCCGCCGGATTCCTGCGGAGCTGGTGGGGCGAGCCGCCCGGCCCGCCGTTCGCGTCGGCGAAGTGAAGGAGGGCACCCTGTTCAGCTGGCACAGAGCCGGGCGAATTCGTCGCGGACGGCCGCGGTGTCGGGATGGCCGGCACCCAGGACCCGGCTCCGGTCGGCGATCACCTGGCGATAGAGCTCCCCGGCTTCGCCGCGGCGGCCCTGGCGGGCGGCCAGCCGGGCCAGGGTGGCGCGCGAGGTGAGGGTATCCGGGTGGTCGTCGCCGAGCAGCCGGTGCCGGTCGGCCAGGACATCCCGGGTCATCTGCTCGGCCTCGGTGTACCGGCGCTGCAGGTCGAGCATCCGGGCCACCTCCTGGCGGGCGATGAGCGTGTCGGGATGGCTGGCCCCGAGGACGCGCTCCCGGTCGGCGAGCAGGCTCCGGTACTGCTTCTCGGCGTCGGCGTAACGGCCTTGCAGTTCGACGGTCCAGGCGAGGGTGCCACGGGTGGTGAGGGTGTCGGGGTGGTCATCGCCGAGCACGCGGCGCCGGTCCGCCAGCACGTCGCGGGCCAGCTGGCCGGCCTCGGCGGGCTTGCCGCGCAGCCCGGTGAGCCAGGCCAGGGTCTCGCGGGCGGCCAGCGTGTCGGGGTGGTCATCGCCGAGGACGTTCCTGCGGCCGCCGACGACCTGGCTGACGATGTCGATGGCCTCGTTGTAGCGGCCCTGCCGGCCGATCAGCCAGCCGAGCCGGTGCTCGGTGGACAGCGTGTCGGGATGCTCGGCGCCAAGGACGCGGCGCCGGGCCGCGAGCACCTGCCGGAACATCGGTTCCGCGTCGGCGTAGCGGCCCTGCAGGCCGAGCATCTTCGCCAGCCGGTGGCGGGTGGACAGGTTGTCCGGGTGGTCCTCGCCGAGCAGCCTGCGCCGGTCGGCCAGGACCTGGTGGCACAGTTCCTCGGCCTCGCCGTAGCGCCCCCGCTGCCCGACGATCCGGGCCAGCCGGTGCCGGGTGGCCAGGGTATCGGGGTGGTCATCGCCCAGCACCCGCCGCCGGTCGGCTAGTACCCGGCGGTACATCGCCTCGGCCTCGGCGTACCGGCCGGCCTTCCCGGCCAGCCGGGCCAGGTGCTGGCGGCTGGCCAGGCAGTCCGGATGGTCGGGGCCCAGCACCCGGCGCTGAGCCTCCAGAACCTGGCGACTCAGCTGCTCCGCCTCGGCGTAGCGGCCCTGCAGGCCGATCATCCGGGCCAGGCTGTACCGGGCGGCCAAGGTCTCCCGGTGGTCCAGCCCGCGCAGCCGGTCGTCGTCGCCGAGCAGCTCCCGGTACAGCTGCTCGGCCTCGCCGAACCGGCCTTGCACGCCCAGCGCGGCGGCCAGGTCGTGCCGGGTGGCCAGGGTGTCGAGGTGATCCTCGCCCTGGACCCGGATCCGGTCGGCGAGCAGCTCGCGGTAGATCGCCTCGGCGTCAGCGCTGCGGCCGCGGCGGACCAGGGTCCGGGCCAGATAGCCGCGGGCGGTCATCGCGGCCGGGTCGTCGTCGGGCAGGAAGGTCGCGGCGGCCACGCTGGCCTGGGCGAGCTTCCCGGCCGCGGCCAGCCGTCCGGCGCCGAGCAGCGCCTCGGTACCGACCGCGCTGACCGTGAGCAGCCGGGCCAGCACCGCAGAATCAAGGTTGTCAGCCAGCAGGTCGATGACGGCGTTCATGTGAGCCCGCAGCCGCCGCCAGGTCGGCCAGTCGGCCGGCCGGGCCGGATCGAGATCGGCCGTGGCCGCCTCGAGCAGCGCCACCACGGTCTCCTGCACCGCCGCCCGCTCGGCGGCGGCGCTGGTGGCCAGCCGGATGCGGTTCGCGTCGGCCACCACTAGGTGCACGGTGACAGCGTGGACGCCGGCCGGGCTGCTGCTGCTCGCGATGTCGATCAGCCCGGTGCGGGAGAGGCCCTGCAGGCCGGCCCGGAGCCCACGCTGTTCGGCTCCGTCGCCCTGACCAGCATGGCCCTGCCCGGCCAGCAGATCGGCTAGCGGCGGGAGCTGCAGCAGCCAGGCCGGGATGGGGGTGGCGGGCGCGAAGCAGGACAGCACCAGCAACAGCGGGCGGGCCTGCGGCCTGCCTTCGGCCGCGAGCGCGTCCAGGGACAGGTCCCAGGTGCGCTGGACGTTCGCCTGGATGTCCGCGCCCTGCTCCTCGATGTCGGTCAGCGCCGCGGGCAGCTCAACGCCGTCCAGGGCCTCCCGGTAGCCGGCGAAGGTGGACCAGCGCGCGAACGGCGACCCCAGGTAGGCCCCGGCCAGGTGCAGCGCCAGCGGCAGCCCGCCCAGGCGGCGGGACAGCTCGCGCGCTTCGTGGCCGCCGGGATCGGCGACCTCGGGGGCCAGGTCTCGCAGCACCTCGGCGCCGGCCTCGTCGTCCAGCGGCTTGAGCTCGCGCAGCGTGACCGCGGTCCCCCAGACCCGCGGGTCCCTGATCCGGGTGGTCACGATCACCATCCCGGCCGGATCGGGCCGCAGCCACCCGGTGCCATCGGCCGGCGTGCCGGCGTCGGCGCCCGCCAGCACCGTCGGGTTATCGGCGCCGTCGAACACCAGCAGCCAGCGGCGGCCCCCGGCATGGTCGCCGTTCAGGAACTGCCACGTCCGCTCCGGAGCAGTCCGCGCGCCCTCCCGTACCGGCACCGTCACCAGTTCCGGCGCGCCAAGCTCCCGCAGCACCTCGAGCATCCCGCTGGTCAGCTGGGCCGTGTCCGCCGCCCGCACCCACCAGACCCGGTAGCCGCGCTCCCTGGCCATCCGGGCCGCGGTCAGCGCGACGGTGGACTTGCCCAGGCCGCCCATGCCCGCGATCACGAACGCCCGGCTGGCCCGCCACGGGTAGGGCCGCAGCGCCCGGCGCA
>Ga0318496_10000547_pt1 | contig 13407 bp, 9 predicted proteins | sample GRESIP109b1f22_FD_203296 | JGI IMG/M metagenome (GOLD analysis project Ga0318496, IMG submission 203296) | Tropical soil microbial communities from Luquillo Experimental Forest, Puerto Rico - GRE.SIPMG.109b1f22 | ecosystem: Environmental > Terrestrial > Soil > Tropical forest > Bulk soil... | reverse complement strand
AGAAGTACCTCGATGGCCTGGCGGGGGAGGTGTGGTGGCACCGTGGCCGGTGCCTGGCCTATGGGGATGGGGTGGCGTTTTGGGCGCTGGCGGAGATGGTGCGGCAGCGGCTGGGTATCGCCGAGGACGACCCGGCCGAGGTGGCGGCGGGGAGGCTGGCCGCCGGGCTGGCGGAGTTCATCCCGGACCCGGCCGAGCGCGCCTATGTCGGCGTGCGGCTTTCCCGCCTGCTCGGCACCGCGTTCGCCGGCGATAGCGGGGGGCCGCTGGGCCGGGAGGAGCTGTTCGCCGGGTGGCGGGTGTTCTTCGAGCGGCTCGCGGCGGTGCAGCCGGTGGTGCTGGTGGCCGAGGACGCCCAGTACGCCGACGCCGGGCTGCTGGACTTCCTGGACTACCTGACCGAGTGGGTGCGGGACCTGCCGATCTTCGTGCTGGTGCTGGCCCGGCCCGAGCTCGGCGAGATCCGGCCGGGGTTCGGCGCCGGCCGCAACCGGACCGTCCTGACCCTGGACCCGCTGGACCCAGCCTCAATGGACACCCTGGTCGAGGCGCTGGTGCCGGGGATGCCGCCCCCGGCCCGGGCGAAGATCACCGGCCAGGCGCAGGGCATCCCGCTGTTCGCGGTGGAAACCATCCGGTCGCTGATCGACCGCGACATCGTCCAGCCTGTCGAAGGGGTCTACCGGCTGACCGGTGAGGTCGGCGAACTGGCCGTGCCCGACAGCCTGCACGCGCTGCTGGCCGCCCGCCTCGACGCCCTGGACCCGGGGGTACGGATGCTGGTGGCCGACGCCGCGGTGCTGGGCACCACCTTCCCCGCCGAGGCGCTGGCCGCGGTCTCCGGCCAGGACGAGGCCGTGGTGCGGGCTGGGCTGGATGAGCTGGTGCGCCGGGAGGTGCTGACTGTGTCCGCCGACCCGCTGTCCCCGGAGAAGGGCAGCTACGGCTTCGCCCAGCACATGCTGCGCCAGGTCGCCTACGACACCTTGTCCCGCCGCGACCGCAAGGCCCGCCACCTGATAGTGGCCGCCCATCTGCGCCGCGCCTTCCCGGGCGACGGCGAGGAAGTCACGGAGGTCATCGCCCGCCACTACCTAGACGCGCTGAACGCCGTCCCCGGTGCCCCCGACACCGAAGAGATTCGTGGGCAGGCGATCGCGGCGCTGACCCGGGCGGCCGAGCGGGCCGAGCGGGCCGGCGCTCCTGGGCTGGCTACCGCCAGCTACGCTTCGGCCGCTGAGCTCACCCAGGCCGGCACCCCCGATGGGGCGCTGGCCGCCGCCGCGTTGTGGGAACACGCGGCCGGCGCCGCCTTCACCAATGCCAACTGGGCCACGGCCGCCGGGCAGGCCGGCCAGGCCGGGGACTTGTACCGGCAGGGTGGCGATTCCCGCTCCGCCGCCCGCGCCCAGGCGATCGCCGGGCGGGCACTGCGCGACTGGGGGCGGCACGCCCAGGCGCGCGAGCAGCTCACTGCCGCGGTGGCGGTGCTGCGGGACGACCCGAACACCGACACCGTGAGGGCCCTGGGCGAACTCGCGTGGCTGGAGGTGTTCGCCGGTACACCCGAGGCAGACGCGCTGTGCGCCGAGGCGCTGGCCCTCGGCCAGGACCTGGCGGTGGACGACGCCACCCTCGGGCACCTGTTCAACACCCTCGGGCTCTCCTACGGCCGCGCCGGGCGGAGGCCACAGGCGGGGGCCAACTTCCGGGAGGCCGCCCGGCTGGCTACCCAGGTCGGCGACTCTGTCCGGCTGGGCGAGGCACTGATCAACCTGGCCGACTCGATCACCGCTACCGACCCTGCAGCCGGCGCCGAGGCTGCCCGCGCCGCCGCCACCCATTCGCGCCGGGCCGGCGCCCGCAACCGCCTCGCGCTCGCGGTTGTGAACCTGGCCCAGGCGCTGCTGATGACCGGCGACTGGGACGCCGCCGAGGCTGAGCTGGCCCAGGCCACCGACGGCGACGGCCTGGCCGACATCGAGCTCCTCGCCTGCTACCGGGCCTGGCTGGCGGCGCTGCGCGGCGACACCCACACCGCCCAGCAAGCCCTGGCCGGGCTGCGCGACTTGCGGGCCAGCGAAGACCCCCAGGACAAGGCGACCATCGCGGTCGTAGAGGCGTTCACCGCCGCCGCCCGCAACCAGCCCGACGAGGCGCTGCGCCACGCCCGCGCCGCCCTGGACGCCGCCGCCGCCCTGGGGATCAGCCATGACTACCTGCGGTGGGCGTGGCCGCTGGCGGCCCGCGCCGTCTGGGAACTCGGTGACACCGCTGCCACCGCCGAACTACTTGCAGTGCTCGACGGCTACCAGCCCGGGCAACTGGCCCCCATGCAGCGCGCCGAATGCGACCTGGCCCGCGCCCGCCTCACCACCACCGAGGGGGACCAGGGCGCAGGCGCGGCGTTCACCGCCGCGATCACCCGCCTGCGCGAGCACTCCACCCCCTACCACCTGGCGCACGGGCTGCTCGACCACGCCCAGCACTTGCTGCGCACGGGTGATGACGCCGCCGCCCAGGCCGCGATCGGCGAAGCCGTCGGCGTCGCCCGGCGGCTGGGTTGCCAGCCCTTGCTCGACCGCGCCAACACCATCCAGCCCACCCCGGCCCCGCACGGCGGCCTCGTAACGAAGGCATCCGCCATACCAACCCAGCCCGCTGCCACCAAACCAGACCGCTAATCCGACGCTCCATAATGACCCTTCCAGCGCTTCGCCGATGACCGTGCCAACGATCAGACAGCCACGCAGGCGGTTCCGGCGCCCACCACAGATGCATCGGCCTCCGAGGCAAATATGCGGTAGCTAACTTGCGTAGGCAGACCTTGATCAGCGTGGTCTGTCAGGGTCTGCTGCGGACGCACCATTCACTGACAGCCAAGTGCGACGGGCAGCGCCTGCGTTCCGCGGCGGACCACGGTTTGCACCTCGCTGTGTTGCTGCATATAGATCCAGACGACGCTGCTGCGCGGCGGCGGGCAGCTGCCGCGGGTCAGTCAGGCTTACCGGCACGCACCTCAAGAGTAGGCCGCCCGAGACCGGCAGCAGGATAAGCCTGCGACGGGAACGCCCGGCTGTCGCGGGGTGGGATTAGGCCTACCCGGGAAGTGGGTGCAGGACCATGGCGCCCGCCGGGCCGCCCAGGCCACCATGGAACTGGCAGCCGGCACGGGTGCCCGGCTGGCAAGACCGGAGGCCGGGATGGGACTCATGGTGACGATCTTCATGGTCGTCTGCGCGGTGATTGGCTGGTTCAGGTCACGCGGCCGGGGCGGCGGTTCGTGGTGGCGCCTCATCCGGGCGATGGGATGGGGGCTGGCGCTGCTGGCCGTCGCCTGGATCGCGCTGTGGCTGTTCGGCCTCAACCTCGTCACGATCGGCCTGCTGCTGCTCTGCGGGGGCATCCTCGTCCTGCAGCCGGGCCATCGCACCGCGTCCCGCCACTACGGATAGGGGCAGGCCCACCCCTGGAGTGGGTGCCAGAAACGATGGAATCAGCAGCCGCCATGGGGCGCGGCTGACCAGGACCGGAGGCCCGTGATGGGATTCGTGGTGACGGTCTTCAGCATCGTCTGCGCGGTGATCGCCTGGCTCAGGTCGCGAGATCGGGCCAGCGGTCCGCCGTCGTGGCGCCGCCGCGTCGAGGCGATGGGGTGGGGGCTGCTGCTGCTGCCCATCTCCTGGATCGCGATGTGGCTGTTCGGCGCCAACCCGGCCACGGTCGGCCTGCTGCTGTTGTCCGGTACCGTGCTCATCCTGGCGCCGGTTATCGCCGCCGACCTGGCGGCGGTACTGCTGATTCTGCTCGGGCTCTACGGGCTGGCCGCCGCATTCGCAGTGTTCAGGCAAGCGGGCCACGCTGTGCAGGTCTCCAAGGCAGTGCCGTCCCGCATCGACCAGGCGTCGGCCGTCGCGCGCGCCAAGGCGACCATGGCCGTGCCGCACCCGCCCAAGGTCCCTGGCCTGGGCGGAATCGCCCAGGCCAAGATCGCCAGCCTGCACCAGATGGCCGTCCCCTGGTACTCATCCGGGATCCGGCCCAGCCCGTGGTACGCCGCCCTGACCGGCGCCGGCCCGCAGGGATACGTGCCGGGCCTGCTGGCGGCGTTTCTTTTCCTCGCGTTCGGCCTGTGGCTCGTCCCGCGCACCCTCGGGGCGCGTGGCGCGCTGGTCGGTCGGCTGACCAGCCGGGTGCAGCGCCTGTCCGAGACCCGGACCGACGCGGTCGACACCGCCGCCGCCGAACTGCGCCGGGTGGAGCGCGACCTGCATGACGGCGCGCAGGCCCGGCTGGTGGCTCTCGGCATGAGCCTGCGGGCGGCAGAACGCCTGTTCGAGACCAGCCCGGGGGCGGCGCTGGCCCTGGTCGGCGAGGCGCGGGAGATGTCCTCGCGGGCGCTGACGGAACTGCGTGACCTGGTGCGCGGCATCCACCCGCCGGTGCTGGCCGACCGGGGGCTCGGCGACGCCGTGCGGGCGCTGGCCCTGGAGACGCCGGTCGCCACCAGGCTGGACATCGACCTGCCGGGCCGCCTCGCGAGGCCGGTCGAGTCCGCCGCCTACTTCGCGGTCGCCGAGGTGCTGGCGAACGCGGCCAAGCACGCCCTGGCGCGGATGGTGGAGATCCACATGCGGCACACCGGGGATGTCCTGCGCATCGCCGTGACCGACGACGGTATTGGCGGCGCGGACCCCGCCAAAGGCAGCGGCCTGCGGGGCGTGGAGCGGCGGCTGGGCACGTTCGATGGCATCCTGGCGGTGAACAGCCCGCCGGGCGGGCCGACCATCGTCGTCATCGAGGTGCCGTGCGCGTTGTTGTCGCTGAAGACCTCTTCCTGCTGAGGGACGGCCTGGTCAGGCTGCTGCAGGCGCACGGGCTCGAGATCGCCGCTGCGGTCAGGCCAGGCACGGCGAACCCCGCCCACAGCAAACCGCCACCGCATCATCGTGCGTGAATATGCGGTAGCTAGTTTGCTCGCCAGCAGGCGGGTGTATCAGGGCTGTGCGGCGTCACCCAGTGACCTGAGTTGGGCCATGTTCGACGCCCAGGGCGTCCTCGCCGGGTTCAAAGACTCCGCCCGGTGCATTGGCTACGGTGTCATCCGATGGAGACTCCCTCGGCCGCCGCTCCCAGCTCCGGGCAGATCTGGCGGGAGACCACGGAAGCGGAGTCGGTGGTGCTGGCGGCCGCCGTCAGCGGCGACTGGGAGGGTGCGAGCGAGCTGCGCTCGCAGCTGCCGGGTCTGCTGGCCCGGCGAGGGTGCTCATGCGGCTGCGGCAGCATCGAGCTGAAGACCCGGCAAGGCATGCCCGCGCGAACCGTGCCGAGTCCGGCGCCCTGTGAAGGGATCGTGCTCGGCGCCGCCGGAGAAGTGGTCGGGGGCCTGCTGCTGTGGGTGCGCGACGGGCTCCTGGACTGGCTGGAGGTTTATTGGTACGACGAGCCACTGCCGGTGCCAGCACTGGACCGGGTCCGCTGGGAGATCGTCGAACGGTAAGCCGTGGCTGGTTCACTGCCCGAAAGCGACCGCGGCGGAAGTGAGACCCACCAAAAGCCGGACACCGGGAACCGGACAGCCGCCGCCCCCTGGTGCGGTAGTCGCGGTTGTGAGGTGCCCGCTGGCCCCACGTTTGCGGACACAGGCCCCGTTGGCCGCACCTACGCCAGACCCCGCTTGATCCGCGACCCGGTATGCGCCTCAGTGAGCCCCAGCGAGATTACCGGTCATGCCGATGAGGGAGCGCGTTGCAGGCCATCTCGGTGACCGGAGTGACCCAGGTCGACGTCCTCCTCGACCGCCGGGCCGAGCGTGCTGACGACTGACGAGACGCCCGCTGAGGCCGCACCGCTGTCAGGTTACGGCGGACAGGCGGGGTCTACTTCCCAGCACTTCTCCCACCCTCCGGTGGAACCCGTCTCTGCCTCTCACCTGCCGGGATGGCCGAGCGTCAGGATGCTACGTCCTCACCGCACGCTTGGGTCGCGCTGCCGGAGTGGGCGGACGCGTCGTACCAGCGCAGCACCCGCAGGGCCCTCAAGGTGTTCCACCGGCTGGGGGTGCCGTCGGGTTCCTCGAACCGGAAGTGGACCGCGCCCGGGTGGGTGTTCTCGAGCAGCCAACGCCCGTCGGGTCGGCGCTTGGCGCGGACGTGTTCGAACGCCTCGGCCAGCCGCGGATCCGGAGTGCCCCCACGCTGGGCGAAGTACTCCGTGGCCTTGAGGAGGTCGTAGTGCCAGCGTGGGGGGTAGGAGAACAGTGCCCACTGCGCGTTGACCACCTCGCCCGTGCGCAGCGAGCGGAAGAGGCTGCGCCGGAGCAGGTACTCCTCTCCATCCCGGCGAGCCCGGCGGACCTCCTCGGATCCGCCGGTATGCCGCTCCCACGTCAGCAGGGCGTCGATCACGTCCAGGGTGCTTGCGAAAGATCCCGGCGTCGGGCGCGTCTGGGCCCAGCAGTTCCAGCCACCGTCCGGCATCTGGTCGGCCACGAGCCGCTGCACCACCGGGTCGACGTCGACGCCCAGGTAGGTACCGATCAGGATCGTGCCGGCGTTGATGCAGCAGTCCTCCTCGCCGGCGAAGAACGGCAGCCCGTCGCACTCCCAGCGGCAGTTGCGGGCCACCAGCTGTGCGGTCTCCTGCATCACCGGACTGTCGGGGGGTGTGCCCAGGTGGCACAGGTCGAGCAGGACCCGGTACGTCGCGGTCCACGGCTGGCCCGACTCGGCATCCGCCCCGTCGGTCGGTGCCGTGGCCGGTTCCGCGTCGGGCGACGGGAACGGCGGCGGTGGCTCACCGGCAGCCAGAGCCCGCGCAGTGTCTGCTGCGAACACCGCGGTGTTCGGGAAGCAGGCTCCGTTCGCCCACAGGCCGTCAGGAGCCCGCAGCGCCAGCAGCCGAGCACCCCAGCCCTCGTGCTCCACCCGCGCCCGCTCGGTCGCCACCGCGGTCTCCGGGGCATCGAGGAGATCGCGCAGCACCTGCCAGCGAATCGCCGGATCCCCCCGCATCAGCCACTGCACCACGGGATCGTCCTCGGCCATCGGCGCCGTTCGTGGTCGGTACGGGCCCTGACTCTCCATCGGCTCCATCCCGGAACCCTCACTGACGCCGACGTCCACCCTTCGCAAGGTAGCTCACGTCAGGATGAGAGGTATCGAGCGAGCGGACCGGTGGCCACTGGCCCAGGGCGCGATTCTCTGCACATGAAGCACTCTCATCAGCGTGAGACGGTTTGCGTCAAGCTTTTGGTCGGTGCCTCGTCCGTCGTCTGTCCCTGCATAGCGGTTATGGGGTTTGGCCCAGCAGCGCGTGATCGGGTTGAGGAGACGACGGGCGGGGCTGCCCATGATGAGCGCCGAGATCACGGTGTGTCTCAATGCCGCGGAGGGCTCGCCCCGGCCGTCAGCTTGAGGCGCGCCTGTCAGGTCAGGCGGCCATGGTGCCGTCCGGGCACCGGGTGCCGTGTGCTGCGGTGAGTGGATCCCAGGCTTGCCCGGTGGTGATGACGGCGTGCAGGTGCCGCAAGATGGCGGCGGCGATGACGGTCTGCGCCTGGGTGGGCGTGAGCCTGTTGTGCTCCCTGCTGGTCAGGTGCTGGTAACGGGCCCGGTAGACCGGATTGGCGCGCTGGGCTCCCCAGACCGCCCACCACGCCGCCAGGCGCAGCCCAGGGCGGCCCTGCCCGGTCAGCCTGGTCCGGCCGGTGAATGTGCCGGACAGTTTCTCCCGCGGCGCCAGCCCGGCGTGCTTGACCAGCGCGCGGGCTGTCGCGAAGCGGTGAGGGTCACCGGTCTCGGCCAGGATCGCCGCCGCGCCGATCGCCGAGATACCGGTGATCGAGGTGGCCAGGCCGGTCAGCCCGAGCTCGCCGAGCACGGCGGTCATCCGCAGCTCGGCCTGGCCCATCCGCTGGTGGGTGAGATCCCAGTCCTCCAGCAGCAGCTGCACGCGCTCCAGCGCGCCCAGACGGTGGGCGAGTACGCCGGCCGGGTCGCAGAGCGCGGCGAACACCGCCCGCACGATCCGCCGGCACGGTTTCTGACCGCCGCGGCGGATAACCTCCCGGCGCACCGCCTGCTCGAACCGCGCCGCCCCCAGACGCCGGGTGCGGGCCAGGTTCCCGCCGTCCCTGCCGGTGATCACCGCCAGCGATGCGATCCAGGTCGCCGATCGGAACGGCTGCCTGGCTGCATCCAGGACTGCGGGCCAGGCGCACTCCAGCAGGTCCCGCATCTGCTGCACCTGGCTGCCGGCCTCAGTGATCAGCTGCTCCCGCCGGGTGCCCAGATGCCGCAGCCGGGCCCATGTCTCATCCACCGGCTCGGGAATATAGCAGCGCAGCTGCGCGGTCAGCCGGGCGATCAGCACCGCGTCCTTATCGTCGGTCTTGTCGCACGTCAGGTCCTCGGTCCGCCGCGACCACGAGGTGACCACCGGCTGCACGCAGACGAACGGCATCGACCGGTCCGCGGCCAACTGCCCCAGCACCCGCCACCGGTGCCCGGTCGGCTCGCACGCCACCGTTACCCCAGCCCAGCCTGCCGCCACGGCCCGCCCGGCGGCCCAGTCCAGCGCCGCGCCCAGGTCCCAGGCCCGGCACCGGAACACCCGCCGCGCGATCACCCGCGAGTCGTGATCGGTCACCACCACCATCTGCTTCTTGCCCGCCAGGTCGATCCCCGCGATCGCATTCACCGCCGGCACCAGCACGCGCAACTGCTCCAGCCGGGCATTGCGGTTACGGTCACCTCGGGACACGCCACTACCGTTACCCATGAACGTCCTCCTGCTGCGTGGGACACCAAGCCCGAAGCGCATCAGGGGGACGTTCCTACGTCACGAACCGACACGCAGAACGTGTTTCTATGCCGCTGACCGCGCTGGGTAAGTAGGGCAAGAGCGCGGCTGATGCGTCTCCCAACAATGTGACGCAGGGATCATGGGCGAGGACGCTACGGCCGCCCGGCCACAACTCTATGGCGTGTCCGCTAGCCGCCCGTTTGCGGACAGGGCTGCGCCGTCAGCGGCCGACCGGCCGCTGACCTGCCCGGTCCCGCTTGGAGACCACGGCGACGTGGACGGTGTGGCCCTTCCCGACCTTCACCGTTCGGTACGACGGGGGACGGCGGGCCTGGCGTTTGCGTTCGGTGTAGCGGCCGGTCGCCCGGGTGTCCTGGCCGCGGAAGTATGCGGCGGTGGGCCGCGGGTGGTCGAGGAAGTAGTTGCGGGCTTCCTCGGCGGCCCGGTCGCGGCGTTCCATCTCGTGGATGATCTGCAGTTCGGCGCGGCGGTCGGCGGCGGTGTGGCCGCGGGTCACCTGGTCGTAGTGGTCGGCCAGGTCAAAGTCGCTGGCCCGGCGCAGCAGCTTGTTGGGCAGGATCACCGGGTAGTTGCCGGGGTGGACCCGGTAGCCGCGGCAGCAGGCGTGCGGGCACATCTTCCCCCGCGCTGACCGGGGGGCGACCCAGTGGCCGATCAGGTCACGGATGTTGTAGTAGGCCATGACGGCGGGCTGCCTCTCGGCGGGTGTGGGGGAGGCCACCCCGGCCCGGGAGACGGAAGATGCCACTCCCCGTGACCCGGGCTGGAGTGGCATCGTCTGTGATAATAGCGGCCCGCGAACCTGCGATGGGACAGGCGGCGCAGACACAGAGAGGGTGAGCTGCAGAGCGTTGAATCCGCTGCTGCACGCGCAGGTTTGGCTGAAGCCGCCGGACCCTTGATCGCGACTTTGGGGCCACAGCGCTTCATGCTCTTGCAGCTGCGGTGCTCGGTTTATGCGGGTCATGCGTCTTATGTCCAGCACTCGTTGGAGGCGCCGTGAGCGAGCCGTCCAGATCCAGCTGGTGGGGATGTGGCTAATGCTGGCGCGGACAGCGCCAGCACCCGTGCCGGTGCAGACTAGTTCGCGGCCGGTGAGGCAGCGGTCTGCCGAGCGGTCATGGCGTTGGGCGACCGGGGCTGCGGTGGCGGTGGGGGTGTGTTTCTCAGTCTTGCTGATGAGTGTGTCGTTCGGGGTATCTGCCGACATACAGCGGCGGCTCAGCCTGCAGGTGCTCGCTCACCTGCCCGGGGTTCATGTCGCGGTCATCGACGCGATCTTGGCCGCGCTGACGGTGCTGGTGACAGCGGCGGTGCTGAGCCAGACCGCAGTTGTCACATATGTGCTGGGGGCGAGCGCCATGGGTGGCCGCCGTGAGGAGATCGCGGTGCGCCGGCAAAGCGGCGTTCTGCGTTCCCGGCTTGTCGGGGAATTCCTGGCGGTGGTGCTGGCTGTCTGCCTGGCTGGGGGCGTGGCCGGGGAGGTAGCAGGCGTGGCCGCTGGGCTGGCTGTGCGGCAGTGGACCGTGCTCCCGGTACGGTTCACGGTCCTGTCAGTGCTGGGAGCGTTCCCAGTGGCGGTACTGCTCGCGGTCGCAGCCACGCTCGTACCGGCCTGGCAGGCGGCCAACGTGAGCCCTGCGCTGCTTAGGCGGGACTAGCCATGAGCCAGCCAGTCGGCTCCCCACCTGCCCTGATCCGGATCCGAGACCTACGGTACCGGTACCCAGGCTCTGTCAAAGACGTCCTGCGTATCCCGTTCCTGGACATCAGCGAGCGGGGCCTGATTGCGATCACCGGGCCGAGCGGGGCAGGCAAGACCACCCTGATCGAGCTGCTCGCGGGCACGTTGAATGAGCCTTACGAAGGATCGGTCGAGGTGCTGGGCGTGGAGTGGAGGCAGCTCACCCGCGACGCGGACCGGCAGCGGCACCTGCGCAAGATCGGCCTCATCCCGCAGGACTATGGGCTGCTCACAGACCGGACCGCACGGCAGATGCTGCAGCAAGACCTCGCCGACAGCGGCGTCCCCCGCGAGCAGCGGGACCAGCGGCTGACCGCGGCGCTGGACCAGGTCGGCCTGAGCACGTTCGCCGACCGGCAGCTGGCGACGCTGTCAGGCGGGCAGCTGCAGCGGGTCGCGATCGCGCGCATGCTCGCGCGTGATGTCCAGCTGGTCATCGCCGATGAGCCAACCGCCAACCTGGACCGTGACCTGGTCGCGGCCACGGTCGCGATCTTCCGCGACCTGGCCCGCCGCGTCCCGGTGGTGCTGATCACCCATGACCCGCAAGTGGCGGAGGGATGCGACCGCACGATCGTCTTGCAATCGACGGTGGACGACCAGCCCGCAGCCACGCCCCCACCATCGCCACCACGCCGCAGACTGATCTGGCCAGTAGCGGTACTCACCGCCTTGGTCCTGATCGGCGGGGTCGTCATCGCCTCGATCCGGCTGGCTAGTCACCAGCACCCCACCCACGGATCAGTACCTGCCTCAAGCGGCCAGTCGGCCACCCACGCCGCGAGCAGGACCAGCAGCGCACCGCCGACAGCCCAAGCACCCCCTGCTGGGCCGACCACCGGGGGAACGCCCACGAACCCCGCCGATGTGGTTGGCGCCTTCTTCGCGGCCATCAACCAGCGTGACTGGCCCCGGGGTCTGGCAGCTAGGGGCAAAGAACCTCGGCTTTTCCTACCAGCAGATGGTGAACGGTTTCGCGCATACCCGCCACGACGATGCGACCATAACCTCAACCAACGCGGGCTTGGTCTCCGTGCTGCTAGTCGCGGTCAAGACTAATGGCCAGGTGCAGATCTATCACGACACCTACATGGTCAGCCACGGAGCCATCACACAGGGCACCCAGACCCTTCAGCTCACCGGCCCCCGCATGGCCCCCGCCTTTGCCGCATTGGTCGGCAACTGGTACGGCCACGACCGGATCCTGACCATCTCCGCCAACGGGCTGGGAGTCGCCCACTTCAGGATGTTCCGCTGGTGCAGTACCAGCCCAGCGCCACCATGCGACACCTTCGGCAACCTGAACATATACCCCGGCGGGGTAACCGTCTTCCAGCTCACCGGCTTCAACGGCAACCAGGCCACCGGGTACATAGAAGACGCATCTGTCCCACCGGCAAGCGGCCATATCGGCCTCACCCTCAATCAGGCGACCCATTCGGTCACGCTTACGCCAATGAACCAAGCCGGCCTCACCTACTGTCGGCCAGGAGCCCCAGCCGGATACTGCGGAGCATGAACAAGACCAGTTAGCCCACCGCGTCGGCCCACGTGCGGGTACGCCTCCTCCGGGAGAGTTGACTCGGGCCGAGAGCTGTCTTCGCCGGCGCCGCTCTCACAGCCCTCTCACGGACTGCTGAGACGGCATGCCAAACGGGTGCCTTGGAGAGACACCCGCATTGACCCTGACCTGCGCAAAGAGACCCGGTGAGACCAGAAAGAGCCGCGCCATTCCTCTACGGATCAGAAGGTTGGGGGTTCGAGTCCCTCCGAGCGCGCCCAGGTCAACGGCCCCTACCCGCTCCGGGGAGGGGTCTTTGTCGTGGCGGTGGGAGCCATGTTGGGAGCCACGGCGGCTCGTTCAGGGCCGAACAGGGCCCGGCTCATGGACGCCGCAACGGCGCGGCGGTCCCCTTCCACCAGGTGCCCGTACACATCCTTTGTGATCGTGATGCTGGCGTGCCCCAAGATCTCCGACACCACATGGAGCGGTGTGCCCTGGCTTTGTGTTCGGGTGCAGCCGCTGGAGTCGGCCGAGCAGTTCCGCGCCGGTGAGCGCCGGCATCCACTGGTCGGCGAGCACGAGCGCAACATCCTCGCCGGCGACCGCCATCCGTTCGAGCTCTGCGAGCGCGGTGTCGGCCGAGTGCTCCGCGACGATGCGGTAGTCGGCCGCGTACCGGCGTCGAAGCTCCTCCGCGGTGCGTTCGAGCGCGACTTCGTCGTCGTCGACGACAATGAGCGCGGGCGCGATCGGCTCCAGCGCCCGATTGTCTCCCAAGCCGTTCCGCGGCGCAAAGCTCCGGTTTACGATCTACGGATGGCGGACGTTCTCCGCAAAAGCGTGGATGCCCCGGACGAGGTCGTCGAGTTCCCGAACGTCCGGACGGACATCGTCCATCTCGGCGACCTGACGGTCGGCCGGCTGGTGAACGAGCCGGGCTGGCGCTGGTCGACGGACGTCCGCCCGACCGTCGGCGGCGAGCTGTGCCAGATCCGGCACGTCGGCTTCGTAATTTCCGGCCGGCTCGGGGTCGACTTCCCGGACCGTTCCTCGGTCGTCTTTGGGCCCGGCGACGTCTTCGAGATCCCGCCTGGGCACGACGGCTATACGGTCGGCGACGAGCCGGTCGTCCAGATCGAGTGGAGCGGGCTACGCAACTGGGCGGGCTACAGCACGCACAGCCGCGTGCTCCTCACGTTCCTCTTCACTGACGTCGTCGGCTCGACTGAAGCGGCGGTCCGCGTCGGGGATGGAGCTTGGCGCGATCTGCTCTCGCAGTACTTCGAGGCGGTGCGAGATGAGCTCGAGCGCTTCGGAGGCCGCGAGGTGAAGA
>Ga0318496_10000546_pt1 | contig 13415 bp, 11 predicted proteins | sample GRESIP109b1f22_FD_203296 | JGI IMG/M metagenome (GOLD analysis project Ga0318496, IMG submission 203296) | Tropical soil microbial communities from Luquillo Experimental Forest, Puerto Rico - GRE.SIPMG.109b1f22 | ecosystem: Environmental > Terrestrial > Soil > Tropical forest > Bulk soil... | reverse complement strand
GCGCCCACGATCAGGTACGGTTCGGCGCCGACCGCGACAGCCTCGGGCAGCGGGGCGTCCGGCCGCTCGTGCGACAGGTCCTGCTCGCAGGCGAAGAACCGGATGAACGCCCGGCGTTTCCCGGTCCGCTGATCGCGGATGGTGCCGCACAGCATCGGGTACCTCGCCTCCAGCGCGTCCAGCACCGCGCACTGGGTGACCTGCCCGCTGACCTGGAGTTCCACCTCGCCATGGACCCGGGCCAGGGTCCGCAGGTGCGCGGGCAGCGTCACCCGGATCACGTCCGCGGCCCCGGTCATGGCAACGTCTGCGCCTCGACGGACAGCACGGCGGGGAGATCGCGGACGATCGGCGCCCAGCTGTCCCCCGCGTCGGACGAGGCGTAGACCTGGCCCCCGGTGGTGCCGAAGTAGATCCCGCAGGAATCCAGGGAGTCGACGGCCATCGCGTCGCGCAGCACGTTGACGTAGCAGTGTTCCTGCGGCAGGCCCCTGGTGAGCGGCTCCCATTCGTCGCCGCCGGTGCGGCTCCGGTAGACGCGCAGCTTCCCCTCCGGCGGGAAGTGGTGCGAGTCGCTGGTGATCGGCACCACGTAGACGGTCTCCGGCTCATGCGCGTGCACGTCGATGGGGAAGCCGAAGTCGGTCGGCAGATCGCCACTGATTTCGTGCCAGGACTCCCCGGCGTCGTCACTACGCATCACGTCCCAGTGCTTCTGCATGTACAGCACCGACGGGCGGGACGGGTGCATCGCGATACGGTGCACGCAGTGCCCGACCTCGGCCCCCGCATCGGGGATCCCCTCCGAGCGCAGGCCCTGGTTCACCGGCCGCCAGGTCTGGCCGGCGTCATCGGACCTGAAGGCGCCCGCGGCCGAGATGGCCGTGAACATCCGGCCCGGTGAGGATGGGTCCAGGATGATCGTATGCAGGCACATCCCGCCGGCTCCCGGCTGCCAGGACGGCCCCGACTTGTGACCGCGCAGCCCGGGCAGTTCCTGCCAGTTCTTGCCGCCGTCGTCCGACCGGAACAGCCCGGCGTCCTCCACCCCGGCGTAGACGATGTCCGGGTCGTCCAGCGATGGCTCCAGGTGCCAGACCCGGGCGAACTCCCACGGGTGCGGCGTGCCGTCGTACCACTGGTGCGTGCCGGTCTCGCCCTGGTAGCTGAAGTCGTTGCCGACCGGCTCCCAGGTCGCCCCGCCGTCGTCTGACCGCTGGATCAGCTGGCCGAACCAGCCGGTGGACTGCGACGCGTACAGCCGGTCCTGGTCGGCGGGCGATCCCTTGAGGTGGTAGATCTCCCAGCCGGGGAAGTGCGGCCCGCTGACGTCCCACTTTTCGCGCTTTCCGTCCGAACTAAGCACGAACGCGCCCTTGCGCGTTCCCACGAGGACTCGTACACCGCTCATCGGCAACCCCTTCCGGAGGCGAGCTGACAGCATTCTCCGTGATCCTGACGGCCGGCACGCCGTGGAATCATCGCCAATCTGTCAATTCATCGGCGCTGATCAGGCGGCCCCGCGAATAAACGCAATTAATGCTTGCGACAGTAAATTAATAATTGCTCCGTGTGGCTCCGAATTCAGCGGAGGACAATTTCAGGCTTCCGGCGGCTTGCCGGTCAGCGGGCGGCGAAGATCAGGCCCTGCGGCTCGAGGCTGGCGCCGCGGAGCCGCACCCGGGCGATCTGGCCGGTGTAGGTGTTCAGCTGGCCCAGGTAGTTGGCCGGGAACCCGGGGCCCGGGCAGGTGGCCGGGGCGCTGTTCGCGTTGCACGGGGTCACCGCCACCAGGGCGGTGCCCGGCGAGAACGTGCCGGAGATGGCGTCAACGTGGTCGGCGTCGTGGTCGGTGGCATAGAACGCGCCGTGCCACGCCGTGGCCCACGCGGTGTCATCCACCGATCGCGACAGGATGAGGACCGACAGGTGCTGGGCCCGGGTGCCCGCGCCGTGCACGTAGATCTGCTCGAGGTCGCCCTGGCTGGTCAGCATGAAATCGCCGGCGAACCTCGGGGCCACCGGCGGCACGACCTCGCTCGAGTCGGGGTCGGTGAGGCGCAGCCTCACGGTCTTGGTGACATGCGGGCCGTTGGCCGCGGTCGCGGCGGATTCGTCGAAGAACAGAGGCCGGACGAACGCCTTGTGCCTGGCGTGGTTCAGGGTCACCGCGTACACCGCCGGATAGGCCGGGTTGGGCGCGGCCGCCCCCGTGGTGCCGGGCGCGGACGCGCTGATCAGCATCATGCCGCGGTAGAAGGTGATGGCGTCGGTGCCGCCGTGGTGCGGCAGCGGCCTGCTGTACAGGTAGTGGGTGAGCCTGCCGCTACGCGGGTCGATGCTGTACAGGCTGGAGTGCAGGTCTTCGTTGACGGTGGCGATGACCCGGCCGGTATACGGGTCGGCGGTCAGGCCGTCGCACTTACCCCGGATGTCCCACTGCCTGATCACCCGGCCGTTCGGCGTGAACTCGACGACCGTGCTATCGCGGTTGCCGTCGGTGCTGGGCTCTCCCTGCGGGCCCACCCCGTTCTGGAAGCCGGTGAAGAGCTTGCGGCCGATCGCCGTGATGTCATCTGGCTGAGTCAGCGGTTCCCGGTGCTTGGTGCGCGATCCGGCTCGGGTGTACCAGTGGTGCAGGCTCTTACCCGAGATGACCTGCCGTACGTGATAAGGCGGCTGGGTATGGGCGCTGGCCGGGAAGGTCAGGACCATGGTGCCCAGTACCGCCGATAGCGCCGCCCCCGCAGCTGCCATCGTCCTCATCGCGCGTCGTCTGAGCGCGCATTCCCCAGTTCTCCGCATTGTCCAGGCCCCTTCATGTGCGAGTTTGTCCACTCCTAGCGGGTGTGCCGCGCACGCAGCCTGCCACCGCATGACGCGAAGATGAACGTACGGCCAAAAAACCCGCGAGCCAAAGGGGCGCGCCGGCGATTGGACAGACGAGCGAGGAGGGAAGGAGCCGGGTTAGAGCGGCCTGGCGGCGAGCGGGAAGATAGAGCTGTGAATACAGAGGGGCTGCGGTTCGACGTCAACTGCTCGATCTTGTTCACGGAGTTGCCGCTGCTGAAGCGGCCTGGGGCCGCCCGGGCCGCCGGGTTCGGCGCGGTGGAGTTCTGGTGGCCGTTCGCCGACGCGGTGCCGGGGGATCGCGAGGTTGACGCCTTCACCGGCGCGCTCGCCGACGCCGGGGTACAGCTCGCGCTGCTGAACTTCGTCGGCGGCGACATGGCGGCCGGCGAGCGCGGGCTGCTGTCGCTGCCGGAGGGTTCGGCCGCGTTCCGGGCCAACATCGACGTCTGCGCGGGCATCGCCGCGCGGACCGGGTGCACCATCCTCAACGCGCTGTACGGGAACCGTGCCGACGGCCTCTCCCAGCGGGAGCAGGACGAGCTGGCCGCGGAGAACCTCGCGCTGGCCGCCCGCGCCGCCGCGGCGGCCGGCGCCACGGTGGTAGTGGAGGCGCTGAACTCCTACGACAGCCCGCGCGCGGCGCTGGTCTCCAGCCGCCGCGCGCTGGAGGTGATCAACCTGGTGCGGGCGCAGGCCGACGTCACCAACGTGGCGTTCCTGGCCGACCTGTACCACCTGGGCAAGATGGGTGAGGACCTGCCGGGTGTGCTGGCCCGCGAGGCCGCCGCCATCGCGCACATCCAGGTCGCCGACGTGCCGGACCGGGGCGCGCCCGGCACGGGCGAGCTGGACTTCGGGGCGTTGTTCGGTCAGCTCGCCGCGCAGGGGTACGCCGGCTGGATCGGCTGTGAATACAAGCCGGCCGACCCGGCGGACAGCTCGACGAGCTTCGGCTGGAAGGAGCCCGATGAGGTATGACCTGGTGGTCCGCTCCCGGCGGGCCGTGCTGCCCGATGGCACGAGGGCGGCGGCGGTCGCGGTCAGCGGCCAGGCCATCGCGGCCGTCGAGGACTACGGCGCGCGGCTGGAGTCCGGCCGCGACGTCGACCTCGGCGACCTCGTACTGCTGCCCGGCCTGGTCGACACGCACGTGCACGTCAACGAGCCCGGCCGGACCGAGTGGGAGGGGTTCGCCACCGCCACCCGCGCGGCCGCGGCCGGCGGGGTCACCACGATCTGCGACATGCCGCTCAACTCGCTGCCGCCCACCACATCGGTGGCGGCGCTGGAGGAGAAGCGCGCGGCGGCGGCCGGGAAGTGCTGGGTCGACGTAGCGTTCTGGGGCGGTGCGGTGCCGGGCAATGAGGCCTCGCTGCGGCCGCTCCACGACGCCGGGGTGGTCGGGTTCAAGTGCTTCCTGCTCGACTCCGGAGTACCCGAGTTCCCGCCGCTGGACGCGGCCGGGCTGCGGACGGCGTTCGGCACGCTGGCCGAGGCGGACGCGCTGCTGATCGCGCACGCCGAGGACGCGGCAGAGATAAAACCGGCGTCCGGTCGTGATTTCGGCTCGTTCGTGGCGTCCCGGCCGCCGGTCGCGGAGCGCCGCGCGATCGAGAAGGTGATCGCGGCCGCGAGCGGGACCGGGGCGCGGGCGCACATCGTGCACCTGTCCGCGGCTGAGTGCGTGGCCATCATCTCCGCCGCGAAGGCGGCGGGCATCCGGCTGACCGCGGAGACCTGCCCGCACTACCTGTACTTCGCGGCCGAGCAGGTGCCCGACGGAGCCACCGAGTTCAAGTCCTGCCCGCCGATCAGGGATTCGGTCAACCGGGAGGCGCTGTGGCGCGGGCTCGAGACGGGCGTGATCGACTGCGTGGTGTCCGATCACTCGCCCTGCCCGCCTGAGCTGAAGTCCTTCGGCTCGGGGGATTTCGGCGCGGCCTGGGGTGGTATCGCCTCGCTTCAGCTCGGCCTGTCCGCGGTGTGGACCGTCGCGCGGCGCCGCGGCCGTACGCTGGACGACATGGCCCGGTGGATGGCATCGGCCCCGGCCGCCCTCGCGGGCCTGCCGGCCAAGGGGCGGCTGGCGGTCGGGTACGACGCCGACCTGGCCGCGTTCGACCCCGACGAGACGTACGTCGTGGACCCCGCGCGGCTGTACCACCGGCACCCGGTCACCCCGTACGCCGGGCGGACGCTGGCCGGGCGGGTGAGGCAGACGTGGCTGCGCGGTATTCCGCTGCTTGAAGGTGAGGGTGAAACGCCAGTTGGGCGGCTGCTGAAACGGGGATGAACCTTACATGAATGAGGAGCTTCTTCCCGACTTGCTCCGGCTTCGCGGGTCCGTCGTGGCGGCCAGCGATGAGTTCTTCGGCGCCAAGGAGAACCTGATAAGCCCGTCCGAGCCGGTCTTCACACCAGAAAAATACGACGCCAGGGGGCAGGTTTATGACGGATGGGAGACCAGGCGGCGCCGCGGGCCCGGCGGGACACAGCCGGACCCCACGCACAGCGACTGGGTGATCGTCCGGCTCGGCGTGCCCGGGGTGGTGCGCACCATCGTGGTCGACACCGCGTTCTTCCTGGGCAACTTCCCGCAGGCCTGTTCGGCGGACGGATGCTCGGTGACCGGGTACCCCTCAGCCGAGGAGCTCGCCGGCACCTGCGACTGGCGGGAGATCGTACCGCGCGTCCTGCTGACCGGCAGCGCCCGGCACGCGTTCAAGGTGCACTCCGCCCGCAGGTTCACCCATGTCCGGCTGAACATCTTCCCCGACGGCGGCATCGCCCGGCTGCACGTCCACGGCGAGGTGGTGCCGGACCCCGCCATGCTCAGCGGCCTGACCACCGACCTGGCGGCGCTGGAAAACGGCGCCGACGTAGTGGCCAGCAACGACCAGAACTACTACTCCCCGCCGCGCAACGTCATATCCCCCGGGCTGTCGCGGGTGATGCACGAGGGCTGGGAAACCCGCAGACGCCGCAGGCCCGGGCACGAGTGGCTGGTCATCAGGCTGGCCGGGCGGGGTGTTATCGATCTCGCCGAGATCGATACCTCCTGGTTCCGAGGGAACCAGCCCGACCTCGCCTCGCTGCAGACGCTGGACGCCACCACCGGCGCCTCGCTAACCGACACGTCCGCGTGGCGCGACCTGCTGCCACCGGTCAGGCTGCTCCCGGACACGCCGCACCAGTTCCGGGTCACCGGCCAGCCGGCCACCCACGTGCGGCTGAACCTCTTCCCTGACGGCGGCGTGGCCCGGCTCCGGCTCTACGGATCGCTGACTGATGACGGCCTGGCGGCCGCGCGGCGCCGCTGGGAGGAGACGGCCTGACTCGTATCACATGACGAGATGGCGCGCGCGTGATCTCATGGCCCAATGAGCCATGTGGTGATCGCTCCGGACAAGTTCAAGGGAACGCTCACCGCCGCCCAGGTGGCCGCGCACGTGGCGGCCGGGCTCGGCCGGGCCAGCCCGGGGCTGACGACGACCCAGGTCCCGGTGGCCGACGGCGGCGACGGCACGGTGGACGCGGCCGAGGCGGCAGGGTACCGCCGCGTCGAGCTCGGCGTCCGCGGCCCGACCGGCCAGCCGGTGACCGCCTCGTTCGCCCTGCTCGAGGGGACTGCCATCGTCGAGTCGGCCCAGGCCTGCGGGCTGACCAGGCTGCCCGGCGGCACGCTCGCCCCGCTGACCGCGACCAGCCGCGGCGTCGGCGAGCTCATCCTCGCCGCGGTCCGGATGCGCGCGAAGCGGATCGTGCTCGGCCTGGGCGGCGTGGCCTGCACCGACGGCGGCGCGGGGATGGTCACCGCGCTGGGCGCCAGGTTGCTTGACGCGTCAGGGACCGAACTCCCTTCGGGCGGGGCGGCGCTGGCCCGGCTGGACCATATCGACGCGTCCCGGCTCAGGGACCTGTCCGGCACCGGCACCGAAGTGATCGCGGCCACCGACGTGGACAACCCGCTGCTCGGGCCGCGCGGCGCCGCCGCGGTCTACGCGCCGCAGAAGGGCGCCTCCCCGCAGGATGTGGCGAGCCTCGACGAAGGCCTCGCACGCTGGGCGGACGTGACCGAGCAGACGTTCGGCTTCGTTAAGCGGGACGAGCCCGGCGCGGGCGCGGCGGGCGGGCTGGGCTTTGCCGCACTGGGGTTCCTCGGCGCCGTCGTGCAGCCGGGCATCGAGCTGATGCTCGATCTGCTCTCGTTCTCCGATCACCTCCCCGGCGCGCGCCTAGTCGTCACCGGCGAGGGGGCCCTAGACGCGCAAACGCTGCACGGGAAGGCCCCAGCCGGGGTGGCCCGCGCGGCCGCCGCGGCCGCGCCGGATCTGCCGGTGGTGGCGGTGGCGGGCGTGTGCTCGCTGTCCCCAGGCCAGCTCCGCTCGGCGGGCATCGCGCGCGCCTACGCGCTCGCCGACATCGAACCCGACCTGACCCGCTGCCTCGAGCAGCCCGGTCCCCTGCTCGAGGAGCTGGCCGGGCACATCGCCCGCGACTGGCTCGCGCCGTTACGCCGTCAGGCACCGCCGCTCGACGGCGCGAGCAAACCAAGCGGATCAGCGCCGAGTACGAGTGAGGAACTCGTACTCGGCCACGGCGGCGGCTACGGCGTCGTCCTCGCCGGGCAATGCGTTCCCGCGGCCGACGGCCGCCTTGCGCAGCCGGGCGGCCAGCGCGGGGTCGGTGAGCACCGAGCGCACCGCGTCGGCCAGCCGCCCCGGGTCGCCGGCCGGAACGAGCAGGGCGGCGTCCTCGCCGGTGAGCATGGGCGTGCCGCCGGCGCGGGTAGCCACGATGGGTACCCCGGCGCGGAGTGCCTCCTGCAGGACGAGCGGCTGCCCTTCCCACGTGCTGGGCAGCACGAACACGGCGGCGGCGGCCAGCAGGGCGGGTATGTCGTCGCGGTGCCCGGGGAACCGGGCGTCGAGCCCGAGGCTGGCCGCCTGCCGTTTCAGCGCGGCCTCGAGCGGGCCTTCGCCCGCGATGACCAGGAGCGGTTCGGGCCGCAGGTCGCGCCACATGGCGGCCGCCTCGAGCAAGGTGCCGAACCCCTTCTGGGCCGCCAGCCGGCCCGCGGCCAGCACCACGGGGCGAGCCGGGTCCTCCTCACCCGGCAGGAAAAGCGGCCCGCGCGTTTCCGCGGAAACGCCAGCCGCCGGGACCAGCGCACGCCCCACCCGATGGGCCCCGGCCGCACGCATGCGCTCTTCCAGGTCGGGGGACACGCCGAGCACCAAGTCGGAGCCGCGGGCGACGATCAGCTCGAGCACGCGGTAGATCGCGCCGGTGACGCCGCCCGCCGCGGGCGCGTTGTGCACGGTGACGACCAGCGCGGGCCGGGGGTGGTAGACGGTGGGCCGGACGAACGGCAGCGCGATCGCCGTGAGCGCGCCGGCCCGCAGGCCGTGCGCGTGCACCACGTCGGGCCGCCAGGCGGCGAGCAGCCGGCGCAGCCGCCCGATCGCCCGCAGGTCGCGGGCAACACGCGGCCGGTCCGCGATCTCCACCGGCGTGAACGAGACCAGGCCGCCGGCCAGGGCGCTGAACGCGAAGTCGCGGTCGGTCTGGGCCGGGCCGAACACCGCGGCCGCCACGCCCCGCGCCGCGCACCCCGCGGCGAGCGTCCGGACGTGCCTGGCGGTCCCGCCGGTGCTGGTGCCGAGCACGAACGCGACCTTCACAGTGCAACCTTCACAGGCGGATCACCTTGCGCGCCGCCGCCCGCATGTCACCGCCGTCGGCGACCGCTACCACGGCCAGGAAGGCCACCAGCACGGCCGCGCTGGCCAGCAGCGTGACGCCGATGTTGGGCAGGAAGCCCGCCACCCGCAGGCCGGCCGCCACGCCAAGCCCGGCCGCGGTCCCGGCCAGCGCGCCGGCCAGGCCGGCCAGGGCGGCCCGCGAGCAGCCGCGCAACGCGTCCGGGCCGCGGAACCGGCGGACCAGGATGAGCAGCGCGACGCCGGAGGCGGTCAGCCCGAGGGTGGTGGCCGCCCCGAGCCAGGGCACCACCGCGGAGCGGGGCACGAACGGCACGATGAGCAGGTCCGCCACGATCACCAGCAGCCAGCCGCCGCTGACGGCCAGGGCCGGGGCCCGGTTGTGTCCGTCCGCGTAGAGCACCCGGGACAGGTTCGCGGTCAGCCCGTACCCGACGAGCCCGGGCGCGAACGCGGCCAGCGCGATCGCCAGCTGCCGGGCGTCGGCAGCCTGGCTGACGTGGGACTGGAAGACCCGGGCCAGCGGGATGCAGGTGCCTGCCATCGCGGCCACCCCCAGCCAGGACGCCACCGTGACCGCCCGGGTCGAGGCGGCGGTGGTGCCGTTGAAAGTGTCGGTGCGCGCGGACAGCTCGGGGAAGGCGCTGGTCGCGATCGGCACGGCCAGCACCGCGTAGGGCACGAAGAAGACCGCCCACGCGAAGCTGTAGAGCACCAGCGCGCCGCTGCCGCCGCGGGAGTTGGCCAGCACGATCACCACCGCCACCGAGGCGTCCTGCGCGATCAGCGTGGCGACGCCGGCCGCGGCCAGCGCGCGGACCCGCACACCGATTCCGGGCGGGAAGCGCAACCGTGGCCGGAGTCGCAGCCGCAGCCGGGCGGCGGGAATGAACGGGGTGATGACCAGCGTCGCCACCCCGGCGGTGGTCCCGGCGGCGAGCACGATCCAGGCCACGGCGGGTACCGGCCGGATCAAGTCCTGGTAGCCGCTCCCGGTCACGCCGAACCAGAAGTAGGCGCCGATGACGACCAGGCTGGACAGCACCGGCGCCAGCGCGGGCGCGACGAACTTGCGGTGCGCCTGCAAGATGCCGTAGAGCACCACGGCCAGGCCGTAGAGCAGGATCTGCGGCGCGAATATCACCAGCATCCGCGAGCCGAGCGTCACCATGTCGGCCCGCGGGCAGCCGGGCGTCCCGCCGAGCAGCAGCGACACCAGCGGCCGCGCGATGACCGCGACGACCAGGCTGACCGGAACGAGCAGCAGCACGGTCCAGCTGAGCAGCGCGGCAGAGGTCTGCCGCACCTGCTCGCGGTCCGCGGGCATGTCCCCGGCGGCGCCCGGGCCCGTGCTGGCCAGTACGGGACCCGCCAGTACCGGCACTACGACCGCGGTGAGGGCACCGCCCATCACGATGTCGTAGATGATGTTCGGCACCATGTTCGCCGTGGTGTACGCGGTACCCACGCACGAGGCCTGGACGGTGTGTGCGAACACCACCTGGCGGCCGAACCCGATGACCCGCGCCAGCATCGTGATCGCGCCGATCAGCAGTGCGGCGCGGCCTATTCCCCCGCCCAGCTGCCGAGCCTTCCCGCGCTCGGCAATGGGCACGCTCACTGGGCTGGTTCGGGCCGCTGAGCGGGGATCGTGACCGGGGGCTGCTGCGGTGCGGGCGGCTCTGTCTCGGACGGCTGGGGCGCCGGCCTGCGGCCGAGCATGTCCAGCCAGTTCAGCGCCGGGGTACGCGCGATCACCTTGGTGAAGCTGACCTTCTCGCTTGCCGCGGTCAGCCCGGCGATCCCGGCGAGCAGCACGATCCTGGCCGGCCGGGGCAGCCCCGCCGCCGAGGCGCCTAGCATCGCGCCGAGCGCGTTCGCGCCGGCGTCGCCGAGCATCGCCCGCTCGCCCAGGTCCTCCGGCAGCAGGGCCAGCGCCGCCCCGAGCGGCGCCGCCACGCTGTCCTGCCCGGCCGCGCCGAGCAGGACCCCGGAGGCGGCCGCGACCTTGATGGCCCGGCCTGGCCTCAGATCGAACAGGTTGAGCAGGTTCGCCCCCCCGGCCACCAGCCCGGCGTTGAGGACCACGTCCGCGGGCGAGCCGCCGGCCAGCGCGGCGCTGATGATCCCGGTGGCGCCGATGCCGCCGAGTTTCACCGCGCCCGTGGTCACCTCGCCGTGCCGTAGCGCGCCGAGATGGCCGCGGAAGCCACGCCGGTCCCCGGACCCGGCCAGGTCGTCGTAGGCCCCGAAGGCCGCCGCGCCGACGCCGCCCAGGGCCATGGCCGCGGCACGGCGCCACCCCGGCGACCCCGGCCATCCCACGGCCGGCGCCAGGGCGGCGTGGACCCCTTGAGCCAGCACGCCGGTGATGGCCCCGGCGGCCACGGCGGGCCCCTCGAGCAGGGTGACGGGCTCGCCCCGGTGGTTGGTGCGTGACCAGGCCTTCGGGCCGCCCGGCGGACGTCGGCTCATGGCGGAGTAGGCGAGCCTGGCCGCGCCCGCCGCGCAGGCACCGGCTGCCGCTGCGTAAACCGCTCGCCTCATCTGCTGGCCTTCTTCTTCGTCGAGGAGGTGGGCGTCGCGCTCGCGGACGCGGACGGGGTGGGGGCGGGACTCGGCGCGATGGCGCTCGCGCCGTTCGCGGTGAACCCGTAGCTGCCGGCCTTGCCGCCAGCCAGCTCCACCGCGAGGGCCTGAATGGCGACGGTCTGCCCGGCCGCCAGGTCGGCGTCATCGACCGAGGACACCTGGCTGGACACGCTGTTCGAGCGCAGCACGGAGATCGGGCTGCCCGCGCCGGAGCCCGTCGAGGAGCCCACGACCACGGTGGCCGCGCTCTTCGCCGCCAGCTCCTGGACCAGCGGGACGAGCACCTGGGCGAGCTGGTCCGCGCTGCCGTCCGACGGTGCGTTCTGCGGGGTCACGACGACGGCCAGGGTGGCCGGCGTGGCCGGCTTGCCGCTGGTGCTGAGGAACTGGGACGCGGCATAGGCCTGCAGCATCGTGGCGGCCACGGTGCCCGGGCCGACGGCCGGCTGGCTGCTGCCCGCGGGCACGGGTGAGGCGGTCAGGATCTCGCTCGCGATCACCTGGGCGGCCTGCTGCTGGTAGGTCGCGCTAGCGTCCAGCTGGATGCCGGCCGTCTGGGCCACGTTCGAGGTGGTCAGGCTCAGGCTGTCCTGCGCGGTGCCGCTGGTGTCGAAGAACTTGGGCTGCAGGTTGATCTCCCCGGTGACGGTGGCGCCCGCGTGGATCGCGGCGGTGGTGATGCCGCTGACCACCGAGGACTGGGCGCCCGGCTCGGTGACGATCAGCAGCCGGCGCCCGGTCAGCAGGTCGCGCAGCACGGTGGGCTCGATCGCCTGGGCATACAGGTCACCCTCGGTGGCCTGCTGCTGAGCGGTGTCCCGCTGGCTGCTGACCTGGCCGAGCTCGTTCTGCAGCTTCGAGGTGGTCTTGTCCAGCAGGCTGAACGCGGGTCCTTGCAGCTCGGTCGAGCCGAGGACGATCCCGATCGCCAGCGCGAGGAACACCGCCACGATAGAGACAAGGTGGTAGCGAAAATCGATCACTAGAGTTTTCCGGTCAGCCAGTAGGTGAAGGAATGCCAGGTCGCTTCAAAATACCTGGCCAGGATGGGGCTGGCGGGCGAGAACACGACGGCGACGAACACGGTCACCGCCGCGGCCAGCACCAGCACCAGCAGCGACCAGCTGGAGATGCGGCTGTGGTACAGCTGGTGCACACCCCGCGCGTTGACCAGCTTCCCGCCCACCCGCAGGTGCGTGATGAACGTGCTCGACATCCCCGGCCTGCCCTTGTCGAGGAACTCCTCGAGCGTGTGATGGGTGCCCACTACGGCGATCAGGCTGGCCCCCTTGGCGTCGGCGACGAGCAGGGCGACGTCCTCGCTCGTCCCCGGCGCGGGGATGGTGACGGCATCCAGGCCCAGCTCGCGGACCCGGGCCAGCCCGGGTGCGCGGCCGTCCGGGTACGCGTGCACCACGAGTTCCGCGCCGCAGCACAGCGCCTCGTCGGACACGGAGTCCATGTCGCCGAGAATGGCGTCCGGCTGGTAGCCGGCCTCGATCAGCGCGTCCGCCCCGCCGTCCACGGCCACCATCACCGGCTTGTACTCGCGGATGTAGGGCCGGAGGGCGGCCAGGTCCTCCCGGTAGTGGTAGCCGCGCACCACGACCAGCACGTGCCGCCCGTTCATCTCCGTGTCCATCTCGGGCGCCTCGAGACCGCGGGTGAGCAGTTCGTGCTCGCGCCGGAGGAACTCCAGCGTGTTCGCGGCGAACGACTCGATCTGCACCCCGACCATGGCCCTGGCCTCGGTCATCGCCGTCTGCACCAGTTCCTCGGTCAGCGGGGTGCCCTTGGCCACGACCGTGTCGCCGAGGTAGAGGGTCTCCTGGTCGAGCCGGACCACGGCCCCGTCGGAGACCCGGACCAGCACGTCCGGCCCGACTCCGTCGACGACCGGGATGCCCGCCTCCAGCAGCAGCTTCGGCCCGAGGTTGGGGTAACGCCCGGTGATGCTGACCGAGGCGTTGACCACCGCGGCCACCTTGTGCCTGATGAGCTCTTCGGCACTCACCCGGTCCAGGTCGGAATGGTCGATGATGGCGATCTCGCCGGGGTTGAGGCGCTTAGTAATGTTCTTGGTCCGCCCGTCCACGCGCGCGACAGCCACGATCCCGGGCGGCTCCCCGGCCTTACCCCGGGGCAGCAGCGGAAGCTTCACCGACGGCGCCTTCATCAAGTTCCATCCTGCCAGAGCAGAAACGCGCTAATGGCCATGTTGGCCATTACGGCGTGTTATTAAGTTAG
>Ga0318496_10000544_pt1 | contig 13427 bp, 15 predicted proteins | sample GRESIP109b1f22_FD_203296 | JGI IMG/M metagenome (GOLD analysis project Ga0318496, IMG submission 203296) | Tropical soil microbial communities from Luquillo Experimental Forest, Puerto Rico - GRE.SIPMG.109b1f22 | ecosystem: Environmental > Terrestrial > Soil > Tropical forest > Bulk soil... | reverse complement strand
CAGATCGAGGAATCCGCGTGCGAAGGCGTAGATGCCCACGTGCGCGCGCGCCAGCGGGCTCGGGCCCCCGGCGCGTCGGTGGGGGATCGGCGCGCGGGAGAAGTAGAGCGCGTCTCCCTTCGCGTCGGTCACCACCTTCACCACCTGCGTCCGCTCGAGCTCTCCCTCGTCGAGCGGGCGGGCGAGCGTCGCGAGCTCCACCGACGGGTCGGCCGCCATCGCGACGAGGAGCGCCTCGATCGCCTCCGGCTCGATGAGCGGCTCGTCGCCCTGCAGGTTCACCACGATCTCCGGCGCGGGCGACAGCGTCCTTGCAGCCTGCGCGACCCGGTCCGTCCCGGTCGCGGCCTCGCCCGTCATCACCGCGCGCGCGCCCGCCGCGCGCACCGCCGCGGCGATGCGCTCGTCGTCGGTCGCGACCGCGACGTCGGCCACTCCGCGCGCGCGAAGGGCCCGCTCGACCACGTGGGCGATGAGGGGTTTCCCTGCGAGATCCGCGAGGGGCTTCCCCGGAAAGCGCGACGCGCCGTACCGGGCCGGGATGATGACGCAGGCTCGTCTCAAACCGGGGCCACCTCTTACGCGCACGGATCCCTGGAGTCAACCTGCGCCGAAAATTCCGATCGAGTCGCGGACTTGCGGGGCCCCCACCGGCGAGCCGAGGTGCGGGCGCGCGGTGCCCCGCGCGTGGGCCTCACCATGCGGCAGCCCCGGCGCTAGCTTGCCGGATGCCGCTCGTCGTCCACGTCGTCGGCGCACGCCCCAACTTCATGAAGGTCGCGCCGGTGATGCGCGCGCTCGCCGCGCGCGGCGCCGATCAACGCCTCGTCCACACCGGCCAGCACTACGACGCGCGCATGTCCGAGGTCTTCTTCCAGGACCTCGGGCTGCGCGAGCCGGACGTGCACCTCGGCGTCGGCTCGGGCTCCCACGCCGAGCAGACCGCGCGGGTGATGATCGCCTTCGAGCGCTCGCTCGCCGAGCTGCCGGGCGTCGACTGGGTGCTCGTGCCCGGCGACGTGAACTCCACCATCGCCGCAGCGCTCGTCGCCGCGAAGCGCGGCGTGAAGGTGGCTCACCTCGAGGCCGGGCTGCGGAGCGGCGACCGGACGATGCCGGAGGAGCTGAACCGGATCGTCACCGACCACCTCTCCGACCTCCTGCTCACGCCCTCGTCGGACGGCGACCGAAACCTCGCACGCGAGGGGATCCCGGGCGAGCGGGTCGTGCAGGTGGGGAACGTGATGATCGACTCGCTCGTCGCGAGCCTGCCCGCAGCGCGCGCGCGCCGGATCCCGGAATCGCTCGGGCTCGCCCCCGGCGGCTACGCGGTGGTCACGCTGCACCGGCCCTCCAACGTGGACGAGCCGGAAACCCTCGCGCGCCTCCTCGGCGCGCTCGCCGAGATCGCGGCCGAGCTGCCGGTGGTGTTCCCCGTGCACCCGCGCACGCGCGCGCGCCTCGCGGAGCCCGCGCTCGCCGGCGCGGCGGCGCGGCTCACCGCGGTGGAGCCGCTCGGCTACCTCGACTTCCTCTCGCTCACGAGCACGGCGCGGCTCGTGCTCACCGACTCCGGCGGGCTCCAGGAGGAGACCACGGCGCTCGGCGTGCCGTGCCTCACGCTGCGCGAGAACACGGAGCGGCCGATCACCGTGGAGGAGGGGACGAACGAGGTCGTCGGCACCGACCCCGCGCGCATCCTCGCCGCCACGCGCGCCGCGCTCTCCGGGAGCGGGAAGCGGGGCCGCACGCCGGCGTTGTGGGACGGCAAGGCCGGCGAGCGGGTCGCGGAGACGCTGCTGGCGCGCGTCGGGGGCGCGGCCGCCTAGCCGCGGTCGATCGCCCGTGCGAGCCGGGCCACACCCTCGGCGAGCCGCGCCGGCGCGGCGTGCGTGAAGTTGAGGCGCAGCGTGTCGCGGCCCTCACCCTGTGCGTGGAACTCGCCGCCGGGCACGAACGCGACGCCCTGCTCGAGCGCGCGCGCGAGGAGCGCGCCCGCGTCGGCGCCGCCGGCGAGCCGGGCCCAGAGGAACATGCCGCCCGCGGGCCGGTTCCACTCGAGCCGCCCCTGGAGCCGCTCGCGCAGGCTCGCGTCGAGCGCGTCGCGCCGGGCGGCGTAGGCGCGCCGCAGGCCCGAGACGTGCGCGTCGAAGGCAGGATCGCCGAGGAAGCGGTGGAGGAGGTGCTGCCCGAGCGTGTTCGTGTGGAGGTCGGTGGCCTGCTTCGCGAGCACGGCGGTGCGCACGAGCGGCGCCGCGGCGCACAGGAAGGCCACGCGCAGCCCCGGCACCGCGGTCTTCGAGAAGCTCCCGAGGTACACCGCGCGCGCGGGATCCATCCCGGCGACGATCGGCGCGGGCGGCTCCTCGTCGTACCAGAGGGCGCGGTACGGATCGTCCTCGACGAGCAGCGTGTCGCCGCCGGCAAGCACCTCGCGCACCTCGGCGCGGCGCCGCGCGCTCCAGCAGACGCCGCTCGGGTTCTGGAACGTGGGCGTGAGGTAGACGAGCTTCGGCCGGCGGCGCAGCGCCTCGGCGAGCGCGTCGGGCCGCGCTCCCTCCGCGTCGCAGGGCAGGAAGGTCACCTTCGCCCCGATGAAGCGGAACACCTGGAGCGCGCCGACGTAGGCGGGCGTCTCGACGAGCACCTCGTCGCCCGGGTCGAGGAAGAGCTTCGCGAGGAGGTCGAGCCCCTGCTGCGAGCCCTGGGTGACGACGATCTCGTCGGGCCCGCGGAAAGGGACTCCTGCGGGGAGGCGCTCCGCGATCCGGGCGCGGAGCCCCCCGTGCCCCTCGGTCTCTGCGTACTGCAGTGCGCGCGGCCCGTCGGTCGCGAGCACCTCGGCGGCGATGCGGGCGAGCGCGTCCACCGGGAAGAGGTCGGCGCCGGGGAGGCCGCCGGCGAGGGACACGATGTCGGCGCGGTTCACGACGCGCAGGATCTCGCGGATCGCGGAGGACTGGAGGTGGGCGACGCGCGCGGAGAACCGCTCGGCGGACGGGGTAGACGGGGCCATCGAGCGAGACTACGCGAGGCGGACCGGCGCGGGTAGGTCCCGGGCGCCCGCCGAGGTTATGCTCCCGCGGTGCAGGTCCGCATCCCGTTCAAGGTGGAGCCCAACTACCGCGGCTGGCGGCTCGACGCCTACCTCGCGCAGAAGATCCGCCGGCTCACGCCGGAGAAGCTCGCGTTCATCCTCGCGCACCGGCTCGAGCACGACGGCGAGGGCCCGCTCACCGCGGACACGCTCGTCACGCCCGGGCTCGAGTTCCGGCTCGTGCGCGAGGTGGAGCCGGAGCCCGAGACGCCGCTCCACTTCGGTGTCGTCCACGACGACGGTGCGCTCCTCGTGGTGGACAAGCCGGCCGGCCTGCCGGTGCACCCCACCGCCCGCTACTTCGCGAACACCTTCACCTCGCTCGCGAAGGCGCGCTTCCCCGAGCGGAAGATCGACCCCGCGCACCGGCTCGACCGCGAGACCTCGGGGCTCCTCGCCTGCGGCACCGCGCCCCCGCACACGAAGCGGCTCAAGGCGGCCTTCGCCGGAGGCCGCGTGGAGAAGGCCTACCTCGCGATCGCCGAAGGCTCACCTCGCGACGACCGCTTCGAGGTGGACGCGCCGCTCGCGCTCACCCAGGCGTCGCTCGTGCGGGTCCGGATGCACGTGCACGGCGGCGGTGCCCCGGCGATCACCGCGTTCGAGGTGCTCGGGCGGCGCGTCACGCCCGACGGCGCGCCGGTGGCGCTCCTCGCCTGCGCGCCGCGCACCGGGCGCCAGCACCAGATCCGGGCCCACCTGCACCACTCCGGCCTCGCGCTCGTGGGCGACAAGATCTACGGCCCCGACGAGGCGATCTTCGACCGCTTCACCCGCCGCGAGCTCACCGACGACGACCACGCGAGGCTGCGGCTGCCGCGCCAGGCGCTCCACGCCTGGCGGCTCGCCCTCCCGCACCCCGTCACCGGTGAGCGCGTGACGCTCGAGACGCCGCTCGCGCCCGACCTCGCCGCGTTCTGGGACCGCTGCACGCCCACCTCCGCGTAGCCCGGCGCCGCGATCGTCCAGGGTGCGCGGGCGATGCGGTGGGTCGCGCCGGAGACGGTGCCCGCGGCGCGATCGCCAGCCGAATCGTCGGAACCTGCACGCTCCCCGCCGGCGCGGGGCATGCAGTGTCTACTCGCCGAAAGGTGGGCGCGACATGACGATCGAGTGGACGAGCGACCTCAGCGTGGGGATCCCCGAGCTCGACCTGCAGCACCAGCAGCTCTACGGCCTCACGGGCCGGCTCCACGACGCGATGCGCGCGGGCGACCGCGCGGCGGTACCGGGGATCGTCGCATGCCTGCACGAGCTCGCCGAGGCCCACTTCGCCTGCGAGGAGCGGTGGATGGCCGACCTGCGCTACCCCGGCCTGCGCGACCACCGGGTCGCCCACGAGAGCTTCACCGCCGACCTCGCCTGCATCGAGCGGGCGCTCGCGGACCGCATCCGGCCGAGCGTGATGATCGATCTCGCGCACTTCCTCGGGCGCTGGATGCGCGAGCACCTGCGCGGCGCGGACCTGCCGTTCGGCCGCTGGGCCGTGCTTCAGCCCTGCTTCGCGCGGCGCGCGGCGCGCCCGGAGAGCACGCGCGCCTCCACCGCTTCCGCCTTCGCGATCCGGGCGCGCTGCTTCACGGCGAGCAAGTAGAACCGCTCGCGCAGCGCCGCGGCGTCGGCCTCGCCGAGGTCGCCGTGCTGCCCGCGCTCCTCGATCCGGCGTTCCACGGCGCGGGCGAGCGCCACCGCCACCGCGACCGACACGTTGAGCGACTGCACGAAGCCGCGCATCGGGATCGCGAACCGAAGGTCCGCGAGCGCGAGCGCCTCGTCGGACACGCCGCGGTGCTCGTTCCCGAACACGAGCGCGGTGGGCGCCGCGAACGATACCTCGCCGAGCGTCACCGCGCCGGCGTCGAGGTGGGTCGCCGCGATCCGGAAGCCGCGACCGCGGAGGTGCCCGAGGCACTCGGCGGTGGAGCTCCAGCGCACCACGTCGAGCCACTTGTCGGCGTTCTGGCTGATCTTGCGGTTCCGGTCGAAGGGCTTCATCGGCCCTTCGATGAGGTGCAGCTCCTGGACGCCGAAGGCATCGCAGGTGCGCAGCACCGCGTTCACGTTCTGCGGATCGCAGAACGCCTCGCACACCACCGTGAGCGTGCGAGTCCGCTCCGCCACCGCGCGGTCGATCCGATCCTTCCGCTCCGGGAGCAGGAAGCCCGGTTCGCCGAGCCGCGGCGCGTCGCCGGTCACGTGGCGCTCCTGCGCTTGCCGAGCTTCCGGCCCGCGCCCGGCTCGCGCTCCTTCGCGGTCGTCCGGAACACCTCGCGCGCCACCGCGTCGAGGAGCTCGGGGATCCCCTCGCCGGTCACGGCCGAGATCGCGAGCACCTTCGGCGGCTTCTTCCGCCGCGCGAGCGCGGTCGTGAGCTTCTTCGCCGCAGCCTTCGCCTCGGGGACGTCCACCTTGTTCACGGCGATGATCTGGGGTTTCGCCGCGAGCTCCTTCGAGTAGAGCTCGAGCTCGGCGTCGATCGCGTCGAGGTCCGTCTTCGGCGTGCGGCCCTCCTCGGGCGGCGCGCCGTCCACGAGGTGCACGAGCACGCGGCAGCGCTCCACGTGGCGGAGGAACTGGTGGCCGAGGCCGGCCCCCGCGTGCGCACCCTCGATGAGGCCGGGGATGTCGGCGACCACGAAGCTCCGCTCGCGCCACCCCACGACGCCCAGGTTCGGCACCAGCGTGGTGAACGGGTAGTCGGCGATCTTCGGGCGCGCGCGGGAGATGCGGCTGATGAGCGTCGACTTCCCGGCGTTGGGGAAGCCCACGATGCCCACGTCGGCGAGGAGCTTCAGCTCCAGGACGAGGTCCTTCTCCTCGCCCTTCGTCCCCTTCTCGGCGAACCGCGGCGCCTGGTTCGTGGAGGTCGCGAAGTTCATGTTGCCGAGGCCGCCCTTGCCGGCCTTCGCCACCACGAACCGCGTCCCCGGCTCGCCGAGGTCGGCGATCACCTCACCGGTCGCGGCGTCCTTCACCACCGTGCCGGGCGGCACGCGCAGCTCGAGCGGGGGGCCGTTCGGCCCGTTCATGTCCGAGCCCATCCCGTGGCCGCCGCTCTTCGCCTTGTGCTCGCGGACGTACCGGTAGTCGAGCAGGGTCGCGAGCTGCGGATCCACCACCAGCACCACGTCGCCGCCGTCGCCACCGTCGCCGCCGGCCGGCCCGCCGCGCGGGATGAACTTCTCCCGCCGCCAGGCGACCGCGCCGTCGCCGCCGTCGCCGGCCTTCACCTTGATGCTGACCTCGTCGACGAACTTCATCGGCGCTCCACGCCGGGGTGGGCCCCGACGGCTCTGCCGGCGAGCGGGACGCAGCCGCCGGGAAAAAAAACAGAACGCCGCGGGCCTCTCGGCGCGCGGCGCTCGGAAATCCTGCCGCTCGCGCGGCTTGGCTAGGCCTTCGCCGCCTCGACGGGGATGATCGACACCACCCGGCGGTCGCCGCGCACGCGCGAGTACTTCACGGTGCCGTCGACCAGCGCGAAGAGCGTGAAGTCCTTGCCCTGGCCCACGTTCTGGCCGGGGTGGATCTTCGTGCCGAGCTGGCGAACGAGGATGTTGCCGGCGACGACCTTCTCCGAGCCGTAGATCTTCACGCCTCGGTGCTGTCCAGCGGAGTCACGCCCGTTGCGGGACGAGCCCTGTCCTTTTTTGTGAGCCATGGTTGCTTCGTCCTTCCTGCGCTACGCGCGGACCGCGGTGATGAGGAGCTCGGTGTAGGGCTGGCGGTGACCGCGCTTCTTCGTCCAGCCTTCCTTCTTCTTACGGAAGTGGATGACCTTCTTGTGCTTCCCGTCGGCCACGATCTGCGCCTCGACGGCCGCGCCCGCGACGGTCGGAGCCCCGACCTTCGCCTGGCCCTCGCCGCCGACGAGCAGGGGCTCGAACGTGAGCTTGTCGCCCACGCCGCCCGAGAGCTTCTCCACCTTGAGCCGGTCGCCCTGGCTCACGCGATACTGCTTCCCGCCGGTCTGGATCACCGCGTACATCGCCGCTCCTCGAGTTCTCTTGTGGAGTGTTTCGGGGCGGCTCGCAGCGCGCACGCGCGGACGCCCGGAACTCCGGAAGGGCGGTCTTTTACGATCGGTCACTCTCGTTGTCAAGGAATCCGGGACGTTGCGTCCGGCACGATGTCGTGGAAGCGCGTGTAGTCGATCTGGCGGAGGCCGTCGTCACGCGTGGAGAGCACGTCCACGAAGCGCGAGCCGAATGCCACGTCCTCGGCCCGCCACGCATAGCGCGCGTGGACCGTCTGCGCGAAGGTCTCGTCGAAGCCGATCAGGATGGCGACGATGCTCATGTCTTCCGCGGTCATCGAGCGCGCGTCGAGTCCGTGCAGCGGGCTCTCTCGGGTGATGGGGTGGATCGCCGTCCAGGTGAGCGCGAAGAACGGGTTCTGCCCGCGCACGAGCTTGAGGTCGTGGACCCGCCGCACCGGTACTCCCTCGGCGGTGACCTCGTCGCGGACCAGCGACAGCGTGAGCCGGGCCTCGACGATCTGGTTCGCGCGCTCGTTCGCCATCCGCACGAGGAGCGAGGGGATCCGGTCGAACATCGTGACCACCGCGACGCGGCCGAAGAGCACGCGCGCGGTGGGGCGCGAGAACTTGGAGAAGACGAGGCCGGTGACGAGCGCCAGGCCGAGGAGGCCCACGAAGGCCTCGATGGTGACCAGCACCTCGGCACCGAAGGTCTTCGGCGCGAAGAGGCCATACCCGATCGTGGCCATGGTCTGGACGCTGAAGAAGAAGAGGTCGGAGAAAGAGCCCGGCTGCACGTGCTCCACGGAGTCGCCGAGCGCGAGGTACCCGAGTGCGAAGAGCGCGTTCGCGCCGACGTAGGCGACCGCGACGAGGAGGAAGAGCCGCTTCCAGCTCGTGGTGAGGAGCGCGTGGTAGAGGTCGCCGAAGGGCCGCCGCGGCTGGCCGAACGCGATCACCTCGCGCGACGAGACGACCACGCCGGGGATCCGGGTCGTGCGCGCCATGAGCGGGCTACGACGTCCGCGGAGCAGGGGGGGACGGCTCGGCGAGCCCGAAGTGGGCCGGCGACAGCCCCTTCCACTCGCAGTAGCGGCGCAGCTCACGGCGCGCGAGGTTGAAGGCGACCGCGAGGACGAGCACGTCGTCGGCCCAGCCGATCGGGCCGAGCACGTCGGGGATGAGGTCGAACGGCGCGAGGACGTAGGCCGCCGCGGCGGCGAGCGTCGCGAGCGCCCGCCAGGATGCGGGGGAGTAGCGGCCGGAGACGAAGTCGGTGGCGAGGAGCCAGAAGAGGCGCAGCCGGGAGAAGAGCCCCTTCGGCGCCGCGCGTGCCCACCACGGAGGCCGATCGAGGAAGTGGGCCACGCGGCCCGCCCGCGCCGGCATCGAGCCCCTCGTCACGTCGCGCGCCCGCGCGGCGAGCTCGCGCGCGGCGGCGTCGCGGCAGGAGAGGCAGGCGGCGTTCGAGCCGGGGCTCTTCCCGCAGGCGGGGCAGGTCTTCGGCACCGCCTGAATCTAACGGGCCCCCGCGAGCGCGGCGAGGCCGACGGCATGCGGCGCCCGCACGACCCCGCGCTCGGTGACGATCGCGTCCACGAGCGCCGCTGGCGTGACGTCGAAGGCGGGGTAGCGCGCAGGGACACCGGCAGGGGCGATGAGCCGGCCGTCCACGAGCGTCACCTCGTCGCCGCCGCGCTCCTCGATCGGGATGTCCTCGCCGGTGGCGGTGGCGAGGTCCACGGTGCTCCACGGCGCCGCGACGTAGAACGGCACGCCGTGGTGGCGCGCCAGCACCGCCAGCGCGTAGGTGCCGATCTTGTTCGCGACGTCGCCGTTCGCCGCCACGCGGTCGGCGCCGACCACCACGCAGGAGATCTCGCCGCGGCGCATGAGCCAGCCGGCCATGCCGTCGGTGAGGATCGTCACCGGGATGCCGTCCCGGTGCAGCTCCCACGCGGTGAGCCGCGCGCCTTGGAAGAACGGCCGCGTCTCGTCGGCGAGCACCGTGATCGGGTTCCCCGACTCCCAGGCCGCGCGCACGACGCCGAGCGCGGTGCCGTAGGCGGCCGTCGCGAGCGCGCCGGCGTTGCAGTGGGTGAGCACCCGGGCCCCGCGCGGCACGAGCGGCGCGCCGAGCACCCCGATGCGCCGGCAGGAGGCCTCGTCCTCGTCCCGGATCGCGTGGGCCTCTCGCAGGATCGCCTCTTCACCTTCGGTGAATGAGGCCCGGACCCGCTCCACGGCCCAGGCGAGGTTCACCGCCGTGGGCCGCGCCCGCGCCATCCGATCCGCCGCCGCGACGAGCGCGTCGCCCGCGACGCCGCGCGCCGCCTCGGCCGCGAGGCCGTATGCGGCGGCGACGCCGATGGCCGGCGCGCCGCGGACGGTGAGCGTCCGGATCGCCTCGGCGACCTCGTCGGCGGTGCCGAGGGTGAGCCAGGTCTCTTCGTGCGGGAGCCGCCGCTGGTCGAGGAGCCGCACCGCGCGGCGCGCCTCGTCCCACAGCACGGGCCGCAGCGGCTCACGCGCGGTCACGCGGTCCTCCGATCCGGCCGAAGAGGCGCAGCGCGAAGTAGATCGCCGCCGCCGCGGCCACGCCCGCCTCGGCGCCACGTCCGTCGCGCGCCGCCATCGCCGCGAGCGCGACCGCCGCCGCGAGCGCGATCCCGAGGAACACCTTCGACGGCGCCGACCCCGCGCCCGCGGGGCCTGCGCCCCAGCCCTGCCAGGCCATCTCTAGTCTCCGAGCTTCTTCTTGAGGAGCGCGTTGACGACGCCGGGGTTCCCCTTGCCCTTCATCTCCTTCATCACCTGCCCGACGAAGAACCCGATGAGCTTCTTGTTCCCCGCGCGGTACCGCTCCACCTCGGCCGCGCTCGCCGCGAGCACGCGGTCGACGATGCCCTCGATCGCGCCTTCATCCGAGACCTGCGCGAGCCCCTTCGCCCGCACCACCGCCTCGGGCTCCGCGCCGGTGCGGAACGTCTCCTCGAAGACCTGCTTCGCGCCGGGGCCGCCGATCGTGCCCTGATCCACGAGCCGGAGGAGCGACGCGAGCTTCGGCGCGTCGAGCTTCCAGTCCGCCGGCGCGAGCCCGGTCTCGTTCGCGAGCCGCGCCGCCTCGCCGCCGAGCCAGTTCGCGACCTTCTTCGCCGCCTCCGGCGTCTTCCCGTAGGCCTCGAGCGTGCGGTCGAAGAGGTCGGCCAGCGCGCGGTCGGCGGTGAGCAGCCCGGCGTCGTGCGCGGAGAGGCCGAGGGCCTCCTGGTAGCGCGCGGCGCGGGCGCGCGGCAGCTCCGGGATCTCGGCGCGCATCCGCGCCACGAGCGCCTCGTCCACCAGCACCGGCGGCAGGTCCGGCTCGGGGAAGTAGCGATAGTCGTGCGCCTCCTCCTTCGAGCGCATCGCGCGCGTCTCGCCGCGCTGCGGGTCGAAGAGGCGCGTCTCCTGCACCACCTGACCGCCCGACTCGACGAGCTCGACCTGCCGCGCCACCTCGAACTCGACCGCCTGCTTCAGGAAGCGGAACGAGTTCATGTTCTTGATCTCGCAGCGCGTGCCGTACTGGGTCGCGCCCTTCCGCATCACCGACACGTTCGCGTCGCAGCGGAACGAACCCTCCTCGAGGTTCCCGTCGTTCACGCCGAGCCACATCAGGATCGCGCGCAGGGACTTGAGGTACTCCACCGCCTCGTCCACCGAGCGGAGGTCGGGCTCGGACACGATCTCGAGGAGCGGCACGCCGGCGCGGTTCAGGTCGACGCCCGAGCCGGCGCCCACGTCGTGGACGTTCTTCCCGGCGTCCTCCTCCATGTGGATCCGCGTGAGCCGGATCCGCCGCGTGGCGCCGTCGACCTCGATCTCCACAGCGCCGCCCTCGCAGATCGGCGCCTCGTACTGCGAGATCTGGTAGCCCTTCGGGAGGTCCGGGTAAAAGTAGTTCTTCCGCGCGAAGACGCTCTGCGGCCGGATCGTGCAGCCGAGCGCGAGACCGGTCTTCACCGCCATCTCCACGACGCGGCGGTTCAGCCGGGGCAGCACGCCCGGCATCCCGAGGCACACCGGACAGGTGTGGGCGTTCGGCTCGGCGCCGAAGGCGGTGGAGCAGCCGCAGAAGATCTTCGACGCGGTGAGCAGCTGCGCGTGGACCTCGAGCCCGAGCACCACCTGGAAGTCGGAGATCGCCATCAGTTCACCACGCGCGGCGAGCCCGGCTCGCGCGGCATGTAGTCGTCGAAGCGCGCGCGAGACGGGTACGAGAGGAAGATCACGAACACGTCGACCGCGAAGATCGCGAGCAGCCGGCGGTCGTGCGTGACGAGGTAGGCGACGAGCGGGAAGATCGACACCGCCTCGCAGAGGGACCAGGAGACGACGAGCCGCGTGAGGGCGGTGAGGTGCGGCTTCCCGCCCACCTGCCGCATCGGGATCCGCTTCGGCAGCACGCGAGACAGCAGGATGCCGAGGCCGCTCGTCGCGAGGGCGAGCAGGCCGAGCACCCCGGCCGGCGCGGCCTTCACCTCGTGCGACGGCTCCTTCAGCGCGAGCACGACGCCGAGGAAGAGGATCGGCATCGCCACCATGGAGACCCAGATCACCCAGGCCACGTCGCGCGCCGGGATCCCGAGGTCGTACTGCGGGGTCGACTTCATTCCACTGCCGGAGGCCGCGGCAGCGGCCCCGCCTCCCGCTCCAGCGCCCGCGCGGTGCGGAGCAGCGTCACCTCGTCGAACGGCCGCCCGATGAGCTGCAGCCCCACCGGCAGCCGCTCCTTCTCGGAGAGGCCGCAGGGGATGCTCATCCCCGGCAGCGCCGCGAGGTTGCACGGCACCGTGTAGACGTCCTCGAGGTACATCTGCAGCGGGTCGCTCACCTTCTCGCCGAGCTTGAAGGCCACCGTGGGCGTCACCGGGCCGGCGATGACGTCGCAGCGGGTGAACGCGTCGTCGAAGTCCCTCCGCACGAGCGAGCGGACCTTCTGCGCGCGCAGGTAGTACGCGTCGTAGTAGCCGGCGCTGAGCGCGTAGGTGCCGAGCATGATCCGGCGCTTCGGCTCCGGCCCGAAGCCGCGGTCGCGCGTCTTCGCGTAGGTGTCCTTCAGCCCCTGCCCCTTCACCCGCAGGCCGAAGCGGATGCCGTCGTAGCGGGCGAGGTTCGACGACGCCTCGGCCGGCGCGATGAGGTAGTAGGCGGCGATGCCGTACTTGGTGTGCGGCAGCGACACGTCGACGAGCGTCGCGCCGAGCCGCTCGTAGGTGGCGAGCGCCTCGCGAACCCGGGCCTCGACGCCCGGATCGAGCCCGCCGCCGAGCCACTCCCGCGGCACGCCGATCCGCAGCCCCTTCGCCCCGCCCTCGATGCCGGCGAGGTAGTCGGGGACCGGCTGCGCCGAGGTGGTCTGGTCGCGCGGGTCGTGGCCGGCGATCGCCTGCAGGAGCGCCGCCACGTCGCGCACGCTCCGCGCCATCGGCCCCGGCTGATCGAGGCTGGAGGCGAACGCCACGACGCCGTAGCGCGACACGCGGCCGTAGGTGGGCTTCAGCCCGACGATCCCGCAGAACGACGCGGGGCCGCGGATCGAGCCGCCGGTGTCGGTGCCGAGCGCGCCGAAGCACTCGCGCGCCGCCACCGCGGCGGCGCTGCCGCCGGAAGAGCCGCCGGGCGTGCGCGTGAGGTCCCACGGGTTGTGGCACGGGCCGTACGCGCTGTTCTCGTTGGACGTGCCCATCGCGAACTCGTCCATGTTGAGCTTCCCGAGCACCACGGCGCCGGCGTCGAGGAGCCGCTCGACGAGCGTGGCCGAGTACGGCGGGACGTAGCCCTCCAGGATCTTCGAGCCGGCGGTGGTGGGGACGCCGCGGGTGGCGAAGATGTCCTTCAGCGCGATGGGCACGCCGTCGAGCGGGCCGCGCCGCTGGCCGGCCGCCGCCCGCGCGTCGGCCGCGTCCGCGGCGGCGCGGGCGTTCGCCGCGTCCACGTGGAGGAACGCGCGCACGCGCCCGTCCACGGCCTCCACGCGCGCGAGCGCGGCGTCCACCGCCTCGCGCGAGGAGACCGCGCGGGAGGCGAGCCGCTCCGACAGGTCGAGCAGGGAGAGGTCGAGCAGGGTGCTCACTCGATGATCCTCGGCACGAGGAAGAAGGTGCCCTCGCGGGCGGGCGCGTTCGCGAGCGAGTCCTCCGGCGGGAGGCTCGGCAGCACCTCGTCCTCGCGGAGCGACGGGGCCTCCGCGAGGGCGTGGGTCATCGGCGGCACGCCCGAGACGTCGAGCGTAGAGAGCTGCTCCACGTAGGTGAGGACGGCCGAAAGCTGCTCGGCGAACCGTGCCTCCTCCTCGGGAGAAAGCTCGAG
>Ga0318496_10000540_pt1 | contig 13485 bp, 8 predicted proteins | sample GRESIP109b1f22_FD_203296 | JGI IMG/M metagenome (GOLD analysis project Ga0318496, IMG submission 203296) | Tropical soil microbial communities from Luquillo Experimental Forest, Puerto Rico - GRE.SIPMG.109b1f22 | ecosystem: Environmental > Terrestrial > Soil > Tropical forest > Bulk soil... | reverse complement strand
GCACCGGTCCGCCGGGCGGGGGCTGCGCGCCGCCGGGTCGCGGCGCCTCCGCCGTGGAATCCCGGGGCTGCTCAGCGGCCGCGGGCTCCGGCCCGGCGGCCCCGCGCGGCGGCGGGGCACCCGGGCCGGGCGTGGTCTCGTGGCTGGCGCCGGGCTCCCCGCCGCCCGGCCCGTCATCTTCCGGACCGGGGTCGTCCGGATCCTCCCCGGCCCCGGCCAGCGCCCTGTCGAGTTCCTCCTCGTCCAGTTGCGGCGCGTCGAACGGCTGCCGCCTGCGCCGGTGCGGCAGCGCCAGCCGGGCGGCGGCGCGCACATCCACGGCGGTGACCTCGCCGCGGCCCTGCCACGCGGCGTGCGCGATCGCCGCCCGCGCGGTGACCAGGTCCGCACGCAGCCCGTCCACGTCGAACGCCGCGCAGACCGACGCCACCTGCCGCAGCGTGGCGTCCGGCAGGAGCACGCCGGGCAGCAGCGCCCGGGCCGCCACGATCCGGGACGCCAGCGCCGACTCGGTGCCCTGCCACTGCGCGGCGAACGCAGCCGGATCGGCGTCATGGGCAAGCCGCCGCCGGACCACCTCGCCGCGCAGCGCCGCGTCCCGCGGGGCGGCGGCTTCCACGGTGAGCCCGAATCGGTCCAGCAGCTGCGGGCGCAGCTCGCCCTCCTCCGGGTTCATCGTGCCGACCAGCAGGAACCGGGCCGCGTGCCGCACGGAGACGCCGTCCCGCTCCACGTAGCAGGTGCCCAGGGCCGCGGCGTCCAGCAGCAGGTCCACCAGGTGGTCGTGCAGCAGGTTGACCTCGTCCACGTACAGCACGCCCCGGTGCGCGGCGGCCAGCAGCCCCGGCTCGTACGCCTTGACGCCCTCAGTCAGGGCCCGCTCGATGTCCAGCGCGCCGACCAGCCGGTCCTCGGTGGCGCCGACCGGCAGTTCGACCAGCCGCGCCGCACGGGTGACCGATGCCGCTCCCGGTTCGTGCGGCCCGTCCGGGCAGGCCGGGTCCGGCACGGCCGGGTCGCAGGAGAAGCGGCACCCGGCCACGACCGCCACCTCGGGCAGGATCGCCGCCAGGGCGCGCACCATGGTCGACTTCGCGGTGCCCTTCTCGCCGCGCACCAGCACCCCGCCGATGCCCGGCGACACCGCGTTGAGCACCAGCCCCAGCCGCAGTTCGTCCATGCTGACCACGGCGCTGAACGGAAAGCCGCCAGTCACGAGTCCTCCCCTTCCAGCTCGCCCTCCAGCTCCAGGTACACGTCCCGCAGCGCCTCCAGGATGCCGTCCTCCGGCTCGGCCCACAGGCCCCGGTCGGCCGCCTCCAGCAGCCGCTCTGCGATGCCGCGCAGCGCCCACGGGTTGGACTTGCGCAGGAACGCGCTGGTCGCGGAGTCGAACACGTAGGAGGCCGCCAGCTGCTCGTACATCCAGTCGTCCACCACGCCCGCGGTCGCGTCATAACCGAACAGATAGTCCACGGTAGCGGCCATCTCGAACGCGCCCTTGTACCCGTGCCGGGCCATCGCGGCCAGCCACCGCGGATTGACCACGCGGGCCCGGAACACCCGCCTGGTCTCCTCGGCCAGGGTCCGGGTGCGCACCAGGTCCGGCACGGCCGAGTCGCCGATGTACGCGGCGGGGGAGGTGCCGGTCAGGTGCCGGACCATGGCCACCATGCCGCCGTGGAACTGGAAGTAGTCGTCGGAGTCGGCGATGTCGTGCTCGCGGGTGTCGGTGTTCTTCGCCGCGACCGCGATCCGGCGGAACGCCGACTCCATGTCGGCGCGGGCCTCCCGGCCGTCCAGGCCGCGGCCGTAGGCGTACCCGCCCCACACCGCGTAGACCTCGGCCAGGTCGGCGTCGGTGCGCCAGTTCCGCGCGTCGATCAGCGGCAACAGGCCGGCCCCGTACGCGCCGGGCCTGGCGCCGAAGATCCGGGTGGTGGCCCGGCGCCGGTCCCCGTGCGCCGCGGTGTCGGCGCCCGCGTGCGCCCGGACGTAGTTCAGCTCCACAGGCTCGTCCAGCTCAGCCACGGCCGCGATCGCGTCGTCCAGCAGCGCGATCACGTGCGGGAACGCGTCGCGGAAGAACCCGGAGATGCGCACGGTCACGTCGATCCGGGGGCGGCCCAGCTCGGCCAGCGGGGTCACCGCGAACCCGGTGACCCGCCGGGACGCGTCGTCCCACACCGGCGCGCACCCGAGCAGCGCCAGCACCTCGGCGATGTCGTCGCCCTGGGTGCGCATGGCCGAGGTGCCCCACACGGTCAGCCCGACCGACCGCGGGTACGACCCGGTATCGGCCAGGTGCCGCGCCACCAGCGACTCGGCGAGCGCGGCGCCCACGTCCCAGGCGTTGCGGGACGGGATCGCCTTCGGGTCCACCGAGTAGAAGTTCCGCCCGGTCGGCAGCACGTTCACCAGGCCGCGGGTCGGCGAGCCGGACGGCCCGGCCGGCACGTACCTGCCATCCAGCGCGCGCAGCACGTTGGCCACCTCGTCGGGCGTGCGCTCCAGCCGGGGCACCACCTCACGGGCGGCGAACTCCAGCACGGCCACCACGGACGGCGGTGCCGTGCCGAGGACCCCGGCGGCCACGGCCTGCGCCTTCTCCGGCTGCCAGCCCGCGTCGTCCAGGCCGGCGACCAGCCGGCCCGCGAGCGCCTCCAGCGCGTCGATGGCGTCCGCCCCGGTGCCCCCGGGCCCGGTGAAACCGGGCAGATCACCGCGGACGTCGGGCCGCTGCCCGGGCTCGGCCAGGAGGGCCTTCTCGTTCAGCCCGTAATGCGACGCGACGGCGGCGCGGAGGCCGGGCAGCGCGCTGCGCCCGCCCCAGACCTGCGTGGCCCGCAGCACCGCCTGCACCGTGGCGGTCCGCTGCTCGCCGGCCGGGGCGCTGCCCAGCACGTGCAGGCCGTCGCGGATCACCGCGTCCTTGATCTCGCACAGGTACCCGTCCACGTGCAGCACGAAGCTGTCGAACTCCTCGGCCGCCGGGGCGGCGTCCAGGTGCAGGTCGTGGTGCAGTTGCGCGGCGGAGATCAGCTCCCACACCTGGGCCCGCACGGCCGGCAGCTTGGCCGGGTCCAGCGCGCTGACCGTGGCGTACTCGTCCAGCAGCTGTTCGAGCCTGGCCAGGTCGCCGTAGCTGTCGGCGCGCGCCATCGGCGGGATCAGGTGGTCGATGATGCACGCGTGGCCGCGCCGCTTGGCCTGGGTGCCCTCGCCGGGGTCGTTCACGATGAACGGGTAGATCAGCGGCAGGTCGCCGAGCACCGCGTCGGGCGCGCACTCCGCGGACAGGCCCAGGCCCTTGCCGGGCAGCCATTCGCAGGTGCCGTGCTTGCCCAGGTGCACCACCGCATGCGCGCCGAACTCGGCCTCCAGCCACCGGTAGGCGGCCAGGTAGTGGTGCGACGGCGGCAGGTCCGGGTCGTGGTAGATGGCCACGGGGTTCTCGCCGAACCCGCGCGGCGGCTGGATCATCAGCACCACGTTGCCGAACCGCAGCGCGGCCAGGACGATCTCATCTCCGTCCACGTACAGCTCGCCCGGCGGGCCGCCCCAGTGGCCGCGCACCGCGTTCCGCAGGCCTGCCGGCAGTGCCGCGAACCATTCCGCGTAGCGCGCCGCGGGCACCCGCATCGGCGCGGCGGCCAGTTGCTCGTCGGTGAGCCACTCGGCGTCGTGCCCGCCGGCCGCGATCAGCGCGTGGATCAGCGCGTCGCCGTCCTCGGGGAACCCGTCGCCGGTGTCGTAGCCCGCATCCCGGAGCGCCCGCAGCAGCACCACGGCCGACGCGGGGGTGTCCAGCCCGACGGCGTTCCCGACCCGGGCGTGCTTGGTCGGGTAGGACGACAGCATGATCGCCAGCCGCCGCCGCGCGGGCGGGATGTGCCGCAGCCGGGCGTGCGCCAGCGCGATCCCGGCGGCCCGGGCCGCCCGCTCCGGGTCCGCCACGTACTCAGGCACCCCGTCCGGTCCTGCCTCCTTGAACGAGAACGGCACGGTGATCAGCCGCCCGTCGAACTCGGGCACCGCGACCTGCATGGCGGCATCCATCGGGGTGAGCGCCGCGCTGGAGGCGGCCCACCCGGCGCGCGACGAGGTCAGGCACAGCGCCTGCAGCACGGGCACGTCCAGGGCGGCCAGCGCCGCCACGTCCCACGCGTCGGAGTCCCCGCCCGCGCTCGCCTCCCCGGCCACCGTCCCGCCCGCGGCGAGCACGGTCACGATCAGCGCGTCCGCGCCGGCGAGCAGCGCGTACACCTCGGGCCCGGCCGCGCGCAGCGACGAGCAGTACACGCACCGGGCGTTGCCGCCACGCGCCTCCACCGCTCCGGCCAGCGCGTCCACGAAGGCGGTGTTGCCGGACACCGCGTGCGCCCGGTAGAACACGATCCCCACGGTCGGCCGGCCCGGCACCGCGGCGCGGTCACCGTGCACGCCGTGGGCGGGCAGCGGCATCGGCGGCGCGAACCCGTACCCGGTGAGCAGCAGCGTGTCGGACAGGAAGGCGGCCAGCTCGGCGAGGTTGGCCGGCCCGCCCTCGCGCAGGTAGCCGAGCGCCGCCGCGGCCACGCCGGCCGGCACGGTGGACGCCGCCATCAGGTCCGCGTCCGGGGCCGGCTCGCCGCTGAGCACCACCGTGGGCAGGCCCTGCGCCAGGACGGCGGCAAGGCCGCCGGGCCAGCTTTTCCGCCCGCCCAGCAGCCGCACGATCACGCAAAACGATCCGGCCACCAGCCCGGGCACCTCGCCCGGCGCGGTCCGTGCGGGGTTGGCCAGGCGCCAGGGCCCCCCGCTGGCCCGCGCCGCCAGCAGGTCGGTGTCCGACGCGGATATCAGTGCGATGACCGGGGTGCCGCCCTGCGGCGCCTCGCCATCTCGCGCGGCGGGGCGGCCGCGCCGTGCCGGCGCGTCGCTCATGGCGCTCCCGGTGGGATGAACGGCAGCCCGGCTGGCGCGCCGTGATCGATCAGGTCCAGCAGTGCAACGGTGTCCAGGTGGTCGCCGATCAGGTCGGCGAGGGTGTCCAGCTTCCGCTCCCGGATCCGGGCGAACGTGACGTGACCGGGCTCGAAGGGCCGCCCCGCCGCGGTGGCGACCCGGCGGAGCAGTGCCCGCCGGAACCCGTCGCTCTCCAAGATCCCATGCCACGTGGTGCCCAGCACCGCCCCGGCGGAGCACCCGCCGGGGAACGGGTCGCCGCCGGCCGCGGTGACCACGCCGTGGTGGATCTCATACCCGGTGACCGGGTCGCCGCCGGTGGTTTCCCAGTCCACGGTGGCGGAGTGCAGCCGGAGCACCTTCGACGGCGTGAAGGTGACCGTGGCGGGCAGCAGGCCCAGCCCCGGGACCAGGCCCGCGCCGCTCTCCACGTCGTCGCGGATCTGGCGGGCGAGCATCTGGTAGCCGCCGCAGATGCCGAGCACCGGCCCGCCCCGCGCGGCCCGGGCGGCCACGGCGCCGGCCAGCCCGCGCTCGCGCAGCCAGGCCAGGTCGGCCACGGTGGCCCGGCTGCCCGGCAGGACCACCAGGTCGGCGTCGGCGATCTCGGCGGGGGAGGTCACGAACCGGACGGTCACGCCCGGCTCGGCCATCAGCGGGTCGGTGTCGGTGAAGTTGCTGATCCGGGGCAGCCTTATCACCGCGACCCGGAGCACGCCGCCGGGGGTGCCGGATGCCGAGCCAACCTCCGGGCCGATGCCGAGGCTGAGCGAGTCCTCCGCGTCCGGCCACAGTCCCGCGGCGTGCGGCAGCACGCCGAGCACCGGCCGGCCGGTGAGCTCGCGCAGCCGGTCCAGGCCCGGCCGCAGCAGAGCCGCGTCGCCGCGGAACTTGTTCACCACGAACCCGGCGACCAGCGCCTGGTCCTCGGCGCTGAGCAGGGCAAGCGTGCCGTACAGGGCGGCCAGCGCGCCGCCCCGGTCGATGTCGGCGACCACGATCACCGGCAGGCCCGCCGCCCGGGCCAGGCCCATGTTGGCCAGGTCGTGCTCGCGCAGGTTGATCTCGGCCGGGCTGCCCGCGCCCTCGCAGACGACCACGTCGAACCGGTCCGCCAGGCCGGTCAGGCACGCCAGCACGGTCTCCGCCAGCCGCGGCTTCAGCGCCGGGTATGACATCGCGTCCGCTTCGGCGACGGGCTTGCCGAGCACCATGACCTGGCTGGTGCCGCCCGCGCCGGGCTTGAGCAGGACCGGGTTCAGCGCGGCCTCAGGCTCGATGCCGGCCGCGGCGGCCTGCATGGCCTGGGCCCGGCCGATCTCTGCGCCGTCCCGGGTGACCACCGAGTTCAGTGACATGTTCTGCGCCTTGAACGGGGCCACCTTCACGCCGCGCCGGGCCAGCCAGCGGCAGATCCCCGCGGTGACCGCGCTCTTGCCCGCCTCCGATGCCGTCCCCGCGACCAGCAGGCCGTTGATGCGGCCACCATGGCAATCCCCGGGGGCCCGGAGCCCGTTCATGACGCCCCCGCCGGGGCCGCCGCCGGTTCCTTTTGTGGTTGGTGGCGCAACACCCACAAAAGAATGTGGGTGGAGTGCCACCAACCACAAACGCTGGCCCGCGGGGCAGGGCGGCCCGGGTCCGGAACCCGTGGTCCCCGCACGTGGCCGTGCCCGCCGAGCGCGTACGCCGCGGCCGCGCACAGGACCGTGGCGGCGGCGGTGATCAGGCGGGACAGCCGGATGGCACGGTCGAGGTCGGCCGGGCCGGGCGGTGGGCCGTCGCCGAGGGTGCCGCGGCGCTCGGCGACGCCCTGGTAGACGTTCGTGCCGCCGAGGCTGACCCCCAGCGCCCCGGCGAACGCGGCCTCGCAGCGGCCCGCGTTCGGGCTGGGATGCGCCGCCCCGTCGCGGACCGCGGTGCGCAGGGCGGCGCGCCCGCTCCCGCCGGCCGCGGGCGCCAGGGCCACGGCCAGTGCCGCGGTCAGCCGGGCGGGCACCAGGTTCGCCGCGTCATCGAGGCGGGCGGCGGCCCAGCCGAACCTTTCGTAGCGCACGCTGCGATGGCCGACCATGGCGTCGAGCGTGTTCACCGCCCGGTAGCCGAGCAGGCCGCCCACGCCGGCCAGCGCGCCCCACAGCAGCGGCGCCACCACCGCGTCGCAGGTGTTCTCGGCCACCGACTCCACCGCCGCGCGGGCCAGCTCGGCTGCGGAGAGGCCAGCGGGGTCGCGGCCGCACAGCGCGGGGAGCCGCCGCCGTGCGTCGTCGAGGTCACCGGCCGCCAGGGCACGCGAGACCCCGGCCGCCTCCGCGGCCAGGCCGGCGCCGCCGAGCACCGCCCAGGTCGCCGTGGCGGCGAGCGCCGCACCGGCCAGCGGGCGGCGCCCGGCCAGCCGCTGCCCGGCCCAGCCAGCGGCCGCCATGGGGCCGGCGCACGCCAGCGTGAACAGCGCGCCGCGGGCCCGGCTCGCCGCCCAGAGCCGGTGCTCGGCACGGGCCGCGGCGGTGCCGAACGCGGCGACGGGGTGCCCGCGGCGCGGGTCGGCCAGCACGGCGTCGAGGGCGGCGCCGAGCAGCAGCCCGTAGGCGAGCCCGGACCGGCGCGGCATCAGGGCCGGCGCGGCAGTCGGCGGGGGACAGGCAGGCCGCGCCAGGCCGCACGCGGTGCGCCGGGCGGAGCGGGTGGGGACATCATGGCGGGCCTTCCTCGGGGTAACCACGCCCCAGGTGCGAAGGATCGACGGCCGAAGTGTCCTGGCTCCCGGATCGAAGCTCCCCTCAGCCTTCCCACCGCATCGCGGTCGTGGCTAACGTGAGGGCCGCTCCCCGGTCACAGTGGCGGGACCGCGCCGGACTCGCACCGACTTCCTCCACTGCCGACGATGGACGGGTCAACATCACCACAGTGCGCCTGGCTCGTCAAGCGGCGGGTATGGGCGTGGCCAGGCACGCCGCGACGCGCGCCTGGCCACGCGGCGGGCGGGGACGGCCCGCGCCAGGCTTATCCCTCGGCCCGCCCAGATGGGCCAGCGGGGTGCTCGGCACCCTGGCGGTAAACCTGCCGCCCCACCGGGACCGGCGCAACGAACTGTGCAGAACGTCACCCATTCGTAATAGACGTAGCGCCGGGCGGCGGCGCCCGGGCGGGGCACCGCGGCGGCAGGAGCCCGGTAACGGCGACCAGCCCGCGCTCTTCGAGGCGGGTCAGTGCTCCGGGCGCCCGGGCCGGTCAGCCCAGCGCCCGCAGGAGTTCGCGTTCCCGCTGCGCGCTCAGCCCGGCCCGCCGGGGCCGGTCCAGGCCCTGGGCGCGTTCCCAGGCCAGTGTGTCGGCCAGCAGCCCCGTGCGCGGCCGGTGTCGCAGCCCGGTGCCCAGCGCCGCGGCACCGCTGCGCGCGGAGAACCCCTCCCAGCCGGGCTCGGCGATCCACATCGGCAGCGATTCCTCGCCCATGTACTCTTCGATGCCTTCCTCGCGCAGCCAGGCCGGCTCGGCGCTGACCACCGGGCCGGTGTGGCCGCCCGCCGTGCGGGACAACTCGATCCACTCGCCGAACGGGATGACCGGGCCGACCGCGTCATAGGTCCCCGTGATCCCCGCCTCCGCGCAGCCGAGCAGCCAGGCCGCCAGGTCGCGCACGTCGATGACCTGTGTCGCCAGGCCGGGGCAGCGCGGAACCAGCATCGGCCCCTCCTGGTCGCGGGCGGCGCGGGCGACCCAGTAACCGGACCGGTCGCTGTGGTCGCCCGGGCCGCCGATGAGCCCGGCCCTGGCTATCAGCAGCCGGTCACCGAGCGCCGCGGCGGACGCCCGCTCGCAGGCGACCTTTGCCTCGCCGTACCGCTCCACTCTGGCCACGTCGGCGTCGGCCGCCGGCAGCACCGCGGCCGACTCGTCGTCGCTCAGGGCGGCGTGACTGGCATAAACGCTGCCGGATGACACGTAGGTCCAGTGCCGAGCGCGGTCGCCCAGCGCCGCCACCGCGCCGCGGACGAAACCCGGCTGCCAGGACACCTCCAGGACCATGTCCCAGTCCCGGCCGGCCACCTGCGCGTAGGCGCCCGGGTCGTTCCGGTCGGCGGCGGCCAGCACCGCCCCGTCCGCCACCGGCCCGGACCGTCCCCGGGCCAGGCAGGTCACCGCATGGCCACGGTCCACCGCCTGGCGCGCGTACTCGCGGCCCAGCCAGGCGGTTCCGCCCAGAATCAAGATCTCCACCATTGCATTGAAGTACCGGCGGTGCCGCCGCGCGCAGGCTTACGCCCGCAGCGCATTACGCCGCCAGCGCAATGATCGCCGACGGCGCCGACCTGGGCGTGCGGGGCCTGGGCGGAGGGTCTGGCGGCTTGGGGCCTGTCGGCCTGGGCCTGCGGGGCTGAGGGCTGCAGGGCTGGGGCCTGCAGGGCTGAGGGCTGCAGGGCAGGGGCCTGCCGGCCTGGGGCTTCCGGGCATGCGGTGACGCGCTGGCCCGGGAGGCCTGCCGGTGCGGCGCGGTGACCCGTAGTCTGGCGCCCATGTACGACCACGATCCGGAGGATGTCGCGGCGCTCGGCTGGGAGGAGTTCATCGCCCGGCAATGGGAGTCAATCTTCGCCGGGTACCGGGCCCGGGCCGGGCTGCGGCGGATCTGCCGCCGCTGGAGCGACCTGCTGGAGGTCGGCCTCGGCTGTTCCCAGGACGTGGCTGACCTGCTGGTCCGCAGCGAGATCCTCGACCGCGCCGACCGCGACCTGGAGGGCATCACCGACGCGGGCGCGCTGGTCGCCGGGATGGCCGCGTTGCTCGCGGACGTGCGGTCGGACCTGCAGGAACTGGCCGAGGCGCCGGATGGCGCTGCGTCCGGCCTGCTCGAAGCCCACGCCAAGTTGCTGAGTTTCATCCGCGGCTACGCATTCGGCGCCGACGACGCCGGCCCGCCAGCCGACTGACCCGCCGCGCTTCCTGACCCGCCGCGCCGGGTGGCAGGCGCGCCGCCTCGGCGGCCGCGCGCCGGCCGCGACGGCAGCGGGCGGCCAGGCCCGCTCCGAATCGGCCTCCTCAGGCGCCGGTCAGTGAGGTGGCATGGCCGGCGCACCGTCCGCGCGAGCCGGGGAGACTGGGTGCGGGCATCACGGCCGGGCTGAGAGGATCGCCGGTAAGACCCGGCACCGATGGAAAGGGGGCACCGTGCCCCGGACGCCGATGGAGCCGACGCCCCGAGTGGCCGAGCTGGCCGAGGCGTTCGCCCGTGACGGCGTGGTCTGCGTGCGGTCCGCCCTGGACCCCGGCGAGGTGGCGGCCGCCGCCGGGGCCATCGACGCGGTCCTCGCCAGCCCGGGGCCGCTGGCCCTGGTGGCCAGCGGCCCGGGGGACCCCGGCAGGTTCACCGAGGACTTCTGCCGGTGGCAGGACGTCCCCCGGATCGAGGAACTGGCGCGCCACTCGCGGATCCCGGGGATCGCGGCCGCGCTGATGCTCACCCCGCAGGTCCGCTTCTACCACGATCACGTCCTGGTCAAGGAGGGCGGTACGAGCCAGCGCACCCCCTGGCACCAGGACCAGCCGTACTACAACGTGGACGGCCGCGGCGTGAGCGCCTGGATCCCGGTGGATCCGGTGCCCGAGGCGGGCTGCCTGGAACTTGTGGCCGGCACGAACCACGGGCCGTGGCTGATGCCGCGCACCTTCCTGACCGGGGAGGCGCACTGGTTTCCCGAGGGCGCCCTGGCCGAGTTGCCGGACATCGAGGCCGACCGGGGCGCCTACGACATCCGCCGGTACGACCTGGCCCCCGGCGACGCCATCTTCTTCGACTTCCTGACCGTGCACGGAGCCCCGGGGTTCCCCTACCCCGGGCGGCGCCGCGTCTTGTCGCTGCGTTACCTGTCGGCCGCCGCCAGGTTCGCGCCGCGTGGCTGGCGTACCTCGCCGCCGTTCGAGGGCCTCGATCGCGACCTCGCCACCGGGTCGGAGCTGGATCACCCGCTGTTCCCCGTCGTATGGCCGGCGAGCCGATGACCGGCCGCTCCTGGTGGTTGATGGCACCGCCGACGGGTAGTCGCGGGCATGTGAGACCACCCGGCATGCTCGGCGGCCGGTATGAGCTGCGGGAGCAGCTCGGCGCGGGCGGCTCCAGCCAGGTATGGCGGGGAACGGACGTGGTGCTGGCACGGCCGGTGGCGATCAAGCTGCTGCATCTGGGGTACGCGCAGCATGCCGATACGCTCACCAGGTTCCGCGCCGAGGCCCAGCACGCCGGCGGGCTGTCGCACGAGAACATCGCCCGGGTCTACGACTACGGCGAGCCTGATCCGCCGTACCCGCCGTTCCTGGTGATGGAACTCGTGGACGGGCCGTCGCTGGCCGAGGTGCTGGCCAGCGGCCCCCTGGATCCGGCACGGAGCCTGGACGTTGTCGCCCAGGCCGCATCCGGCCTGCATGCCGCGCACCTCGCGGGACTGGTCCACCGGGACGTCAAGCCGGGCAACCTGCTGCTCGCCCCCGGTGGCATCGTGAAGATCACCGACTTCGGCATCGCGTCCGCCGCGGACTCCGCCCCGGTCACCCGCACCGGCCAGCTTGTCGGCACGCCGGGATACCTCGCCCCGGAGCGTGCGATGGGAGCACCGGCCACGCCGGCCAGCGACCTGTACTCGCTCGGCATCGTGGCTTACGAGTGCCTGTCCGGCGCGCCGCCGTTCACCGGGCCCGCGCTGGCGGTGGCGCTGGCTCACCGGGACCGCCCGCTGCCGCCGCTGCCGGCGTGGGTGCCTGCGGACCTGGCCGCGTTGGTGCTGGAACTGACCGCCAAGGACCCCGCGGCCCGGCCGCGCAGCGCCGGCGAGGTGGCCCAGCGGACCAGCCAGCTGGCCGGCCGCCTGGCTGCGGCGGGGACCGCGCACGTGGATGCCCCGTGGGGGGACCCGGCTGTCACCGGGGCGGGCCAGACGGCCCCGTATCCGGCGGCGGTCCCGGATGCCGCGGCGACCGCCCAGGCGACCCGGAACCTGCCCCTACCTGCGGCGGACGGGGCCTTCTACGGCTACGGCCCGGGCGAGGCCTCCGGGGCCTGGCGGCGCCATCGGCGCAACCGGGTCGGCCGGATCGCGTTCGCCGTCGTGGCCGCCGCGCTGGTCATAGTGGTCGCCGTCGTGATCGCCAGCGTGCTTGACTCCGGACCCTCGCCGCGCACGGGGGCCGTTCCCCCGGCGACGCCATCGGCGACCGGCTCTGCCCAGGTCACGACCGTCGACGTCAACCAGGGCTCGCTGATCGGGCAGCCGGTCGCCGTGGCCGCGCACCAGCTCCGGCAGCAGGGCCTGTTGGTGCACCTCGTCTGGCGGCCCGGCGATGGCCAGCACGCGGGCACCGTGCTGGCGGTGCAGCCGACTGGCCAGCGGCCGGTGGGCAGCGTGGTGACTCTGACCGTGGCGTCCCATGGCCACGGCAACGGGCACGACAACGGGCACGGTGACAACCAGCAAGGCCAGCAGGGCGGCGACTAGCGGGGCGCCGGGTCAGCCGGGGCCGGCCACGGTCAGAGCGCGCCGATCACGTGGCTGGCGTAGGCGTCCAGGGTGGCGTCCTGGGCGTCGTGCATCAGGTACACGCTGAAGTTGTCGGCGCCGATCTCCCGTAGTTCGGCGAGCCGCTCCAGGTGCCGCTCCGGCGGGCCGAGCAGGCAGAACCGGTCCACGATGTCGTCGGGCACGAACGCCGTGGACGGGTTGTCCGCCTTGCCATGGTGGGAGTAGTCGTAGCCCTCGCGCGCCTTGATGTAGTCGGTGAGCGCCCGGGGCACCGTGTCCCCCGTGTCGCCGTACCGGGCCACCAGGTCGGCGACGTGGTTGCCCACCATGCCGCCGAACCAGCGGGTCTGGTCCCGCATGTGCGGGTAGTCGTCGCCGACGTAGGCGGGCGCGGCGACGCAGATCGTCAGCGCCGCGGGGTCCCGGCCCGCCGCCGCGGCCGCCGCCCGCACCGCGCCGATCGTCCACCGGGCGATGTCCGGGTCGGCGCACTGGAGGATGAAGCCGTCCGCCTCCTCGCCGCACAGCTTAAGCGCCTTCGGCCCGTAGGCGGCCATCCACACCTCCAGGCGGCCGTCCCGCACCCAGGGGATGCGGACCTTCGTCCCGTCGTAATCGACCTCCCGGCCCTCGGCCAGGTCCCGGATGACGTTGATGGCGTGCCCGAGAGTGGCCAGGGATGACGGGGTCCGCCCGAGGACGCGCATGGCCGAGTCGCCCCGGCCGATGCCGCACACGGTGCGGTTGCCGAACATGTCGTTCAGCGTGGCGAACAACGACGCGGTCACCGATAGCTCCCGCGACAGCGGGTTGGTGACCATCGGCCCGACCATGATGTTGTTGGTGGCCGCGAGAATCTGCGAGTAGATGACGAACGGTTCCTGCCACAGCACGCTGGAGTCGAACGTCCAGACGTGACTGAAGCCGCCGAGGTCCGCCCGGGCGGCGAGTTCCACCACCCGGCTCCCGGGCGGGTCGGTCTGCAGCACCAAGCCGATATCCATCAAAGCCCCCCTTACCTATCTCAGGT
>Ga0318496_10000537_pt1 | contig 13490 bp, 11 predicted proteins | sample GRESIP109b1f22_FD_203296 | JGI IMG/M metagenome (GOLD analysis project Ga0318496, IMG submission 203296) | Tropical soil microbial communities from Luquillo Experimental Forest, Puerto Rico - GRE.SIPMG.109b1f22 | ecosystem: Environmental > Terrestrial > Soil > Tropical forest > Bulk soil... | reverse complement strand
AACAGCACGTCGACCGGGTCGCTGAGCTGGCCGGTCAGATCCGCGACCGAGGTGTCGAAGGCCACCACGGAGGTGCGCAGCGACCGGATCGAGGCCAGCACCGCGCCGAACACCCCGGCGAACACCACCGAGGAGGCCATCGAGCCACTTTGATCCAGGCACAGGATGACGTCGCGCGCCACCGCCTGCTGCTTCCTGGCGTACCCGATCAGCCGTTCGGGCACGATGGTCCGCTGATCGGGCAGGTAGTTCCGCAGGTTGGCGCGGATCGTCCTGTCCCAGTCGATGTCGGCGGGCCGCCGTGGCCTGCTGGTCCGGCTGGCCCGGTTCAGCGCTCCGGTCACCGCCGAGCAGGTCCGCTGGCTCAGCCGCTGCTCCAGGTCCCTGGTCACCGTGCGGACCACGGCGCGGGCCGACTCCCTGGCTTTCTCCGGCATCACCCGGCTCAGCGACAGCAGCGTGCCGACCAGGTGCACGTCCGGCTCGACCGCTTCCAGCATCTCCGGCTCGAGCAGCAGCCGGGTCAGGCCCAGCCGCTCGATGGCGTCTTTCTGCATGACCTGGACCACGCTGACCGGGAAGGACGCGCGGATGTCGCCGAGCCAGCGGGCGACCCGCGGCGCCGACCCGCCGAACCCGGCCTGCCGCTGCGCGCTATCCGTGCGGTCGGCGCCCCCCGCGTCGTACAGGGCGCCCAGGGCCGCGTCGATGCGCGCGTCACCGCCGCCCAGCGGCATCGTGACCCCTGCCTCGCCGAGGACCAGGCGCCAGCGCCGCATCCGCTCGTCGTAGCCGTCGCTCATGAGGTGACCGCCTCGGAGGTCGCGGGCCAGCCGAGGATCAGGGCCGCCGCCCCGGTGGCGAGCGCCGCCCGCTCCCGGTCGAGATCCTCCCCGGCGTCCGCCACCGTGGCGGAGCCGCGTCCGCTGCCGTCGAGCAGGGCGGCCTTCTGCCCGATCGCCCGCCGCTCCGGCGGCGCGAACCCGCCGAACGTCCGGCGCAGCGCGGGCAGCACCGCGGTGAAGGCATCCGCGGTCAGCCCGGCCAGCCAGCCGTCGGCCAGGGCGAGCAGCTTGTCGTCGTGCACGAGCAGCAGGCCGCTGCCGGCCAGGAATCCCTCGGCCCAGCCCGCCGCGGCCGGGACCGGCGCGGCGGCGGACAGTGCCCGGGACATCCGCATGCCCGCCTCGTCCGCGCTGACCCGGCCCGCGTCGAGCAGCAGCCGGGTCAGCCGCCCGGAGATCACCGGGGGACAGCGCGGAGCCAGCCGAGCCAGCGTGCCCAGCCAGTGCTCCCGGCTGGCGGCGTCGCCCAGCAGCCCGGTGGCCGCGTGCACCGCGTCGATGCGCTCCCGCATCGCCTGTTCGGCCGTCTCGTCGAGAGACGTCACCGCGGCCGGGAGTCCGGCGCAGATCCTGGTGATCATCTCGGTGGCGACCTCGCCCAGCCGGGCCGGGTCGGTGCCGCGCACGTCGCCGTACCTGGCCGCGCGGACCAGGGCCGGCAGCGCCGCCATCAGGTGGGTCACGTCGGTGTCGAGTGCGGCACGGTCCCTGACCGCCGCGAGCACGTCGGGCAGGGCGTCGCCGAGGTCGGCGAGCAGGCACCGTTCGGTCAGCGCCGTCAGCTCGTCAAGCGCCGTGGCCGCGGCCGCGATCGACTGGGCCCGCTGCGTGGCGGCCGCCGCGACCGTGCTGCCCCACATGCTCGCCTCGATCAGCGCGAGGTCGAGTTCGGGCCGCCAGGTCAGCTGCCAGCCCTCCCGGAACGTCCCGATGTTCCTGATCCGGCCCTGCCGCGCAGCACCCCACGGCACCTCGAGCAGGTCCAGCCGGTAGAGCAGGCGGCTCCGGGCCAGGTCGTTCGGCTTGCGGAGGTCCAGGTCGTAGTCCCGGGGCTCTGCCTCGGGGCGCAGCTTCAGGCGGCGCTGCTGGTCCTGCAGGTCCCGCTGCAACGGCACCATGGGGGTGGCGGGCGGCACTGTGCCGAGCCGTTCGCCGACCACCAGCCGCCGCTGGATCAGCGCGATGAGCAGGTCGCTGCCCTCGCAGAGCACCGCGTGGGCGGCCTCGGTGACTTCCTCCAGGCCTGGCAGCGGCCGCCCGCGCAGCGCGGCGAGCGCCCCGGCGAGCCGGACGGACTCGATGACGTGCGCCGATGACGCCGGGATGCCCTCGTCGCGCAGGACGGCGGCGGCCCGGGCCAGCCACCGTTCGACGGGCTGGCCGGGGGAGGAGAACAGGTGGTCATACCAGCCGGGGGAGCGGATGCCCGCCCCGTAACCCGAGGCGTAGGACAGCCGCCCGTAGGTCCACGGCACCCAGGTCAGGGTGGCCTTCACCTTCGGCAGGCCGCGCAGCAGCCGGTCGTCCGCGGCCGCCGACGGCATCTGCCGCAGGGCCGGCACGTGCCAGGCGCCGCAGACCACCGCGATCCGCTCGAAGCCTTCCCTGACGGTCCGGCGCAGTACCCGGCGCATGTGCGCCTCGCGGACCGCGTCCCGTGAACCGGCCTCCTCCGCCGAACCCGCGCCGGCCCGCAGGATCGAGATGGCCTCGGCCAGCGCGTCGAAGACCGCGGGCCCGGGGACGTGCTCCACCACGTCTTCCCACCAGCGCTCCGGGTCGTCGTACCCGGCCGCGGCGGCCAGGTCGCTCACGGGATCGGTGCGCGGCCGCGGCTCGTCCTCCCGTGCCCCCTTGAGGGCGAGCTGATGCGTGGCCGGCAGATCGCAGAACCGGACCGGGACCTCCGCGTCCAGCGCGTACCTGATCGCCTGCCACTCCGGCGAGAACACCGCGAACGGCCAGAACGCCGCCAGTTGCGGCTCCCCTGGCACGTAGCCGAGCAGCGCCACCGGCGGCCACATGTCCGGGTCCGCGGCCAGCGCGACCAGCTCGTCGGCCTCCGGCGGCCCTTCGATCAGCACGACGTCGGGATGCTGCCCGGCCAGGGCGGCCCGCACCGACCGTGCCGACCCGGGCCCGTGGTGCCGGATCCCGTAGACGGCGGTGCTCATCCGGCGACGTCACGGCAGGCGCGGTAGAAGTCGCTCCAGTCGTCGCGTTCCCGGATGACCGTCTCCAGGTACTCCTGCCACACCACGCGGTCGGCGACCGGATCCTGCACGACGGCGCCGGTGATGCCGCCGGCCACGTCGGCCGGGCGCAGCACCCCGTCGCCGAAGTGCGCGGCCAGCGCCAGGCCGCTGGTGACCACCGAGATCGCCTCCGCGGTGGACAGCGTGCCGCTCGGCGACTTGACCTTGGCCCGGCCGTCTTCGGTGACACCCTGGCGCAGCTCGCGGAAGACCGTGATCACCCGCCTGATCTCGTCGGCCCCGTGCGCCGTCTCCGGCAGCCCGATCGAGCGGCCGAGCTGGGCCACCCGGCGGGTGACGATGTCCACCTCCTGCTCGGCCGAGGCGGGCACCGGCAGCACCACGGTGTTGAACCGCCTGCGCAGCGCGCTGGACAGGTCGTTCACGCCGCGGTCACGGTCGTTGGCGGTGGCGATGACGTTGAAGCCGCGGACCGCCTGCAACTCGGTGCCGAGCTCGGGGACCGGCAGCGTCTTCTCGGACAGGATCGTGATCAGCGCGTCCTGCACGTCCGACGGCATCCGGGTCAGCTCCTCGACCCGGGCGATCTGGCCGCCCGCCATCGCCCGCATCACCGGGCTCGGAACCAGCGCGTCCCGGGACGGCCCCTCGGCGATCAGCCTGGCGTAGTTCCAGCCGTACCTGACCGCCTCCTCGGCGGTCCCGGCGGTGCCCTGCACCATCAGCGTGGAGTCGCCGGAGACGGCCGCGGCCAGGTGCTCGGACAGCCACGTCTTCGCCGTGCCCGGCACGCCGAGCAGCAGCAGCGCCCGGTCGGTGGCCAGCGTGGCCACCGCGACCTCGATGAGGCGGCGCGAACCGACGTACTTCGGCGTGATCGCCGTGCCGTCCGGGGCCGTGCCGCCCAGCAGGTACGTGGTCACCGCCCACGGGGACAGCCGCCAGCCCGGCGGCCGCGGCCGGTCGTCGTCCGCGGCCAGCGCGGCCAGCTCGGCCTGGTATTCCTGCTCCGCGTGCGGCCGCAGGACCGCGTCCCCGGGCTCAGCCAGCACTGTCGTCATGGTCCCAGCTCCTTCAGCATGTCGTAGCGGAAGCGCAGCACACTGACCGCGTCACGGATGGGCGGCGGTATCTCCCCGCCCCGGCGGGCCGTCGCCTCCCGCGCGCAGCGCTCCGGATCGACCCGCCGGGCGAGCTGGCGTAGCGTCTCGGCGCCGAAGCGGGTGCCGGTCGGCCCGCCCGCGAGGGCCCAGTTGATCAGGGCGATCATCCATTCCTGGTCGCGCTGGGCCATCGCCGCCCGCGACCAGCCGGTGAACAGCACCGGGGCCCAGGGGCCCGGCAGCAGGCCGAGGATCTGCTCCGCCGTGCGGCCGAATTCCTGCGTCCAGGTGCACAACGGGGTCCTGGCCAGGATCTCGAGCAAGAGATGGGTCCGGTCGTCCAGCTGCTGGAGACTGCCGCCTCCTCGGGGCGATAGCCCATCCCGGTGCATGGCGATGTCCCATTGGACCGGCGGGCTCATGACCAGGTGGTCGCTCAGCACGCCGGGATCGATGCGCACGCAGCCGAGGGCACGCTGTGCCATCCGCCGGCCGAGAGCGGACCCGGGCAGCCGGGCGAGCAGGTGCGCGGCCCAGCCGCGTACCTCGGCGTCACGCTCGTCGAGCGCGGCCTCGAGCAGCGGCTCATCGGCCAGGCTCAGGCCGGTGTTCGCCAGGACGGACAGGAACATGACCCGTTCCGGCCCGGCCGCTTCCCAGCTCTCGGTGATCAGCTCCCGGGCGGCATCGGGGTCCCGGGCCCGCAACGCGGTCAGGTAGCCGCGCCGCTGGCTCTTACTCCCCCGCCGCCAGGCGTCCTCGGCGGCATCGGTGTATGCCGTGACGAACTTCCAGTCCGGGTTCAGCCCGGCCAGCCACCGTGCCCGCGATCCGCCCGCCTCGGCCGACAGGCGGCGCACTTGCGGGTCGGACGGCGAGACCCGCCGGGCCCGGTCGAGCAGCGCGGGCAGAAGGTGAGGCGGAACCCGGCGCTCACGGGCCACGGTCGCGCCCAGCCATTCGGCCAGCAGGTCCGGGTGCTCTCCGCCGAGCATCCGGGCCAGCCGGCGGCCGGCCGCCGGGCTCACCGCCGGCGCCGGGTCTGGTTCGGCCGCGGGCAGCGGCTCGGCGTGCCCGGCCGGGCGCCCGCCCCGGCGCGCCACCGTCAGCAGCGCGGCCCGGTCGAGCAGCAAGGCCGCCGGATCATCCTGGCCCGGAATATCCGATGCGGCGCCGCCCGGGTCCGGCAGGCCGGGGACGCTGGCAGCGGGAACCTCGGCCCGTTCGGTGCCGATAAGGCTCGCGGTGACCAGGTCCGGCCAGATGCTCACAGCGCCACCGCCTTCCCGCCCTGGTCCCAGGCGGTCAGCGGCCACAGGCCGCGCGGCGTCCACTCGCCGGCCAGGGTCACCGGGCGGCCGGCGGAGAGCGCGAACAGCGGCCAGCAGTCACCGGCCCCCGGGTGCAGCGGCAGGGCGCCGCCGTCCGCGTCGCGGACGGCCGGAACCGGGGCGCGGGCCGGCGTGATCTCCAGGACCGTCGGCCAGCCGTCCAGCCACGGATCGGCGGCCAGCGCCGCCGCGTACCCGGCCAGCAGCCCGGCGACCGAGCCGCCGTCCGGCGGCCCGCCGTCGCAGTCGTGGTGCCTGGCCAGCACGACGGCGCGCAGCGGGACGGCGCCGGGGTAGAACACCAGGTCCGCGTCGGCGCCGGCGCCGACGGCCAGCGAGTCGTCGAGCGGCTGACCCGCCGCCGCGAAGCTGAGCAGCAGCGCGTCCCGGCCGGTCTCGCGGCCGCGCAGCCAGGTCCGGCGGGCCCGGATCCGGTCCTGCTCGAGGTCCCGGCGGGCCAGCACCTGCCAGTGATCCCTGACCGGCTGCCCATTCGGCAGCACCCCGGCCAGCACGTCGGCCTGCCGGAGGCTGAAGCCGATCCGGGACCTGACGGTCTCCCGCAGCGGCGGCGGCAGCTCGCCCTGACGGCGGTAGGCGACCGTGAGCAGGTGGAGCAGCGCGTACTCCTCGAGGAGCCGGCCGTCCCAGCCCGCGCCCGAATGCGGGACCGAGGCGAGGGCGCGCAGCCGCTCGGCCAGGCCGGGTGCTTGCGCGTCGACCATCCTGGCGGCGATGTCGTCCCAGTGGGCGTAGCCGGCCTGCTGGCTGGCGGCGAGCCCCTGCCGTGCCTGGTCGCAGAGCCACCGGTCGAGCTCGGCCAGGCCCGCCGCGACCCGGATCTCGCGCTGCTCCGCGCGGCGGGCCGCCGCCTTGGCGTCCTTGGGTTCGGCAGGCTCGCCGGACGGCGCGCGGCTGGCCCTGGCGGTCCTCGCGGTGAGCCAGCTGGCGGCCCAGTCGGGCGGCCCGGCGGCGTCGTCCTGTACCGTCCCTTCGGCCCAGAGCAGCAGCAGGGCCAGCACGTGCTTGCACGGGAACTTACGGCTCGGGCAGGAGCACCGGTACGCGGGACCGGACAGGTCGACCACGGCGCGGTACGGCGCGGCGGCGCTGCCCCGGCATTCACCCCACAGCGCACCGGTCCCGGCCCCGGTCGCCGGCCAGGCGCGGCCGGACGCCAGCGACTGGGCCGTCCGCTGCGACGGCGCGTCGGGTGCCAGGGCAAGTACTCGCTCGCGATCCCAGCGTTCGGCCACGCTCGAAACCCTAGCCTGTGGTACTGACATTCGAAGGCGGGCATACGGAGCGGTGCCGCGAGGTTGAGGGGTCTTGGGAGAACGGAGGCAGGCGGGTGAAGGCAGTACGGTTCGACGAGTACGGCGATGTCGACGTCCTGAAGGTGGTCGACGTACCGACGCCCACGCCGGGACCAGGCCAGGTGCTGGTCCAGGTTAAGGCGGCCGGGATCAACCCGGGCGAGGCCAAGGTCCGTGAGGGCCTGATGCACTCCAGGTGGCCCGCCACGTTCCCGTCCGGGCAGGGCAGTGACCTGGCCGGCGTGGTGGCCGGGACCGGGGCCGGGGTGACCGGCTTCGCGGCCGGAGACGAGGTCATCGGCTACACCGACGACCGGGCCAGCCAGGCCGAGTACGTCGTGGTCGAGGAGCGCAACCTCACCGCCAGGCCGGCGGGCGTGCCGTGGGAGGTCGCCGGGGCGCTGAACGTGGCCGGGGCGACGGCCTACGCCGCGGTCCGGGCCGTTGCTCTGACCGAAGGTGACACCGTGGTGGTCTCCGGTGCGGCGGGCGGGGTCGGCTCGCTGGCCGTCCAGCTGGCCCGGCGGGCGGGCGCGACCGTGATCGGGCTGGCCAGCCCGGCGAACCACGAATGGCTGGCCGGGCACGGGGTGGTCCCGGTGGCTTACGGCGACGGGGTGGCCGACCGGATCAGGCAGGTGGCGGGCAAGGTCGACGCGTTCATCGACACGTTCGGCGCGGACTACGTGCGGATGGCCCTCGAGCTCGGCGTCGAGCCGTCCCGGATCGACACCATCGTCAGGTTCGACGCGGTCGCCGAGTACGGCGTCAAGGCCGAGGGCAACGCGGCCGGCGCCGGCGCGGGCACGCTGGCCGGGCTGGCCGGGCTGATCGCGGACGGCCAGCTGGAGGTGCCGATCGCCGCCACGTACCCGCTCAGCCGGGTCCGGGACGCCTACCGCCGGCTGGCGAGCGGCCACATCCTCGGGAAGATCGTCCTGACGTTCTGAACGCGGTATGTTCTGAACGCGGTATGTTCTGAACGCGGCCAACAGTCGCGTACTATCGTGTTATGGGCGAGATGCTGCCGCTGTTCCCGCTTGGCGCGGTGCTCTACCCCGGCATGCTGCTGCCGCTGCATATCTTCGAGGAGCGGTACCGCCAGCTCGTCCGAGACCTGCGCGAAGAGGCGGAGCCACGCCGGTTCGGCGTGATCGCGATCCGCAAGGGACGCGAGACCGGCATCGACGGCGTGCACTCGCTGTACGAGATCGGATGTACCGCCACCCTGCGCCGGGTGGACGAGCACGAGGACGGCCGGTTCGACATCGTCACCGTGGGCACTCAGCGGTTCCGGCTGCTCGCGCTCGACCGGACGCGGCCGTACCTGCGGGGCGAGGTCGAGCTGCTCGCCGAGGAGCCGGTGGACCCGGCGGTGGCGGGGCCCGCCGTCCGGGTGATCCAGGCCGCGTTCCGCGAGTACCTGGACGCGCTGACCGAATGGGGTGGCGCCACGGTCCGCCTCGAGGACCTGCCCGACGAGCCGGTGCTGCTCTCCTTCATCGTCGCCGCCGCCATGGTCATCGACCTGCCGGAGCGGCAGGCGCTGCTGACCGAGTCGGACACCGTGCGCCGGATGGCCATGCAGCGCGCGCTGCTGTCGCGGGAGACCGCCATGCTGCGTACCACCACCTCGCGGCCGGTGCCGGATCTCAGGAACACGCCATACAGCCCGAACTAGGACGGGCGGAACTAGGACGATCCGGGCGGACGGACATGTGGGTACCAGGGGATGAGGGGTAGGGATAGGCCATGGCAGAGCCGGAAACCGAGGCGACCGACATCTCGCTGCGCGCTGCCGAGGTAGCGACCGACGTCAGCGAGACGGACCAGCCCGCCGAGCGGCGCAGGCTGGTGAGCGCCTTCACCAAGGCCGCGACCTCGGGAGCCAGGGCCGCGACCTCGGGAGCCCGCGCCGCCGGCCGCGGGACGCGGGCCGTACAGCGGCGCGCCAGCGACGGAACCGGCTGGCTGGCCGATCAGGTGGTCGCGATGGCGCCGCGGCTCCGGGTGCGCGATCAGGCCGCGCTGCGCGCCCAGTTTCCCGGCAAGTCACCTGACGAGATCGCCGACGCGCTCATCGAGCGCGCGGCCCGGGCCGCCGCGGCGGCGGGCGGGGGCGCGGGCATGGTCGCCACGCTGCCGGTGCTGCCCGCCTTCCCGGCGGAGATCGTGGCCGAGACGCTGCTCCTGGTCGGGATCGAACTGAAGCTCGTCGCCGAACTGCACGAGGTGTACGGAAGCCCGGCCCCGGGGCGGTTCCCCGAGCGGATGAGCGCCTACATCGCGTCGTGGGCCCATCGCCGCGGGGTGTTCATGATCGAGGGCGGGCTGATCTTCGCGGCCGGCTCCCCGCTGGCCCGGCTGCTGCGCCGTCGGCTCGCCGTCCGGGCCGGCCGCAGCGCGTTCTCGCTGGGCCCGATGCTCACCGGCGCCGCCGCGGGCGCGCTGTTCAACCGCAGGGAGACCAGGAAGCTCGGCCGGGAAATCCAGCGTGACCTGCGCCGCCGCAGTATCGGCGCACCTCATGACTACCGGTGGCACTGGTGACGCACCTCGCGTTCGAGCTCAGCTCGGCGCCTCCGGGGCGCCGAGGAACTCGCGCAGGGCGTGGTAGTACGGCACCACCGTGGTGAGGTCGGCGTACTCGTCGGGACCGTGCTGGCCCGAGCCGTCCACGCCGAACGCGACCGCGGCGATGCCCAGCTGCCCGTAGAAGCGCCCGTCGCTGACGCCGTGCTTGCGGAGCAGTTCACCCGGATAGCCCTGGCGGCGGGCCGCAGCCTGGAGCCGCAGGACCTCCGGCCGGTCCCGGTCGGCGCGATGCGGCTGGTCGAGGAGATCCACCACCGGCGTGACCCCGGGCTCACAGAAGCCCTGCAGGTAGGCGGTCACCTCGGCGGTGGTCTTGCCGGTCAGGTCCATGTCGTCGGGCGGGAAACGGATGTCCAGCAACGCCTCCGCGTCGGCGGGCACCTGGTTGCGGCCCCGGTTCCTGGTCCCGACGCGGGAGAGGTTCACGGTGGTCCGCCATACCTCTTCGGTCGCGACGGGATACCTGGCCAGCAGGCTGGTCACGCTCCGCTGCAGCTTGACCAGGGCGTTGTCGCCGAGCCACTGGTAGGCGGCGTGAGCGGCGCGGCCGGTCGCGAGCAAACGCGCGACCAGCATCCCCTTGGACTGGTTGACGATGTTCAGTCCGCTGGACTCGCCGACGATGACAAACCGGCCCCTGACCCCGCGCTCGAGCTGATGCAACGTCCCGTCCCGGCCGCTCACCTCCTCGTCGGTGACCAGTTGCAGCGCGACCGGATAGGGGAGCCGGACGGCCAGCTCACGGAAGACCTGCGCGGCCAGCAGCCCGGACACCTTCATGTCCTGGGCGCCGCGGGCGTAGAGGCGGTCCCCGTCGCGCCGCGGGCGGAACTGGCTGGGCGGAGCCGGCACGACGTCCAGGTGGGCGTTGAGTATGACGTGGAAGTCGCGGCGTTCCGTCCCCGGGTAGACCAGCGCGCTCGGCTTGCCGCCGGATTCGAACCTTTCCACGCTGAAGCCTGGCCCGACGAAGTCGAGGACGTAGTCGAGGGCCCGCCGCAGCTCGCCCGGCTGCTCGCTGCTCGACGGGATGGCCAGCAGCTCACAGGCGTGGGCGAGGAACACCTCAGCATCCATGACCCTATAGTCACACCGGCCCGCCCCGTTCCGTTAGTGCGTGGGCCGGATGCGGTCAGCGGTCATGGCCGTTCTCTCCGGGCCGGGGCGGCTCCTTGGCTCCGCGCGGCTCGAAGACCAGGCAGGTCGTGGTGGCGTGCGCGTACAGGGTTCCGTCGAGCCCGGTGATCTGGCCGGAGGCCGTGGCCACGCGCCGCCCGGCGCTCACCACCTGCCCGGTGGCGACGACGCTCGGCGTGCTCAGCGTCAGCGCCTTGACGATGTTCACCTTCAGCTCGAGCGTGGTGTAGGCCTGGCCGCGGTCGAGCGAGGAGTGCACGGCACAGCCCATGGCCGAGTCGAGCAGCGTACAGAAGACGCCGCCGTGCACCGACCCGATGGGGTTGTACAGGTGCTCGCCGACGTCGAGGCCGAAGGCGACCTGGCCCGGCTCGACGCTGACGATGCTCATCCCGAGGAGCGCGGCGATCGGCGGCGCCGGGATGCGCCCCCCCGCGATCGCGCGCAGGTACTCCAGCCCGCTCAGGTCGCGGGCGAGCGCTGCGCCGACGAGAGGATCGGTCCAGGTGACGGTGCGCTGCCGGGCGGTCCCGGTTTCCTCGAGGCTGAGTTCTCCCATGGAACCCAGCCTAATGGGTGACCGGTGGGCCGCGCCCGCTGGGCCCCCGCTGGAGACCCGGCACACCGGGTGCGGGCACATCATCACGGCGGTGTCGGTGTGCTCGCACTGCGGAGAGCCCCTCGACGCCCGTTCGGTCACCGCCGTGCCGGGATCTTCCGGCCCGGCCGGGGAGAAGGCAGGCTATGGGCATGGACCGGGTGCTGGCGGGACGCGATGCCGAGTGCGCGGCGCTGCGCCGTGCCCTGGCGGCCGCGCCGGGACGCCGGCCGCCGGTGATCCTGGTCTCCGGTGAGGGCGGCGCGGCGGTCCGGGCGGCGCTGGACCTGGCCCTGGCGGCCTCGCTGACCGACACCGCGGCGGACCTGCAGCAGCGGCTGGCCGACTCACTCGAGCACTCCGGCGATTACCGGGCCGCGACGGCCGTCTACGCCGCCGCCTTCCAGTTCTGCGACACGCACGGAGCCGACGCCGTCGCCCAGCTGTGCCGGGCCTGCGCCACCGTGGTGCTGTTCACCCGGGGTGAATGGGATCGCGCCGCGGCCGTGTGCCAGGACGTGCTCGCGTCCCCGGCCCAGGCGCATGCCCGGGGGGCGGCGGCCGGAATGCTCGGGCTGGTGCACGCCATGCGCGGTGCGGCCGGGCGGGCCCGGCCGCACCTTCTGGAGAGCCACCTGATCGCGACCAGGATCGAGCTGGTACCGATGGAGCTGCTCTCCTCGTGGGGGCTGTGCGTGCTGGAGAGTTCGGCGGGGTCGTGCGCCGAAGCCGCAGACCGCGCCCGGCCGGCGGCCTGACCGGGCGTGAGCTGGAGATCATGCTGCTGGTGGCCAGGGGCAACACCAGCCGGCAGATCGGCGAGGCCCTGTTCATCAGCCCGCGTACGGTGGAGATGCACGTCCGGGGCAGCCTGCTCAAGCTCGGCAGCCGCACCAGGGCGGAGGCGGTACGCCGGCTCGCCGAGCTGGGCACGCTTCCGCCCGAGGCGGCCACGCGCTGACGCGACCCCTGATGTTCCCGCGCTCCTGGCATGCTGCCGTGACGCGTGATACGTACTTACGTCCCGCCGCCCCCGCCCTCATAAGGCGTGGATGTCCCAGCCATGTCGCTGGAACGACGTGGATGTGGCATCCACATCGTCAGGGCTAGTCGTCAGGGCTGGCGGCACTACTCCGGCACGGGGTTGGCCGCGGCTCCTTCGGTGCTCAGCAGCACCACCGTGGCGTCCGGACCGAGGGCCAGGTCGGCCCGCCGGGCCTGCGCGCCCCCGCCGGTCAGCGCGGCCCGGGCCCCGGCCAGCGAGGCCCCGCCGCACGGACCGGCCGGTATCCCACAGCCGGCCAGGTCACGAGTCGCCGTGGCCGCGTCGGCGTCGCTCACGGCGACCGCCGCGTCCAGGCCGTCACGCAGGTACGGCCAGGCCAGTACGGACGGGGTACCGCAGTTCAGCCCGGCCATGATGGTCTCGCCGGTCGCGATGGTGCCCGGCTCGCCGCGGACCAGGCTGGCCAGGACGCAGGCGGCCGCGCCGGGCTCCACCGTCAGCAGCGACGTCGCCCCCGGCAGGCTCCGGTAGTGGGTGATACCGGCCTGAGCCAGCGACCCGACGCCCGCCGGGATCACCACCAGTGCCGGGCCGGCCGCCCCGGCCGCCGCGAGCTGCTCGTCGACCTCGGCGAACAGGGTCGAGTAACCGTCCACGATCCAGCCGGGCACCTGCTCGTAACCGGGCCAGCCGGCGTCCTGCACCAGTTCGGCCTCGGGTTCACCGGCCGCCTTGACGGCGAGCCGTATCGTGTCGTCGTAGCTCCCGGTGATCTCGGTGACCTGCGCTCCCTCCGCCGCGATGGCCGCCACCGCCAGCGGATGCACGCCGCTGGGCACGAACACGTGCGCCCGCTGCCCGAGAAACCTGGCCATCCAGGCCAGCGCCCGCCCGTGATTGCCGTCGGTAGCGGCCACCAGCGTGGCCGGCCCGGCCGCCAGCCGCCGGGACAGCACCTGGTGAACCGCCCAGGAAGCGCCGAGCACCTTGAAGGCCGCCAGGCCCATCCGGGCCGACTCGTCCTTCACGAACACCCGGCCGACGCCGAGCTCGGACGCGATGGCCGGCACCTCCGTCAGCGGGGTGGGAGCGTAGCCGGGCAGCCCGGCGTGGAAGGCCCGTGCCTCGGCGGTGGGAGCGGGGGCGCAGGTCCAGGCCCGGGCGGCCGGCCGGGCGAACCACGGCGGGCAGTCGGGAGGCAGGCCAGGGGGAGTGATCATCCCCCTACCATGCCGTACCGGCCGGATGATCCGGCCGGCCGGGTCGCCGCTGTTTCCCTCCGGGACACACCTGAGGGGGGCGGTGCCAGTGCGCCGTGCGCGGCTGACCTGACGCCGCGTCAT
>Ga0318496_10000535_pt1 | contig 13494 bp, 10 predicted proteins | sample GRESIP109b1f22_FD_203296 | JGI IMG/M metagenome (GOLD analysis project Ga0318496, IMG submission 203296) | Tropical soil microbial communities from Luquillo Experimental Forest, Puerto Rico - GRE.SIPMG.109b1f22 | ecosystem: Environmental > Terrestrial > Soil > Tropical forest > Bulk soil... | reverse complement strand
CAGCTCTCGATTCCCGCGGAGGCGGACTATCCGAGCCTGTCTCCCGCCCTGCTGAAGGCGGGCGGGCTGTGAGCGAGGGCGACGCGTCTCCGCGCTCGCACACCGCGCGCTGGGAGCTGAAGCCGGCGGAGGTCACGGGCGCGTGGAAGGAGCGGCGCCGACTCGCCGCCGCGATGCGCACCGTGATCTCGCGCCTGGTCGAGACGGACGCGCCCGAGGCCGAGCTCAAAGCCGCCGCGGAGGCGCTCGAGCGCTACGCGGAGAGGCTCGCCACACACCCCAGGTCGCGGCCGCACGCGGGCTTCGCCGAGACCTCGCCCGCGGGCGACACGACCGGCTTCTTCGACCGCAGCCCGCTGATCGGGCTGTCGAACCCGCTCTCGCCGCCGCTGGAGCTCCGCGCCGACGACGACCGCCGCCGCGTCCACGGCCGCGGCGTGTTCGGCACCCCGTACGAGGGCCCGCCAGGCCACGTGCACGGGGGCTACGTCGCGGCCGCGTTCGACGAGGTGCTCGGCTTCGCGAACGCGCTGTCCGGCAACCCCGGCATGACGGGCACCTTGACGGTCCGCTACCGCCGTCCGACGCCGCTCCACACCGAGCTCCGCTTCGAAGCGCACTACGACCGCTCAGAAGGGCGCAAGATCTTCACCTCGGGCCAGCTCTTCGCCGGCGAGACGCTCTGCGCTGAAGCCGAAGGCCTGTTCATCTCGGTCGACTTCGAGCGCTTCCGCGCCTTCTTCGAGGCGAGCCAGGCGCGGGAGAAGAACGAACCCTAGGCGGTGAAGGGCGCGAGCCGGGTGGCGACGAGCGCGGCACTCGCAATGCGGCGCGCGGGCTCCTTGGCCATCATCTCGAGGATCAGCTCGGCGAAGCCGTCGGGCACGCCCTCGACGCGCGTGCGCGGGTCGGGCGGGCGCGTGTGGCGGTGGTGGTAGGTGACGTCGCCGTCGCGGAACGGGACCGCGCCGGTCACCAGCTCGAAGAAGGTGACGCCCAGCGCGTAGATGTCGGCGCGGGCGTCGACCGCCTCGCCCAGCGCCTGCTCCGGCGCCATGTAGTACGGCGTGCCACCGATCAGTGTCGCGGAGCGGCGGACCTCCTCGACCATCTTGGCCAGACCGAAGTCCATGATCTTCACCACCTTGCCGCGGGTGAAGAAGAGGTTGGCAGTCTTGATGTCGCGGTGGACGATGCGGCGCTCGTGCGCGTACTCGAGGCCCGCGCAGATCTGCACGCCCAGCCGCGCGCAGTCGCGCGCGGACAGCCGGTTCGCGCGGCGCAGGATCACGTGCAGCGGATCGCCCTCGAGCAGCTCCATGGTGATGAAGAAGGTGCCGTCTTCCTGGTCGGCATCGAACAGCGTCACGATGTTCGGGTGGTTCAGCGCGGCGGCGGCGCGCGCCTCGCGCAGGAACAGCTGTACCGCCGAGGGATGGTCGCGCAGGTTCTCCGGCAGCCGCTTCAGCGCGACCTCGCGCCCCAGCCGCTTGTCGCGCGCGCGGAACACCACGCCCATGCCGCCCCGGCCGATCTGCTCGATGATCTCGTAGCGGCTCTCGGTGGCGACCGGGACGGTTGCTGCGGTGATCCGGCCGCTGGCCTCCTTCGCCGTGGAGAGGCGCTTGCGCAGGCCCTCGATCCGGGTCGAGATCTCAGGAAAGGTCGGCTCGTCCTCGCGCAGCTTCTCCAGCACGTCGAGCGCGCGGGTGGAATCGCCGCTGCGCTCCAGGAGCTCGGCCAGGCGCCCGCGCAGGCTCGGATCGACGTGGCCGGAAGTGTCGCGCTCGATCCGCTCCTCGAGCTTGCGCGCGGCCAGGTCGACGTGGCCTTCGGTCTCGAGCGCGTCCGCGAGCAGGAGACACGCCTCGCCGTAGTTCGGATCGCCGGGCAGCACCTGCTGCAGCAGCTTGATCGCGCGGGCGCGGTCGTCGTTGTCGCGCGCGAGCACCGCCGCCTGGAACGATTCGCCGCGCCGCTCCAGCACGCCGATCACGCGATCCGTCTCGCCCGCCTCGCGGTAGCAGGCGAGCGCGCGCTCGTAGTCGGCGGCGGCTTCGTAGGCCTTGCCGGCGCGGATCGGGTCGCCGGCGCGGCGGAACATCTCGGCCGAGCGCGCCGACTCGCCGGCCTTCTGGTACAGCCCCGCGGCGCGCGACCACTCCGACAGCTCCTCGCGCAGCCGCCCTGCCTCGGCGAAGTATTCGGCGTACTCGTAGTGCTCGGCGGCACGCGCCTTGTTGCCCTGCGCCGCGTGCATGCGCGCCAGGAGGAAGTTCGAGAGCTTGTCCTGGCCTTCGCGCGCGAGCGCGCGCGCGGCAGCCGCGACGTCGCCCTGCAGATAGGGCGCGACCGCGGGCGGGCAGCCCTTGAACAGCACGCCGTCGTTGCGCCCGAGATCGACCTCGATCGTCGAGGTGGCGTAGCTCTCCACCACGACCTCGCGCTCGGCCACGCGGTCGCCGCTGCCCAGCGCCACCAGGTGGCGTCCCAGCGGCAGGCCGATGCGCACCGACTGGCCGCGCAGGTGGCGGAACGTGTCGGGACGGCCGCCCACCGAGACGGCGCACTCGCGCACCGGCTGGCCATCCCAGCTGACCCTGATCTCGACCGGGCAGTGCCGAGGCTTCAGGTCGAACTCGATCCGCCGCGTGTCGCGGCTGCCGACCTGCGCGTGCATCAGCTCGTAGGGCTCCTCGAGCACGCCGTCGCCGGCCGCGCCGCCGCAGAGCTCGCCGTCGACCGTTACCCAGTACCTGCCCGGTGCCAGCCCGCGGAACTGCGTCTCGCGCGACACCAAATGGTGTACGGTGCGCGAAGATACCTTGGTCTTCGCCGCCTCGCGCTCGGCCGGCGTCTGGCGCTTGCGGTTCGGCTTGCGGCGCGTCACCGAGACGGTGAAGCTGCCGCGCAGGTCGTCGGGGTAGGCGATGCACACGATCAGGTCCCCCGCGCCGCGCGCGGTGCGCGCGACCACGAGTGCGATCACGAACGCGCACAGGCCCCCGAGCAGCCAGCTCTGTCCGGCGGGCCGCGAGGCCCAGTCACCGATCTGGGTGACGCGCGCCTGCCACGCGGGTGACAGCGCGGCGTAAGTCTGGTGCAGGGTCGCCTCGATCCGCGGGGCCCAGCGCTGCCAGCTGGCGAAGAGCTCGCGGCGCGCCTCGGGCGGGATCCAGCGGTCGAGGTCGTCGCCGAACGAGGGCGGCTCGTTCGCGTCAGGCGCATCGCTCGTCGCGGTCCGGCCGGGAGGCGCCAACGGGGGAGCCGCGTTCGGCTCGGCGGGCGCCGGCTCGGCCTGGTTCGCGTCCTGGCTCGCGTCGTCGCCCGCGGCCTGCTGCGCGGCCTTGCGCCGTTCCGCGGCCTCGTGGGCCCAGCGCTGGCGCAGCTTCTGGCGCGCGCGCCACCACTCGCCGCGCGGCGAGTGCGACTGCGGAGCGTCGTCGTCGGGGCCGAGCTGGTTCCAGCTGCGCGACGGCTCCCCGTCTTGCGGCGATGCGCTCTGCTGTGTGCCGCCGAAGCTCGGGAGTGAGTCGGAGCCCTGCACCCGTGCCGCAGGCGCGGCAACGACGAGCGCCGCGGCGAGGGCGCACGCGGGCAGGATGACAGGGGTGGAGATGCGCATCGGTCGGCAGAACTCTTCGGTGGCGCGGAGGTTTCGATTGAGCCTGATCGTGACAGCAGCGACACGCTCGCCTCGCGCGCGCGCGGCGCGATAGCATGGGCGCACAGGGCGAAGGGCGATGCGCACAGGGACCTTCCTGACCGAGGAGATCGAGTCCGGCCCCGCGGGCGCCAAGATCGGCGCGTTCTTCGACGTCGACGGGACGCTCTTGTCCGGCTTCTCGGGCATCGCCTTCTGGCGCGACCGGCTGCTGTCGGGCCAGATGAGCGCGTCGGACCTGTCCGAGAACCTGCTCGCCTGGGTCGGCTTCCAGCGCGGGCAGATCGGCTTCTCGGGGATCCTCACCGCCTGGTCGAGCATGCTGCGCGGCACGCCGGAGCAGGAGCTGGTCGACACCGGCGGGCGGCTGTTCGAAGAGGAGCTCGCGGCGCTGGTGTTCCCCGAGTCGCGCGCGCTCGTGGCCGCGCACCTGCGCCGCGGGCACACCGTCGCGATCGTGTCCGCGGCGACGCGCTACCAGATCGAGCCGCTCGCCCGCGACCTGGGCATCGAGCGCGTGCTGTGCACCCGGCTCGAGGTCGACGACGAGGGCCGCTTCACCGGGCAGTACCTGCGCCCCGCGTGCTGGGGCGACGGCAAGGCCGACGCCGTGCGCGCGCTCGCCGCCGAAGAGGGGCTCGACCTCGCGCAGAGCTACTTCTACAGCGACGCGGCCGAGGACCTGCCCCTGTTCGAGATCGTCGGCCGCCCGCGCCCGACCAATCCCGACGCGCGGCTCGCGCGCATCGCCGAGAAGCGCGCCTGGCCGCAGCGCCGCTTCGGCAGCCGCGGCCGGCCGAGCCTGGCCGACGTCGTGCGCACCGGTCTCTCCGCGGCGTCCAGCGGGCTCGCGCTCGCGCTGGGCGTGCCGCTCGCGCTGGTCACCGGCCGGCCGAAGGTCGGGCTCGACTTCGCGCTGGGCGCGTGGGGCGATCTCGGCACCGCGCTCGCGGGCATCGAGCTGCGCGTGCGCGGCGAGGAGCACCTGTGGTCGGCGCGGCCGGCGGTGTTCATCTTCAACCACCAGAGCTCGCTCGACGTCCTGATCCTGTGCAAGCTCCTGCGCCGCGACTTCGTCGGCGTGGCGAAGAAGGAGCTGCGCCGCGTGCCGCTGCTGGGCACGCTGGCCTCGTGGATGGGCACGGTGTTCATCGACCGCGCCGACTCGGGCGCGGCGATCCGCGCGCTCCAGCCCGCGGTGGACGCGCTGCGCATGGGCACGTCGCTCGCGATCGCGCCCGAGGGCACCCGCGCGCCCACGCCGCGGCTCGGTCGGTTCAAGAAGGGCGCCTTCCACATGGCGCTGCAGGCCCGCGCGCCGATCGTGCCGATCGTGATCAAGAACGCGCTCGACGCGCTGCCGAAGAGCGGGCTGGTGGTCCGCCCGGCGACGCTCGAGGTGGTGGTGCTGCCGCCGATCTCCACGCGCGACTGGAAGCGCGAGACGATCGACCAGCACGTCGCCGACGTGCGCGCCCTCTACGAGGAGGTCCTCGCCGACTAGCGCGCTAGAATCGGCGCGATGGGGGGCGAGCGTCATCCGCGGGACCGGCTGCGGCCCGAGCTCGGCCTGACCGACGCGACGCTGCTCTGTGTCGCCTCGGTGATCGGCTCCGGCATCTTCCTCACGCCGGGCGAGATCGCCCAGCGTCTGCCGCACGCCGGTCTGATCCTGGCGGTGTGGCTCGCCGGCGGGGCGCTCTCGCTCGCCGGCGCGCTCGCCAACGCCGAGCTCGGCGCGATGTACCCGCACGCCGGCGGCGACTACGTCTACCTGCGCGAGGCGTTCTCGCCCTTCGCCGGCTTCGCGACCGGCTGGGTCTCGTTCTTCGCCATCTTCACCGGCACCGTCGCCACCCTGGCCGCGGGGCTCGGCGAGGCGCTGGGCGCGTTCTTCGACCTGGGCGAGGGGGGGAAGCTCGCGGTGGCGCTCGGCGCCACCTTCGCCGCGAGCTGGCTCAACGTCTGGGGCGTGCGCGACAGCGCGCGCGTGAACAACGCGGGCGCCGCGCTGAAGATCGTCGCGCTCGCCGCGCTGGTGGTGCTCGCGCCGTTTGCTACGGCGGGCGACACCGCGCGCATGCAGCTGTTCGCGCCGGGCGCGGCGTCGGTCTCGTGGAGCGCGTTCGGGCTCGCGCTCTCGCCGGTGCTGTTCAGCTACCTGGGCTGGAACGCGACCGTGTACGTCGCGAGCGAGATCCACGACGCGCAGCGCAACGTGCCCCGCTCGCTCTTCCTCGGGCTCGCGATCTGCATCGCCGTGTATCTCGCGGTGAACGCCGTGTATCTCTACGCGCTTCCGCTCGACCAGCTCGCGGCGTCGGGAAATGCCGGCCAGGCCGCCGCTCGCGCGCTGTTCGGCCCGGTGAGCGGGAAGCTGCTCGCGCTATTCGTGATCGGCTCGATCCTCGCGACGTTGAACGCCACCATCCTGGTGGGGCCGCGCATCGCCTACGCCATGGCGATCGACGACCGCTTCTTCCGCGGCGTCGACCTGGTGCACACGAGCTACGGCACTCCCCACGTCGCGATCTGGGTCCAGGCGGGCGTCGCGGCGCTGCTGCTGGTGGTGCTGCGCCGCTTCCCGAGCGTGCTCGACTTCACCACCTTCGCAATCGTGCTCGCGACCATCGCCGACACGGTCGCGCTCTACGCGCTGCGCCTGCGGCGCCCCGAGCTGCGCCGTCCCTACCGCGCCTGGGGGTACCCGGTGATCCCGGGCCTGTACGTCGTCGCCAACGTCGCGGTCGCGATCGCGCTCCTGGTGGGGAACCCGGTCGAGAGCCTGGTGTGTCTCGGCGTGATCCTGTCCTCGGTCCCGTTCTGGCTCGGGTTCAAGAGCGCGGGGAGCTGAGGGACTCCTCTCACTGCGCGTCGGCGACGGGCCAGAAGCCGGTGTCGAGCAAGTCGAGGCTGTAGCCCTGCGCATATCCGCGCAGCTCGTCCACCAGCAGCATCCGCGGGTTGCCCCCCAAGCGTGGGGTCGGTGGACACGCCCAGCTGGTACATCCGCATCATGCGGTGGAAGTCGCGCTCGTGCATGGCCTTCACGCCGAACACGTACGCTGCGAGCGCGAGCTCGTTGTCGTTGTGCGCCTGCGCGAGCACGGCGCTCTCGTCGCCGCCGCGGATCGCCGTGGCGGCCACCAGATCGCTGAAGTGGCTCCCCGGCGTGGCGAAGTGCTTCTCGAGCAGCGCGTGGTGCGCGGCGTCCGGCTCCCGCTCGCGCAGGTAGGCCGCTGCGCGGTAGATCCAGGTCTCCCAGCTGCCGACCGGGTCGTCCTGGTCGTAGAGCGCCCACAGCAGCTCATCGCAGTTGCGGAAGTAGATGATCTTCGCCGCGCGCCCGAGTGCCCCGTGGCTCAATCGCGGGCGCAGCCACGCCAGCGCCGCGTCCTTGCCCCGCGCAAGCTTCAGGCTCGCATAGGACTCCACCTCCAGCTGGACCTGCGCGTCGGGGAACGGCATGAGCTGGCCCAGCGCGAACGCGGTCTCGTAGGCGTGCTGGCGGCGCTGCTCGTCGTGGGCCAGTCGCGGCTCCGTCCGGCGAGCAGCTCGGTCCAGGCGCGCATGTCTGCGAGCTCGGGAATGCCGGAGTCGGGCAACTTCCTGGCCAACGCCAGCGCTGCGTCCCAGTCCGACAGCCAATCCGTGTAGAAGCGGAGCTTAGCGCGCAACGCCCCAACGCAGGCTCCTTGGTAGGCCGCGCTCTGGGACACTGCAGCGGCGAAGCGGCCGGGTCGCCCCTTCTCCTGGGCCGCGATCGCCGCGCCGAGCTGCGGGCACAGCAAGAGCGGGGCGTCGAACTCGCCGTCCTCGGGAATCGGAACGCCGAAGCGCACCATCAGGATCGCGGCGTAGAGGTTCGGCACGCGGTGTCCCGTCGGTACGCTGTCGATGTCGACCGCGGACGCGAGCACGCTGGCCGAAGCCTTCCTGCGCTTCGGAAGGGCCTGGTACCACTCCACCCAGGCGTCGCCCTCCCGCTCGCGCATCAGCGCGCGGCCGTAGAGGAAGAGCGTCTCGGAGCTTGCGCCCTGGTGTGATGTCGCGCGCTCCAAGGCGTCGACGTCATGGAGCAGGAACGCTCGAAGTAAGTCGCCCTGCGGCAGCGCTTCGCCCGCGGCGCGCGAGTCTGCGCCGTAGTCCAGGGCGTGGACCACCATCGCCTCGAGCCGTGTCGTGGCTCCGCTCGCGCAGCTCTTCGCCAGAGCCAGACTCGCGAGCGCGCGCGCCTTCAGCGCGTCCTTCGCGGCCGAGCCGTTCGGGAGCAGCAGCGCCAGCTGGGCGAGCGCCTCGCTCGCGGCGAGCAGATCGCCGACGCTCGCGCGGCCCTTCGCCCAGCGCTCGTCGACCTGCGCGAGCACCTCGAAGGCAGCGACGTCGTCGAAGGCCGCGAGCCGCTGTACGAGCTCCGCGCTCGGCTTGCGCTCCTTCGCGAGCCCGACCGCCCCCGGCCGGGCGCGCTCGTGCTCCGCCCACACCTCCAAGAGCGAGAGGATCGACTGGAAGCTCGGAAATGCCGAGAGCAAGCCGACGCGAACACCCTGGTGGGTGACGACCCAGCCGCCGTTCGCGAAGGCGGCCTCCGCCGGCGTCGCGGAGTCACCGGTGAGGAGCGCCGAGATCTCGCCGACCGCAGCCAGAGCGCGCGCGTCGGGCGGCAGGCGCAGGCGCGCGGCGATTCGCCAGCCGCGCCTCCACGGACGGTTCCAGCGGCGGAAGCTTGACGGGAGCCGGCTGCCCGGCGGGAGGCTTGGCAGATCCCATCAAGCTCGAAATTCCGACATACTTCGGAATCACTAGTCCGAGGGCTGCGACGACGAGCAGACTCAGTAGGATTGCGGTGCGGCGCGACATCGAGACTCCTCCGAGCACTCATCGCGCCATGAGTTGGGTTCCTTTAAGAGAGTGCATCGCGAGCCCTGCGCCGAGGGTGTAGCCTCTCCCCCATGGCCAAGCAGGAGCCGGCGCACGTGCTCGCGCTCGGGGGGCGCGAGGTCCGCGTCACGAATCCGGGCAAGCCGTACTTCTCGCGCGAGGCGCGGCTCAGCAAGCTCGACGTCGTGCAGTACTACCTGGCGGTCGCGGAGGGCGCGCTGCGCGGGATCCGCGATCGGCCCGTCGTGCTGAAGCGTTTCGTCGACGGGGCCGAGGGCGAGGCGTTCTACCAGAAGCGTGCGCCTTCCAAACGCCCCGACTGGCTGCGCAGCGCCACGCTCTCGTTCCCCTCGGGACGCACGGCCGAGGAGGTGGTGGTCGACGACGCCGCGGGCCTGGCCTGGATCGTGAACCTGGGCTGCATCGAGCTCCACCCGCACCCGGTGCGCTCGGGCGACCTGGAACATCCCGACGAGCTGCGTGTCGACCTCGACCCCACGCCCGGCGTGCGCTGGGACGACGTGCGGCGCGTCGCGCTCGAGGTGAACGCGCTGCTCGGCGAGCTCGACCTCGTGGGCTGGCCGAAGACGAGCGGCTCGCGCGGCATGCACGTCTACGTGCGCATCGCCCCGCGCTGGGGCTTCACCGAGGTGCGGCGCGCGGCGCTGGCGCTGTCGCGCGCGATCGAGCGGCGCGCGCCCGCGCTCGCCACCTCGAACTGGTGGAAGGAGGAGCGGCGCGGCGTCTTCCTCGACTACAACCAGAACGCCAAGGACCGCACCACCTGCTCGGCGTACTCGCTGCGGCCGCTGCCCGACGCGCGCGTGTCGACGCCGCTCGGCTGGGACGAGGTCCCCGACTGCGAGCCGGCCGACTTCACCTTCCGCACCGTGCCGGCGCGGCTGGCGGCGCGCGGCGACGCGCACGCGGGGATCGACGCGGCGGTCGGCTCGCTCGAGAAGCTGCTCGAGCTCGCGGCGCGCGACGACGCGGCCGGGCTCGGCGACGCGCCGTGGCCGCCGCACTACCGCAAGCAGGAAGGCGAGGCGCCGCGCGTCTCGCCTTCGCGCGCGAAGGGTGTCGCGAAGCGCCCGCGCGTGCGCATGCCGCTGCTGGTGGTCGCGAACTCGCCCAGCAAGGAGGCCGCGCTGGCGGGGCTCGAGCGCTGGAAGGCGCGCCATCCCGACGTCGCCGCCCGCCTCGCCGTCGACGACGTGCTGGTCGACTCCATGCGCGGTCGCTCGTCGACCTGGACGCGCATTCGCGTGAACCTGCGCAACGTCCCCGAAGCCCTGCGCCCGCCCCAGGAGACCCCCGACCCGGACGACGACCCCACGCGCGAGTGGCGCGCGCGCTGGAAGGCGGCGAAGCGCGGCGAGTGACTGGCGTCAGCGCGCGCGGGCGAACAGGTCGGCCAGCTCGTGCGGCGCCACGACCTCGAGCTGGGCGTAGGTGCAGTCACTCGGCCGCTTGTCGCGGCGCCAGCGGCGGAAGTGCGCGATGTGACGGAAGCGCGTGCCCTGCATGTGGTCGTACTCGACCTCCGCCACGAGCTCGGGCCGCAGCGGCTCCCAGGCCAGGCTCTTGCCGCGGCTCCAGCGGCTCTGCGCGCCGGGCCGCCGCTGCGCCGTCTCCTGGCCGTCTCCGGCCCAGTCCTTCCACGGGTGGCCCGCCAGCGCGTTCTCGCGCCAGGGCGCAAGGAAGGCCACCAGCTCGCGGCGCACCGCGTCGCTGAAGCTCGCCGCCACGCCCACGTGGTGCAGCGCGCCTGCATCGTCGTACAGGCCGAGCAGGAGCGAGCCCACCGCGGTGCCTTCGCCGCCCTTGTGCCAGCGGAAGCCGGCCACCACGCAGTCGCACTCTCGCGCGTGCTTCACCTTCAGCATCACGCGCTTGTTGGGCTGGTACGTGCCCGTGTCGGGCTTCGCCATCACGCCGTCGAGGCCCGCGCCCTCGAAGCGCGCGAACCAGTCGACCGCCGCGGCGCGGTCCTCCGTCGCGGGCGTCAGGTAGAGCGGCGGGCGGGCGTCCGCGAGCAGGGTCTCGAGCCGCGCGCGCCGTTCGCGGAAGGTCAGCCCGCGCAGGTCGCGCTCGCCTTCGCACAAGAGGTCGAAGAACACGATCGACGCCGGCGTCTCGCGCGCGAGCCGCGCCACCCGCGACTCGGCGGGGTGCAGCCGCTGCTGCAGTGCCTCGAAGTCGAGCGCGCTGCCGTTCGCGATCACGATCTCGCCGTCCAGCACACAGCGCTCCGAAAGCTGCGCCAGCAGCGCCTGGTGCAGCTCCGGGAAGTAGCGGTCGAGCGGCTTCTCGTCGCGGCTCTGCAGCAGGAGCTCGTTGCGGTCGCGGAACACCAGCGCGCGGAAGCCGTCCCACTTGGGCTCGAAGATCCAGCCGGCGCCCTCGGGCAGCGCGTCCACCCGTTTGGCGAGCATCGGCAGGACCGGGGGCGCGACGGGCAGCTGCACGCCGCCATTGTTGCAGCGCCGGACGCGAGGTGCGAGGCTCGCGCCGTGTCGCCGCGCGTGTTCCTGCTCTCCCCCGCGAGCTGCACCGGCAAGCGCGCCGGGCAGCTGCTCGACCCGCGCGCGCAGTTCGAGCTCGCGCGGCGGGTGCAGGCGGGCGCCGCGCCGCTCGGCGAGGTGTTCAGCTTCTGTTCGGCGCTCTACTTTCGCGGCAAGCTCACCTACGCGCAGCGCTTCGCCGCGGGCTCGCGCGTGTTCGTGATCACGCCGTCGCGCGGTCTGGTGAGTCCCGAGCTTGCGACGGACTGCGCGCTCTTGCGCGAGTTCGCCTCGGTGCCGATCGACGCCGCGGAGCCGCGCTACGCGACGGTGCTGCGCGACAGCGTGCTGTCGCTTCGCGAGAGTCTGCCCCGGCGCGCCGAGGTGGTGCTGCTCGGCAGCATCGCGACGGCGAAGTACGTCGACGTGCTCCTGCCCGTGTTCGCGAAGTCGCTGCTGTTCCCGGGCGCCTTCGTCGGGCGTGGTGACATGAGCCGCGGCGGCTTGCTGCTGCGCGCCGCGCGCGCCGGCGCGGAGCTCGACTACCAGCCGGTCGACGGTGCGCAGCGCCACGGCGCGAGGCCGGCACGGCTCGGGCGGAGCCCCGCGTCGAATTGAAGCTCTTCCGCCGCCGCCAGCTGTGGGTGCCGACGCTGTGGACCTGGCTCGCGCTCTGCGCGCTGGCCGCGGCGGCGGTCTTCGCCGCGGTGCGCCACGTGTACGCGTTCCTCGCCCCCTCGGCGCCCGTCGGCGCGCGCGTGCTCGTGGTCGAGGGCTGGATGGCCGACGCCGAGCTCGACCAGGCGCCTGCGGTGATTCGCGGTGGCCGCTACGAGCGCATCGTCACCACCGGCGGGCCGATCGAGCGCGACTGCGAGCGCGTCTCGGCGCCGAGCTACGCCGAGCGAGCGCGCGATCGACTGGTCCAGTCGGGCATCCCCGCCGACGTCGTCACTGCCGCTCCCGCGCCCGCGTCGGCGCAAGAACGGACCTTCCTGAACGCGGTGATGGTGCGCGAGTGGGCCGAGCGCACCGGCGCGAAGCTCGACAGCGTCGACGTGTTCTCGTCGGGTGTCCACAGCCGGCGCACCTGGCTGGTGTACGGACTCGCGCTCGGTCCGCGGACGCGCGTCGGGATCCTCGCGGCGACACCGAGCGGCTACGACCCCGCCGCCTGGTGGCGCACCAGCTCCGGCGCGGAGGAGGTGCTCGGCCAGGGAATCGCCTGGCTGTGGACCGAGCTCCTGTTCCGGCCGGGACCGCGGGGATCTCCCCAGGAGAAGTGGGCGGTCCCGAGTCAGTAGAGCGTTCCACTACAGCTGTACACGGCCCCATCCGATGCCCCCTCCCAGCTGCGCTTCGAGCAGGGGGAGGGAGCGATGCACGGGCGGACCTGGCGACGTGGACTCTTCGGACTGGGGTGCGCGTTCGCGCTGGCGCGGAGCGCCGCCGCGGATCCGACCAGCGTCTCGTACGACATCGACCGCCACGCGGTGCGAAAGGCGACGGTCGCGAGCAGCTTCCTGTTCCAGCTCTTCGACGATCCGAACTGCACCAATCTGGTCGGCAGCGCCACCGTCGCTGCGACCGACCCCGACTTCAAGATCGAGGTCGTGAACCGACAGATCCGACTCGCCCACGCCCCTGCACCGGCAGTGTTCCTGCGCATGCGCGCGATCATCGACGTGCCGCCCGTGGGCTCCACCGCCTACCTGGTCGTGACCGGCACGGGAGTCACTCCGATCGGCGGGGTCTGTCAGGTGCAGGCACCGCCGCCCACGAGCGGAGCGGGACTCCCCGGTCCGCAGGGTCCGGCGGGCGCAGACGGCGCGACCGGGGCCCAGGGGCCCGCGGGTCCGCAGGGCGCCACGGGCACGACCGGTGCCACGGGCGCGGCTGGCGCGCAGGGTCCGCAAGGTCCGCAGGGAGCGACTGGCGCCACTGGAGCGACCGGTGCGACCGGAGCGGCCGGTACGGACGGTGCGGCGGGCGCGCAGGGTGCGCAGGGTCCCCAAGGTCCGCAGGGTGCGGCCGGCCCGACGGGAGCGACCGGCACGACGGGCCCGACCGGTGCGACTGGTTTGACCGGTGCGACCGGTGCGACTGGCGCGACCGGGTTGACCGGTGCGACGGGCCCGGCCGGGCCGACCGGCCCGACGGGGCTCACGGGTGCGACCGGTGCGGCGGGTGTGACTGGAGCCGCGGGCGCCCAAGGTCCACAGGGGCCGGCCGGTCCCCAGGGTCCAGCCGGCCCGACGGGCGCGACCGGTGCCGACGGAGCGCCAGGTGCGCAGGGTGCACCCGGTACCCAAGGCGCGCCAGGCGCGCCAGGCGCGCAGGGTCCCGCGGGCCCGCAAGGTCCCCCAGGCAACGACGGCGCGACCGGTGCCGCCGGCCCGCAGGGTCTGCCGGGCACCAACGGCACCAACGGAGCGTCGGGTGCAC
>Ga0318496_10000529_pt1 | contig 13523 bp, 10 predicted proteins | sample GRESIP109b1f22_FD_203296 | JGI IMG/M metagenome (GOLD analysis project Ga0318496, IMG submission 203296) | Tropical soil microbial communities from Luquillo Experimental Forest, Puerto Rico - GRE.SIPMG.109b1f22 | ecosystem: Environmental > Terrestrial > Soil > Tropical forest > Bulk soil... | reverse complement strand
CTGCAAGACAACGCCAAACAGGAAGTGCTGGACCACGCGCGCCTGACGATGGAAAAGGCGACGGCGATCCGCGCCTACACCAACGACCAGATCCGCCCGCTGCTCGAAACGCAGATGCGATACACCTTCCTGCCGCAGACGGTGCCGGCCTATTCCGCCACCGAAGTGCTGTCCATGCTGGCCAAGACCTTCCCGGACTACACCTATAAGGAAGCCACCCTGAACCCGACCAACCCGCGCGACCGGGCGGTCGACTGGGAGGCGGACATCGTCAATCGCTTCCGCAACCAGGCCAACCAGAAGGAGTTCGTCGGCGAGCGCGAGTCCGGTACCGGACGCACGCTGTACATCGCGCGCCCTTTGCGCATCACCAACCCCGCCTGCCTGGCCTGCCACAGCACGGTCGAGGCGGCGCCGCGCACCTTGATCGACAAGTATGGCCAGGCCAACGGTTTCGGCTGGCAGATGAATGAAGTGATCGGCGCGCAGGTGGTCTCGGTGCCCATGTCGGTGCCGCTAGCGCGCGCGGACCAGGCGTTCAGGGTGTTCATGGCATCGCTCATCGGCATCTTCGTGGCCATCGGCATCGCGCTCAACCTGATGCTTTACATGATGGTGATCCGGCCGGTGACCCGATTGTCGAAGTTGGCCAACCGCGTCAGCCTGGGCGAGGCGGATGTGCCGCCGTTCGCGACCCACCGGCGCGACGAAATCGGCAAGCTGGCACAAGCGTTCGAGCGCATGCGCCACAGCCTTGACCAGGCCATGAAAATGCTCGATACGTGACAGCCCTGCTGGCCTATGACCGCCCCCGTGCCGTCCCATGTCGGTCCCTACCTGATCCGCGGGGTGATCGGCTCGGGCGCGATGGGCGTGGTGTACCTGGCGCACGACCCGGCCATCGACCGGCCGGTGGTGATCAAGACCATCCATCGCCGGCTGCTCGAATCGGGTGACGACGAGCCGGGGCTGGCGGCGCGCTTCCGGGTGGAGGCGCAGGCGGCCGGCCGGCTCGCGCATCGCAACATCGTCGCGGTCCACCAGTTCGGCGAAGACGAGGACGGCGCCTACATCGTGATGGAATACGTCGCCGGCAGGAACCTGCGCGAGTACATCCATGCCCCGCGCAAGCTCGAGGTGCCACAGGTCCTGTGCCTGATGCTGCAACTGCTCGACGGCCTGCACTACGCCCACGAGCGCGGCGTCGTGCACCGGGACATCAAGCCGGCGAACCTGCTGATCGCCGACGACGGGCGCCTGAAGATCACCGACTTCGGCATCGCACGCACCGAATCATCGAACCTGACCCGCGCCAACGTCGTCATCGGCTCGCCCGGCTACATCGCCCCCGAGCAGTACACCGACCGCAGCGTGGACCGGCGCGTCGATGTGTTCTCGGCGGGCGTGCTGCTCTATCAGATGCTGAGCGGCACCACGCCATTTGCCGGCACCGACGAGGCGATCATGTACAAGATCGTCTACGAACCCCACCAGCCGCTGAGCGAGGTGACGAAGGATGCCGCGCTCCAGCCGTTCGACGCGGTGCTCGACCGGGCGCTGGCGAAGGATCCGGCGCAGCGCTATCCCACGGCCCTGGCCATGCGGACAGCGCTGCTGGGACTGGCCACCGAAGCGGTGCCCGACGCGCTGCCGGCCGAGCGGGTGCTGCCGCCCCCGCTGGCAGGCCTCGAATCGAAATCGACCGGCCCGAAGCTGGGCGACTCGGCCGGCCCATCGGGGACCTCGGCGCGCCCCGTGGCATCGCAACCGCCCGCACCGCCTGCCGCCAAGTCGCACCCCGGCACGGGTCCCCCATCGACACCCGTGCCCACCGGCTGGGACAGCGCGGCGCTGGCCGAGGTCGAACGCGAACTGGCCGAACACATCGGACCGGTGGCGCGCGTGGTGGTGCGGCGCGCGGCGCGTGGCCTGCGCTCGGTCGCGGCGGTGCGGCTGGCCGTCGCGGCCTCGATCGTCGATTTCGAAGCGCGCCAACGTTTCCTGGCCCCGGCCGGCAGGGCGCCGGCTGCGGCGACCATCCGGGCGGCAGGGCCGGTCCCGGCCACGCCCGCCGAAGACGAAGCGGCGAGCGGGCTGCCGATGCAAGGCAGCGATGTCGACAAGGCCACGGCCGCCCTCCTGCCGTCGCTGGGCCCGATCGCGCGGGTCGTCGCCAGGCGCTGCGCGGCGAACGCCCATACCCGCGAGCAATTCGTCGCCCGCGTGCTGGAACAGCTCGCGCCCAGCGTCGACGCCCGCCGCGTGCAGGCCGACCTGTGGCGGGCATTGGGCTGACGGCCACCATGATCGCGTTGCGTGTCACGCGCCGGCCCGGCGCCTCCGAACCCGACGCGGCGGCGCTGGCGCTGCCACCCGAAGGCCTGACGATCGGCCGTGCCGAGGATTGCGGCCTGGTGCTGGCCGACCCGCTGCGGCTGGTCTCGCGCCAGCATGCCCAGGTCAGCGCGGAAGGCGAGGTCGTGCACGTGCGCTGCGTCAGCAGCAGCGCGCCCTTGTGGGTGAACGACCACCAGCTCGCCCCCGGCGGCGAACAGGCCTTGTCCGTCGGCGACCGGCTGCGCATCGGCCGGTTCGAGCTCGCCGTCGAGCCGCTCGCGGCGGTAGCGCATCGCTCGCGCCTGGAGCGCTGGTTCGATCTGGATGCCGTGCCCGATCCGTTGGCGACCGGCGCACCGCTGCCAGTGATTTCGCCGTCGCCGTCGCCGCTGCCGCCTGCACCCGAGGCCGAGATGCCGCGTCCGGCCCCGCACAACGGCGCCGCGGGCACACCGAGTGAACCGAGCCCCCCTTCGCCTGCACCGGCGCTCGCGCCCCCCGCCAGGCCACAGCCATCGCACCAAGCCGCCGCGAGCACGCCGGATCTGCATGAACTCGCCGCGGCCTTCTGTCGTGGCGCCGGCCTTCGCCCCGACGTCGCGCAACTCACGCCGGAATGGATGGAGCACCTGGGCGCGCTGCTGCGGGCCAGTGCCGAGGGCACGCTGGCGCTGCTGCAAAGCCGCGCGGTCGCCAAACGGCACATGCGCGCCGAGGGGACGCACATCGCGCCGCGCCAGAATAATCCGCTGAAGTTCTCGCCGGACGCCACCGAAGCCCTGACCCGCATGCTGCAGCGTGAGGGCAGTCCCGGCTTCCTCGAACCCGTGGCCGCCTTGCACGACGCGCATCGCGACCTGCTGGTCCATCAGGTGGCGATGGTGGCCGGCATGCGCGCCGCGGTGTTCGAGCTGTTCTCGCGGCTCGGGCCCGAGGCCGCCGAGGACGCGGAAGGGCCGGCGCAAGGCATGTCGCACCTGCCCTGGGTCCGCGCCGAAGCGCTGTGGCAGCGCCACTGCCTGCAGCACGCCGAGTTGCTCGAGCATCTGGACGACGATTTCGACACCATCTTCGGACGCGAATTCCTGCGTGCCTATGAAGCCCAGTCGCGTGCCGACGCCGGCGTGGAGCCCAGGTTGCCCGACACACCCTGGACACGCACCCCTTGAGCGCCAAGCGACTGCGCGCCTGAAGCGGTCGCCGACGCGCGCTATCGCGCCGTCGAGGTCGCGTGAGCCGGGGCCGGGATCTCGAGCACGTCAAGCAGCAGCGCCGGCGCCGGCGGCCAGTCCGCGATCCGCGGGGCGGCATCGTGCGCCGCAGCGAGCGGCCACCACAGGCTGGCGGGTGGCGGCGGCCAAGGCGCGGCGGGCGGAAGGTCCTGCACCGGCGCGGGCGGCCAGGCGGCGATCGCCGCCTCCAGTGCTTCCGGCCCTTCCGCGGCCGCGTCGAGCAATGTGGCAAGCCGTGCTGCGCTTGGGGCCGGCGGCTCGCTACACCGTTCGGCCAATGTCAACGGGAACACACGCCCGACACGGTCGTGCGACGGCACCAGGATGCCGCACCAGCAGTCGCCGGCAGCGGGCAAGGCCAGGTAGCGCCACGGCGCGAAAACGGCCAGGCGTTCGCGCAGTTCGGTGGCGTCCAGCGCCCCGGCCGCCAGGCTGAGGCCCTGCTGCAGCCAGCCATCCCAGTCGCTGCGCCAGCGCGGTGGCAGGCCGCGGCCCACGAAGTCACCGCGGGCGGGCAGCTTGCCCCACCAGCCCACGCGGCGCGGCGGTGTCTTCATGGCGTGTTCACCATTTGGCTTGCGGGCAACGAAAGCGTGCCAGCTCCCGCAGCGTCCAGATGTCGGCGTCGGGCGACCCCGAGGCACGCGCTTCGACTTCGAGGCTGCGCTGGTCCACCACCAGCGCCAGCCGTGCAGGAGCGCCCGGCTCGCCTTGCCAGTCGCCGCGCAGCAGCACCCGAAGCCAGGCAAACGGACCTTCATGGATTTCGGCGCCGACGTCGCCGGGCCCCGGCGGCAGGATGCGCAGGATCACCTTCTGCGTCGAGGCCGGTCCTGGCCAAGCCAGTTCCTTGGCACGGGGCGGGCCGTTTTCGAAGCGCAGCAGCTGGCCGTCGACATCGACGCTGAACTGCAGCAGCTCGGCATCCATGCGCAGCGGCGTCAGGCGCAGCTTCAACGCGGGCAGCGGCACGCCCTGCGGAAAGAACAGCGCACCGATCGCCGCCGCCTGTTCGAACGCACCCGGCAGGCCCGCCTCGGCGTTGCGCGCCTTCCACGGCCGGCTCGATGTATCGACGCGCTCGCCGAGCTGGCTGCGGCGGAATTCGTCGAACAGGCCACCGGGTCCGAACAGGCGGGCGAAGTCGGCTGGCGCCATGTCGCGCGATGCGCCGGCGGCAAACGGGAAGCGCTCGCGTGTCAGCGCGCTGCAGGCCTGCGCGAGTTCGGCCAGTGCGGCGTCGAAGCCGAGCTTGGCGCCGCGGTGCGCGCGCAGCCATGTCCCCAGCCCGGCGTGGACCTTGCGCAACTCGGGCGGCGCGCGGGCGGCCTCGGCACGCAAGGCCGCGTCGAGCTCGGCATCGCCCGCCGCGTCGCGCCGGCCGCTGGCCAGGGCGTGCAGCCGATCCAGCGCCTGCGGACCGGCACCGGCGGCGTAGTCGCCCAGGGCGCCGAAGCGCGTGCGAAGCTCAGTGTCGAAGGCGCCCTCGGCCGTGCCAGCGCCGCGAGGACTCGCGCTGAACTCGTCAGCCAGACGCGTGTAGAGACGGCGCAATGGCGAATCGGGCGCCGTGAGTTCCGTCGCCGGATGTGCGGCGCCGTTCGCCTCGGTACCCGAAGCCAGCACCAGGGCTTCGAGCTGCGCCGACCAGGCGGCGATCACGCGCTGGGCGTGGCGCCGGCCGACTTGCGCCGCGGTGTCGTCGCGCCAGGCCCGGTCCTTCTGCAGCCGCCGGGCCTGCACGCCGGTGTCGCCCATGACCCAGTCGGCCTCGTTCCCGAGCTCATCGAGCGTGGCCTCGAGTGCCGGCAGCAGCTGGCGCCGCCAGTCGATCGCACTGGCGTGCGCAGGCATGGGCCCGGCGTTCGATGCCGCGAACACCAGCGGGCCGGCCGGCCCGAGGCGCGCCGGCAGGTCTTGCGATGGCTCGGGATCGGGCACGCGGCGCAGCAGCCACTCGTGCACGCGCTGCGCCAGCGGCAGCGCCGCCAGGGCGTTGCGCGCGGCCTGCACGCCGGCCTCGTCCGGGCGCATCGCCTCCTGCAGTCCGCTGCGCTCGAGCAGATTGCCGACGTGGCGTGCCCACTCCGCGCGTTCGGCCGCACCACCCGTCCGGGACAGCGCCTGTTCGGCCCAGCGCTGCACGTCGCCACGCACCAGTCGGGCCGGATCGGCGAGCATCAGCGACGCGCGCAGTGCCTCGTAACGGGCCGCGCTGCCATTGCCTTCCCGCAGGTCCCGCCGCATTCGCTGAATGAGCAGCGGCGCCAGGCTGCGGTCGAGCATCTCGCGGTAGGCCTGCTCCGCCGAACGTGCCAGCCGCGGGCCCTGGAACAACCCGAAGCCGAAGCCCGCGGGCGGCTCGGCCGGATCGATGCCATCGTTGGCGGCCAGCCGTTCGAGCAGCGAATAGAGCGGCAACATCTGCTCGAGATTGGCCGATTCAAGCGAAGCGATCCGCTCGGTCAGTTGCTCGACCCGTGTCTGCACGGCGTCGACATAGGCCAGGTTGCGTTGCAGGCTCTGCCACCACAGGGCCGACGCCGTGAGCAGCGCAGCACCCGCCAGGCCCGCACCCAGCACCGCGGCGCGGCGCCGCCAACGCAGCCGCGCCAGCCGCTGCCCGGCCAGCGGCGCTTCGGCAATCACCATCCGCTTCAGCAGCGCCCCGAGGAAGAACGACTTGCCGCCGGCGTCGGGGCGCGGCAGCGGCGTCAGCGCCAGGCCGTGGCTGCGCGCGAGTTCGCCGATCACCCGGTCGATCGGATTGCCCTCTTGCGTGCCGCTGGCCAGCGCCACCGAACGCAGGCGCTGCGCCGGCTCGCTGGCAATGCCGGCGAATGCGCGGCGCAGGAACCCTTCCAGCGGCAACAGCAGGGCCTGGAACTGCGCCGCGAAGGCGTAGATCGGCAGACGGCGCGCCGCCGTGCGTTCGAGCTGCAGGGCATCCGGGCTGCGTCGCGCCAGGCGCTGCCCGAGCTCGGCCAGGCGTGCATCGAGATCGGCGGGAATGCCGGCGGTGTCCGGATCGAACACCACGCCCCAGAGCTGCTCGCGTTGTGCGGCGTCGAAGTCGCCGAACGTCTCCATGAAGCCGGCCAGCAGATCGGCCTTGGTGACCAGCAGGTACACCGGAAAAGGCAGATCGAGCTGGCGGCGCAGCTCCTGCAGACGCGCGGCCACGGCATCGGCCTGGCGCCCGAGCTCCGCGCCGCCGTGCAGCAGGTCGGGCACGCTCACGCTGACGATGACGCCATTGATCGGCTGCACCGGGCGGTGCCGGCGCAGCAACGCCAGGAATTGCTGCCACTCCCGCGCGTCGGCGGCGGCGTCGCTGTCCTGGGTCGTGTAGCGACCCGCGGTGTCGATGAACACCGCGTCCTGGGTGAACCACCAATCGCACTGGCGCGTGCCGCCGCCCGCGATCGGATCGCGTCCCAGCCGTTCGGCGAGTGGAAAGCGCAGGCCCGAATGCAGCAGCGCCGTGGTCTTGCCCGCGCCCGGCGCGCCGATGATCAGGTACCAGGGCAGCTGCCGGACTTGCCGGCGGCGACCCCACCAGCCGCGCGTCCCTTGCGCCTCGAGGCCCTGCCGCAGCATCGCCAGGGCCTGGCGGAAGCGCTGCCCCAGTTCAGGGCCGGCATCGCCGGACGCCAGTCCCTTCAGCAGGCGCTCGTTGCGCTGGCGGGCCAGGATCAATTGCAGCGCGCGCAGGCCGGCCAGCAACAGCGCGGCCAGCACGAGCAAGGCGACACGCGCCCGCATGTCGTCGAAGGGATGCAGGCTGCCGAACGCGATCAACGGCGTCGCAAACCACAGCAACGCGGCAGCGGCGCCGACGTTCACCGCGCCTTGCAGGAAGCGGGCTGGCGCCTTCATTGCGGAAACAGCACGACCTCGACGCGCCGTCGCGGCTCGCTGCCGGTGGCGTCCACGCGGGCCTCGACCGATAGCCGGGCATCGCCGAGCTGGGGCCGCAGGATGTCCGCCGTGCCGCGCGCCCATTCCATCGCCTGGTGCCAGGACGACGGCGTGCGCGCCGTCGGCGGATCGCTGCCGTCGGTGTAGCCGACCACCAGCACCTTGCCCGGCACCTTGGCCAGCGCGGCGCCGAGCCGTGTCAGGGCGCCATTGGCGTCACCCGGCGCGCCCGGGCCCGCCGCGATCACGGCAACGCTGCGCAGCGGCTCGTCGCGCACGGCGAGGCGGCCGACGGCAATGTCCTCGCGCAGGCTGGCGGCAAGCCGGGGCGGCACCACGCGGTCCGCGACGGGCGCGGCCGTGGCGGCGCGGGCCGGCACGAGCCGCTGCAGGGACGCCAGCACACCGTCCACACGCGCGGCCAGCTGCAACTGGCTGGCGCTGTAGACGGCCAGGGCCAGCACGCCCAGCAGCAGGACCACCGGCAACGCGGCACGCGGCACCCGCGGCGGGCTGGCAGCGGCGGGCGCGCAGTGCCACGGCGCCACCAAGGCGAGCGCGGGTGCGGCCCGCTGCAGCGCCACGTGCACGCGTGCGCGTAGCGTTTCGTGCGCCTCCCCTCCCGGGACCATGCCCATGCGCAGCCCCAGGCTCAGGCAGGTGTGGAACAACTCGAGCAGGGCGCGATGCTCGCCCGGCTTTTCCACCAGCCGCGCCAGCAGGCGCCGCAGCTTGTCGCCGCCGTCGGCATCGTCGTGGAAGCGCTGCAGCAGTCCGGCACCACCCGCGCCCCAGGGGGCCGCAGCAAACTGCTCATCGCCCCAGGCGCACAGGATGTAGCTGGCCGCCGCGATGCTGGCTTCGTCGACGCGGGCGACGCGCGCCTGGGCTTCGAAGCGGTCGACTGCTGCGGCCAGCGTGCGGCGCAGCTGGGCCGGGTCGGCCGGGCTTGAGTCCCGCAGGCGGGCCAGCAGAGCGACCAGCGGCAGCGCCTCGGCACGCAGCGCACGCGCCACCGCCGGCTCGTCGACGCTGTCGAGCTCAGGAGATGGCGACGGGGCCGAGGCGGCAGCAGGTCCCTTCATTTGGCCCACCCCACTTGCAGCTGTCGCGCCTGCGCTTCGACCCGCGCACGCGGGGCCGGCGTGCCCTCGGGCACGGGCAGGACGGCACGCCACTGCGCGTGCTCGATTTCGCGAAAGGCGCCGAACACCGCGAGGGCGCGCGCCTCGCCGCTGAGTTCCAGTGTCAGGTCGCGCGCATCGCCCGGGCGCAGGTGCAGGCTCTCGCGCACCAGCACGTTCGAGCCGAGGGTCGCGGCATCGTCGTCGTAGAGGCTGTCGAAACTCGCCTTCTCGAAGGCGCTCGCATCGCGCAGCACGTAGATGCGCAGCGCCAGCGAGGCCGATGCATTGCGGGCGTCGGTGTTCAGGCTGCGCTGCGCCTGCACGTGCAGCAGCAGGTTGCGCTTGGGCCGGGCGGCGACCGGCGCGGCCCCGGGGTTGAACATGAAGTTCACGACCATCGAGGTGTTGACCCAGGGGATCTGGCGCTCGGCCGTGTCGCGCAGCACCTTCACCCGCACCGCCTTCAGCATTTCCTCGACTTCGACACCGACGCTGCGCAGCTCGGTGGCCAGATGACGCGTGTACACGCTGTTGCCGCCGATGGGACCGTCCTCGGCCACCTTGCCGGGCGAGGCGGAGAACGCGATGAGCGCACCCGGCGCCGCCATCTCGGCCAAGCCATCGGCCTTGCGCGCCGCGCGCCCGCGCTCCGCGAACGGATCGTTGCGGCAGGCGTCGATGATGAAGATGCGGGCGCGCGGACGGACCCGGTCGACACGCGCCAGCAGCGCTTCCTGCAGGTCGATCGCCTCGTCGTGCACCTCGGCTTCGTCGCGCAGCGCGATGTCGATGGGCAGCAGGAAGTTGCGCCCGCCGATCTGCACGCCGTGGCCGGCGTAGTAGAAGACCGAGGCCACCTGGTCGTCGTCCATGCGGCGCGCGAACTCGCGCAGCACCCGCTTGAAATCGCGGGCATTGAGGTTGAGGTACTCGGCCACCTCGAAGTCGAGCGAGCGCAAGGTCTGCGCGATCAGGCGCGCATCGTGCTCGGGGTTGTTCAGCGGCAGCTCTGGATAGCGGCCGTTGCCGATCACCAGTGCGACGCGGCGTTGCCCGGTGGCATCGGACTTGCCTTGCGACTGCGCGCGGCCGGCCCCGCGCCACAGCACAGGCACGAGTCCGAACCAGGCGAGCAGGCGACGGCGAATCATGCGGGCGCGCCAGCGTTGCAGCGTTCCACAGGTGCGAAGCACGCCGTCCCATTCTGGGCTCTGCGCCGTGGTGGCACAAGGGCCGCGCCGCCGCTTCAGGCGCCATGGAACTGCACACGCCGGTTGGCGGCGGCATACGGATCGGATTCGATGGGCTGCTGCTTGCCGTAACCGACGGTCTTCAGGCGCGCCGCCGCGATGCCGTGACGCTGCACCAGGTAGTCGCGCACGGCGCAGGCTCGGGCTTGCGACAGCTCGAGGTTGTAGGCCTCGGTGCCGACGGCGTCGGTGTGGCCTTCGATGGTGACGACGCGGTTCGGAGCGAGCAGCTTGATGCCCTCGGCCAGCGCATCCAGTTGAGCACGTGCCGCCGGAAGGATCTCAGCCGAATCGAATTCGAAGCGCACCGGCAGCGACAACGCTGCCGCGTCGGTGTTCGCATCCCGGCGAGCCTTCGGCCCCGCCGCAGTGTGGCTCGCCGACGTCTTGGCCAGCGAAGTCGGCGGCACCGCGGTGTACGTCTTGGGCGCCGCCGGCTCATCGTCGAGCAGGCGAATGGAACGGGTGTTGCCGAGCACGGCCGCGACATCCTGCGGCTGCACCTGTTCGCCTTCACGATAGACGACCACCTTCTCGGCCTTGGCCTCGGGGGTCAACACGGCAGCGGCGAGCGCCAGGGCGAGCGTGCTGAAGTAGCGGGCCCGGTCAGGCCAGCGGGTCATGGCGGTGTGGCGGGTCATCTCGGGCTCCTTTAGGGGATTCGCGCACGCCACTGGGTTGCGCACCTCGCAGGCCCGGTTCAATCTTTCTCGACCGACCCGATGCCGCGGATGGAACGGGTCACGGCGGGATCGCCCTGGTAGCGCACGTGGCCGATGCCACCGATGCGCACCGCCAGCGTCGTGCGGGCCGCCAGTTGCACCTCGCCCTGGCCATCGATGGCGACATCGGCGTTATCGCTGGCGAGCCGGGGGGCTGCATAACGGCCGACACCACGGATGGCGAGTTGCTGCGCCCTCACCTCGCCGCCGCCGATGGCGACCTCGCCGGCACCGGTGATTTGCACATTGAGGCTGCGCGCATCTTCCAGCCGATCGATGCGGACCGAGCCGCCGCCCGCGAGCACCAGCGCGAGCGAATCGGTGCGCAGGGGTCCGGTGCGTATGACGCTCGGGGCGCGCGACTCGACGGATCGCAGGGCCCGCACGCCCAACCGGATGCGGATCGGCTGCTGCGTCTCCAGCCGGCTGGAGGCCGGACCGACGACCAGCTGCTGGCCACGGACCTGGGTCGTCAGCTGGCGCAGCACGGCCGGCTCGCATGCCAGCGTCAGCGTTTCACGCGGTCCCTGTTCGATGCTGAGTTCGGCGGGAACCGCCAGCACGACCGCCTCGAAGTCGGCGACGCTGCGCGTTTCCGTGGCCACCTGTGCAGCCTGCCCGAGCGGCGCGCCGAAAAGCAAGGTCGCGCAGGCGGCCAAGGCGGCGGCGCGCCGTGCGCGCTGGGGCGACATGGCACGACTGAACTCGCTCATGGTGGCGCTCTCCTTGGGTGGCTCAGTAGGGCAGCGCGAGGTTGGGCGCGGCGACGTGGGGACGCAGCTGGCATGTGGTTTCGCCGGCCACGCTGACGAGCAGCGGCGCGCCATTGCGATCCGTGACCACCAGCTTGGCACCCTGCCGGACTTCGGCGCCCAGCGTGACGGGCGCTTCATCGAACAGCAGGCGGCCGTGCTGCCAGCAGCGCAGCTGGTAGGTGGCCGGGGCCTTCGGGTTCGGTGCCTGGCTGCGGGGCGGATCGTGCGGCGCGATGCGGTCGGCGGCGATGGCCGCAGCCGCGCTGTGGTGCGGTTGCAGCAGCAGGCCGGCGGCGGCCACCAGCGCGGCTGCGGCCATCACGGCGACGCGAGCGCCGAGCCGCTTCTCGCGCCGGAAAGGGGGATCACTTGGCTTGAACACGGAAATTCTCCTGGGCGAGCTTGCCGCCGCTGGCTTTGTCGAAGGCGACCCGGATCAGGTCGAGCGTGGCGCCGGCCAAGGGTTCGAAGTCCGTGCCGACCACGGCCTGCGGCAGCGCCGCCTGCACGTCGTCCGGCGTGGCGAAGCAGGCAACGGTTTCGGGCACGCCCCTCGGATTCATGGTGAGCTGGAATCGCATCGCGCCGGGCAAGGCGAGCGGACGGGCCGCGGCCACACGGGAGTCGCGCGCGAACCGGTTCGGGAAGAAGCGGATGACCTTGGCGTTCTCATCCTGCAGATAGCAGTACACATGCGCGTCCTGCGACGGCGCGAGCGACAGGCTGATGGATTCGCCGCGGGCAAAGCGCGTCTGCTGCTGCGGGGTCGTCAGCGACAGCTTCAGCGGCGCAAGCGGTACCGACGCCACAGCGGCGGGCGGCGGTGACCCGGGGGCAGCGGCCACCGGCTGCGGCACCACGAAGCGTGCCGGCTGATCCGGTCGCTTGATCCTGGTGTGATCGGCCGCGAGGAAGGCGTAGAAGAACTCCTCGCTGATCACGGGTTCGCGGCTGAGGCCGAGCGCTGCACGATAGTTCGAGATGGCCTCGTCGATGGCAGGATTGAACTGGCCGTCGATCGGGCCGTCATAGAACCAGCGCCGGCGCAGCTGGTTCTGGAAATAGGCGATCAGCTCGACCCGCGTCGCGGCCATCGCGTGATACCAGTCGAACACCTCGGCACGCGTTTCATCGTTCGCCCGGGGGTCAGGCACGCCCAGGCAGGACCAGTACGGAATCTTTGTCAGCTTGCCGATCAACTCCACCGCGGCCAGCTCGACCAGCCCGCGCAGCGCCTGCGACTGGCCTTCCGAACGCGCCAGGTTCATGCTGTAGTTGATGCCGAACTTTTCATAGGCGGCATCGCCGTCGAAGCCACGGCCTTGCTTGAGGATCACCACCGCGTTGCGCGAGGTGACACCCGGCAGCACGGCCATGTCGCTGGTCGTCAGCACGCTCAGGTCGAGGGCCAGCATGCTGGAGGCCGCGTCGCTGGCCACGCCGATGTTGAGGTAAGGCGAGATGCCGAAGCCGAAGTCCTTCTGGTTCTTGATCAGGTTTTCGTCGAACTGCGACACGGAGCCCTTGATGTCGTAGAGCGGGATGGCTTGGTAGACCGCCGCGCTTTGCGCGGAGGCCAGGAAGCTGATCACGTTGGTCGCGTCCCGGCCGAAGGCGACCACGCGCACCGCACGACTGCGCCGCGACATGTCCGACACCGCAGAGATCAGCATGTCGCGGGTGCCGGCGTTCAGCTTCTTCGTTTCATCGTTGATGTCTTCGGTCAGCATCGTGATGTCACGCACGCCGTAGTCGAGCATCAACGTGTCCATGCAGCGCAGCGCCTGCGAGAAGCCGGTGATCGAGCGTTGCGGGCGGTCTTCGGGACCCTTGCGAATCTCGGCGGTCTGCTCGATGGTGGGCCGCTGGACGTCGAGCGTCCCGCAACCGGCGAGTGTCGCGAGAGCGGCCAGTGCGAGGGAACGCACGATAGGGGTCGTCTTCATGGGAACTCCGTTTCTGGGTGGCTCTTCCGCTCAGCGACAGGCGCCGCGGCCAACGATATTGATGGCATTGGGCGCGAACACGAACTCCTCGCGCGGCGCAGACGCGGCGCCGGGGCGCTGGCTGGTGTCGGTGCTGCCAATGCTCTGGCTTCCGCAATTGCTGTTGGGGTCCGGGTCCTGTGTCTGGATCTGCCCCAGGGACTTTTCCAGCGCCTCGTTCTTGCGCTGCTCCG
>Ga0318496_10000522_pt1 | contig 13568 bp, 14 predicted proteins | sample GRESIP109b1f22_FD_203296 | JGI IMG/M metagenome (GOLD analysis project Ga0318496, IMG submission 203296) | Tropical soil microbial communities from Luquillo Experimental Forest, Puerto Rico - GRE.SIPMG.109b1f22 | ecosystem: Environmental > Terrestrial > Soil > Tropical forest > Bulk soil... | reverse complement strand
CCACCAGGAGCATCGGGATGGAGAGCCGATCGAGCCGGACGCCCAGCTCCAGCGCGATCTTGGTGCCGGGGAAGGAAAGCCAGGGGAAGGAGGCCACTCCCGCGTCGCGGAAGTGGAGGGCCAACCACAGGGCCGCGGCCGCACCCACGGCTTGCGCCGCGATGGAAAGGAGATCCAGGCCCGGGAAGCGGCGCCAGGAGAAGGCTCCGACCACGGCGACGGAAAGCGGCAGGAACAGGCAGAGGAGCGAGAGGACGAGAGGATCCATCCGGTCAGTCCCCGTTCAGGGCGCTCACGCGCTCGAGATCGACGTCGTGGAGGTTGCGGAACACCGCGTAGACCAGGGCCAGGGCCACCGCCGCTTCGGCCGCGGCCAGCGCGATCACGAACAGCGACGCCACCTGCGCGTGCGCCGCCGACTCGGGTCCGCGGAAGCGGCCGTAGGCCACGAAGTCGAGGTTGGCCGCGTTGAGCATCAGCTCGATGCCCATGAGGTAGCCCACGGCGTTGCGCCGGCTGGCCACCGCCACGACGCCCAGGGCGAACAGCAGGGCGCCCAGGAGCAGGTAGTTCTGGAGCCTCTCGGGCCCCCCGAGGAGGAGTTCGGTCACTTCGCGTCCTTTCGGACCAGGCCCAGCGCGGCCACGAGCACGACGGTGAGGAGGACCGCGACCACCAGGAAGGGGACTAGCCATCCGCCGAGCAGGACATCGCCCAGGTGGAATGAGCTTTGGGAAGAAATCTGTCCGTCCCAGGAATCGACCGGGGTGCGGATCGAGGAGAGTCCGTTGGATGCCAGGGACGGGACCAGGAAGGCCAACCGCGCGGCCACGCCCAGGACCAGCGCGCCCGCGGTGCAGGCGAGGATCCGGGAGCCCCAGCCGGGACGGGTGGAGTGGCCGAGCACGTCGCGCGAGAACATCACGCCGAACAGGATGAGGATCAGGATGCCGCCCACGTAGACGATCATCTGCACCACCGCGAGGTATTCGGCCTGCAGGAACAGGTAGAGTCCGCCCACGCCGGAAAGGCAAAGGCCCAGCGCGAGGGCGGCGTAGACCAGGTTGCGCGCCACCGCGGCGCCGATTCCCCCGGCCGCCACCAGCGCCACCACCGGCCAGAACAGAAGGGTCGATGCGTTCAAGGATTTCCTCCCGCCGAACCGTGCGCCTGGTCGGACTGCAGGGCCGCCTGGTCCGCGGCGACCTTGGCGGCCGCCTCCGCGGCGGCCTGCTCCTTGGCGCGCTTGCGCTCGGCGCGGATGCGGTCGGCCTCGGCCTTCTCCTCGGGGGTGTAGAAGCCCATGCCGAAGCGGGCGAACAGGAACCGCCCGCCCCGTTCGTCCTCGACCTCCGAGAGGAAGGCGCGGTCGTCGTCGGAGAGGGTGGAGGGATCGGCCGCGGTGATCCGGTTCAACCGGTCGACCTCGAGGGTGTCCATCCGGCGCCGGGTCTGGTCGGGGCGCATGCGGTAGAGGTACCGGCCGCCGCGTTCGTTCACCGAGTTGCGGGGATCGATCTCGAAGCCCTTGGTCATCCGCAGGCTCCCCGTGGGGCAGATCTGCGTGCACAGGCCGCAGTAGATGCACTTGGAGAGGTCGATGTCGTAGCGGCTGATGTGGAACTTCGCGTTCTCGTTCAGCTCGCCTTCCATGGAGATGCAGTCGATCGGGCAGGCGCGCTGGCACTGCTTGCACAGCGTGCAGTCGTCCACCGCGTTGAACAGGTGCCCGCGGTAGCCGTCGGGGACCCGGGCCGGCTGCACCGGGTAGTCGACGGTCATGGCCGATCCGTCGCCGGTGTCGGTCGCGTTGTCCTTGAGGTAGCGGGCCGTCGTGGCCAGGCCGTGCGCGGTGGCCTCGACCCCTTCGACGATCTCCCGCACCCAGCCCAGGATGCTCATGCGCCCTCCTCGCCCAGGAGCTTGCGCACCTGGGCCGGCTTGGGGGAACCTTCCTTCTTCGCCCAGACCACCAGCGCCGCCAGCAGGCCGCCCACCACGATCCAGGAGATCGCCCAGGAGAGCAGGTCGGGGCGGACCACGGGGGCCGACAGATACCGTCCGTGGACCACGGGGGCCACGGGGACGCGTCCGGAGAGCCACAGCTGCGTGAGGGCCGTGCCGAACAGGCACAGCAGGGCCAGCGGGACCAGCTTGGTCCAGGCGAGGTTCATGACCTGGTCGATCCGGAACCGCGGGAGGGTCCAGCGGATCCACATCATGAACCCGATGGAGGCGAGGAACTTGGCGCACACGATGGCCGTGTGGACCAGGGCCTCGGCCAAGGGCGGCAGGGCGACGATCCGGTCCTCGAGGAAGGGCGACTGGTATCCGCCCAGGAACAGCGTCGCGAAGATGCCGCCGACCAGGATCATGTCGGAGTACTCGGCGATGAAGAACAGGCCCCAGCGCAGTCCGGAGTACTCGGTGTGGAAGCCGCCCACCAGCTCGGATTCGCCTTCGGAGAGGTCGAAGGGGGCGCGGTTGCACTCGGCCAGCGCCGCGACGTAGTAGACGCCCGCCACCAGCGCCAGGAACGGGCTCTGGAAGAGGTTCCAGCCGGTGAAGGAAAGGATTCCGGGACGGAACTGGGCGGCCACGATCCCCTGGAGGCTCATGGTCCCCGACCACATGCAGACCGTCGCGATGGACAGGGTGATGGGCGTCTCGTAGGAGACGATCATGGCCACCGCGCGGATGCCGCCGAAGTGGCTCCACTTGTTGTTGGAGCTCCAGCCCGCCTTCAGGATGGAGACGGCGACGAGTCCCGTCACCGCGCCCAGGTAGAGGGCGGCCACCGGGGGATCGCCCATGTGGAAGCTCTGGCTGAAGGGGAAGACGGCGAAGGCGAGGAACGACCCCAGCAGCGCGACGTAGGTGGAACCGAAGAACAGGAGCTTGTCTGCCCCTTCGGGAGCCATGTCCTCCTTGAGGAACATCTTCACGCCGTCGGCGGCGATGGCGCCCAGGCCCCACCGGCGCACCAGGCCCAGCACAGGGCCCAGCACCGGCGCCCGCTCCAGCGAACGCGCGAAGGCGCGGCGCTTCCAGCGGGGCTGCCAGAACAGCAGGAGGTCGCACACCAGGTCCACGATGCCGTTGGCCCCCACCATGGGGCCCTTGCGGCGCTGCACGCCACCGGCGATCTTGCGCTCGAAGTACTGCGCGACGCCGGCGATGGGGAACACGATCCCGAGCACCGGGAGGGCGCAGACCACCGCGATCGCGAGGATCTCGGAAGGCAGCGCGGGGATCCCGCGTCCCGCGAACCACGCGGCGAGGGAATCGGAGACGGGTCCGACGGAAAGCGTCACCGGTCCACCTCCGGGAGGACGATGTCGAAGCTGCCGATCAGGGCCACCAGGTCGGCGATCATGAGGCCGGGGCAGATCTTCTCGAAGATGGACAGGGCGCAGAACGACCCGGTGCGGATCTTGGCGCGGTAGGGGACCTTGGTGCCGTCGGAGACCAGGTGGTAGCCGGTCTCTCCGCGCGGATTCTCGCAGCGGAAGTAGATCTCGCCCACCGGCGGCTTGCGCAGCGCCTTCTGGGCGGCCTTGGAGACGCACCATCCGCCGACGGGATCGTCCTCCTTGCCCGAGGCGGGAGGCATCTGGTCGAGCACCTGGCGGCAGATGCGGATGGACTCCTGGACCTCCAGGCTGCGGCAGACGAAGCGGTCGTAGCCGTCCCCCAGCGCTCCGCGATCCCCCGCGAAGCGCTTCCCCACGGGGACGTCGAACCGGAACCGGTCGTAGATGCCGTAGGGCTTGTCGCGGCGCAGGTCGAAGTCGATGCCCGATCCGCGCAGGTTGGGGCCGGAAAGCCCGTAGGAGAGGGCGTCGGCGGCCGACACCGGAGCGACTCCGGCCAGTCGGCCCACGAAGATGTTGTTGGTGGTGATGAGCGCGTGGAACTCGCGCATCACCTTCTCGAGTCCGTCGAGGAAGGCGCGGGCCTCGTCCTCGGCGCCCGGGTGCAGGTCGCGCACCACGCCGCCCACGCACATGTAGTTGTAGGTCAGGCGCGCGCCGCAGGTCTTCTCGAAGATGTCGTTGACCAGCTCGCGCTGGCCGATCGCGTGGATGAAGGGCGTGAAGGCGCCCATGTCCATGGTCATCGCCCCCAGGCCGATCATGTGGCTGGAGATGCGGTTGAGCTCGGCGAACAGGACGCGGATGTACTGCGCCCGCTCGGGGATCTCGAGCTTCGTCTCGGCGCCCGTGGCCAGCAGGGCCTCCACCGCGCAGACCCAGGCGTGGTTGGAGTTCATGGCGCACACGTAGTCGACGCGGTCGGTGTAGGGGACGAACTGGTACCACTCCAGGTTCTCGGCGATCTTCTCGATGGACCGGTGGAGGTACCCGATGTCGGGCTTGCAGGCGGTGATCACCTCGCCGTCGGTGGTGACTTCCAGGCGCAGCACCCCGTGGGTGGCCGGGTGGTGCGGTCCCATCGAAAGGGTGATGTAGTCGCCGTCGCGTTCGAGATTCACTTGTAGGGTCCCGACTCGAAGGCCTGTCCTTCGCGCTTGAGTTCCCAGTCGGCGTAGTGGACGGGGTACTCGTAGTCCTTGCGCAGCGGGTGCCCGATCCAGTCGGGGGGCATCAGCAGGCGCCGGAGATCGTGGTGGCCGCGGAACTCGATCCCGTAGAGGTCGAAGATCTCGCGTTCGAAGAATCCCGCCACGCCCCAGACGGTCTCCACGGAGGGGACGCTGGCGCGTTCGGGCGGGACGGAGACCTTGAGCCGCAGCTCGTGGCCGTGCTCCACGGAGTGGAGATCGTACGCGCAGACCAGCTGGTCGCTGGCCGGGCCGTCCTTTTCCGCGGGTGGGGGGAACTTGAGGAGATCGACACCGGAAAGGCAGCAGAGGGACCCGAAGGAGAGGGAGGGCTCGGACTTCAGGTGGCGGGCCACCTCCAGGAGGCTCGCGGCTTCCACCGCGATCCACCGGGCCCCGTTGGGCGCCGATCCTGCTTTGACCGTCGGGAAGCCTTCCTGCACCTTGGCGAGCAGTTCCTCGAAGGAGAGGGCCTTCCCACGACTCGGGTTCCTGGACGGAACTGAACTCATGGAGCGGCAAAAATAGCCATCGGGCGGGATTGTCGTTTGCCGTTTGCTTTTTTGGTGCCCTCTTGAAGCCCTTCCGACACGCCAAACCGCTCCTCCGACTCGCGGTCCCGATGGTGCTCTCCTCCAGCGCGGTGACCCTCATGCAACTGGTCGACGCCCTGGTCCTCTCCCGGCATTCCCAGGCGGCCGTGGCCGCCATGGGTCCCGCCAGCCTGATGGTGATCCTGGTGCAGGGCCTCCTGTTCGGGACCAGCGGATATGCCGGCACCTTCGCGGCCCACCACTTCGGCGCCAAGGACGAATCGGGCCTGCGCCGATCGGCCGCCCTCGGGCTGCGCTTCTCGCTCCGGGCCGGACTGGCCGCCCTGCTCCTGGCCTGGCCCCTGGCCGCGATCTTCCGCTGGTCGGGGCACGCCCCAGCGGTGGTCGCCGACGAAATCTCCTACGCCTCGATCTGCCTGGCCGGATCGTTCTTCCCGGTGCTCGGCGCGGCTTTCGCGGGCTGGCTCTCGGGGATCGGAAAGCCCGGGCTCGTGACCGCCACCTCGTTCCTCACCCTGGTCGTGAACGCCGCCTTGGCCTGGGGACTGGTCCTGGGGCGGGGAGGACTCCCTCATCTGGGCATGGCGGGCGCGGCCTGGGCCACGGTGATCGCCCAGGCCCTGGGGTGCGCGATCTACGCGGTGCTGCTGGTGCGCGAAGGCGCCTTTTCCGTGGCCGCCGATCGGCGCGTGGAAGCCGCCGAGTTCCGCCGGTTCCTCCGCCTGGCCTTTCCTCTGGGTTTGCGCATCTCCGGAGAGGTGTTCGCCTGGACGGCCTTCCTGGTGTTCCTCGGACGCATCGGGCAGGCCGAACTCGCCGCCTCGAGCATCGCCTTCAGGATCAACGGGGCGGCCTTCTTCCCGGCCATGGGGCTGGGGCAGGCGGCCGGAGTCCTGGTGGGGCAGGCCCGCGGCGCGGGTCGGGACGACGACGTCCCCTCCATCGGATGGCAGGCCACGGCGTTGTGCGAGCTCTGGTTGGCCGCGATGGCCGCGGTCTTCCTCGCCTTTCCCGGGACGCTCGTGGGATGGTTCGCCGGGTCGGGCCCGCAGGCCGCCTCCACGATCCACGCCGGGGTGGTGATCCTCCGGTTCGTCTCGTTCTACTGCCTGTTCGACGCCGGAAACGTGGTGCTGGGATGGGCGCTCTCCTCGGCCGGCGACACGGCTTGGATCGCCCGCACCTTCGCCCTCTTCTCCGCGGTCTTCGTCGCCTGCCTGGTCGGGGTCGACCGCTTCGCGCCCGGCATCGCGGCGGAGTGGTCGTTGGCCACGATCTTCGTGGCCGCCACGGCGCTGACCTGGGCCGTCCGCTTCCACCGCGGAAGCTGGAGGACCGCGCGCGTGGTCGGGGAATCATCTTTGGGTTGAATCCGTCCTTGGTTCGACGGGCCCACCGCCCCGATCGGGGTCCCGCGAAAGGAGCGAAGTTCAGATGTTCGGCAACAAGACATTCCTGGCCGCCTGCGGAATCGCGGTCCTGGCCGCCGCGGGCCTGGTGTTCGCGCATCCCGGGTTCGAAGGCCCCTCGCCGGAGAAACGCAAGGAGTTCCTGGAGAAGAGGATCGCCCAGCTCCCGACCGAGGAGCAGGAGCTCGCCCGCCAGATCGTTCCGCTGCGCGACTCCCTGATGCGCGCCATCGGAGACTACCGGCACAAGGTCCACGAAGGGGCGAAGGCACGGACCCTGACGACCGAACGGGCGACCATCCAGTCGCTGCAGTCCCGGGTCTGGACGCTGGAATCCCGGAACCCCGACGTGACGCTCGATCTCCTCGCCGACATGCCGGGACCCTTCGAAGGTCGAGGCGGGCATCGTCCCCCTCCGGGAGACAGCGCGGGCGCCTGCCCCCGCCACGGCCACTGGAACCATCCTCCGCCTCCGGAAGAGGACTGAGGAAAGCCCTTGGCCGCCACCTCCGACTGGATCCCCTGGGTCTCCCGGGCGCGTGAAGGCGACGAGGACGCCTTCGAGCGCCTCTACCGCGCCACGCGTCCGCGCCTGTACAGCGCCATCGCCCACCTGGTCGATCCGGACGAGGCGGTGGAGATCGTGCAGCGCGCCTTCGTGAAGGCCTGGGAGCGCCTGTCGGATCTGGAGGAGGACGCGGCCTTCGCCGGCTGGCTGCGCCGGATCGCCATCAACCTCGTCCGCGACCTCTGGCGCGGACGTCGTTTCCACGACGAACTTCCCGAGGACGACGAACCGGGCGCCCTCGTGGAGGATGCGCCCGATCCCTCCGCGCTCGCGGAGGCGGCGCAGGACGCCCATCGGCTCCGGACGGCCGTGCGGGAACTTCCGCCGACCTTCCGGGAAGCCGTGGTGCTGCACTACCTGGACGGCCTTCCCGTGGAGGAGGTCGCCCGGATCCTGGACGTGCCCAAAGGCACCGTCCTATCCCGGTTGTCCCGGGGACGCGGGCGCCTGAAGCGCTCCTTGACCCCCCTCCGCGAGGTGAACCCTTGAGCGACCCATCACACGAAGACACCCTCGAGCGCGCCTTGCGCGCCCTCCCTCCCCTGGCCGGGGAGGACGACTGGCCCGACCTCAAGCGCCGCCTGGGAGCCCGACGGACCTTCCGGTCCCGTCTGCGCCGCTCCCGCTCCACCCTGCGCTGGGTGGCGGCCTGCCTGACCGTCCTCCTCGCGGTGGGCGCCTGGCAGACCCTCCAAGGGCGCCGTTCCGTGGTCGCCTCCTCCGGACTGGAGCTGCGCACCTGGACGCGGGCCCACCAGGAGGCGGTCCAGCACGATCCCCTCGCCGACCCGTGGGCCGAAGCCCTGGCGGAGGCGTCGCCGTGATCTCCCTTCTCCTGGTCCTTTCCGCGGCGGTCCCGCCCTCCGACCTCCTGGAACAGGCGTTCCTGGGCCGGTCGGGCTCGCGTTGGAGCGGCATCGCCCTGGTCGATCGGCCGGGAGGAGAGCACAAGCCCGACACCGCCCGCGTCTGCCGCGAAGGCACCTCGGAACGGCTCGACTTCCGGGAGACCTCCATCTGGATCGCCGGCGATTCCACCGTGATCCTGCGCCCGGCGGAGAAGACCGGCTGGAAGCACCCCAAGCACCGACCCCCTCCCGACATGGAGGCGCGGATCGTGGGCACCGACCGCTTCCTGGGCCGCTCGGTGCTCCTCGTCGAGGCCCGGGGCCCGTTCGGGCACGGACACCGGCTGTGGATCGACACGTCGCTTCCCGCCGTGCTCAAGGGAGAACCCCTGGGCAAGGAGGATCATCCCGGACCGGAGCGCCAATTCCTGTCCATCCGTCCGGGGACCGGTTGCCCGCAGGGCTCCTTCCAGCTTCCCGCCGACTGGACCTGGCGCGAAGGCCCTCCGCCCCCTCCTCCCGGCGGTCCCGACGAGCCGCGGCGGGAGCACAGGCGCCACGAGGCGTCCAGCCTCGCGGAGCTTTCCTCCGCCGTCGGATTCGATCTTCCTTCGCCCCCGTGGCTCCCGGCCGGCTTCCAGCCGCGCAACTTCGGATGGGTCGAGACCCGGGAGGGGCGGGCGGCCCAGGTGCTCTACACCGACGGCACGAGGAACGTCTCGATCTTCTGGCGTCCGCTGGGCGGACCTCCGCCCTACTGCCCCGCCGGAGGTTGCAAGGACCGGCAGGGCAAGCCGGTCGTCTTCGGCGTGGCGGGTCGCTTCGGTCTGGCGGTCACGGGCGATCTCCCTTCCGAGGACCTCGAACGCGTGGCGGGAACGCGGAAGTAGGCGAAGAGCCCGGGGCGAACCTCCGGGCCTGGTAGTCGCGCAGTCGCGCCACGGACCGGGCCGGTGCGTCTTCGGGCAGGCGTTCGAGGAAGGCCCCCACGGTCTCCCCGGCCCCGCGCAGGTGTCCGGACCGGGCCAGGTCGGACTCGGCTCGGGAAAGGACCGTCGCCCATCCGGATTCCGTCCGCTTCCGACGGATCCCGACCGCGGCCCGGGCCGTGGCCGCCGCGAAGACCGCGAGGCCGATCGCGAGACCCGCGCGCCCCGACCACGAATCGTCCGAGTCGGAAAGAACGTCCAGGCGCGATCGCCATTTTCCGTCCCGCAGCAGGTGGAGGAACGACGCCAGGCGGGTCGCCAGATCCTGGGACCAGCGGAGAGGGGCCGACGGAGCGCCGGGGAATCGGTCGTCGGCCGGGGTGGGATCCCAAGGACCCCAGCCGCTCCCGGGATGGAGGACCAGCACCCAGGCGTGCGCGTTGCGGCGTCGGAAGATCCACGACGATCCCGGTCCCCGGTCGGGCCAGGCGTATCCGACGCAGTAGCGCGCGGGGATTCCCGCTCGGCGCAGGGCCAGGACGCCCAGGGTGGCAAAGTATTCGCAAAAACCCCGGCGTTCGCGCACGAAGCGGCGCAGCGGATCCTCACCCCGGGGGAGTCCGGGCATCAGCGTGTACCGGAATTCCCCGGAGAACCAACGGGCCAGCGCGCGCTCCGCCCCGCGGGGATCGGCGCCCGGTTCCACCCCCGCGCGGAGGAGCACCGTGTCGAGCAGTCCCTCCAGGCCACGAGGCACCGCGAGGTCGGCGGGTTCCGATCCCCGCGCGGAGTCCTTCCCCCTCCACCACCAGGTTCCGCGAGCCGGATCCATCCCCCGCGCCAGGAGGGTCCCGCCAGGCCAGGAATCGACGGAATCGGCCAGGAGCGCCGCGCAGACCGTCCCGGTCGGGAGCAGAACGTGGGACGAGGTGGAGATCACGGGATCGATCCAACCGTCGGGACTCGGACCCGGATCGCTCCGGTCCCGGCAGAAGGCCGTGGCCTCGCCGACCATGCGGGGCGATTCCAGCTTCCGGGGCCGGCCGGCCTTCCTCCAGGCACCGGCACCGTACAGGTCGAACACCGCCCCTTGGAGGAACGGGACCGGTGGTCCCCAGACGCGCGCGGCGACCTCGTCGTCCCGATCGCCCCGCTCGTCGGCGAAGCTCCCCAGGACCGAGACCGGCGAGAATCCCTTGAGGGTGGCGATCGATCCGTTCCACCGCTCGCGCGGAGCCAGGGCGCCGGCGATCGCCCCGCCGCGCGTCCACAGGATCCCCAGCGCCAGCGCGGGCAGGAGGAGCGCGGGGACCCACCGAAGATCCGGACGGCGGATGGGACGGTGGAACCGGTCGCCGGGAAGGGCCCACGCCAGGACCATCTGGACCGCTCCCGCCGCGGCGGACCAACCCGACCACGGCTCGGACAGGATCTGGCAAGCCATGGCGCTCCACGAGACCTGGGCCGTCTTCGAGACGCGTCCCACCGAGCCGGTCTGCAGGCAGGCCAGCACCCCGAAGTACCACGCCGGAATCCGGAAGAGGGCCGACCAGCCGCCCTGGCCGTCGCGCAGGTCCCGGACCTCGGAGGCGAAGGCGAACAGGAACGGGAGGGTCAGGAGGTACGGGAGCCACACCGGGTTCCTCCACGGGCCGCGCCGCGGGACGACGGCGACCAGGAGGCCCGCCGCGAGGAGGGCCGGAGCGACCGAAGGCGCGCGCGCGGCCAGGGTCGCCACGGCGAAGCCCGCCTGGAACCACGCGGGAGCCCAGTCCCTCCAGGTCCAGGCGGCGGATCCCTTCGCGCTCACAGGCGCACCTCGTTGGACAGGATCCGTCGTGGATCGACGCGGATCGTCCCCGCGGGCGGAGCGCCTTCCCCCCAGTCGACCCAGACCGTCCGGACCAGGGGAGTCCCGTCCTCCGGCGGAAGGCCGTCCCACAGTCCCACCCGCAGGAGCGGAAGCGCCGTGCGGAGTTCGCCCGGCGCGGAAGGCTTCCGTCGACGGTTCCAGTCGATGGAGGGCGGAAGACCGGCCAGCGCCCGTTCCAGGGCGGGCATCGGGTCGGACGAGGCGAGGGGAACGGGGATCCCGTCGAGGTGGAATTCCGCGAGGGTTCCCAGATCCGCCAGGTGGGCCGCGATCCCCGCGCAAAGCGAGATCGCCGGCTCCAGCAGGGCGGAGCGGAAGGCCCCGGCCCGCGCGGAGGAGAAGGCCAGGGCCACTCCCCGTCCCGGAGGGGGACTCCGATCGACCGCGGCGGGACGGCCCGTGCGGGCCCAGGTCCGGTGGTGCATCTCGCGCGGCCCGTCGGTTTCCCGCCAAGGACGGATTCCGACGACCTCCTCCTCCCCGGAGGACGCTCCGGCGACCGCGGCGGCGAAATCGGCCGCACCCGGCCCACGCAGGAGACCTTCCAGCGAGCCCACGCGGGCCCGGCGGGGAAGGACCGCGACTTCGGCGGACTCCGGACACAGTCGCCGCGAGCGCAGGAGCCCCAGCGCGTCGTCGCGCAGGAGCGTCGCGCCCTCCACGCGGTGCACCCCGCGGGAGAGCCCTTTCAGGGGAACCATCGCCGTCGCCCGACCCGGCCCGTCGAGGTGCGGCGGAGCGGGGTTTCCCGTCGATTCCAGGCCGTCTCCGCAGCGGAAGATCCACGCGCTCGTCCCGACCGGGAGGGCGGCCCCCGCGACCTCGATCCGCACGGGGACGGAAACCGTCTCGCCTTCGCGCACCGCCGCCGGAAGGGTGGCCCTCGCCCGCCCCCGCGGGGGAACGGAGGTCAGGGCCAGGGAGGAAGCCAGAAGGGCGCAGGCGACGGCCAGCGCGAACCCTCCCATCTGGCCGCGCGTGAGCATCGCCAGCGGAAGCGCGAAGGCCCAGATCGCCGCCAGGAGCTTGCCGCGCGGGGAGAACCGCTCCCTCCAGGCCTTCCAGGCCCAGGTGAAGGGGTCGCGCCGATCGGTGCCCCGCGGCCAGCTGGTGCGCAGCCACCCGGCGATCCAGACGGCCCGCCGCCAGGACCTCATGGAGGAACGGGGATCTCGCGGCGCAGGGACGAGAGCACGGCGTCGGCCCCGGCCGGACCTTCGTCGGTGCGCGGCTGGACGCGGTGGGACAGCACGGGCAGGAGCAGGGCCTGGACATGGTCGGGCCGCACGTGGTCGAGACCTTCCAGGAAGGCCAGGGCCTGCGCGGCGCGCAGGAGCAGGATCCCGGCGCGCGGGCTCGCGCCCAGACGGAGGTCGCGCCGACCGCGGGTGGCGCGGACCAGGGCCGCGACGTAGTCCTCCACGGCCGGATCCACGTGGATGTTCCGGACGGCCCTCCGCGCCTCGACCACCTGTGCGGGTTCCAGCACCGGACGCAGGGAGCGGATCGGTTCCTGGAGTCGGTGCGCCCGCAGGATGCCCCGTTCGGTCTCCGCGTCGGGGTACCCCAGGGCGAGGCGCAGCAGGAACCGGTCGAGCTGGGCCTCGGGGAGAGGGTGGACTCCGTGGAACTCCACGGGGTTCTGGGTGGCCAGGACCAGGAACGGCTCGGGGAGCGGATGGGAGACGCCTTCGAGGGTCACCTGCCGTTCCTCCATCGCCTCCAACAGGGCGCTCTGGACGCGGGGACTGGCGCGGTTGATCTCGTCGGCCAGGAAGACCTGGCAGAACAGCGGCCCCTTGCGCACTTCGAACTCGCCGGTGGAGGGCCGGAACACGGCCCCACCGGTGAGGTCGGCGGGAAGGAGGTCCGGGGTGAACTGCACGCGACGGAAATCGGCGCGGATCGCCTCGGCCAGGGCCCGGGCGAGGGTCGTCTTCCCGGTGCCGGGCACGTCCTCCACCAGCACGTGCCCGTCGGCGAGCAGGGCGGTGACCAGCAGGCGGATCTCGGCCGCCTTGCCCAGCACCACCCGCGCGAGTTCCTTCTCCAGTTCCAGGAAAGGTTCGACCATCGCTCCAGAGGATAGGATTTCCCCGCGGAGAGCGCCGGGGATGGGCTCAGCGCAGGAACAGCCCTTCCGAACGCAGCCTCTCCACCAGGCGCGGCGAGGAGCCGCTCTTGTTCAGGGTGTACAGGTGCACGCCTTCCACCCCTTCGGCCACCAGGCGGCGCACCATGGAGAGGGCCTGCTCCACGCCGGCGGCGGCGACCGCGGCGGGGTCGTCCCCGGCCGCCAGGATCGAGGTTTCCAGGTCGGAGGGCATCGACTTCACGAACCTCCTGGCCGAGGCCAGGTTGGTGACCGGCATGATCCCGGCCACCAGCGGAACGGACACGCCCGCGCGGCGGGCTTCGTCGCGGAATCGCAGGAACAGGTCGACGTCGTAGAACAGCTGGCTGACTCCGAAGGCCGCGCCGGCGTCCTGCTTGCGACGCAGGTTCTCCAGGTCGGCCGCCGCGGAGACCGCTTCGGGGTGGACCTCCGGGTAGAAGGCGCAGCCCATGCGGAATCCCCCGCGCTTCGCCACGTGGGCGATCAGCTCCTGGGCGAACCGGAAGCCGTCGGGGTGGGCGACGAATTCCGTCTGCCCCTTGGGCGGATCTCCGCGCAGGGCCATGAGGGTCGAGATCCCCGCCTTCTCCAACTGGTCCAGGATCCCGTCGATCTCCTCGCGGGAGTGCCCGACGCAGGTGAGATGGGCCATCGCGGACAGTCCCAGGTCGCGCTGGATCTCCTCGCACAGCTCCAGGGTCTTGGCC
>Ga0318496_10000520_pt1 | contig 13586 bp, 15 predicted proteins | sample GRESIP109b1f22_FD_203296 | JGI IMG/M metagenome (GOLD analysis project Ga0318496, IMG submission 203296) | Tropical soil microbial communities from Luquillo Experimental Forest, Puerto Rico - GRE.SIPMG.109b1f22 | ecosystem: Environmental > Terrestrial > Soil > Tropical forest > Bulk soil... | reverse complement strand
CGTCCTTGAAGTCGTCCACGTCGAGGTACACGAGGGTGAGCGGCCGTCCGTTCCGGCGCGCGCGCTCGAGCTCGTGCTGCGCCACCTCGAAGAAGGCGCGCCGGTTCGGGATCTTCGTCAGGGTGTCGGTCCGCGCGAGCGACTCCTCCGCCTCGAGCCGGTTGCGGAGGGCGCTCAGGACGAGGACGAGCGCGATCGAGGCCCCGAGCTGCATGAGCCCGTTCCAGCCGAGCACCGCGGCCCCGAGCCGCTCGGACTCCTCCATGGCCGCGGCGCAGCCGGCGATGAGGGCGCCGGCGAAGGAGAGCACCATGCCCGACCAGAGGCCGACGAACCAGGTGGCGAACCCGATCGGCGCGAGGTAGAGCAGGATCATCGAGACGGCGGCGGGCGTGAAGGCGTCGGCTACGCCCACCGCGCCGACGACCCCGAGCCAGACGAGCGTCCAGCCGATCGCCCTCAACGCGCGGCGCCCGCCCCACCCGCGCGGCGGCCTGTCGGGCGCGGCGCGCCAGGGGGCCGGGGTCGCGGCGGACCCGTCGGACGGACGCGTGGCCACGCGACGAGTCATGCGAGCACGGGGTGCGCGGTGTCAAGCACCGAGCTCACCGGACGACGAGGACCTCCACGCGTCGGTTCGCGGCGCGTCCTCTCGCCGTGAAGTTGGGGAGGAGCGGGCTCTCGCCGCCGCGCCCGGCCCACGAGAGCCGCTCGCGCTCGACGCCGAGCTGCACGAGCCGCTCCCCGGCCGCGCGCGCCATGCCGGTCGAGATCCGCCCGTCCGCGCCCCGGTCGCTCGTCGCGTCGACGAACGCCTCGAGGCGGATCTTCGCGTCCTCCGTCGCGGCGAGCGCGATGGCGAGGTCCGCGAGGCCGCCGTCGCGCTGGAGGGACGCGGTCCGGCCGTTGAACACGACGTCCTCCACCACGACCCGCTCGCCGGCCGCGAGCCGCTTCGCCCACTCCGCCTGGCGGGGCGTGCGCGGCTGCGGGCGGGCGGCGCCCGATCCCTTCGCGGGGACGGTCGCCACCGCGGGCGTCACGACCGCGGGCGTCACGGCCGCGGGCGTCACGGCCGGCTTCGCCGCCGGGGCGGGCTTCGACTCGGCGGCCGCGAACCTGCGGAGCGCCTTCGTCCGCTCCGGATCGAAGCAGCGCTTGCGAGTGGAGTCGCCGAGCCGCACCAGCATCGGCCGGGCGAGCTCGATCACCGCGCGCCGGATCGCGGAGTCCGTCTTCTCGCCGGGGGCGGGCCGGACCGCGGCCGTCCGCGCGAAGAGGAGCTGGTGGCCGCCCGTCAGCGAGAGGCGCACGGTGACGAGGAGGCCGCCCTCGTCGTCCAGGCGCCCCTCGACGGCTCCGTACAGGGCCGCGTCGGCGCCGACGAGCTCGGCCAGCTCGATCGCGAGGCTCGGCGCGATCCCCTGCGGGAGCTCGATCGGCGTGTCGCGGAAGGTGGCGCGGAGCTCGGAGATGGGGAAGACGCGCGTCCGCGCGTGATCGACGCCGGCGACCAGCGCGTTCGTCGCCGCGTCGGCGGCGACCGCAGCGTCCGAGGCGTTCTCGAACGGGGCGAGCAGCAGACACCGCACCCGCGCGAGCTCCGCCGCGCGCAGGACGACGCCGTCTCCGGGGGCGAGCGGGGGCGGGGGCGCCTCTTCTTCGCTCAGCGCGGCGCAGCCGAGGCAGGCGACGAGCGACAGCACGGGCGTGATCCGGGCCATGGGGCCCAATCGTACCCCGGGAAGGGGCAGGGCGGGGGTAGGCCCACGGTGACGACTTCACGCTTCCGTCGCACTCGATCCACCATCTCGTCACGGCTGCGTGCGTTAAGGTGATGGCGTGACGTCCGTACTCCTGGTGGACGACGAGCGTGACCTCCTCTCGCTCCTCGACTTCAACCTGCGCGCGGCGGGGTTCGAGACCCTGCTCGCGACGACGGGCGAGCAGGCGCTCGCGCACCTCCGCCGCCGCGTGCCCGACCTCGTCCTACTCGACCTCATGCTCCCCGACGTCTCGGGCACCGAGGTCTGCCGCCAGATCAAGGGCGATCCCCGGACGCGCCACGTGCCGGTGGTGATGCTCACCGCGAAGGGCGAGGAGCTCGATCGCGTCGTCGGCTTCGAGGTCGGCGCCGACGACTACGTCACGAAGCCGTTCAGCGTCCGGGAGCTCGTCCTCCGCCTGAAGGCCGTGGCGCGGCGCAGCGGCGCGGGGCGCGGGCCCGAGCGGCCGCCGAGCGAGGTCGGGCCGATCCGCGTCGACGTCGACGCGCACCGGGCCTTCGTGGACGGCGGGGAGATCCAGCTCACGCCGCTCGAGTTCAAGCTCCTCATCACGCTGATGTCGCGGCTCGGGCGGGTCCAGTCGCGCGAGCAGCTGCTCGAGGACGTCTGGGAGATGTCCTCCGAGGTCGAGACGCGCACCGTCGACACGCACGTGAAGCGGCTCCGCGAGAAGCTCGGATCGGGGCGCGACCTGCTCGAGACGGTGCGCGGGATCGGCTACCGGCTCGTCGATCCGGGTGAGAAGGGGTGACCACGCCCGTGCTCGGTCGAAGCCCGTTCGCAGCCGCGATCCGCGCGCTCCGCGCCGAGCTCGCGGGCGGACCGCGCGCCGATCTCGGGCGGGACGTCGACGAGCTCGCGGCGCTCCTCGGCGAGCGCGCCCTCCGGCGCCCCGCGCCGATGCCCCGCGATCCGCCCGAGCTCGAGCTCCTCTCCGCGCTCCCCGACGCCGCGGCGCTCGTCTCGAAGGAGGGCTGGGTGCGGGTCTCGAACGCCGCGTTCGACACCCTCGCCGCGAGCGGCCGCGCGGCGGGGCTCACGCCGCTCGAGATCACCCGGAGCGCCGAGCTCTCCGAGGCCGTGCGGAGGGCGCTCGAGGGGACCGCGCGCCGCCTCGACCTCCAGCTGCAGCGGAAGAGCTACCTCGTCCACCTCGCCCCGCTCCTCCGCGGCGAGGTGCTGGTGCTGCTCCGCGACGTCACGGACGCGAAGCGCGCCGAGGCGACCCGCCGCGACTTCGTCGCGAACGCGAGCCACGAGCTGCGCACGCCCATCTCGGCCATCCGCGCCGCGGCGGAGACGCTGCAGGGCGGCGCGGTCGAGGATCCCGCCGCCGCGCGGCAGTTCGTCGAGATCATCTCGCGCCACGCAGAGCGGCTCGCGCGGCTCACCCAGGAGCTCCTCGACCTCTCGCGGATCGAGTCGCGCCAGTGGCGCTTCGATCTCTCTCGCGTCGACGCCGGGCAGGCCGCGCATGCCGCGATCGATCTGCTCGCAGGGAAGGCGTCCGAGAAGGGGCTCGAGACCGCGGTCGAGGTGCCGGACGGCGCCGCCGTGCGCGCCGATCCGAGGGCGCTCGAGCAGGTGCTCGTGAACCTCGTCGACAACGCGGTGAAGTACACCTCCGACGGGAGCATCACCGTGCGCGCGGAGCGGGAAGAGGACACCTGGATCCTCTCCGTGGTCGACACCGGTCCGGGCATCGACCGCCACCACCTCCCGCGCATCTTCGAGCGCTTCTACCGCGTCGATCCGGGCCGGTCGCGCGAGCAGGGCGGCACCGGGCTCGGCCTCGCGATCGTGAAGCACCTCGCCCAGGGCATGGGCGGGGACGTGGGCGTCGAGAGCGGCGCCGACGGAAGCCGGTTCTGGGTGCGGCTCCCCGCCGCCTGAACCCTGGATTCACGCGCCCCCACCAGAATCGCGCATGCCCAACGCTGCTTCCGCACCGCCGAAGATCGGGGACCGTGGCGTACGGGCTGCGGGTCGGCGGCGGTCACGACCGGGCGGTCATCGAGGAGTGGGTCGAGCGCTCGCTCCGGTCGGCGGCCATCTGGGACGAGGTCGAGGATCGGCTGCACGAGAGCGCGATGGGGCTCTCCGGCGGGCGGCAGCAGCGCCTCTGCATCGCCCGCGCGCTCGCGGTGGAGCCGGAGGCGCTGCTCATGGACAGCCGGAAAGCGCCCTCGGTCCATCGCCATCGGCCAACATCGAGAATCTCATCCACGAGCTCAAGTTGCGCTACACGATCGTGATCGTGACGCATAACATGCAGCAGGCACCCCGCGTCTCGGACCAGACCGCGTTCTTCTACATGGGTGATCTCGTCGAGGTGGGGCCCACGGAGCAGATCTTCACCACGCCGCGCGAGCAGCGGGCCGAGGACTACGTCACTGGCAAGTTCGAGTGAGCCATGCCCACGCATACCGACAAGGCCTACGAGGCCGAGCTCAAAGACCTGCGCGACAAGCTGCTCGAGATGGGCGGCCTGGTCGAGCGCGCCATCTCCTCGAGCGTCCGCAGCATCACCGAGCGCGACTCCGCCATCGCAGAGGACGTGAAGGAGCGGGATCGCGAGATCAACCGGATGGAGGTGGCCGTCGACGGCGCCTGCCGCCGGATCCTCGCCCTCCGCCAGCCGGCGGCGAGCGACCTCCGCTTCATCACGACCGCCCTCAAGATCGTCACCGACCTCGAGCGGATGGGCGACATCGCGGTGAACGTCGCCGAGCGCGCGATCGACCTCAACAAGGCGCCCGCGCTCGGCCCGATGCACGACCTCTCCCGCCTCGCCGAGATGTCCGAGCGGCAGCTCGGGCGCGCCCTCGACGCCTTCGTCACCGGCAACGTCACGGAGGCGGAGGAGGTGATGCACGGCGACGACGTGCTCGACGCGCTCTACCTGAAGCTCTTCAACGACCTGCTCGGGATGATGATGGAGGACTCGCGGAACATCCGCCGCGCGACCTCCCTCATGTTCGCCGCGAAGTACCTCGAGCGCTTCGGCGACCACGCGACGAACCTCGCCGAGATGGTCGTCTACATGGTGCGCGGCACGGACGTCCGGCACCCGAAGAGCCGCGAGACGGCGGGGTAGCTCATCCGGCTGCGGCGGTGGTGCGCGCGACGCCGTCCACGAACCGCCCGAGATCGCGCAGGAGCGCGCGGCAGCAGAACAGGAGCGTGAGGTGGCCGCGGGCGTACAGGGCGGGCGCCACCCGCCACGCCGCCGCGAGCGCGCGCCCCCCCGCGTCGAGCGCGATCCGATCGTAGCGGCCGATCGCGAGGAAGACGCGCCCCGCGGCGGGCGCGCGCCCCCGCGGGTCGAAGCACGCGAGGGCGCGCCGGAGCTCGTCCGGCTCCGGGAAGCGCGAGCCGGCGAGCTCGGCGAGCCTGCGGTAGCGCCGCCCGATGGGCGTCGCCGAGAGGACCGCGGCGAGGTCCGCGGGGGGCGCGACGAGCGCCGAGAACTCCGGCGCGTCCGGCGCCGTGGTCGCGAGCGCCGCGGCGAGCCCGCCGATGGAGAGCCCGACGATCCCGGCCGGGCCGCGGCGCCGGGCCATGGCGACCGCGGCGCGGATCTCGAGGACCAGCTGCTCGAAGAGCGCGCGGAACCGCTCGAGGTCGAGCGTCGCGAACCCGTGGCCGCTCCGCGCGCCCGGCACGGCGCGCTCCATGTGCTCGGGGGGGACCACGAACCACACGTCGTAGCCGCGCCCCGCGAGCAGGTCGGTGTAACGCCGCACCAGAGAGGGACTCTCGGTCTTCCACGGCGGGACGAGGATCGCGGTCCCGCGGAACGGGGCGCGCGCCGCGATGGCGTGGAGCGTCATCCGGTCCCCGCCCCGGAGCTGGCGCGGCGACGGCGCCGACCACAGGCCCGGCCCGACGGGGCCGGCCGGGATCGAGGTGAGCGGCTCGAAGCAGGCCAGCGGCCGCGGCACGCACGCGCGGTACGGCTCGGGGACGTGCGCGACGTGGTCCTCGAGCCACATCGCGAGCCGATCGACGCCGGCGCCGAGGGCGAGCATCGATCGCAAGGTGCCGCACGGTCCGCGCCTGGCGCAACCGCCCGGGCGCGCGCCGGGCGGGGCGCGGCGAAGGAGACCCGGGCGTCCGGCGCTAGGCCGCCACCGCCACGGCCGCGAGCGCGAGCGCCTCGAACAGGACGTGCGCGGCGAGGTGGCTGGTCACGTCGGCGTGATCGAGCGGAGGGCAGACCTCCACGACGTCCACGCCGGCGAGCCGGACGCCGGCGAGGCCGCGGAGCAGCGCGAGCGCCTCGCGCGAGGTCAGGCCGCCCGGGACGGGCGTGCCGGTGCCGGGCGCGAAGGCCGGGTCGAGCGCGTCCACGTCGAACGAGAGGTAGACGGGGCGATCGCCGATCTCGCGCCGGATCTCCGCCGCGACCTGGGCGGCGCCGCGGTCGGCCACCTCGTCCGCTCCGTGCACCCGCGCGCCGTGCGCGCGTCCGGCGTCCCCGTCGGCGGGGCCGCCCCACGGGCCGCGGATGCCCACCTGGTGGAGCTGGCCCGGCGCGACGAGCCCCTCCGCGAGGGCGTGGCGGAACGGCGTGCCGTGGTGGAACGGCTCGCCCCACACCTCGGGTCCGCTCGTGTCGAGGTGGGCGTCGACGTGGACGACGGCGACCGGGCCGCTCCGCGCCGCGGCGGCGCGCAGCGCGGGGAGGGCGATCGAGTGGTCGCCGCCCACGAGGAACGGGATCGCGCCTGCCCCGGAGACCGCGGCGACCGCCCCCTGGACCGCGTCGCGCACCGCCTTCGCGTCGAACGGCGGGAAGACGACGTTCCCGCCGTCGACGGCGGCGAGCCGGTCGAACACGGCCAGGCGGTGGACGGGGTGGTAGCCCTGCACGAGCGCGCTGACGCGCCGGATCTCGAACGGCGCGAGCCGCGCCCCGGGCCTATAGGTCGTGCCGCCGTCGTAGGGGACGCCGAGGAGGACGGCGCCGGTCCCCGCGGGGACGCCGGCGGCGAGGGGCGCGACGGGGAGCCGGAAGAACGGGATCTGGCCGTGGCTCAGGTAGGCGACGGCGGATTCCTGGGGCATCGGATCTCCTGGAGGAGCTGGGCGACCTGCGCGTGCGCCTCGCGCGCGACCTCGCGCGCGTTCGCGTCCGGCGCCGCGGTGAGCGGCGCGCCGATGCGCACCGTCGCCCGCGCGCCGCGCCCCCCCGCGAGGCCGAGGTAGTGCGGCAGGAACGTGGCGTCCCCGACCCACGCCAGGCTCGGCGGGTCGTAGGCGATCGCGAGCGGGACGAGCGGCACGCCGGCGCGGATGGCGAGCCCGAACATGCCGGGCCGGAAGGGCAGCACGGAAGCGCCGTCCGTGGTCGTCCCCTCCGGGAAGTTCAGGACCGAGAGCTCGTGCTCGAGCGCAGCGCCGGCGGCGAGCAGGGCCCGCGCGCCGCTCCGCGCGTCGCCCCGGGACACGAACACGACCCCGAGCTCGCGCGCGATGGTGCCGATGACCGGCCAGCGCGCCACGTCGAGCTTCGACACCGGGACGCAGGGGAGCTGGCTCGCGACGACGATCGGATCGAGCCAGCTCACGTGGTTCGACACGAGGACGGCCGGACCCAGGGGGAACACGCCGCCGGAGTCGACGGCGACCCCGTGGAGATCGAGCACGCGCCGCGCGACGTCGCGCAACATGCGGGCCCGCTCGCGCGCGCCGTCCCGCGTCGACGCGTCGTCGCCGAGGCGACGGAGCCGGACGCCGGTGGCGAGCGTCGTCAGGCCGAGCCCCGCGACGCGGGCGCCGGCGCGGGCGAGGCGACCCTGGGCCCTGCCGACGGCCTCGACGGGCGTCATGCGGCCCCCGCCAGCTTCGCGCGCTCGACGAGGCCGAGCTTCTCCATGCGCGCGCGCAGCCGCTCGAACGCCTGCCGCTCGATGCGGGAGACGATGCGCCGGTCGCCCGGGCCGTAGAAGTCGTCGCGGATCGCGACGTCGCGCGCGCCGAGCGCCGCGTGCAGCGCGCGCGCGGCCAGGTTGTCCTCCTTCACCGTGAACCAGCAGGCGTCGGCCCGCTCCACCAGCCCGCCGACGAGCGCGCGCAGGAGCTGGAACGCGACGCGCGATCCCTGGTGGCCCGGGGCCACCGCGAGCGTCGTGCAGTACGCCTCGCGCCCGCGCACGAAGCAGAGGACGTAGCCGACGGCCCGGCCGCCCTCGGTGGCGATGAAGCAGGTGTCGGCGAAGAACTCGCAGCAAAGCCGTACGTAGTAGGGGCCCAGGACGGCCTCGCCCTCGGCGCCGAAGACCTCGTCCTCGAGCCGCATCAGCTCGGGGAAGTCCGCGGGGACGAGGGGACGGATCACGCGTTCGCTCATGAAGTGCTCCTCCTCGACCCCGGACGGTACGGGGCCTACGTGAGGGGCGTGTCACGCCCGCGCGACGAATCGGTGAGCGAGGCTTCCCGAGGTGAAAGCTTCACCGAAAGGTGATCCCATCGTTGCGGTGGCGTCACGTGCGCGTGGTCACGTGCGGAGCGCGATGACGAGGACGCTCGCGCACGTCTCGGACCTCCACCTCGGGCAGGACGCGCCCACCGAGGAGTCGGCGCGCGCGCTCGTCGACCGGCTCGTCGCAGAGGGCGTGGACGACGTGCTCGTCACGGGGGACGTCACGCACCGCGGCCGCGCGTCGGAGCTCCGCACCTTCGAGCGCGTGTTCGCCCCCCTCGCCGACCGCCTGGTGGTGGTGCCCGGCAACCACGACCGCCTCGGCGACGATGCCGGCGCGCGGCTCATGCCCGGCGCCCGCGTCCAGGTGGAGCGCCGGCCGGGCCTCCTGGCGGTGCGGCTCGACTCGACGGCGCCGCACAACCGCTCGCTGATCGACAGCCATGGCGAGCTCTCGGGGGCCGACGTCGCCGCGGTCGATTCCGCGGTCGGCACCGCGCCGCCCGAGACGCTCGTCGTCCTCCTCCTCCACCACCACCTCCTGCCTCTCCCCACGGAGACGTTCTCGGAGCGGCTCGCGGCGCTCCTCGGCTGGCCGAACGCGGCCGAGCTCGAGCGCGGTCGCGAGCTCCTGCGCCGCCTGCACGGACGCGCCGACGTGGTCGCGCACGGGCACCGCCACGTGCCCTCGGAGGTGACGCTCCTCCCCCGCGGCGGGCGCGCGCTCCGCGTGGTGAACGCGGGCAGCACGCCGGAGCTCGGCGCGGTGCGGGTGCTCGCCCACGCGCGCGGATGCGTCGTGTCGGAGCGCTGGCTCGAGCTCGACGCCGGCGCGCGCCTCCCGGCCGCTGCCGCGCCCGCCCCCGTCGTGCTCGCCGCCGCGTAGCGAGGGAGATCGGCCATGGTCGCCAACGTCACGCTGGTGCTCTTCGCCCTCGCGGGGCTGGGCCTCCTCGCGCTCGCCGCGCAGCTCGCCGCGCTCCGGCGACACGTCAAGGAGCCGCCTCGCTCGCCTCGCGCGCGGCCCGCCGCCGTCTCGATCCTGAAGCCGCTCTGCGGGCTCGACGACGAGCTCGAGGCGAACCTGGCCGCCTTCGCCGATCTGGATCACCCCGAGTACGAGGTGCTGCTCGGGGTCCGGAGCGCGCGCGATCCCGCCTTCGCCGTGGCGCGCGCCGCGGCCCGCCGCCGGCCGGACCGGTTCCGCGTCGTCGTCCAGCGGGGCGAGCCCGGGTGGAACCCCAAGGTGAACCAGCTCCTGACCCTCGCGCGCGCTGCCCGGCACGGCATCCTCGTCATCTCCGACTCGAACGTGCGCGTCCCGCGCGGCTACCTCGCCGAGATCGTCGCGCTGCTCGAGGACGAGGGCGTCGGCCTCGTCACGCACCCGATCGTCGGCGTGGGCGAGCAACGGCTCGGGTCGGTGCTCGACCACCTCCACCTCGCGGGCGCGATCGGGCCGGGGGTCGTCGCGGCGAAGCGGCTCGCCCGCCGCGACATCGTGGTCGGCAAGTCCATGGCGATGCGCCGCGCCGACCTCGAGGCGATGGGCGGCTTCGAGGCGGTGAAGGACGTCCTCGCCGAGGACTACGTGATGGGGCTCCGCGTCGGCGCCGTGCTCGGCAAGCGGATCGAGGTGGCGCACCAGCCGATCCAGAACGTGAGCGCGCGGCGGAGCCTCGGCGACTTCGCCGGCCGGTACCGGCGCTGGGGCGTCCTGCAGCGGCAGATGGTGGGCCGGCGCGTCTACGTCGCGCAGGCGGTCCTGAACCCGATCCTGCTCGCGACGCTGGGCGCCGCGGCCGCCCCGTCCCCACGCGCCGCGGCCTCGCTCGCCGCCGTGTGCGTCGCGAAGACGGCGCTCGACGGCGCGGCGGCCCGCGCGCTCCGCCCTCGCGGGTTCGCGCTCCGTCACCTCGCCCTCGTCCCGCTGAAGGACGTGGTGTTCGGCCTCGCCTGGCTCCACGGGCTCGTGCGCAGGGACGTGATCTGGCGCGGCACGCGCCTGCGCGTGCTGCCTGGCACGCGGATCGAGGCACCCGCGCCTTCGGGCGGCCCGTCGCGGGCGCGGTCGGTGGCAGCGGCCTGAGCGACGGCCTTGCGGCCCGGGCGTGGTGCGGGCGTGCGGGCGAGCCAATGGCGCGCGGCTCGATCGTTCACGCTCCCGTCGCACGCGCGTCGCGGGCCCGCCCACGCGCGCCGCGATCCTCCGCCGCGACATGAGCGCCGAGCAGATCACCATCTACTGCGGGAAGCGCCACCGGAGGTCGGACGGGCTACCCGTCGCCCACGCGTGCCGGATCCTGGACCCGGAGTTCCTGGAGGCGGAGCGGCTCGAGGAGTACGGGCGAGCGGTCCGCGTCCTCGAGCGCATGCCGCTCGTCCTCCACGACGGCGTCGCGGACGAGCGCGCCCGGGCGAAGGCCCGGCACTGAACGCCAGGCGATCAGGGCTGCTGCTGCGGTCCAGTCGCGGACGACCCGTTCACTGCTCCCGCACCCGTCCCGACCCCGCCGCCCTTCGCCGCAGCGCCGGACGACGTCGAGCCGATCGGCACGCAGGCCGCGCTGCTCGTGCCTGCGCCGACGCCCGCGGTGGAGCTGGTGGTGCCCGCCGTCCCGGCCATCGCCGAGCCGGTGCCCGTCGACGAGCCTGCCGTCGTCCCGGTCTGCGCCGCCGAGCCGGTGCCGCCCGGGAGACCGGTCGAGGCCGCGGTCCCCGCGCCGCTTGCGGACACCGTGCCCGGCGGACAGGTGGCCACGCCGGTCCCCGTCGCGGGCCCCGTGGTGCCCTTCTTCTGTCCCGTGCCCATCGAGCCGGGCTGGCTGCTGCCGGTCGATCCTGGCTGACCGCTGCCCGTCGATCCCGGTTGGACGGCCGTCGATCCCGGCTGGTTTGCTCCCGTCGATCCCGGCTGGCCGGCCTGCGCGAGCGCGAGGGCCGGCGCGGCGGCGAGCGCGGCGATGATCCGCTTCCGCATGGAGAGACCCTCCTCGGCGAAGGGATGCGCATCGCCTCGCGCGCCGTCAGCGCGCGCCAGCGGGCGACCGAGCGTGCGGCGGCCCGGCTAGGGCACGAGGAGGCGCGCGATGAGTCCAGCGATCGCGCCGAGGAACGCGCCCGCCCCGACGTCGAGGGGATAGTGCGCGCCGAGGTAGACGCGCGAGAGGCCGATGCCGACCGCGAGCAGGAGCGCCACGGGGCCGGCGCCGTACGGCTCGCCCGCGAACGCGACCGCGACGCCGAACGCCGCCGCGGTGTGGCCCGACGGGAACGAGAAGCGATCGGGGTTCGCGGCCAGCGGCTCGAAGCCGGCGATGGAGACGTCCGGTCGCGCCCGCGTGAGGCTGCGCTTCAGCGCCTGAGAGAACGCGGTGGCGATCCCGGAGGCGACGCCGAGCCGGAGCCCGAGGTGCACGCCCGGGCGTGTCATCGTCGCCATGCAGGCGAGGCCGGCGATGGTCCAGCTCCGCGCATCGCCCATGTGCGTGAGCGCGTGGGCGATGGCCGTACGCCACGGGCTGTGGAAGCGTCGGACGGCCAGCAGGAGCGCCTCGTCGAGCGAGAGGATCCGGGCGAGCGGGCCCGACCGAACGAGCACGGTCGCGCTCGCGGGGTCGATCGCGAACGTCGCGCCGCCGGCGTCCACCTCGATCGTCCCGCTCGACTCGACTCCGCGTCCGTTGTCCCGGTCCGGGCTCATCGCGTTGCACGATGCCGCTCGTCCGTCGCGGACGTGCGGCTCGCTTGCAACATTCGGGTGAACTCGCCCCCCAGCAACTCCCCGAACGCGGCGAAGAGCTCGCCCGCGAGGTAGCGGGTCCCCGGCGCGTCGGCGCGCCGGCGGAACCGGAGCCGGTCGTTGGCGTCCGGATCGCTGGGGTGCGCGAGGTCCATCCGCAGCCGCTCCACGCCGTGAACCGCGCGGTGCACGAGCACGATCGCGGAGCCCTCGACCGACTCGACGAGCGCGACGTGCGTGAAGCGATCGTTCGCACGGCGATCGTGGTTCCGATCGTAGGTGTTGTGGAAGAAGACGAGGTCGCCGGGGCGCGGCGCCTCGACGGGCCGGCTCGCGCGATAGAGCGACTCGGAGCGCGAGCGGGCCGGCGCGAGCCGCACCTCGACGCCGGCCTCCCGCATCACACGGAGCACGAACCCGGAGCAGTCGGTCCGAAGCCGCCGGCCGACGAGCGCGCTCGCGGCGCGGACGACCCGCGCGCGGACGGGGTCGAGCGCGCCGGGCTCCTCCGCACGCGCCTCGCCGTGTTCCGGCTCGCCGGCCGCGGCGGGCGCGCCCTGCCCGAACGCCGGCGCCTGCCACGCCTCCTCGAGCCCTTCTCTCCGCGCCCCGGCGTCGTCCGGCGGCGGGGCCGCCTCGCCGAGCGCGGACGGGGCGAGGGGGGCGGGCGTCTCCCGGCGCGCGGTCGCGCACGCCGCGACGATGGCGAGCGACGCGAGCGCGACGGCGCGGGTGCCGAGGTTCACTTCCGTGCGACCTCCTCGAGGACGTTCCGCTCGACCATACCCGAGATTTCCCCTGCGGGTGCGAACCCGAGCGCCTGGGCGTCGCGCGCGAGCTGCGCGAGCTGAGCCTCGAGCGGATCCGTCGTGGGGTCGAGCCGAGAGAACGCCGCGGCCGCGACCGCGTCCGCGAGCGGCTTGCTGGTGCGTCGTCCGTAGGCCGCGTTCGCGAGCTGCGCGAAGCCCGCGCGATCGCGCTGCCAGCGCTCGGTGAGCGCGAGGTGCGCCCTGACGAGGGCGAGCACGTCCGGGCGGCGGCGCTCGAGCGCGCGGGCCGAGACGACGAGCACCGCCGTCGGGAACTTGCCGTCCCCCCAGAGCGTCCGCTCGTCGACGAGGATCCGCCCGCCCGCCTCGGCGACGAGGCGGGCGCCCCAGGGCTCCGGCACCCACGCGCCCGCGAGGTCGCCGCGGGCGAACAGCGCGAGGATGTCGGGGTTCGCGAGCGGCTTCACCTCGACCGCCCGCAGGCCGGCGCCGCCCGCGAGCCCGTTCCTCCGCAGCCACGTCCGCAGCGCGACGTCCTGGCTGTTCCCGAGCTGCGGCGAGGCCACCCGCTTGCCGGCGAGGTCGGCAGGCCCGTTCGCGTCCTTCACCACGAGCACCGCGCCCCCCGAGACGGCGCCCGCGACCACGCGCAGCGCCTCGCCCCGCGTCCGCAGGAAGGCGATCGCCGCGGGTCCCGGCCCGACGTAGGCCGCGTCGAGATCGCCGGCGAGCAGCGCCTCCATCGCGGCCGGGCCGGCGTTGAACATGCGCGCCTCGAAGCGGCCGGCGAGGGCGCGCGCGAAGGTGCCGTCGTCGACCCCGACCAGCGCCTGCGCGTGCGTGACGTTCGGGAAGTAGCC
>Ga0318496_10000517_pt1 | contig 13610 bp, 11 predicted proteins | sample GRESIP109b1f22_FD_203296 | JGI IMG/M metagenome (GOLD analysis project Ga0318496, IMG submission 203296) | Tropical soil microbial communities from Luquillo Experimental Forest, Puerto Rico - GRE.SIPMG.109b1f22 | ecosystem: Environmental > Terrestrial > Soil > Tropical forest > Bulk soil... | reverse complement strand
CCGCCTGCCGCTGCCCGGCCGGAAACGCGCCGCCACGGGACTGATCGTTACGGTCGCCGCATGCGTGGTCCTGGTCGGCGCGGTCATAGCGATCGACGCGACCTCGCACCGGACCGGGGGGCCGGCCGTCCCCAAGCCCGCCCCGGCGTTCACGCTGCCGTCCCTGCGCGATCCGGCGCAGCAGGTCTCGCTCAGCGCCTACCGCGGCCATCCGGTCATCGTGAACTTCTTCGCGTCGTGGTGCGTCCCGTGCAAGAAGGAGACGCCGCTGCTGGCCGGGTTCTACCGCACGTCGCACGGCAAGGTCGTGATCATCGGCGTGGACGCGGACGACAGCGCGCCGAACGCCCGTAGCTTCGTGACGGCCAGCGGGGTGGCCTACCCGGTCGGGTTCGAGACCACGCCCGCGGTCGCGGACGCCTACGGCGTCAGCGGGCCCGGGATCCCGGAGACCTTCTTCCTGGATGCCCGGCACCGCATCGTCAAGCGAGTCCTCGGGGGCGTGACCATGAAGGAGCTGACCGCCGGGGTGGCCTTGATGGACGGAAACCAGTGAGCCCGCCCGTCCGCACGGACCCGCCGTACGTCCCGATCCGGCATACCCGGTGGGCCACCCGCCGCACCCCCCGCTGGGTGCTGCTCGCGGTCGCCGCCGTGCTGGTGGGCACGGTGCTGGTCGCGCTGGTGCACCGGCCCTCGCAGACCGAGCGCGCGACCGATTTCCGGGCGTTCCTGGGTGACATGGAGGCCGACATCGGGTCCTGCGCGGCCGGGGTCCCCCAGTCGCTGACCGCGCTGCGGCAGATCGAGTCCGGCGCCAGCCACGACGTGAAGACCGGGGTCTACATCGCCAACACCGGCGCGAGCAACTGCTCGCCCGCAAACAACGAACTGCTCGACAACCTGGAGGGCTACCAGGTCACGGAGTCACTGGCCAGCTTCCGCCTGGGCCGCGTGGTCAGCGGCCTGGTGGCCTGGGCCGCCCCCGACGCCATCGACGTGCAGACGGACGTCGCCCGGATCCTGACCGCGCACAGCGCGCAGGCCAAGGCCGCGGACACCGCGGCATTGCAGCAGGCGTTGCGCAGGCTCGAGGCCCAGCGCGCGGCCGTGTACAAGATCATGGAATCTGCCAACAGGTCCCTGTCCGCCCACGCGACGCTGCCCAGCCTGCCGGGGTAATCCGATGCCAGGGATGAACTCCGGACTCAACGACAACAACCCGGTGCTGGTCGCCGCGTTCCGGGCGGCCCTGCTGCACCAGGGCCTCATCGTGCTGCTGATCTTCGCAGTGCTGGCCGTCGCGTGGGTCAGCGCCCGGGAGTGGCTCCGGCCCGGGAAGGCCGCCAGCCCCGCGAGCGCCGAGCCGGCCTGGCGGCAGCTGCTGCGGATCGGCTTCGGCGCCCTGTGGATCATCGACGGCCTGCTGCAGGCCCAGCCGGCCATGGCCGCCGGGCTTCCCTCACAGGTCATCGAGCCCACCGCCGCGAGTTCCCCCAGCTGGGTACAGCACATCGTGAACTGGGCCGGCACCGCGTGGTCGTACCACCCGATCCAGGCGGGCGCCGCGGTGGTCTGGATCCAGATCGGGATCGGCGTGTGGCTGATCACCGCGGCGCGGGGCTCGTGGTCCAGGCTCGCCGGGCTGGCCAGCGTGGCCTGGGGCCTGGTGGTCTGGGTCTTCGGCGAGTCCCTCGGCGGGATCTTCGCCCCCGGCCTGACCTGGCTGTTCGGCGCGCCCGGCGCGGCGGCGTTCTACTGCGCGGCCGGGGTCCTGATCGCCCTGCCCGAGCGCAGCTGGGCGACCGCGCGGATCGGCCGGACGATCCTGGCCGCGGCGGGCGCGTTCTTCATCGGCATGGCCGTGCTGCAGGCCTGGCCGGGACGGGGCTTCTGGCCGGGCACGCGGCACGGCCAGCGGGGCACGCTCGCCAGCATGGTCCACGCCATGGCCAGCACCCCGCAGCCCTCCCTGCTGGCCGGGTGGGTCCGCGGCTTCGGGTCCTTCACCGCGGCGAACGGGTTCGCGGTGAACCTGTTCGCCGTGATCGCGCTGGCGGCCATCGGGACGGCCCTGGTCACGGTGGCCGCGGGCCGCGGGCCCGCCTGGCTGGGCCGGGCCATGCTCATCGCCACGATCGCGCTCTGTCTGGCGGACTGGGTGCTGGTCGAGGACTTCGGCTTCTTCGGCGGGCTGGGCACCGACCCCAACAGCATGATCCCGATCATCCTGCTGGTGGGGGCCGGCTACCTGGCGCTGGCCCCGGCTCCCGCCCCGGCGGCGGAGCCCGCGACCGCGCAGCCGACCGCCGAGCCGGCCGCTGCGGAGCTAGTCACCACGGGCACGGGACCGGCCTGGCGGCCGGCCCGGCTGGCGCGGGCGTTCGGCGCGGCGAGCACCCGGGCGGTCCTGGCCGCCTGGGCGGTCGCGATGATCATCCTCGGCGCGGCCCCGATGGCGCTCGCCCAGGCCAGCCCGAACGCCTCCCCGATCCTCGCCCAGGCGATCGACGGCGACTCCGCCCCGCTGAACTTCGCGGCGGCCCCGTTCACCCTGACCGACCAGGATGGCAGGCAGGTCAGCCTGGCCAGCCTGCACGGCAAGGTGGTGCTGCTCACCTTCCTCGACCCGGTCTGCACCAGCGACTGCCCGCTGATCGCCCAGGAGTTCCGCCAGGCCGACCAGGTGCTCGGCGCGAAGTCGCACGGCGTCGAGCTGGTCGCGATCGTGACCAACCCGCTATACCACTCGGTCGCCTACACCCGGGCCTTCGACACCCAGGAGCGGCTCACCGGCCTGCCGAACTGGCTCTACCTGACCGGCAGCCTGGCCCAGCTCCAGCAGACCTGGAAGAACTACGCAATCGCGGCGGAGATCGCGCCGGCCGGCGGGATGATCCTGCACAACGACGTGGCCTACGTCATCGACGCCAACGGGCGCACCAGGACCGAGCTCAACCTCGACCCGGGGCCGGGCACGGCGAGCACGAAGTCCTCGTTCGCCGGCGAGCTGGCCGCCGCCGCCGAGCACGTTATGAGGCCGTCATGAGCCCGGGGCGCCTCCCCGCGGCTCTCCCGGCCACCCTGGCCGCGGTGATCCTGCTGATCGCCGGAGCACTGGCGGGCTGCGGCAGCACGCCCGCGGCCACCCCGTCGGGGCCGGCCGTCCCCGTCGCTGCGCCGCCGCTGCAGACGTCGTTCGCGGATGGCACGGGCACCAGCTGGGCGGTCGTGGAGATGGGCGGCTCAGCCGCCCAGGAGGAGAACTTCTGGGAGATGTTCGCGCGCCCGGCGGGCGCGGCGGCCTGGCGGCTGGTGACCCCCGCGGGCGTAGCCGACAACGGCGGCCTCGTGGCTGCACCGGCTGGCGGCGCATCGCTGCTGACCGGGTTCCTGCCCAGCCAGGACCTCACGTTCTCCCCGCTCGCCGACACCAGTGACAGCGGCGCGCACTGGGCGACCGCGGGCCCGGTCAACCCGGGCCTGGCCGACGTGCCGGACGCGCTCGCGGCCCGCCCGGATGGCAACCTCATCGCGCTGACCAGCGGCGGGGCCAAGCTCGGCCAGTACGGCGGGACCGGGTGGACGCGCTTGATCACCGCCCAGGCGCTGGCCGCGACCCCGGCGGGCAAGCCCTGCCAGGTGACCGGCCTGACCGCGGTGGCGTTCGGCAGCGCCGGCGCTCCGGTGCTGGGTACCGGCTGCGGCCGCCCCGCCTTCGCGGGCATCTTCACCGAGAGCGGCGGCCGTTGGCACGCTGCGGGCCCGGCCGTGCCGAACGCCGGTGAGGACGTCGAGGTGCTCCGGCTGGCCTCGGCCGGCACCGGCCTGGTGGCGCTGCTGCAGGTCGGCCGCGGCCCGGACGCCGGCACCATCGCCGGCTGGTACGACGGCACCCGGTGGACCCTCTCGGCCCCGCTGCGCACGGGGTCCGTGCGGTCGACGGCGATCGGCCCGGGCGGTTCGGTCGGCATCATCCTGAACGCCACGCACGCCGCCACCCTGGCCGGCCCGGGCGCGTCGTGGCGCACGCTGCCCGCACTGCCCAGGTGGGCCGCCACACTGGCCCTGGGACCGGGCGGGCAGGTCGACGCGATCGCGGCCCACGCCAGCACGTTCACCGACTGGCGGCTCGCGCCCGCCGGCTGGGGCCAGCAGCAGACCATCCGCGTCACCGTCCCGTACGGGTCATCGGGCTGAGCCGCCATGAGCTACCTGACCGAGCACTGGTCGTTCGACCCGTTCCTGATCATCGCGATCGTCGTGGTCGTGTGGCACGAGATCGGCCTGGCCCGGCTGGCCCGCCGGTCCCGCCCGGAGCGCACGCGGCAGCGCCGGCTGCGCTCGATCTGGTTCTACGCCGGGCTGGTCGTGCTGCTGATCGCGGTCCAGTCGCCGATCGACTACTGGGCGGACGACTACTTCTTCGTGCACATGATCCAGCACCTGCTGCTGATGTTCGCGGCGCCGGTGCTGATCGTGGCCGGGGCGCCCTGGCAGCCGCTGCTGGACGGCCTGCCCTGGCGGACCGGCCGCAGCGTCACCGCCGGGGTCATGCGCGGCGGGTGGTCACGGCCGCTGCGCGCGGTCGGCGGCTGGCTGCTGCGGCCGTGGGTGGCCGTGGTGCTGTTCAACGCCGTGATGCTGTTCTGGCACGTCCCGGGGCCCTACGACCTGTCCGAGACCAACCCGTACGTGCACATCTGGCTGATGCATACCAGCTTCTTCATCGTGGGCGTACTGTTCTGGCTGCAGTTCATCCACTCCCCGCCGTTCCGCATGCGGATGCCGCCCGAGGCGCAGGCGGTGGCCCTGATAGGGACGAACGTCATCATGTGGATCATGGCCATGTCGATGAGCTTCCTCACCCAGGTGTCCTGGTACCCGGTCTACGGCCACATCCCCGGAGTCACCCTCGCGCCGTTCGCCGACCAGCAGATCGGGGCCGGGATCCTCTGGGTCTGCGGTGACTTCTGGGCTATCCCGATGCTGATCGTGGTGGTCCGCCGCATCATCGACGCCGACGGCAGCCTGGGCGCGGCGCTGGACCGGATACTGGGCCGGGGCAAGGCCGCCGGCACCGGCCCCCGGTGGGCCAGCCGGGCCGGCCGGTGAGCGAGGTCCGGACGCTGCTCACCGGCCGGGGCCTGGTCGAGTCCCCGCGCTGGCACGCTGACCGGCTGTATTTCTCCGACTGGTCGGCCGGCGAGGTCCTGGCCGTCGACCTGGGCGGGGACATCGAGGTGATCGCGCGTGTGGCGTCGCTGCCGCTGTGCACGGACTGGCTCCCGGACGGCCGGCTGGTGATCGTCTCATCCCCGGACGGGCGGTTGCTGCGCCGGGAGCCCGACGGATCCCTGGTCACGCACGCGGACCTGGGCCGGCCGGGCTGGAACGACATCGTGGTGGACGGGCGCGGCCACGCCTACGTCAACGGCGCCGGGTTCAGCCCGACCGCCGGGGAGGAGTTCAAGCCCGGCTCGGTCGTCCTGGTCCCGGCGGACGGCCCGGTGCGTGAGGTGGCCGACGACCTAGCGTTCCCGAACGGGATGGCGGTGACCCCCGACAACTCCACGCTGATCGTCGCGGACTCGTACCGGCACCACCTGGTGGCCTTTGACATCGGCGCCGACGGCGGGCTGTCCGGCCGCCAGGTCTGGGCCGACCTCGGCGAGGGCACCCCGGACGGCATATGCGTCGACGCGCAGAACGCCGTCTGGTACGCCGACGTGCCCAACCGGCGGTGCGCGCGGGTCGCCGAGGGCGGCACGGTGCTGCAGACCGTCGAGCTGGACCGCGGCGGCTTCGCCTGCATGCTCGGCGGCCCGGACCGGACCACGCTGTTCATCGTGGCCGCGCAGTGGCGGGGGATGACCGAGTCCGAGATGGTGTCGCCCGGCAGCGGCCAGGTCCTCGCCACCCAGGTCGACGTGCCGGGGGCAGGCTGGCCCTGACCCGGGTCAGCCCGACTTGCGGGCCTTCCAGACTTCCTCGCACGGCCATTGCTGGGCCCATTCGAGGGTGGCCAGCGGGTGCTGGGTGGTGGCCCCGGCCGGAGGCCGGATCTCGATCAGGTCCTCCACCTCGAAACCGCAGCGGCGCAGCAGCCGGATCATGTCGCCGTGGCCGAGGTGGAACTCCACCGACTGGTCGTCCGGCCATTCGAAACGGTGCATGCCGAAGTAGGGCCGCAGCAGTTGCTCGGTGGCAGGCAGGTCATCCTCGTCGGGGATCGACAGCATGAGCTGGACCGCGTTGACGAGGAAGATCAGCCGCCCGCCGGGGCGCAGCAGCCGGGCCGCCTCGGGGATCCACAGGTACGGATCGCACCAGATGCTGGCGCCGTACTCCGATATCGCCAGGTCGAAGGCGGCGTCGGCGAACGGGGTCTGCTCGGCGCTGGCGTGCAGCAGCGGGAACCGCAGCCCGAAGCGCTCCTGCAGCTCGCGAGCGGTAGCCAGCTGGGCCGGGGAGATGTCCAGGCCGACCGGGCGCGCCCCGCGCCGGGCCAGCCAGGCCGATACGTAGCCGGTGCCGCAGCCGAGCTCGACGGTGTCGAGCCCGGACAGGCCCCGCGGCAGGACTCCGACCTGGGCCTCGGATACCGCCCAGATCCCCCAGCTCGGCTCGGCCGCGGCCCAGTTGCGCCGCCCCGCGTCCGCGTAACTGGCGGCCAGGCGATCCCAGGCCAGCCGGTTGCGGTTGACGTGATCAGATATCCCGGCCACAACGGCCAGGGTCCTCGCCGCCGCCGCTCGCGTCAACGCGGCCCGGCCCTGGCCATCCCGGCCCCGGCCGGGCCATCCTGACCCATCCTGTACGGATGGAGACCGGTAACCTCCGCGCCGACGGGCGATTCGCCGCCGCGGATGACCACTACCGGGGTCCCGCCCGCGCGGCCGTGGTGGTCGCCGCCGACCCGCGGTTCGCGCGGCTGGTGAACGAACGGACGGTCCAGGCGCCCGAAGCCGCGCCGTACCGTCCCGGACAGTTCTACCTGCGGGAACTCCCGCCGCTGCGCGCCGTCCTCGACGGCGCCGGCCCGCTGGACCTGCTCGTGATCGACGGCTACGCCGATCTCGACCCGGCCGGCCGCCCGGGCCTGGGCGCTCACCTGCACGCAGAGCTCGGTGTCCCGGTCGTCGGGGTGGCCAAGACCGCGTTCCGGACGGCCACGCACGCCATCGCGGTGCGGCGCGGCGCATCGGCCCGCCCGCTGTTCATGACCGCGGCCGGGATCCCGGTGGAGCAGGCCGCCCGGCTGGTCCGGGACATGGCCGGCCCCTTCCGGCTTCCTGACGCGCTGCGCCGGGTGGATGCCCTCGCCCGCGGCCGCATCCTGCCCCGCGGCTGACCATTACCGGTCAGATCTGCGCCATCAGGCCGGCGACCAGCGCGAGGACTACCGCGGCGAGAACGACCCTCGCGACCACGACCATCGTGGTGCTGGGCCGATGCCGGGTCGGCGGCCGGTAAACCCGGTAGACGAGCGGACCCTGGTCTTTCCGCTGCGGCCTTCCCGGCCGGGAGATGCTTCTCATCGCGCTCAGGCTATCAACCGCTGACCATGGTGATCCGGCCCTCGATGATCAGGCTTGGCCGCTCCGGGTCGGGCGCTGACGGACCGTTGTGTATCACCTGTGCGCGGCCAGCACCGCGTGATAGTCAGCGCCGTCACGGGGCTGCGGATCGGCGTGCACGAGCGCGGCGGCCAGCCGCGGCAGCGCGTGCCGGAGATCATGCTCGGCGCCGACCGCCACCTGGTGAGCCTCGATCGCGCTCGCGCCGGCGTCGACGATGACCTCGCATTCGGCGCGCAGCTGATGGCCGATCCACCGCAACTGCACCCGGCCGACGCCGAGCACGCCCGGCGCGGCGCGCAGGGTCCTCTCGGCCTGGTCGAGCACGGCGGGGTCGACGGCATCCATGAGGCGCCGCCAGATCTGCACCGCGGCCTGGCGCAGCACGGCGACGATCACCACGGTGATGACCAGGCCGGCGACCGGGTCGGCCCAGTTCCAGCCGAGCGCGGCCCCTCCCGCACCGAGCAGCACGGCCAGGGACGTGAAGCCGTCGGCGCGGGCGTGCAGCCCGTCGGCGACCAGAGCCGCCGAGCCGATCCTGCGTCCGGCGCGGATCCGGTACCGGGCGACCAGTTCGTTGCCGGCGAATCCGATCAGCGCCGCGACGGCCACCACGATCAGGTTCGACACCGGCCGCGGGTGAGCGAGCCGGCTGACCGCCGCCCAGGCGGCCAGCGCCGCGGACGCGGCGATCAGTCCCACGATGACCACCCCGGCCAGGTCCTCGGCCCTTCCGTAGCCGTAGGTGTAGCGGCGCGTCGGGGCGTGCCTGCCCGCGACGAACGCAATGGCGAGCGGCACCGCTGACATGGCGTCGATGGCGTTGTGCAACGTGTCGCTCAGCAGGGCCACCGAGCCGGACATCGCCACCACCGCGCCCTGGGCCAGTGCGGTCGCCCCCAGCGCCGCCGCGGAGACCCACAGCACGCGCAAGCCCTCCCGGCTGGCCTCCATCGCCGCGTCCACCTTGTCCGCAGCATCGTGGGAATGCGGATGCAGAACGTGCCGGATCCGGTGCATCGCCTGGCGCATGGTTTCAGACTGCCGGGAAAGCCCGATTGCCGCACATCGACAACAGCCACCAAGATGCGGTTGCCAGTTACTCGCAGGGGGACCGCCGACGGTTGGCGAACCCGAACCGGCGCATGGGGAGATACACAGGTGACGATGCCTCCCGTTGGGAATACGCCTTTGAACGAGTCGCTACGGCCGTGGCCGAGGCACTGAACGCGGAACCGGCCGCTATCCCCTGCGACCCGGCGGAACCGGCTGCCTTCTCCGGTGACATGGCCCCTGCCGGGGGGCCAGCCGGCGGAGCGGCCGCCGCTCCGGCCCCGGGCCTGGCTGACTCGGCCGCCATCCGCGAGTCGCTGCACGAGCCGGAGCGGTTCGCCGTGCTCTATGACCGGTACGCGGCGGCTCTGCACCGCTACGCGGGACGCAGGGTGGGTGATGACGTCGCCGACGACCTGGTGGCCGCGACCTTCCTGGCCGCGTTCCGGGCCCGCGGCCGATTCGACCTGGAGCGCGAAAGCGCCCGGCCGTGGCTGTTCGGCATCCTGACCAAGGAGATCGCGCGCCGGCACCGGACCGAGAAGGCCCGGTTCCGTGCTCTGGAGCGAGCCTGGTCCGACCGGCCGGCCGACGGCGTCGCCGACCAGGTGGCGGCCGACGTGACCGCTCAGTCGGCCCGCGGGGCGCTCACCGTCGCGCTCACGCGGCTGTCGCCAGGCGAGCGCGGGGTCTTGCTGCTGATCGCGTGGGGCGATCTGAGCTATGACGAAGTCGCGCAGGCCCTGGACATCCCCGTGGGCACCGTGCGGTCGCGCCTGAGCCGCGCACGCAGGAAGGTACGCGAGGCGCTGGGCGGCACCAACCCGGCGGCTGACGAGGAGTGACCATGGACGAGCTGACGAGCCTCCGGGACCTGGGCGAGGCGATCGATCAAGAGCTGCGCGGGCCGTCGCCGCAGTTGCGGCACAGGGTGCTCACGGACATCGGCCGACCGCCGGGCCGGGCCTGGCGGGGGCGGGCCCGGTCCGGACTCGGCTGGCGACTGGTGGTCGCCGGCGGCCTGGCGGTCGCACTGGCCGCTGCCCTTCTCGCGGTCTCGACGTTGCGGTTCTGGGGCGGATCACCTGCCGCCAGCGCGCGGGCGGCCGACATCCTCCGCAAGGCGGCGGTCGCGGCTCGGAACGAGCCGGTCCTGGCCGCGGCCCCGTCCCAGTTCATCTACATCAAGTCGGTCGGGTCATCGGCAGTTTTCGACGGTTGCTGCCGGCTGGCCAGCATCGATACGTCCCTGAGCGAGATCTGGCTATCGGTGGACGGAACCAAGGCCGGGTTCGAGCGCGCGCAGTCTCGATCGCCCTCCGACCTGGGCCGGGCGACGGGTCCCTGGCAAGGAACCGTGCTACCAGGCTGCCGCGATGGCCGCGTCGTCGGGGGCAACCCGGACGCATGGGTGCCGGGGCAGGCGCCTGGCCAGCCACCGCCCAAGTCGGTGCCGCGCTGCGTGCCCCAGCCGGCCTACCCGACGCTGCCGAGCTCCGCCCAGGACATGTTCGCCTACCTCTACCGGACCAGCCAGGGTCAGAATCCGCCCGACGTGGAGGCCTTCATCCATGCTGGCGACCTGATCCGCCAGTCTTACCTCCGCCCGGCCGCTCTGGCTGCGCTCTTCAACGCCGTGACGGAAATGCCTGGCGTCAGCGTCGCCGATCACGCGGTCAACGCGGTCGGGCAGCCAGGCGTCGCGGTGCAGCAGACCTACAAGGGGATCAGCCACCAGTTGATCTTCAACCCGCGAACCTATGCCTTCATCGGCGAGCGGGAGGTCGTGGTGGACGCATCGTCGGGGCTGAGAGCCGACACCGTGCTTGACTCAACCGCCATCCTGGGGCTGGCCGTTGTCGATCATGCCGGGCAGCTTCCCTGACCGGTCACGGCCGCCAGCGAGCCGGTAGGTTGAGGTCATGAGCCGAGGCGCACGATACGTGAGACTTCTCCGGGTGAATGCGATGTCAGCGACGCGGTCGGCTCAGGGCACGGTCGGGGTGGCCGACGGCCCAACGGCCCAGCCGGAATGAGAACCGCGGGCCAAGCCGGACGGGCGCCCTGGAGGAAGAAAGGCGGGATCCGGCGGCCGCGCGGTGGTGGTCCGGCGACCAACGGGTCGGCCTGCCACACCGGGGCGCCTGACCGCAAGGCGGAGAGACTGGACCACGCCGCGGGGACACCGGACTGCGCGATACGCACGCAGGGCCGGGCGGCCGCAGGGCCAGACCCGACAGGCGGCCCGCCGGACGAGGCAAGCGGGACGCCAGACCACGGAACCGGTCAAAGAGACCACGCGACCGCGCCGACGGGACGCGGGCCTTCCTCGTTGCGGCCGTTTCGGCACCGCAGCTTCACGCTGCTGTGGATCGCGGGGTTCATCTCGTACATCGGGTCCTGGATGCAGACGGTGGCCGTCGGCGCTCTGGTCATCTCGAACACGGGCAGCGCGACCTGGGCGGTCCTGGTGGCCGCCGGAGCGTTCCTGCCCATCGGCATGCTGTCGCCGATCGGGGGCGCGCTGGCGGATCGCCTGCCGCGCCGTCCGGTGCTCATCGCCGGGAACCTGGCGGCGGCGGGAACCGCCGTGCTGCTCGCGATCCTCGTGGCGGCGGGCCACGACAGCCCCGGCGCGCTCGTGGCACTGGTCACGCTGCAGGGCGCGGCCTCTGCCTTGATCGGCCCGTTCCAGCAGGCCATCCTGCCGGACCTGGTGCCGCACTCGGAATTCCTCGCGGCCACGTCCATTAACTCGGCCCAGTTCAACCTGGGCCGCATCGCCGGGCCCGCCCTGGCCGGCGCCACGGTGGCCGCCTTCGGGTACCCGGTGGCGTTCGTGGCGAACGCCGCATCGTTCCTCGCCGTCGTCGTGGCGCTGGCGTTCGTGCGCCTCGGGCCGCCGGGCGGCCAGCCCTCCGGCTTGCTGACCGCGCTGCGATCGGGATTCACGGCGGCCCGGCGCGAGCCGTCCTGCCGGGCGGCCATCGGCACGATCGCGGTGGTGGCCTTCCTGGCCTCGCCGTTCATCGCGCTCGTCCCAGTGATGGCGCATCACCTGACCCACGGCGGCCCCCGGGCCGTCGCGCAGACGACCGCCCTGCTCACCACCGCCCAGGGGGCCGGCGCCGTGGTCGGCGCGCTCTGCCTCGCCCCGCTGGCGGGCCGCCTGAGTCGCGGCCGATTGCTGGCCGGGAACCTGGTCCTGCTTCCGGTGGTGCTGATCGCCTACGGCGCCGCGCAGACGCCCTGGCAGGGCGCGGTACTGCTGTTCACCGTCGGGCTGGTGTACATCGGGGTCCTGTCCGGGCTCTCCACCCTGGTCCAGCTCCGGGCGCCGCAGGCGTACCGGGGCCGGATACTCAGCTTCTTCCTGGTGGCGCTCGGGGTCGCCTACCCGATCGGCTCGCTCGCCCAAGGGCCGGTCATCGACTGGATCGGCCTGGGCTGGACCACGGCGGGCACGGCGCTGCTGCTGTCACTGATCATGGCCGCCGTGGCGTGGCGGAACCCGGGCCTGGTCCGAGCGATCACGCGCGATTGACCGCACCCCGGGCCGCGCGGCTGCCCCGCCCGCCACGGGCCGCGCCGCTACCCTCCCGGGCGGCCCGGGCGAGGTCGGGCAGCCGGGCCAGGATCTGCTGCGCCTCGGCGGCGTCGCGATCAGTGATGCTGGCGGTCACCCGCCGGCCCGCGACGTCGAGCCGGACCGAGGCGAGCCCCAGCCGGCGCTGGACCGGGCCCTGGATCCAGCGGATGCTCTGCACCTTCTCCAGCGGGACCCAGGTGGTTTTCCGGCACACCCGGCCGCGCGAGGCCACCACGTAGCGGTCGTCGCCGTCCCACCCCAGGAAGTGGTACGCCAGCGGCGCCTTCCAGCGCGCGTTGGGCGGCGGCCGGCGCACCGGCCTCGGCGCCGCGGTCAGCAGTTCGCCGAGCATCTGCTCCGCGTCCGCGCGCGATCCGACCGGGACGAGCGCGCGCAGGCGCTGCGCCTCCGAGCGGTTCTCCCGCCGCTGGCGGGGCCCGGCGACATCCACCTCCAGCCGGCACCAGCCGAACGCCCGCCAGACCAGCGGCTCGACCAGGCGCACCGCCTGGACACGCCCCGGGCGGATGGTCTCGGCGGTGGTCTGCACCAGCCCGGAGCGCAGCCGCAGCCCCTCGGGAGCGGCCGAGACGACGGTCCCGAACTCGCCGTTGAACTGGCGCCAGACCGCGAGCACGACCCCGATCACCACCGGCAGCAACGAGGCGGTGATGCCTGGCCGCCCGGTGGCGACGATGACCGCGACCAGGGCGGCGATCACGACGCCGGCGAAGGCCCCGGTCCTGCTCAGCGCGATGGCGCCGGCCAGCCGCTCCGAACGGACCCGGAACAGCGGCCGCTCGGGCCCGCCGACGGCCCGCTCGGGCTGGCCGACCGCACCAGCCGCGCCGGACGCGCCAGCCGCACCGCCCGGCGCCGCGCGTGCACCAGCGGCCTCCGTCGCACGGGCCATCGACAGCAGCCGCTGGCGAAGCTGTTCCGCGTCGGCCAGCCGCAGGCAGGCCAGACGGCCGCCGGAGGAGTCGGCGCCCGCCATCCGCAGCCGGAGCTCGGCCAGGCCGAGGACCCGCGCCAGCCCGGTCTGCACCACGTCGATCGCCTGGACCTGGGACAGCGGGAAGCGCCGCGACTGGGGCCGCACCAGGCCGGTCTCGATCCGCAGCACGCCGTCGGCGACCTGCCAGCGGGTGACGAGCCACGAAACCACGCCGGCCCCTAGTACCAGCGCGATGACGACGAGGTCGATGATGAGGTCGTTGCCGGCCTGGCTCCCTCGCTGGTTGGCGAACAGGACCAGGATCACCACGATGCCGATGCCCATCAGGTGGCGTCCGGCCCGGACCAGCGGAGACAGCGGGTGCAGCCGATGCCAGCTCGCGATGTCGTCTGCGGCCGCGGGCGGCCTTGGCGGGCGTGGCGCCACG